>Ga0265292_1000514_pt1 | contig 53137 bp, 65 predicted proteins | sample Munlanlewell296A_FD_189080 | JGI IMG/M metagenome (GOLD analysis project Ga0265292, IMG submission 189080) | Leachate microbial communities from a municipal landfill in Southern Ontario, Canada - Leachate well 296A | ecosystem: Engineered > Solid waste > Landfill > Unclassified | place: Canada... | reverse complement strand
AACTGGCGGCACCCGCCGGCGCACTTGCTGCCGCATAATTGAACCCGGCCTTCGCTGAAGTTATTGCTCCATCTACGATCTTAGCCGAAGTCACTACCCCATCCGCCAAAGCTGCCGAGGTCACTGCACCAGCTGCCAGGATGCCTGATGTAACCGCATTAGCGGCGATCTTCGCAGAAGTAATCGCTGAATTTGCAATTTTGGCCTCGGTGATCGAACCATCCTGCACTGTGGCAGGCACATTGGTCAAAGCACTGCCGTCAAGATTCGCCACGTTGTCCAAAGTGATCGCTTTGATCTTACCGCTCGTTGAGTCGATCGCCGCGACGTTCAATTTGTCGGCGGTAATGGTCGGCACCCGGGCGATGTTGATCGTCCCGGCAGTGATGTTGTCCGCGTTCGTGTAATAAGTCGCCGACTGACTGTTGAGCTGGCCGCTGTTGGTCGCATAAGCTGCCGTTGTTGCGGTGATATTGGTGATATTACTCCCGTCAAGATTCGCCACGTTCGTTGCATCGAGCGCTTTGATCTTACCGCTCGTTGAGTCGATCGCCGCGACGTTCAATTTGTCGGCGGTAATGGTCGGCACCCGGGCGATGTTGATCGTCCCGGCAGTGATGTTGTCCGCGTTCGTGTAATAGTTCGCGTCCTGGTTATTTAACGTGCCGCTGTTGATCGCGTAAGCCGCCATCGTGGCCACGATATTGGTGATATTACTCCCATCAAGATTCGCCACGTTCGTTGCATCGAGAGCTTTGATCTTGCCGGTCGTGGAGTCGAGCGCCGTAATGTTGGTCTTGGCGGCGGAAACTGCGCCGTTGCTTATATCTTCTTCATTAACCTGACCGCCAGCGGCAACAACAAACCTGCCGTTTTTATTCGGGATCGTGATGCTTCTCGCTTGCGACGGTTCATCCAGGGTTATGGTCGTATTATTGGTTAACCCTTTAAATACTAGGCTCGTGCCAATATAACCGCTTTGCCAGGTCTTGTCGGCACTGCCCAAATCTATACTGTTGGTGGTTCCGGGCAGAAGGGAGGTGTTTACCGCCACCGACGAAAGATTGGAGAGGGCGGCGTTGGCTCCGGTTCCCGGCGCTGATGAGTCAACATAGGCCTTATTGGCCGCGTCGGTCGCGGCGGTCGGCGTCGCCAGAGATGTTATCTTATTATTTCCCATGTCCAGCGCCGTAGCTGTCACCGCCGCCATGGTTGCTGTTCCTGTGAATGTTTTATTGGACAAAGTTTGCGCATTCGAAGTTGTTATGACCGTAGAAGTATCTATCGCGAGTGTCCCCGTGGTGGTGATCGGGCCGCCGGTCAGCCCTGTGCCGGAATTAACCTGCGTAATCGTGCCGCCGCCGGTACCGGCCGCCGTCAAGGTCACCTGCCCTGTCCCATTCCCCTCATCCCCTGAAACCCCGATCCCCGACCCGGCAATGATCCTTTTAACAAATTGGCCGGAGGCGACTTTAGCGTTGGTGATCGTCCCGGCCGCTATCTTGCTGTCGGTGATCGCGCTGTCCTCAATATTATCGGCGGTCGCGGCCCTGAAAGCATAGCCGACGGAAACGATCGGCGTGCGGGGACTGATGGTCTCTCCCCCGACCGATATCTCAAGGTATCTTGTAGCAGCGTTGAAAACAGCGGCGGTGATCGGCTCTGTCGCGCCGAGTAAAACGCTGAAAACTCCCTGGCTGTCGGGCGTAACAGTTTGACTCTCCGCCCCCCAGATCAAATTACCGGCTGTTTCGGCGTCATAGATCTTAAAACTGACCGTTTTTTCGGTTGTGACGGGGTTGCCGGACGCGTCGGTCAAGCGGCCTTCGTAAGAAATTTTGGTCGGGACAGCGCTCCAGACAATACCGGCGAGGAGAAGAATAAAAAAAGCGGACAAAACCCTGCTAAAAATCCTCAAAGGACTTCCCCCCTTTCCAGCTCTAAATCATGAGGGAATTATAGCTCGTTGTTACATTAGTATGCAAGAGGGAAAATCCACGCACGAAGAATTGACAAATTCAAGAATTGCTATTAAAATGCTAAAATCCATGTCAAACGACATATTTTTGAAAGGGTCCCGCCCCTATCTGTGGATCATCGGAATTGGTTTCCTGCTTTACGCTCAAACCTTATTATTTGGTTTTACTAATTTTGATGATGACGCGCTGATCCAGAACAACTATTCCACGCTGCACAGTTTTTCGAAAATTACCCAGGTTTTCAGGGAAGATGTTTTTCATAATGATCCTGATTCCCCGCATTATTATTACCGGCCGATGCTAATCCTGTCTTTTATGCTTGACGCACAGCTGGGTGGCATTTCTCCTTTCAGGTTTCACCTGACGAACATCCTGCTGCATTTATTGGCCGCCTGTCTCCTATTCGTGTTCTTGAAAAAGCTTAAGTATAAAAGGGCTCTTTCATTATTCCTCTCCCTGATCTTTACCGTTCATCCGGCCCTCACCCAGGCCGTGGCCTGGGTCCCGGGCAGGAACGATTCTCTGCTGGCTGTTTTTGCTCTTTTGGCTTTCATCTCCTTCCTGGATTTTAAGGAAACCAAAAAGTGGTCCGCCTGCCTTCTCCACTTCTTATTTTTTGTTCTGGCCTTGTTCACCAAGGAAACTGCCATGATGTTGCCCCTGTTATGCCTGGCTTATATCTATCTAATTATGAAAGGAAAACTTTTCTCCGCCAATAACCTTGGCTTGATATCCGGCTGGCTGGTCGTTTTTGCTTTTTGGTTCTCCCTGAGACTGGCGGCAGTCAAAACGGCCATACCTCTGGCCGATGTGGTGAGGTCATCATACTTAAGCCTGCCCGCTGTTCTCCCCTACCTTGGCAAGATATTCTTCCCGTTCAATCTGTCTGCCATACCGCTTTTAAGGGACATGACCTTTGATTGCGGTATAGCGGCCTTCCTTTTCATCCTCAATGCCCTGATCTTTACTAAAGAAAGGCGGAACAACTTCGTTGCTTTTGGGATATTATGGTTCTTGTTGTTTTTGCTGCCCAGCTTTATTTGTAAAGGACCGTCCGGGGAGATCATAATTCTCATTGAACACAGGATCTATTTGTCGCTGATCGGATTATGCATTGTGTTATTAGAGACCGACCTGCTAAAACGCCTGGACCTGACAAATATGAGGTCTTTCCTGGCAGGCCTTCAATTTATTTTGTTTTTTTCCCTTATCGCTTTCAACCACAGCGTTATTTTCAAGAACGGGACCGGTTTTTGGGAAAATGTCGTCAGAAACTCCCCGCACATGACGATCGCTCATTGGAAACTGGCTAATCATTATGCGCGAGCCGGACTGGCGGACAAGGCCGAGATCGAATACAAAAGAGCCATTGAACTAAACTATTGGCTGAGATTGGCTCATAATAATTTAGGCTGTATTTATAAAGAACAAAACCGGTTAAAAGAGGCCAAAGCGGAATTCGAAATAGAAATAAAAATCAATCCTGCTTCTAATTTTGCCTATATTAATCTTGGCAATATTTATTATGATAGAAAAAACTACAAACAGGCCATTTATTACTATGACGAAGCTATTAAAAGAGGCGGTCAGGTTAGCCCCAAAATTTTGAGCGCAGTGCAGCCCTACCGGAAATGATCTGATTCCCCACCGCAAGCGGCGGGATCAGTTCATTTATCCTTCCTCCTGAAAAGTAGCAAGCTGCAAGAAGTTCCGTTTTCGATCTTTAGCGGTTCTTCCCAGTAAGCGGCTTCATCACGTTGGACATAGCCGCCGATCACTTCATAATGCTCTCTTAACAATTTTGTAGTATAGTCTAAGATCAAAGTAGGGCTCTTCTCTTCCCTAAGCCAGCTGAAATTCGAACGGACAAAGACGATCAATTTGGGCGGATATTTTTCCAGAGAGCCGATCAGTTCCTTTTGATAGGCCAACGCTTTTGGATGCGCCATCATCAGGCCGTACATCCCGCCAAACCTGCTGGACGAAAACCGCTTGGCGTAATACATGATCTCTGGCTCGCTGCCGGCAATAAAGACCCGGTCATCCGGCCGCGAAAGCTGGGCTACGCGCCGCGCGACAATTGGCGCTTCAACGAACGGATTGAGCGGATGGTACAACTGCGTAACCAGGTCGTTCGCCGGCAGCCGATAATAGTTCCGCACCGGCCAGATCATCGAAAATATCAACAAAAAACCCAAGGCAAATGCCGTCGCCCCAACCCACTCCGGTTTTTTAGCCATTTCCGTTGTTTTTGCCGCCAGAGAGTCCAGAGCGACCGCGATCACGATCGCCCAGAATGGCATCAGCATGATGAAGTAATGGTCGTATGGCGCGTTGAATATTGTTAACCAGGTAACGATCATCAACCCAAGATAAAACCACCAGCGGCCGGGCCGGTCCACTAAAAACCAGACCAGCAGATAAAAGACCAGCGGCCAGGAAGATAGATATTGATGGAAATACTCGCCCGCCCGGGGAAGATTCCACCCGCCAAAAGACAAGGCGTAATATCTATTGAAGACGATAAGTTGCTCCCAGAACATCGGGAGCGCGCCGCGCCAAAGGAAATAACCGGTAAACAGGAGGAACGCGGCCGCCGAGCCGCCCAGAGCAAAAAGAAGTCCGACGGTCGATCTTTTCCTGTTTTCAAAAAACCAGGCACTGAAGATAAAAAGGACCGGCACAATAGCGATCTGCTTATAAAGAATAGCTATCATCCCGCAAAATCCGGCCCAGAACCACGGTTGTCCGGTGTTTTTATCCCTAAAAAAAACATAGATCGCCAGAGTACCAACCAGCGGAAGGATCAAAAATTTCTCGGTATTGGCGGCAAATGGCCGGAGGATGGGGAACATGATCATGGGCAGCGCCAACCAAACCGTGATCCACCCCGCTCTCCCGCCATACTCGCGGCCAATAGTAAGTCCGAGTAAAATAAGCGTTAAGATCAAAGATATGGCCGCCACCAATCGTGGAGGCCAAAAGTCGTCAGGGCTGATCATTATTGACAGAAGATAAGGATAAAAGATCATTGGGGGTTTTTGTTCAAAAGTGTCTACGTAGGGCGTCATACCCTTGGTCATCAGCCAGGCCCCGTAAGCGTAATGCCCTTCATCACGCTCAAAAGGGGCGTTAAAACTATTCCCGTGCAGAAATACAAAAAAAATGCTTAAACCAAGAAGGGATAAAACGATCCAATAATTGAAGTTTCTTTTCAACACAATGTATCAATCATAACTCATTCATGAAGGGAAAATCAAGAAAAAAACTCACCCCGCTCAGCTTAAACCAAGCACCCCTCTCTTAATAAGAAAGGGGTATCAGAAGCGTAGCCTTTTCTCCCCTTCTCTAGAGAAGGGGCCGGGGGATGAGTTATTTTTTCTTGGCCAGGACTTCCTGATAAACTCCTTCAACCTGTTTGACGATCGTCTGCCAATTATACTTGGTCTCGACCAGTTCGCGGCCCCGCCGTCCCATCGCTTTGGCCTTTTCCGGGTCGGAGAGGACCTGGATGATCGCCTGGGCGAGCGCTTCCGGATCTTGTTTCGGCACTAACAAACCGGACTTACCAACCTCCATGACCGCGTTCGGCCCGGGGATATCAGAGGCGACGACCGCCGTGTAGTTGGCCATCGCTTCCAGCTGGACGATCCCGAAGGCTTCCAGCCGGTTGATCGACGGGAAGATATAGGCGATCGAAGTGTAATAAAGCTCGACCAGTTTATCAAAGGTCGCCGTGCCGAGGAAAGTGATGGCGTGGCCGATGTTGAACTGGGTCACCAGGTCGAGGATATGCGCCTTCTCCTCGCCGTCGCCGCAGATGACCAGCTTGGTCTCGGGGAACTTCTCGAGGACCCGGGGCATCGCCTTGACCAGATAATCGCAACCCTTGTTCCCCGCCAGGCGGCCAAGGAAGAGGATCTGTTTCGGGTTCTTCTTATCCGGGGTCAAGTTAAGTTTCTTTTGAATGTCATCGATGCTCTTCGAGAAGATGCCGATCGGGAAGACCCGGTGCGGGACATGCTTCATGACCGGCGAGGTCTCGGCGTAGGTATTGGTCGTGTTATAGACAACATCCGCTTTACCCAGCAGCATCCGGGCGTAAGCGTTATTGCTCCCCTCGAAGACCGGGACAAGCCATTGCGGGACCGGCACGCCAAAATATTTCTCCGAGACGGTCACGTCGCAATGGTAGGTCACGATCAGCGGCTGTTTGATCTTCCCCGCCACAGCCCGCAGGAAGCTGAAGGCCGGCACGTGGACGTGGACGATGTCAAAACCATCCAGCATCTTGAGGTTGAATTGGCCGAAGCTGACCGGCAGATAACTGAACATATCGGTCGCATCGAGACGGATAACTTTGATCCCTTCCGGCAGGGTCTCGTGGGCCGGGGCATTTTTGCTCTTCGGCAGGTTATTGGTGATGACCGTCACCTCATGCCCTTCCTGGATCAGGGCCGTCGACAGGTCACGGACATATTTTTCGGTTCCACCCGTGTGCGGAAAAAAATACGGGGACAACATCACGATCTTCATGTCAATTTCCTCCTACGGAAACCGCGAAGTTCATTCGCTGGTTTCCAAACTACTTTGCCAATTATCCGCTTTCTATTTTTTATTGTCAAACTGATTGTATTCTGGCTTGAGCTCGAATTATAGCCTAGTTGCCGGAAAGCGGCTTGTCGTTAGAGAAGAAATCCGTTACAATTAAACCAAGTGAAAGTGAATAAGCCTCATAAAAAATCCAGCCGAAATCCTACCGTTCAGGCATCTAAATTCAAATTTGTGTTTAATGATCGTCTGGCGGTTGCCGTCATTATAGGACTTATTTTTTTGGGATCATTGACGCCCGTCTTCAAAGCTCTTGCCAATGTTCCTTCTCCCATCGGCGTTTACTTCAGTGAAGCCGGCAACGTTCTGTATCGTTTGCGCTATCAGAATTTCATGATGTCAGAGACTGATTGCGTCGGCTATTTCGCTTATCTCCGTTGCGCCATTATTGACCATAATCTTGATTTTGAAAATGACTTCCGCCGTTTCAACCTGCCGGATCTGGCCAACGCGAAAACCAGCCAGGGACTCACCGGCAACCTATGGTCGGTAGGCCCGGCAATTCTTTGGGCGCCGGCTTTTATGGTCGGGCATGGTCTTTCCCTATTGTTAAACACGCTCGGATTTTCCGTTCCGACAGATGGAATTTCGTTTGTTTACGATTTTTTCATAGTGTTTGCTTCCATGGGCTACGGGCTGTTTGGTTTGCTTTTCATTTACCGTTTTCTGCGATTTTTCTTTACTCCCCTGATAAGTTTTATGGCATTTTTTATCCTCTTTTATGCCTCTGCTTTAATTTTTTATGAATTTAATGAGCCCACCATGTCTCACATTTTGACCGTGTTCGCGGTTTCGGGCTTCACTTACTATTGGTATAAAACCTGGCAGATAAAAAATTATAAAGATTGGCTCTTTCTCGGCTTATGGGGCGGGCTGGTTATTTTGATACGCCCGCAGGATATTTTCTTTATTCTTTTCCCGATCGCGGCTGAAGCGTTCTCTCTTGCCTGGCAGAATAAAAAGCTTGCCTTCTCTTTCTTTTCCGGCTCTTTACTTTTGTCCCTAACAATGGCGATTTGCTTCATCCCGCAAATGCTCGCTTGGAAGATACTCTATGGTTCTTTTTTAACTATACCCCAGGGCAGCGGATTCATGCAATGGGGAAAACCTCAAATTTTCCCTCTTTTGTTTTCAACCAATCATGGCTTAATAACTTACACGCCAATTGTGTTTTTTTCGCTGCTCGGCTTGTTTCTTTTTAACCGGGAAAACAAAAGAACGCGCTTTTTATTCTGGTCGTTCATTGCGATCTTTTTGGCGGAACTGTATATCAATAGTGTCGTGAGCGACTGGAACGCGGGCTGGTCTTTCGGCGCGAGGCGGTTTTTAAGTTGTTCTATTATCTTTGCCTGGGGGCTTGGAAATTTACTCCAAACAATTTTTAAGTACAAAAAAATATTTTTCATTAGCCTTGGCGTATTTGGGCTTCTGATTATTTTTAATCTGCTTTTTTATGTTCAATGGTATTACGGTTTGATCCCGCGCGCGGATACCTTGACCTGGCAACTGTATTTTTACGGCAAGATTGACGCGTTTAGGGTCTGGCTAAAAGTCATGCGTTACTTAATTCCAATTATATAAATTGGCCTTTATTGCTTAATTTTAAAGCCTCATTTAAAGATCGAACGTTGAGCCAGAACGGCCTTCAGGCCAATTTCCTTCTGTTGATCATTTCCGAATAAAGATTCAGCCAGTAATATTTATCGATCCCTCTGGTAAACGAAGGTAATATATACGGCCAGCGCAGGCAAGAAGCGCAGGCCGCCGCCTGCCCCTGCCTCCCCGCCTGGTTGAAGAAACAGGGCAAGACCTGGCGGCCGTCGGGGAGAATAGTCACGGTCGTCTCTTGCGCCCGGCAGCGGGACAAGACCAGATTATTCCCTCCTCTTTTCACGAATTCGAGCGCCGCCCGGTTGACCAGAACGTGGCGCCGGCGGGAATAATAAAGTATGTGGTCGATGGTGCTCGGCTCAAAACCTTGCAAGCCAAAGTGGTCGTAAACCGGGCTAAGATAGACCGGCACGCGGAGCCTGGCCGCGAGATCGACCATCTCCGGCAGGAAGCGGACGCTCTCCCGAGTCATAGTAAACTTGATGATCGGTCGCTGATTAAGCGTTCGCGCCTGTTCGATCGCCGCGAGCGCTGTCTTAAAACACTCCACCCCGCGGCTCCGGTCATGTTCGGAAGCAAAGGGATAATCGAGCGCAAAGTACAGCCTGTCGACCAAACCAGTTAAGTGCCCAGCCAGGTCGGCGTAGAGGATACCGTTGGTTGACAGTTGGGTTTCAAAACCAGAAGCTTTGGCTTGTTTTAACAGGTCGGGCAGTCCGTCCCGGAGGAGAGGTTCGCCACCGGTAATGTTGAGCCGCTTGACCCCTTGCTGCTTTAACTGCTTCAGAACATCCTGATAACCTGATTCCCCGATCTTTTGGAATTCTTCGTCCTGCCAAATCGTGTGGAACTCGCAGGTATCGTTACTGCGGAAAGTGACGTAATAGTTAGCGGTTTTTGCCATTAAACGGTCTTGAATTTCGGCAGGAACAATCCGGCCACGCCCATCAACAGGACGATCACGCCAAGCAGTGAGATCGCGGCCAGGATACCAAAGAGATCGGCAATAAAGCCGAAGAGGACAACGGGCAGAGTGAAAGCCGAATTGACGACCATGTTCTGGACCCCAAAGACCCGCCCGCGGATCTGGCGCGGGATGGCGTGTTGCAAAATAGTCTGGATGCTCGAGGTGATGTAAATATTGCCCAGCCCGAGGAGCATGATCAGGAACATGGCCAGGTGAATGTTGCGGATATTGGCCAGCCAGATCAAGAGGAGCCCGGAACCGAGAAAGCTCGCCACGACTATCGTCCCCATCTTGAAATAATGGCGGAGCCGTTCCAGGGTGAACATGCCAATAACCATCCCCACCCCGGCGGCAATGATCAGGTAACCGAAGTTCCGCTCGCCGATCTTCAAGATATCGCTGGCGTAAGAGATCGCCAGGAGCGAAAGGGTAGCGATCGCCGAGGCGGCGACGAAAAGTTTTAAAAGAGAGTATTTGACGACGTCGTTGCGCTGGATAAACTTGAAGCCGATCAGGATGTCGTTCCAGATCTCGCGGCGGGTCTTGGGCTGGGTCACCGGCTTGAGCGGGATCAGGAGGATCGCCGCCGCCGAGAAGAAGTAGAGGACCGCGGCAATAACAAAGGTGGTCTTTTCGGAGAAGAGGTTGACGATCGGCGCCCCCAGACCGAAACCGACGACCGAAGAGGCCATCCAGGTGATCATAAAAAGAGAATTAGCGACGATCAGGTTATGCTTCTCGACCAGTTCCGGGATAGAGGAACTTTCCGCCGGGGCGAAGAACTGCGCCGCCGTGTAGATCAGCAAGCTGACCAGGAATATCCAGAGAAGCGACTTGGCGATCAGCGGGATCAATAATAAAATAAGCAGGCCGCGAACGATATCACTAATGACCAGTATCCCCTTCCGATCAATCCGGTCAACGATTATCCCCGCCCAAGGAGAGATCAGTACCGACGGGATACCGAAGGCGAGCAGTGGCAGAGCAACGCCCAGGTTGGAGTGGGTCGATTGGTAGATCAGGATCATCAGGACGTAAACAAAGATCCGGTCGGCCAGCTGGGAGGTCAGCTGTCCCAGCCAGAGGAGCATAAAGCCGAAGTTCGAGAAGACCGCCCCGAAACCGATCCTTTTAATTTTAATTTCTACCATCGCCTTAAGTCTACTCCGACATGCTCGCTCAAGCAATATTTCGGTTCTGTCCCCTCACGGTAGATCCCCTCCAGCCGAAGAAACGCCTTTTCAAAACGGAGCTTGATCTTGCGCGGGTCCTTTTTCTCTTTGAGCACGATCAGCGCTTTGAGCAGGAGATCGAAGAGCTCGGGATAATGCTGTCCTTCCGCCGTCCCGAGGTCAATGAGCTTAAGAATGTAGAGCCCGATCTGCAGGGCCTCCGAGTTTTCCCGGAGCGACTGAAAACTGTCCAGCACCTCGCACTCGGAGATGATGTCAAGCGAGCGGCACTTGGCAAGGAAAAAACTGCCGTAGGTGAACGGCTCCACCCGGCCGCCCAGCCGCGACGGGACCCGCCGGGCGCTCTTGGCCAGGACGCGGAGCTTGCCGTAGTCGCGAGTAAAGAGCGTCACCATCTTGTCCGCTTCCGCGAATGGCGCCGTTTTTAAACTGATCGCTTTGGTGCTGTAGGAAGCCATATCTTGAAGGTTGTTCCCTTTCCGGCCTGGCTTTCGGCCGTGATCTCGCCGCCATGTTCCTTGACGATCCGGTAAGTGACGGCCAACCCCAACCCGCTCCCCCGCTCTTTAGTAGTATAGAACGGGTCGAAGATGTTTGGCAACTTCTCCGCCGGTATCCCCTGGCCGGAATCCGATATTTCGATCAAACATTTGTCATTTGTCATTTGACATTTGACATTTACGGTCCCACCGTTCGGCATCGCCTGGATCGCGTTCAGGATAATGTTCATAAAGACCTGGTCCAGGCGCTCCGGGTCGGCCTGGAGCGCCGGGACCGGCCGGCAGTCGGTCACGACCGTAATGCCCGCTTTGCGGCATTGCCCCTCAACCAGCCGGAGGACGTCGGTCAGGACTTTTTCCGGATCGACCGGCCGGACCACCAGTTCCTTCGGCTGGCTGAAAGCAAGCAGGTCCTCAACGATCCGGTTGATCCGGTCAAGCTGGCGCGGGACGATCTCGATATATTTAACGATGAACTCTTTATCATCTAGATTTTCCGGCAAGACCTGGGTCAGCCCCTTGATCGAGGCGAGAGGATTTTTTATCTCGTGGGCCATTCCGGCGGCGATCACCCCGATCGCCCCCAGTTTGTCCGCCTGGATCAGGCCGCGGTAGAGCTTGATGTTCTCGGCCGAGAGGTCGTTGACCAGTTGCTGGTAATAATAACTGCCGCGGGCAAAAAGCCGGTCGACCCAGGCCTGCACCCGGTCCTTGAGCGGCTGGAAAACAATGACGGAGATAAAGACGACGACCAGCGTCGCGACCGGCCCGCTAAAATGGATTATCTCCTGGAAGGCCCGGCCGGCCAGCAAGATGCCGAGGGCGTAGAAACCGGCAAAAAAGACCGTCAGCACGGTATAGACCAAGCCGGTCCGGAAAACTACGTCGATCGCCAGCAAGCGGTGTTTAACGATCGCGTAGACGGTCAGCCCCAGGTAGAGCGGCATGGCGTAATGGCTGACGACCGGCCAATCAAAGTTAAAGACCGGGAAAAAAGCGGTCATCCCGCCAAGGAAACCGACGATCGAAGCGAGTAGAACGTAAAATGCCTGGTTCTGCTCCGCGCCGACGCCGCGCCAGGCTTGGCCAACAAGCTGGGCAAAGCCGGCCAGAAAAAGAACGCCCAGGTAGAGGGCAAAGAGAGAATAGGCCGGACCAGGAACAGGATAAAAGCGGTAGCCGGGGTACGGGGCGACATCGGCGACAAATAACGGGGTCAGGACGAGCACCAGCAAAGCGCCGGCCGCGAGATAAGCCAGGGCCAGGAAGAGCTTGGCCCGTGACAGCCGCCCGACCAAAGCCAAGACAAAATGAAAGTAGAAAAGCGGGATAAAAACCGCCGCAGCCAGGTTGAACCTGGTCCAAAAAAGGACCGCCCCTTTCGTGCTGACCACTTCCCCCATGAACTGGCCAAAGCACCAACCAAAAGTGGCCAGGGAAAGGAGTGCTAAGGTTACATTTAGGATCTTCCCCCTCCCCTGGGCATAGACGAACCCACCTAAACAGAAAGAAACCAGGGCACTGATCAGTAAGACCAAGTTGTTCGGACTCATTACATATTATTGTAGCATGGATAAAAGGCTTCTTTTGACGGATCGCCTCAAAAATGCTAATATTTCCTTGTGACAAGCCCAAAACCGATAATTCTCGCGGTCGACGATGAAGTTGACCTGCTGGAAACCTATCGCTCTATCCTCGGTAAACAATACGAAGTCCTGACCGCCCCTTCCGGCAAACAAGCTCTAGAGATCTTAAAGGCCAAGGCTGTCGCGCTCGTCCTGCTCGATATGAAAATGCCCGGGATGAGCGGCTTGGAACTTCTCCGCCAGGTCCGCCAGGCCGAGAACGATGTCGCGGTCATCATCATCACCGCTCTGCAAGAGGTAGCGACCGCGGTCGAAGCGATGAAGCTGGGCGCGCTCGATTACCTGACCAAACCATTCGACAAGGACGCGCTACGCCTGACCGTCGAGTCAGCGCTGGCGCAGAGAGCATTGCGGCGAGAAAACCTCTTGCTTAAAGAGACCGTCAAAGAGCTTTCTTCATACTGCGACCTGATCGGCCAAACCCCGGCCATGCGCCAACTCTACAGCCTGATCGATAAAGTCGCCCCGACCGACAGCACGATCCTCATTCATGGCGAATCGGGGACCGGCAAAGAGCTGGTCGCCCGGGCGATCCACCAGAAAAGCCGGCGGGCGGCCAAACCGCTCATCACCCTCAACTGCGCGGCCATACCGGAAACCCTGATGGAATCGGAACTCTTCGGCCACGAACGGGGCTCGTTCACCGGGGCGCAGGAGCGAAAATTGGGTAAATTTGAGCTGGCGGATGGGGGCTCCCTATTCCTCGACGAGGTCGGCTGTATGTCGCCGGCCCTGCAGGCCAAGTTTCTCCGGGTGCTCGAAAGTAAGATGATCGAGCGGATCGGCGGCGAGAAATCGATCCCGGTCGATGTCCGGATCATCTCCGCCACCAACATCAATTTCCAAAAAGAGATCGCCGGCGGTAGTTTCCGCCACGACCTCTACTATCGGCTCAACGTCATCCCGATCAACTTGACCCCGCTCCGCGAACGGAAAGAAGATATCCCGCTCTTTGTCGCTTACTTCCTGGAGAAATATAATAAACAGCTGAATAAAGAGGTCAGATCACTCGCCCCGGAAGCGCTCCAGAAGTTACTCGACTATCCCTGGCCAGGGAATGTCCGCGAACTGCAGAATATGATAGAGCGGCTGGTCGTCCTGGCCGGCGGACCGGTTATCACTCCGGAGGAGATCCCGATCATCACCACCTCCACCCAACCGGCCGAAAGCGTCCTCAAACAGAATGTCATGAGCCATGAACGGCAGGTCATCGTTGACGCGCTGAAATTAGCGGATAACAACCGGACCAAAGCGGCCAAGATCCTCGGCATCCCCCGCTCCACCCTCAACTCACGGATTTCAACCTTAGGTCTTTCTTGATCTTGTTGATCGCCCGGTGGGCGGCCACTTCGCCGGCGGTGATCAGTTTTTGCGCTTTATGAAAATCTAAGTGCCAGATATCTTCTTCCATCTCCAGTTCGATCAGGACCTCCGCCCGGTGCGCCTCTTCCCGGCTCAAGCTCTTGAGCATCAGGTCGAGCGAGCGGCCGAGGACCTGGAGCGGATCGGCCGGGATCGATTTAACGGAATGGGCCGGGACCACGTCCGAAGCAATGATATACTCCGCCCCCATCTCCCGCGCCACATCGACCGGAACGTTACCGGCGATCCCCCCGTCGATCAGCGGCTGGCCGCGCAATTCTTCCGGGGCAAAGAACCCGGGAAAGGTCGAACTGGCCGCCACCGCCTTGGCTAGGCGGCCGGAATCGATCACCACCCTCTTCCCCGTGCGCAGATCGGTCGCGACCGCGGCGTAAGGTAGCTTGAGGTCGGCGATCTTGAGATCGCCCATGTATTTAGTGACCAGGTCCTCCAAAACCTCGCCGGCCAGGAAGCCGGGGCGGAAGAAAGTGAACTTGAAGAATTCGTTCCAGCGGATGCGCAGGGCGATCTGTTCGATCTGCTCAATGTTCAAGCCGGCGGCAAAAGCCGCCGCGACCAGGCTGCCGGAAGAGGTGCCAACAACACAGGCGATCGGGACCTGGTTTTCCAGAAGCACTTTGAGCACGCCAATGTGGGCGATCCCGCGCGCTACTCCGCCCCCCAAGACCAGGCCAACTTTTTTCTTCGGGAAAAGCCAGTCAAACATAACCAAAGACTAAATCTTAACCAGGGTCGCGCCAAATATCCCGTCAAGCTTGGTCAGCTTGGCCAGGACGGCGTCCGAGAGCTGGTTATCGATGTTCAAGACCATGACCGCTTTCTCGCCAACCTTCTGCCGGCCGACATCCATGGCGGCAATGTTAATGTTATTCTCACCGAGGAAAGTGCCAACCTTGCCGATCATCCCCGGCCGGTCGATATTCTGCAAGACAAGCAGGTAACCGTCCGGTACCGCGTCAACCCGGAAGCCGTCGATCATCACCAGGCGGTCGCCCACCCCGGCAAAGATCGTCCCGCCGACGGTGCGCGCTTCCTGCTCGGTCTTGATCTTGAGGGTGATCAGGCTGGCAAAATCCTTTGACTCCAGCGTTTTGCTTTCGACGATCTCTATGCCGCGCTCCTTGGCGACCAGCGGCGCGTTAACGAAGTTGACCTTAACGTCGAGGATCGGCGTCAGCAGTCCTTTCAGGACGATCGTGGTCAGCGGCGAAGTGTCGCGCTCGGCGATCTCACCGGCATATTCCACTTCCACCCGGGTGATCGCACCTTTGACGATCTGGGCGGCCAGCGCGCCAAGTTTTTCGGCAATGCCGAGATACGGCCGGACCGGCGCGATCAGCTCCGGCTTCATCGACGGGATATTGACGGCGGAACGGGCCGCCCCGCCCCTTAAGACCTCGATGATCTGCTCGGCGACATCGACCGCCACGTTGACCTGCGCCTCGACCGTGGAAGCCCCAAGGTGAGGAGTGACGACAATATTATCCAATTCAAAGAGCGGACTGCTCTCGGTCGGCTCTTTCTCAAAGACATCAAGCGCGGCCGCCGCGACCTGTTTGGATTTGAGGGCGTCGTACAGCGCTTTTTCGTCGATGATCCCGCCGCGGGCGACGTTGACCAAGCGGACCCCTTTCTTCATCTTGGCGATAGTTTCGGCGTTGATCATCCCGGCCGTTTCTTTGGTCTTCGGGATATGGAAGGTGATAAAATCGGCTTGCTTGATCACTTCATCGACACTCTTCAGCTCAACACCCAAGCTCTTGGCATAATCGGCAGTGACGAACGGGTCAGACGCGATCACCCGCATCCCCATGCCAAGAGCGTAGGAGGCGACCCGCCGGCCGATCTTCCCCAGACCGACTACCCCAAGTGTTTTGTTGAGGACCTCGACCCCCTTGAAAGATTTCTTGTCCCAGACGCCGGTCTTGAGCTTGCCATGGGCTTGCGGAATGGAGCGAGCCATGGAGAGGAGCATCGCCCAGGTATGTTCGGCGGCGGCCACAGTGTTCCCTTCCGGCGAGTTAACGACAATGACCCCGTTCTTGGTAGCGGTCGGCAGGTCGACGTTATCGACACCTACTCCAGCCCGGGCGATAATCTTGAGATTCTTGCCGGCGATGATGATCTTAGGGGTAACTTTTGTTTCCGAGCGGACGATCAGGGCGTCGTAATCGGGGATGATCTTGATCAGTTCGTCTTCGGACAGGCCAACCTTGGAATCAACCTCGAACCCGGCCTCCCGGATCAGTTTCAACCCTTCTTCGGCCGTCTTGTCCATTGCTAATACTTTCATTGTTTTTCTCCCTTCTATGCTTAGATTTTACCAGAAAAAAAAGGGGGTGTCTAATGCAGTTAAATGTAGGGACAGGGTTTATCCCTGTCCGAATATCGGACAACCATAAAGGTTGTCCCTACATTAGTAATTTATCTTCACCAAACACAATCCCTGCGCCGGGGCAGTTCTGCCGGCAAGTTTACGGTCTTTTGCCTCCAGGATACTCTTAACATCAGCCGCTTTGATCTGCCCCAACCCCGCCTCAACCAGTGTCCCGACCATGTTCCGGACCATCTTATAAAGGAAACCATTGCCGACCACGCGAAAGCGGATCACCGGAAAACCAACGCCGGACCAAATGACTAATGATCCGCCTTTGGCGGAACTAATGACGAATGAATGTATGGTCCGGACAAAATCGGTGTCATCGGAATGGGCGGCGCAAAACGAGGCGAAGTCCTGCTTGCCGACCAGCAACTTGGCCGCTTGGCGCATTGCTCCCAAGTCGAGCTTAGGTTTAATCAACCAGACGATCCCGCGCAGATGAGGCGGACAGGCCTGTCCGTTATAAATCAGGTACTCATATTCTTTCTTCTTGGCGCCAAAGCGTGAGTTAAACTCGGGGCTGACCGCTTCCGCCATTATGACCCTGATATCTGCCGGCAGGACCGAATTAAGCGCGGGGACAATTTTATCAGGCTGGATATTGTTTTTGAGGGAGAAATTAACGACCTGGCCCAAAGCATGGACCCCGGCATCGGTCCGGGAAGCGGAGATAAGCTTAGTTTTTTCCTGGAATAATTTGTGGAGGGCCCCTTCTAGCTCGGCGCGGACAGTCCTTTTCCCCGGCTGCAGCTCGTAGCCATTGAAATTAGTCCCGTCGTACTGAATCGTGACCCTGATATTACTTTGGGATCGAACCAAGATATTTATCCGCCGTCTTACTGACATATTGCGCGATCAAATACTCAAACGCTTCGAGGTTGCCAGCGTTTGCCCCCCTGATCGCCGCATAATAAGCCTTTCTCTCATCGGTCTCACATCCAACGATCGCGATCGGATAGCCATATTTCATCAAGATCAAATTCATCAGCAGGCGACCGGTGCGCCCGTTGCCATCGATGAAGGGGTGAATGGCAACAAATTTATAATGCGCCCGCGCCGCGAAGCTGACCGGGTGCAAGTCAGGCTTTTCCTGTTCCGCAACAAGCCATTGTGAAAATTCTAGCATCTGGCCGGGAACCGCCTCGGGCTTGGGCAGGACCTGATCAGACCCGGAGATATAAACCTCAACATCCCGATACTGCCCGGCATACCGGTTATTGATCCCTTCTAAAACCAGATAATGTATTTTTTTGACGTCTTCTTGCATGATCGGCTCAACTTTCTTTAACAATTCATTCAAATAATCGATGGCGTTCTTGTGGTTGGTCACTTCCAGGTGTTCGCGCATGCTCTTGCCTGAAACGGTTAGCCCCTCTTTCAGGATCAACATCGTTTCCTCGCGCGTCAACGTATTACCTTCGATGGCGTTGCTGTTGTAGGTCCATTCGATATCGAGGTATTCCGTTAGTTTATCGAGGATAATCGCGGGCAACGGCCTGGCCTTATCAATCTTTGCCTTCTTTTCATCAATTATTTTAATCAGTTCATTTAATTCCATATTTCTTCGACCTGATTATATCACCCGCTTTCCCCACTAACAACTGAAATTCGGGATTGACGATGCCGATAAATATACGGACTTTGAATAGGAGACAACAATTATGACCAGATTAACTTCTCCTGCTTCTTTGCAGGTTCATTTAAATAATTTGAAAACATTGTGCAATAGAAGAGTGAATGAAAGGTGGGATTTCTTTTGGAGAAATCTGCCAACACTCCCTAGAACCAAAGTAGCAATAGTATTAGGGGGATTAGTACATGATATGTATTTTCTAGACAGGGTTAATCGAAGCCTCATTTATGGCAAAGAAGAGCTGCCAACGGCCGAAGAAGTTTCTGAGGCCAAGGAAATCCTTAAGAGCGCAAAATTTGCTGTCCCTAATTTGATCATTTTACTTGGGGGTTCGGATAGAGACCAAGGATTGCAAGAAAGTGTAATTATTTTTCTTGGATTTTTGGGAAGAGAATATCCTGAAGTCGTCCGGCCTGCTATTCCCCTTCTGGCACGAAGATTAGAAGAATTAATGGATAAAAATCAAGCCAGAGAGATTGACGATCCAATTCCAAATGAGGTTACTATCGCAATCAACATCGCTCAAGCTTTCTCTTTTATTGCAGAAAGCCAAGTTCAGTTCCTTCGACCTTTTACCCCGGTTTTACAAAAAGCAAGTAAATTCCCGGAACTGCATACAGCACATATAGCAGGTGAAATTCTAGAAAAATTACGAACTTAGAGCATCTCCATCATCGCTTTGACGCCGGCGCCGAAGTTGATTTTGGCTCCGAGCCGCTTGAAGAGAACTTCCACCGCCGCCCAGGCGCCGATCAGGTCAAGCGAATCGACATAACCGAGATGGCCGATCCGGAAGATCTTACTCTTCAGCTCGCCCTGGCCGGGAGCGACCTCAACATTGAACTCGTCCCGCATCGCCGCGCGGACCGCTTCGCCGTCCACCCCTTCCGGCGGAAAGATAGCAGTCACGGCCGGAGAAGCATGCGAATCGTCGGCCAACAACTTCAGGCCTAACGCCTTGGCTGCCGTCCTTAACAGGTCACGGTTGAACTTATGCCGGGCAAAAACATTTTCCCGCCCTTCTTCCTGCAACATCTTGAGCCCTTCGCGCATCCCGAAGATCAACGATTCGGGCGGCGTGGTGTAAGTGTGCCCTTTGGGCGCTTCTTCTTTCATCAGGCCCCAATCCCAATAGTGCTTGGCGCATTTAGAGGTTTCATAAGCTTTCCAGGCCCGCTTGGAGATGGAAACTGCGGAGACCCCGGGCGGCACCATGAAGGCTTTCTGTGAACCGGAAACGACCACGTCAATGTCCCATTCGTCGGTCTTGAGCGGCGCGGCCATCATACCGGAGACGGCGTCGACCAGGATCAAGGCCTCGGGTTGGACCTGGCGGACGGTTTTGGCCAATGTTTCCACGTCGTTCAGAACACCGGTCGAGGTCTCGTTCTGTTGCATGAAGACCGCTTTGACCGGCCCCTTCTTCAGCTCCGCTTCCAGAACCTTGGGATCGGCCGCTTTGCCGCGCTCAAACTTAACGTCATTGACGTCGGCCCCGTAAGCTTTGCAGATCTTGGCCCAGCGGGCGCCGAAATTACCAATATTGAGGACGATAACTTTGTCACCCGGGGAGAGAACATTGACGACCGCCACTTCCATGCCGCCGGTCCCGGAAGCCGGATAGATGAAAATATCATTCTTCGTTTCATAAGCCCAGCGCAGCCCTGCCATGACCTCTTTCATGACCGCGGAGAACAAAGGCCCGCGGTGGCCGATCATGTCGTGGGTCATCGCGGCTAAAACTCTGGTCGGGATCGGGGTGGGACCGGGGATCATGAGATTATACTTAATTAGTTTTCTGCCCATCGTTTTACCCCTCTCTTACTTAATCGTCCCTCCGCCAGCTAACCTGGACGAACTTTTCATCTTTTAAGAACTTATAGGTATGCTGCCCTTTATAGGCGTGTTCCAGCCTTTTGCCGATATGCAGGGCCAAATTGTGCGTGGAGAGCTCCACGTTAATCCCGCCGTCAACTTTTTCGATCTTATTGATCTTGTGGTCGGGATTTCTTTCCGCCGCCAGCCTGCCCTCATGTTTCACCAGATTAAGGATCTCGTCCTCATGGTCCAGCAAAAATTTACCGGCAATGTTGATGATCCCGCCTTCTTCTTCGTGTTTTGGCTCCATGAACGCTTCAAAGTGTCTTTCTACTTTCATGTTATCTTTACCTCTTGGTGAACTGGAAGGCGCGGCGGGCGCGTTTGAGGCCGTACTTCTTCCGTTCCTTCATTCTCGGGTCGCGGGTCAGCAACCCCTGTTTCTTAAGAGCGGTCCGGAGGTCCGGGTTCATCTGGACCAGCGCCCGGGCGATCCCCAGGCTAACGGCTCCCGCCTGCCCCGGGACACCCCCGCCGATCGTTTCGGCAAACACATCATATTTACCGGCAGTCTGGGTGGCAACGAACGGCTGGTTAATGACATATTCCAGGATCCGGCGGCCGCAAAAGAAATCTTTGACGGTGCGGCCGTTGACCTTGATCTGGCCACTGCCGCCAGTCAACCAAACTTTGGCGGTCGCTTCCTTGCGCCGGCCGGTCCCGTAGAATTTCGGGCCTTTGATCTTCGGCTGGCGCGGTGCCTTAGCCGGCTTGTGAACGATCGGGGCGTGGGCTGATGGCTTAAAGATCGGGGCTTCCGGCGCTTCTGCGGCGGGGACGGCCACCTCAACTTTTTTCTTCGGTGCCGCGTGTTTCTTGGGGGCCGCGTGATCCTTCGGCGCCGCGTGTTTCTTCGGCGCAATGTGTTCCTTGTTTATTTTTTTCTTGGCTTCAGCCATTATTACACCTCAAGCTTCTGTATTTTGCCGTACTGGGCCGGTAGACTTTTGAACACTTTAAGCTTCTTGACCATCGCGTCGCCCAGCCGGGTCTTGGGGAGCATGCCGCGGACCGCCAGCGTGATGACCTTTTCCGGATGGCGCTCGATCATCTGCTCGAAACTAAGGACCTTGTCCCCGCCCGGATAACCGGAATGGGTAAAATAGGTCTTGTCCTTCCTCTTGCGCCCGGTCACCCGGACCTTGTCGGCATTGATCACGACGATATGGTCACCGCAATCGGTCTGCGGCGTAAAGCACGGTTTGTGCTTTCCCCGCAGGTAGACGGCCACTTTGGTCGCCAACTGGCCGAGGACGACGCCGGTCGCATCAACCAGGTACCACTCCCGCTTGACCATTTTGTCGTTGACGAAAATCGTTCTTGTTTTTTTCATTATTTTCTAACCACCTTAAACCAGTTCCAGCAGCGCCATCGGAGCGGCATCGCCCAGGCGGGCCCCCACTTTGGTGATGCGAGTGTAGCCGCCCGGCCGCCCTTCAAAGCGCTCGGGAAAGGTCTTAAATATCAGGGTGACGATCTTCCTGGCATGGAGGACCGACTCCACTTTGCGGCGGGCGTTAAGGTCGTTCCCTTTGGTCGCCGTGATCACCCGCTCGGCCATCCGCCGCGCCTCTTTCGCCCGGGTCAAAGTTACCGTGACGCGGCCGTGCTCGAAGAGCGAAATGACGATAGCGCGCAACATCGCCAACCGTTGATCGGTCGCCTTGCTTAATTTCCTGTTACCCGTGCGATGCCTCATCTGATTTTACTCCCCTTTAAGCTTTAGCTTGTACTCGGACAGCTTGCTGCGGACCTCGTCCAGTGATTTGCTCCCGAAGTTCTTGAACTGCATCAGTTCCGCTTCGGAATAGGCGGCCAGTTCCCCGACCTTCTTAACTCCGACCTTCTTCAGGCAGTTGAGCGAGCGGGACGAGAATTCCAGGTCCTCGATGTTCATCTCCAGCGCGGAGACGGAGGATTCGTCGCGCCGCTCTGTGTCCGGCCCGGCACTTTCTCCTTTTTCGCCCAGGTGGACAAAGAGATCGACGTGCCGCGCCATGATCCGGGCGCTTTCCTTCAACGCCTCGTCCGGCTTAATGCTCCCGTTGGTCCAGACCGAAAGGACCAGCCGGTCATAATTGATCTCTTGGCCGACGCGAACCTCTTCGGTCGCGATATTGACCTTCATGACCGGGGTGTAGATCGAGTCGGTCGGGATAAAGCCGACCGGCAGGCTGGCTTTCTTGTTGCGTTCCGCCGGGGTGTAACCGCGGCCCCGCTCGATGATCAGCTCCAGGTGAAGCTTGCCGTTGGCGTCTAAGGTAGCGATCTTCTGGTCCGGGTTGACGATCTCGATCTCGGCATCATGCTCGATGTCGCCCGCCTTGACCTCACCCTTCCCCTTGGCTTTGAGGGTGACGATCTTCGGCTGGTCGGAGTGCGACCGGATGACGATCTCCTTGAGGTTGAGCAGGATATGCAGCACGTCTTCCATCACACCGGTGATGGTCGAGAACTCATGCGCCACGCCGTCGATCTTGACCGCCGTGACCGCAGCACCGGGGAGCGACGAGAGCAGTATCCGCCGCAGCGGGTTGCCCAGGGTCGAGCCATAACCGCGCGGCAGCGGTTCAACCACAAAACGGCCGAACTTGTCGCCCGCTTCTTCCACCCTCACCCAGGGATTCTCTCCAATAGTTACCATGTTCCGATTACCTCCTATAACTCTTATCTTGAATAATACTCGACGATCAGGTTCTCTTCGATCTGCGTGTCGATCTCGTCCCGCCGCGGCAACGAGACAACCTTACCTTCAGCTTCGCCGGTCAAGGCGACCCAGGCCGGGATGACCCGGTCCGGGAATTTTTCCAGGGCCTCTTTGGAGATCTTGACCATCTTCGGCGCGACCGTGATCTGGTCACCGGCCTTAGTTTCACAGGAAGCGACATTGTTCTTCCGGCCGTTGATCTGGATGCCGCCGTTGCGGATCATCTGCCTGGCCCCCTGCCTCGAGGTGGCAAAACCGAGCCGGTAAACAACGTTATCGAGCCGGCGCTCCAGGAATTCAACCAGTTTCTCACCGGTCGCCCCCTTGACTCGGGCCGCTTTCTCAAAATAATTGGCGAACTGCTTTTCGCTCAGGCCATAAACCCGCCGCGCCTGCTGTTTCTCGCGCAGGCGGATCCGGTATTCCGAGGCCCTGACCGGCAACTTGCCGTGCTGGCCCGGGGCAAAGGCGCGCCGTTTGGCCGGGCATTTTTCCGAATAGCATTTCTCACCTTTGATATAAAGTTTCTTGCCTTCGCGCCGGCAGAGCCGGCAAACCGCTTCAGTATATCTCCCCATCAGACTCTCCTCTTTTTCGGCGGCCGGCAGCCGTTATGCGGGATCGGGGTAACATCCTTGATCGAGAGGACTTCCAGGCCGGCTGCCTGGAGCGAACGGATGGCGGTCTCCCGGCCGGAACCGGGCCCCTTAACGACAACATTGATCTCGCGGACGCCGGCTTCCAAGGCCTTGGCCGCCACTTTTTCCGCCGCCGAGGAGGCCGCGAACGGCGTCCCTTTCTTGGTCCCCTTGAAGCCAACATTGCCCGATGAGGACCAGGCGACCACGCCCCCCTGCGCATCGGTGATGGAAATGATAGTGTTATTGAACGTCGCCTGGATATGGGCTACCCCGGTCGACGCTATTTTGCGTTTTTCCTTTTTCTTTTTAACGACTACTTTTTCTTCAGCCATGATCTATTGTTTCTCCTCCTCTTTCTTCTTACCCAGGCCAACGGTCTTGCGCTTGCCGCGCAGGGTGCGGGCATTCGTCTTGGTCCGCTGGCCGCGCGCCGGCAGACCTTTGCGATGGCGCGTCCCCCGATAAGTGCCGATCTCGATCAACCGCTTGATGTTGAGGCTGATATCCTTTCTCAAGTCCCCCTCCAAGCGGTAATCTTTTAATACGTCGCGGATCGCGATCGTTTCGTTGTCATTAAGGTCTTTGGCCTTTTTTTCCGGATCGATCTTCGCCTTAGCCAGGATCCTGCGGCTCAAAACTTCACCAATGCCGTAGATATAGGTCAGGCCGACCCAAACCCTTTTATTTGCCGGCAGATCAACACCAACTAATCGTACCATCTTCTCCTCCTAAGCTATCCTTGTCGCTGTTTGTGCTTTGGGTTCTCGCACAAGATGTAAACCCGGCCGCGCCGGCGGACCACAATGCACTTGACGCAAATCTTCTTGACCGATGAACGAACTTTCATTGTTTACCTCTTCTTTTACTTCAACCTATAAGTTATTCTGCCCCGGGTCAGGTCGTAGGGCGATAATTCGACCCGGACCTTATCGCCCGGCAGGATCCGGATAAAATGCTTCCTGATCTTGCCCGAAACATGCGCCAGGATCAATTGCCCGGTCTCGAGCTTCACGCGGAAGAGGGCGCTCGGCAGCGCTTCCGTGATCTCCCCTTCCAATTCAATTACGTCTTTGTCTTTAGCCATGTCAAAATTTCCGGGTCGCCCGCCGTGATCACGATCGTATGCTCGAAATGGCACGACAGCGCGCCGTCCTCGGTCACCACCGTCCAACCATCGGGCAGCGTCCTGACCCGCCAAGTGCCGACATTAAGCATCGGCTCGATCGCCAGGACCATTCCCGGCTTCAGTTCGGGACCTTCCCCCGCCGGCCCGTAATTCGGGATGAGCGGGTCTTCATGCATCTCCCGGCCGATACCATGACCGTAAAGGTCGCGCACGACCGAGAAACCGCGGGACTCACTGGCCACCTGGATGGCATGCGAAATATCCCCCAGATGTTTTCCCGCCCGGGCCTGGCGCAAACCGATCCGCAGCACCTCTTTCCCCGCCCGGAGCAACTTTTCCGCCTTGCCGGAGATCCGGCCAACCGGAAAAGTCGCGGCAGAGTCGCCGCAGTAACCCTGCTTGCGGACCCCGACATCGAGACTGACGATATCCCCTTCTTTCAGGATCTTCTCTCCCGGAATACCGTGGACCACTTCCTCGTTGACCGAAACGCAGGTCGCGTGCCGGTAACCCCGGTATCCGAGGAAAATCGGTTCGCCCCCGTTCGCCCGGATCGTCTTCTCACCTACCCGGTTCAGCTCGGCCGTGCTGACCCCCGGCTTGATCGCCCGCCGCAACGCTTCGAGCGCCAGGGCCGTCACCCGGCCCGCCTCGCGCATCAGTTCAATCTCGTCCGGACCTTTTATTTTAATTACGCCCATCAAGGACCTCAGGCCTTCGCCGCTACAGCTTGGCCAGATCGCGGCCGATCTCTTCGATCGTGCGGGCCGCGTTAATTTCCATCAATTTACCCGTCTTTTGATAATAATCGATCAGCGGCCGGGTGGTCTTCTCGTAGACCTCAAAACGGGTGCGGATCGCCTCAAGGTTATCATCAGACCGGCCCTCGATCGACGAACGGGCCAAAAGGCGTTTGACCACTTCCGCTTCGTCCACCTTAAAATAAATGACCCGGTCCAGGGACAATTTACCAGCCGCGAACATCTTGGTCAGCGCTTCCGCCTGGGCCATGGAGCGCGGAAAACCATCGATGATGAAACCGTTCCGGCAATCAGCTTTGCTGATCCGCTGCCTGGTCAGTTCAATTGATAACTCGTCAGGGACCAGATTCCCCCCGTCCATAAAACTCTTGGCTTTTTTTCCGATCTCGCTCTCTGCCCTCACCTCTTCGCGCAGAATATCCCCGAGCGAAATATGGGGCAAGCCCTTTTCCTCCGCCAGGATCTTAGCCTGGGTCCCTTTGCCGGACCCGGGCGGGCCAAGAAAGATCAAGATCATGCCAGCAACCCTTCGTACTGCCTGGTGACCAGGTGGGTCTGGATCTGCCGGACCAGGTCCAGCGCCACGCCCACGACGATCAGCAAGGAAGTTGACCCCAACCCCTGGAACGAGGTGATGCGGGTCAAGCTTTCGACGATAGACGGGACGATCGCGATGCCGGCTAGAAAAAGCGCCCCGACCAGGGTCAGCCGGGTAATAGTATATTCCAGGTACTGGGCGGTCGGTTTCCCGGGGCGGATACCGGTCACAAACCCGCCGTACTTTTTGATATTCTCGGCCAGCTCGGTCGGATTAAAGGTAATGGCCGTATAGAAATAAGTAAAGAAAAATATCAAGACAAAATAGAAAACCAGGTAGAGACCGCCGGAAGGCGATAACCAGCCGATCACTTTTTGCATCGCCCCGCCCGGGACAAACTGGGCAAGCGTGGCCGGGAACATCAGGACTGAAGAGGCAAAAATGATCGGGATCACCCCGCCCTGGTTGATCCGCAATGGGATATAAGTCGATTGCCCGCCGTACATTTTCCGGCCGACGATCCGTTTGGCATACTGCACCGGGACGCGGCGCTGCCCTTCCTGGACAATAACGATCGCCACCAACATCAAGATAAAGGCCGCGAGCAGGATGAGCACGCCGATCAGCGAGGCACCGCCGCGGACCAAAGTAATGGTCTGGCCGACATAAGCGGGGATGCGCGAGACTATCCCGACAAAGATCAGCATTGAGGCCCCGTTGCCGATCCCCCGATCGGTGATCAGCTCGGCAAACCACATGACCAGCGAACTGCCGGCGGTCAAGGAAACGACCGTGCCAATCAGGAAGAAAACGAAATTATAGTCCGGCAGCATGACCCCTCTCAACCAGAAAGCCATGCCAAAGGCTTGAAAAGCTGCCAGGACGACCGTCAGATAACGGGTATAAGCCGCGATCTGTTTGCGGCCGCTATCGCCTTCCTTGGACAGCTCTTCTAAGTGGGGAATAACGACCTGCAACAGTTGTAAAATAATGGAAGCGTTGATGTACGGCACGATCCCCATGGCAAAGATCGAAAAGCGCATCAAAGCTCCACCGGTAAAGAGGTCGAGAAAATTCATGATGTTACCCTGGCCGAACAGGCTCTGCATCTTCACGGCATCTATGCCGGAAACGGGGATGTGGGCGCCCAGCCGGAAGAGGACGATCATCCCTACGGTAAAGATGATTTTCTTCCGCAGATCGGCAATATTCATGAAGCCGGAGATAATGTTAAGCATTGAGGATCTCTAGTTTCCCTCCGGCCGCTTCGATCTTTTGCTTGGCCGAGGCGCTGAACTTATGGGCGGCCACCGTGCCGGGGTTCCCCTTCAGCTCGCCAACACCGAGGATCTTGATCAGGCCAACGGTCCCCTTGACCCGGTCCAGTTGGCCCAGGTTGAAGATCGAATACTCCTTGCGGAAAGGATAATTCTTAAAACCGCGTTTGGGAAGACGGCGGTAAAGCGGGGTTTGGCCCCCTTCAAAACGGCTCCCTTTGGTCCCGCCGGAACGGCTGGTCTGGCCTTTGTGGCCGCGGCCGCAAGTCTTACCGAGCCCCGAGCTGGAGCCGCGGCCGACCCGTTTCTTGCGATGCTTTGAACCCTTAGCGGGTGACAGTTGGTTAAGTTTCAACATGGGAAACCTTCAATGTCTTGCCTCTGGCTAGTGACACTTCTTCTTCAGAGCGGAGTAATTTCAGCGCTTCCAGGGTCGCCCGGGCGACATTGATCGGGTTGGAAGAACCGATCTTCTTGGCGACGATGTTCCTGACCCCGCACAGTTCCAAGATCGTGCGGACCGACCCGCCGGCAATAACGCCGGTCCCGCGCGGGGCTGGCCGCAGCACGACCGTGCTGGCCGAGAACCGCCCGATCACGTCGTGCGGTATCGTCCCGGAAACGAGCGGCACCGTCATGAGGTCCCTTTTGGCCGCCTCTACCCCTTTACGGATCGCCGCCGACACTTCGGCCGCCTTGCCAAGTCCCAGCCCGACCTTCGACTTCAGGTCACCCAGCACGACCACCGCCCGGAAACCCATTTTCTTGCCGCCTTTGACCACCTTGGTCACGCGGCTGATGTTAACAACTTTTTCTTTATATTCCGATTGTTCCCGCTGATATTCAGGTCTCATTAAAATTCAAAGCCTCCTTCGCGCGCGGCGTCAGCTAGAGCCTTGACCCGTCCGTGGTATAACGCCCGGCCGCGATCGAACACAACTTTCTTGATCCCTTTGGCCACACCCCGCTCCGCGATCTTGTGGCCGATCACCTTGGCGGCGGCGATGTTGCCGCCCTTTTTGACCAAGCCCTTTTCAACCGTCGAGGCGGCAGCCAGCGTCCGGCCGGCCAGGTCGTCGACCAGCTGGGCGTAAATGCCGTTAAGGCTGCGATGGACGGTCAGCCTGGGGCGCTCAGCCGTGCCAAATATCTTCCGTTTTTTCTTCATCTGTTAAGCTCCCCCGCCGCCGGCCGCTTTGGCCGCTTTACCGGCTTTGCGCCTGACCACTTCGCCGGCATACTTGATCCCTTTGCCTTTATACGGCTCAACTTCCCGCACTGCCCTGATCTCGGCCGCGATCTGGCCGACCCGCTGGCGGTCAATCCCCTTGATGTTGATCTTGGTATTGGCCGTCACGGTAAAATCTATCCCGGCCGGCGGATCGAACTCCACCGGGTGGGAAAAACCGACCTGCAGCGTTAGTTTCTTCCCCTGCATCACGGCGCGATAACCAACGCCGACCATTTCCAAGTCTTTCTGAAAACCATCCGTGACGCCGGTCAACATGTTCTTGATCAGGGCGTTATATAAACCATGCAGAGCGTCTGAGAGCTTACTCTCGGTAACTATCTCGGTTTTAACCAACCCGTCAACCACCTTAACGGCGATTGTCGGCAGGATATCTTCAGTCAAGGTCCCTTTCGGCCCTTTAACCGTAACCTGACCGGCGTTGACCTTGACCTCAACGCCTTTGGGAACAATTAATTCTCTTTTACCTATTCTGCCCATAAAATTACCAAATGAAACAGAGCACTTCGCCGCCAAGCTTGGCCTGGCGGGCCGCGGCGTCTGTCATTAATCCTTTTGAGGTCGAGATGATCGCCGTGCCAAAACCGGAGCGGACCCGCGGGACCTTCGTCGCCGCGACATAATGCCGCTTACCGGAGGTACTGACCCGTTTCATCCCTTCGATCACGCTCCGCCCCTTGGCGGTATACTTAAGGCCCAAACGGATGAATTTCCGGTTCATGCGGGTCAGCGGTTCCAGTTTACTAATGTACCCCTCCGCCAGCAAGATCTTAGCAATCTCTTCCTTGACCCGCGAGTGCGGCAGGTCGACCCCTTCTTTGCGCACCCCCAAGGCGTTATTGACCCTATTCAACATATCCGCGATTGAATCCATATGTCTCCCCTTTACCAGCTAGCTTTCTGCATGCCCGGGATCTGGCCTTTATGCGCCAGATTTCTTAAGCAGATGCGGCACAGCCCAAACTTCCGGTAGTAAGAACGCGCCCGGCCGCAGATCTGGCAGCGATTCTTGTGCCGCGTCGAGAACTTCGGCTCCCGCTTCAACCTTTCCAACCAGCATTTTTTTGCCATGCTATCCTTCTTTCCTAAAAGGCATGCCGAGCATTTGCAGCAGCTGGCGCGCCTCCTCATCCTTGTTGGATGAGGTGACAAAAGTGATGTCCATGCCGCGGACCATGTCGACCGCCTCATAATCAACCTCGGGGAAAATGAGCTGTTCCTTGATCCCCAGGGAATAGTTCCCCCGGCCGTCGAACGACTTCGGGCTGACCCCTCGAAAGTCCCTGATCTTGGGCAGGGCAAGATTAAGCAGCTTGTTGACAAAATCATACATCCGCCGGCCGCGCAAAGTGACCTTGAGCCCGATCGGGATGTTCCCCCGAAGCTTGAAAGCCGAGATCGCCTTTTTGCTGTGCGTCACCAGCGGCTTCTGGCCGACGATCTCCGCCAGCTCGGCCGCGGAAACATCGATCGCCTTGGCATTGTCACGCGCTTCGCCGACGCCGCGGTTAATGACGACTTTTTCCAGGCGCGGCACCTGCATGGTGTTCTTATAATGGCGCTCCTTGACCAGCTTCGGGACAACTTCTTTTAAATATTTTTCTTTCATGTTCAGCATAATAATTACACCTTATCCACTATTTCGGAACAGCCGCGGCAGACCCTGACCTTTTTCTCACCGACCGTTTTGGCCCCGAGGCGGTGCGGCTCGCTGCAGCGCGGGCAGACCAGCATGACCTTGGAGGTCTGGAGGGCCATCGGCTTCTCAATGATCCCGCCCGGGAAGTTGCGGGTCGGCTTTTGGTGCCGTTTGGCAATGTTGAGCCCTTCGACCACTAGCTTACCATCGTCCGGCCAGACATCGATGACCTTCCCCTTCTTACCCTTATCCTTGCCGGAGAGGAGCATGACAATATCACCCTTCTTGATGTTCATCAGACGACCTCCGGCGCGAGCGAAACGATTTTCATGAATTCCTTTTCGCGCAGTTCCCTGGCCACCGGCCCGAAGACGCGCGTCCCGCGGGGGTTCTTGTCGGGCGTGATGACCACGACCGCGTTATCGTCGAACATGACATAACTGCCGTCCGGGCGGCGCAGCGGCTTGCGCAGCCGGACAATGACGCAGCGCACAACCTCGGAACGTTTAACGGTCATGTTCGGCGAGGCTTCCTTGACCACCGCGATGATCTCGCCCCCGATCCCGGCGTATTTCCGGTTGGAACCACCGAGTACCCGGATGCACATCACGATGCGCGCCCCGGAATTGTCGGCCACATTAAGCATACTACGCGGCTGAATCAATTTTGATCCTCCTCACGACCCGCCAGCGTTTATCTTTAGATAAACGCCTGGTTTCCATGATCTCGACCAGATCGCCGATCTGGCACTCGTTCCTCTCGTCATGCGCCTTGAAATTGCTGGAGGCTTTCATCACTTTTTCGTAGAGCGGATGCCGGTAAACCCGACCGACCTGCACTACGACGGTCTTTTGCATTTTATTGCTGATCACGACCCCTTGCTTGATCTTGACTTTACCCTTCTCCAACTTACTTGTCTCCTTTCTCACGGACGATGGTCAGGATCCGGGCGACCATCCGCCGGAGCTCGCGGATCTTTAACAAATTCTTGAGCTGCTGGTTAGCCCGCTGGATCCGCAGGCCGACCAGTTCGCGCCGGGTCTCGTCGAGCTTCTTGTGCAGCTCGCCCGCCGACAGCTCCCGGAGTTGTTTTGAGTCCAACAGTGCCGTACTCATTGCTTAACTACCACCCGCGTCGCTAACGGCAACTTATAAGCCGCCAGGCGGAGCGCTTCCCGCGCTTCAAGTTCAGTCACACCGGCCACTTCGAAAATGATGTGGCCGCGCTTGACCGGAGCTTCAAACCTGACCGGGGCCCCCTTGCCGCCACCCATTCTGGTCTCGGCCGCTTTGGCCGTAACGATCTTGTCGGCAAAAACGCGCAGCCAGATCTTGCCGCCGCGCTTGAAATGGTGGGCAATGGTCTTGCGGGCCGATTCGATCTGGTTGGTTGATAAATAACCGACCTCGGTCGACTGCAGGCCGTATTCGCCGAAATTAATGGTCGCGCCCAACGTCGCCCGGCCGCGCAGCCGCCGCCGTTGGTGCTTCCTGAACTTAGTTTTGCCCGGTACTAGTACCACTTTTCTCCTTTTCCTTAACGGTCGGCAGGACTTCGCCTTTGTAGATCCAGCACTTGACGCCGATCTTGCCGTACATGGTCATCGCTTCGGTGAAACCGTAATCGATCCGCGCCCGCAGGGTATGCAGCGGCACACGGCCCAAGCGGTATTTTTCGGTCCGCGCGATCTCGGAACCGCCTAACCGTCCGGCTACCATCAATTTAACCCCTTTGGCCCCGGCCCGCATCGCCCGGGAGACACCCTGTTTCATCGCCCGGCGGAAAGAGATCCGCTTTTCGAGCTGGGCGGCGATGCTCTCGGCCAGCAAAAGGGCGTTGGCATCGGGATTCTTCTCCTCGTGGACATCGAGCTGCACCTGCTTACCGACCTTCTTCATCAGATCTTCCCGCACGGCCGCGATCTCTTTGCCGCCCCGGCCGATGATCAGCCCGGGCTTGGCGGAATAAATGTCGATCTGGATCTGGTTCGCTTTGCGGGTTATCTTGATCCTGGCTATCCCCGCGCGAAAGAGAATGTTCTTTAAATGTTTGCGGATGTCATAGTCCTCTTTCAGCAGCCGGGGAAAATCCTGCTTCCCGGAATACCAAAAACTATCCCACTCTTCGATAATGCCGAGCCGCAAACCTTTTGGATGTATCTTTTGTCCCATTAAACTCCCTCCAGAGCGCTGAGGCCGACCGTCACATGGCTGGTCCGTTTCTTGATCGGAAAACCACGGCCGCGCGCCCGCGGCTGCATCCTTTTCATGATGATCCCTTTATTGGCATAAGCTTCGCAGACGACCAGATTAGCCGATTCCATTTTGTGGTTCTGTTTGGCGTTAGCCAGGGCCGACTTCAGGACTTTCTCGATGATCCGCGCCCCTTTTTGGGGCATGAAACGAAGCAGGGTCAGCGCTTCCCCGGCCATTTTGCCGCGGACCAGCTCCAGCACCCGCTGCAGTTTCCGGTCGGAACTCTTGACCCATTTAGCTTTGGCTCTTACTATTGTCATGTCAGTGTCGTGGCTTTATTGGTCGGCGAACTATGGCTCCGGAAATTCCTGGTATGGGAGAACTCGCCCAGCTTGTGGCCGACCATGTTCTCCGAGACAAAGATCGGGATATGCTTAATTCCGTTATGGACGGCGAACGTGAAGCCGATCATTTCCGGGATGATCGTACAGTTGCGCGCCCAGGTCTTGAGCACCTTTTTCTCTTTGGCCAGCGTCATCTTCTGGACCTTCTTCAGGAGTTTTTCGTCGACATACGGGCCCTTTTTGATCGAGCGTCCCATTACTTCCTCCTCGTCAGAATAAACCGGTCACTGCGCCGGCGCGGTTTGCGGGTCTTATAACCGAGCGTCGGTTTACCCCAAGGGGTGACCGGATGCTCGCGACCAATGCCTGATTTGCCTTCGCCGCCGCCGTGCGGATGGTCGCACGGGTTCATAACGACCCCGCGCACTTCCGGCCGCCGGCCGAGATGGCGCTTGCGCCCGGCTTTGCCGAGCACCATGTTTTTCGCGTCCAGGTTACCGACCTGGCCGACGGTCGCCCGGCAGTTCAGATGGATCATCCGCTGCTCGCCGGACGGCAGCTTGATAATGCCATAACCCGATTCCTTGGACAGCAGGACCAGAGCGGCCCCGGCGGAACGGGCGAGCTGCCCTCCCCGGCCCGGCTCCATCTCTACGTTATGGACGGTGGTCCCGATCGGGATCGAGCGGAGCGGCAGGGCATTGCCAACTTTAATATCGACTTCCACCCCGGACATGATCTTTTCGCCGTCTTGAAGGCCGACCGGGGCCAAAATATAGCGCCGCTCCTTGTCCTCATATTCGACCAGGGCGATCCGGCAGTTGCGGTTCGGGTCGTACTCGATCCCGATAACCGTGGCCGCCATATTATCCTTGTCGCGCCGGAAATCAATTATCCGGTAATGCTTCTTGTTGCCGCCGCCGCGATGGCGCATCGAGACGAAACCGCGCCAGTCGCGCCCCGCTTGCTGCTTCTGTTTGGCCAGCAGTTTCTTCTCCGGATAACTCTTGGTTATATCCGAGTAATCATCGACGATCGCGAACCTTGTCCCCGGGCTGCGGGGCTTCATCTGCTTGATACCCATTTTAGGCTTCTAACTCCTGTATCTTCTGGCCGCGAGCTAGCGTGACATAGGCTTTTTTCCAGGTGGCTGTCCAGCCGATCTTCTTCCCCATCCTCGCCTTACCCCGCACATGGCAGGTATTGACGTCCAAAACTTTAACCTTAAAATACTGCTCGACAGCCCGCTTGACATCGATCTTGGTCGCCCCCAGGTTGACCCGGAAGGCGTAACGAGAATTGGCCCGGCCGGTAATACTTTTTTCGGTGACCAGCTGGGCGACGATGATCTTGTCAAATTCCATTAGCTTAACCTCGCCTCTAGAATTTTGAGCGCGGCCGCGTCGAGGACCAGCCACTCGGTCTGCAGCAGGTCATGGATATTAAGGTCGTCACAGGTAATGACGGAAACGCCGGCCAGGTTGCGCAACGCCCGTTCGGTCGTCGCCTCCGGGCTACCGAGCAAGACGATCGCCCGGCCGCTCACCCCCTGCTCTTTCAGGAACTTAAGCCCAGCCCGGGACTTGGCCTCGGCCACCGCGACTGTCGGCAGGGCTAAGATCCGCCCTTCGCGGTTGAGCTCTGACAGGACGACCCGCAACGCCAGCTTCCTGACCCGCTTGGGCAAGGCATAGCCGTAGTCGCGCGGCTTCGGCGGGAAGATCACGCCGCCATGGCGCCAGAGCGGTGAGCGATTGCTCCCGGCGCGAGCGTGACCGGTTCCCTTCTGCGCCCACGGCTTTTTACCGCCGCCGGAAACCTCGGTCCGGGTCAAAGCGCTGTGGGTCCCGCGGCGCCGGCTGGCCAGATACCAGCGGAGCGCTTCGTGGACCACCGCGCTGTTTAACTTTTCATTAAAGACCTTTTGAGTCAACTGCGGCATTATTTTGCCTTCCTCAACGAAACTAAATTACCGATCTTGCCCGGGACCGAACCGGCGATCAGGATCAGGTTCTTCTCCGCGATGACTTGAATGACCCGGACCTTGCGGACAGTGACCTGAACGTTCCCCATCCGTCCCGGCATCGGGCGGCCGGGCCAGACCCGGCCCGGCGTGGCGCCGGAACCGATCGAACCGGTCAGGCGGTGTGATTTCGAACCATGGGACATCGGTCCGCGATGGTGATGGAACCGCTTGATGGTCCCCTGAAAACCTTTGCCGATCGAGACCCCGGTCACATGGATCAGGTCACCGGCGGCAAAAAGATCGGCCTTTAATTCCTGGCCGACCTGATAATCTTCCGCTTTGTCCACCCTGATCTCGCGCTTCTTTTTGGCAAAACTGACCTGGACCGCCGCGTAGCCTTCCTTGGCTGGCGACTTGACCTGGGTCACGATGCACGGCCCAGCCTCAACGACCGTCACGCCGATCGCGTTGCCGCTCTCATCGAATATTTGGGTCATTCCTTTTTTTATGCCGATCATGCTTAATCCATCTTGATCTCGACATCCACCCCGGCCGGCAGGTCAAGCTGCATCAGCGCTTCGACCGTCTGCGGCGGCGGGTCGAGGATATCGATCAACCTTTTGTGCGTGCGCATCTCAAAATGTTCCCGCGATTTCTTGTCAACATGCGGCGAACGGAGGACGCAGAATATTTCTTTTCTGGTCGGCAGAGGGACCGGCCCGGAGACAAAGGCCCCCGCCCGCTTGGCGGTGTCCACGATCTTGAGCGCGGACTGGTCCAGTATCCGGTGATCGAAACTCTTTAATTTGATCCTGATCCGCTGTTTTGCCATTTACGTCCCCTGCTTGCCGGAAGGAGCGGATTTTTCGATCAGCCCTTCGGCAATATTTTTCGGTACCTCGCGGTACTCGCAGAATTCCATCGTATAGGTCCCCCGACCCTGGGACATGGAGCGCAGGTCGGTGGAATAACCGAACATCTGGGCCAGCGGCACCTTGGCCTTGATCGTCTGGATCCCCTGGTGCGACTCCATCTCTTCGATGTGGCCGCGCCGGCTGCTCAAGTTGCCGATCACGTCGCCCATGTACTGTTCGGGGACGACCGCCTCGACCTTCATCACCGGCTCCAGCAGGACCGGTTTCGCTTTCATGACCGCGGCCTTAAAAGCCATGGAGCCGGCGATCTTAAAAGCGATCTCGGACGAGTCGACGTCATGGTAGGAACCATCGAACAGGGTCGCCTTGATATCGAGGACCGGATAACCGGCCAGCACGCCGGTCGTCATCGCCTCTTTGATCCCAGCTTCGACCGCCGGAACGTATTCACGCGGAATTGTGCCGCCAACGATATCGTTAACAAATTCAAAACCCTTACCGACCTCAAGCGGTTCGATCTTGATCCAGACGTGCCCGTACTGCCCGCGGCCGCCGGTCTGGCGGATGAACTTCCCTTCCTGTTCCGCCGCTCCCCTGATCGTCTCTTTGTAAGCGACCTGGGGCTTACCGACGTTGGCCTCAACCTTGAATTCCCGCAGCAAGCGGTCAACAATGATCTCAAGGTGGAGTTCACCCATGCCGGAGATGATGGTTTGGCCAGTTTCCGGATCGCCCTTGATCCTGAACGTCGGGTCTTCTTCCGCCAGCTTAGACAGAGCCGTACCGAGCTTTTCCTGGTCCGCGCTGCTCTTCGGCTCGATGGCCACGAAGATGACCGGTTCCGGGAACTGGATCGACTCGAGGATGATCGGCTTGTTCTCGTCACACAGTGTATCACCCGTGGTCGTATCTTTCAAGCCCACGATCGCCCCGATATCTCCGGCAAAGATCTCGGAGATCTCCTCGCGCTTGTTGGCGTGCATCTGGAGCAACCGGCCGACGCGCTCTTTGCGCCCCTTGACCGAATTGTAGGTATAGGAACCGGTCGCCAGGACGCCGGAATAGACCCGGAAAAAGGTCAACCGGCCGACGAACGGATCGGTCATGATCTTGAAGGCCAGCGACGAGAAAGGCTGGTCGTCGGAGGCGGTGCGCGTCTCTTCGCCGCCGTTGTTCGGGTTGACCCCGACCACCGGTTTCTTGTCGAGCGGCGACGGCAGGTAGGCGACGATCCCGTCGAGCAGCGGCTGGACGCCGCGGTTCTTGAAAGATGAACCGCAGAAAACCGGGACGATCTGGCTGTCGATCGTCAGCTTGCGGATGCCGGCATTGATATCCTCTTTGCTTAAAGTATGGTTGGTCATATATTTTTCCAGCAAGACGTCGTCGGCCTCGGCGGCCGCTTCGACCAGCAGGTCGTGGTAGAGCTTGGCCTGTTCCTGCAGTTCGGCCGGGATCGGGCCGCGGCCGAATTTCATCCCGAGCTCGTCCTCGTAAATGATCGCTTCCATCTCGACCAGGTCGATCATTCCCTTGAAGGCATCCTCGGCACCGATCGGCAATTGCATTACGACCGGCTTGGTCTGCAGGCGCTCTTTCATCTGCAAGACCACGCGCAGGAAATCAGAGCCGAGCCGGTCCATCTTGTTGATGAAAGCCATCCGCGGCACCTTGTAACGGGTCGCCTGCCGCCAAACGGTCTCCGACTGGGGCTGGCAGCCGCCCACGGCGCAAAAGATCACGACCACCCCGTCCAGCACCCGCATGGACCGCTCCACTTCGACGGTAAAGTCGACGTGCCCGGGAGTGTCGATAATATTGATCCGGTGGTCCTTCCAGAAAGTGGTCGTCGCGGCCGAAGTGATGGTAATGCCGCGCTCTTTTTCCTGCACCATCCAGTCCATAGCCGTGTTCCCCTCATCGACATTGCCGATGCGGTGAAGACGGCCGCTGTAGAACAGCACCCGCTCCGTCGTCGTGGTCTTGCCGGCATCGATATGCGCGGCAAAACCCATATTCCTATATTTTTCGATCGGACATTCTCTGGTCATTAGCGCTTTACCACCTGAAGTGGGCAAAAGCCTTATTGGCTTCCGCCGTCTTGTGGAGGTTCTCCCTGTTCTTGATCGCGGTCCCCGTGCTGTTGGACGCGTCAATGATCTCGCCGGCCAGGTTCTCGATCATCGACTTGCCCGAGCGTTCGCGGGCTGATTCACGCAGCCACTGCATGGCCATAGCCTGGGCCCGTTCTCTGGTCACTTCGACCGGGACCTGATAAGTGGCGCCGCCGACGCGCCGCGGTTTAACTTCGAGCAGCGGCGAAAGATTGCCGATCGCCTTTTCGAAGATCGGCAACGGCTCCTGATTAAGCTTGGTTTTGATATGCTCCATGGCCCCGTAGAAAACGGTCTCGGCCTTGCTCTTTTTCCCGTCCCAGAACATCTTGTTGACGAAACGCTGGACCAGGACGCTGTTATAAACAACGTCAGCCGCGATCTTTCTCTTGGGGACTTTACCGTACCTAGGCACCTTTGCTACCTCCCGCTTTCGGTCGTTTGGCCCCGTATTTGGAACGGCTCTGGCGGCGGTTCTCGACCCCCTGGGTATCGAACGCGCCGCGGACAATGTGATAACGGACACCAGGCAAGTCCTTGACGCGGCCGCCGCGGACCAGTACGACCGAATGCTCCTGCAGATTGTGTCCGACCCCCGGGATATAAGCCGAAACCTCGATCCCGGTAGTCAACCGGACACGGGCTACTTTACGCAAAGCGGAATTAGGCTTCTTCGGGGTGGTCGTGTAGACCCGGACGCAGATCCCGCGGCGCAGCGGGCAACCTTTCAGCGCCGGCGCTTTGGTGCGCGATTTTGAGCGCTGGCGTCCTTTCCTGATCAATTGGTTAATAGTCGGCATTTATTCTTCCTCCCGCCCTTCTTCCATTTTGGGCACAGTACCAACGGTCGGCACCAGTTCAATGTTGCGGTAGTCGGCAAAACCTGTCCCGGCCGGGATCAACCGGCCGATAATGACGTTTTCCTTAAGGCCATACATCGGATCGATCCGCCCTCTGATCGCCGCCTCGGTCAGGATCCTGGCGGTCTCCTGGAACGAGCAGGCGGAGAAGAAGCTGTCGGTCGAGAGCGACGCCTTGGTGATGCCAAGCAAGACCTCGGTCGCTTCGGCCTTGTCGCCCTTGACCTTTTCGTTGGCTTCGTCCAGATGGCGCGTGTCTATCAATTCTCCCGGGAGGAGGATCGTGTCGCCCGAGATGACGACGCGGACCTTGCGGGTCATCTGGCGGATAATAACTTCAATGTGCTTATCGGCGATCGTCACGCCCTGCGCCCGATAGATCTTTTGGATCTCATCGACCAGGAAGATCTGCGCTAACCGGACCCCCAGGATCCGCAGAACGTCGTGAGGATCAACCGTCCCTTCGGTCAGCTGCATGCCGCGGTGCGCTCGATCGTTGGTAGTAACCCGCAGTCGGACCTCATAAGGAACCTCGTACTCTTTCAGCTCATCCTTGGCATTGCGCAGGGTCACGAGACGAGCCCCTTCGCGCTCGCTGACGGTAATGGTGCCGTCGATCTCCGCCAGGGTAGCTTTATCTTTCGGATGGCGCGCCTCGAACAGTTCTTCGACGCGCGGCAAACCTTGAATGATGTCGCGGGTCTTACTCGGGTCGCGGCGGATCGATTCGACCCGGGCGACAAAATCATAACTCTCAACATCGGCCCCGTCCTCAACGTAAAGACGCGAGCCGGCAATGATCAGGTAACTTTCCCCCGGCGCCACGACGACCAGCTCTTTTTTCTGCTCGAGGACCATCCCGGCTGTCTTACAAATGACCCCGGTGGCCAGTTCGTCCCCGATCTTGACCTTGTCGCCGGCTTTAACGAAGATCTGGGCGTCTTTTGCGACTTCGTACTCTTTCTTCACCTTAGGGTTATAAATAAAGATCTCGCCGTCTTTTTTAGCGACCCGTTCTTTACGCTGGGTCACAACTTCCATCCCGACGAAACGGCACTTGCCGACCGAGCTGGAAACGATATACTCGTAGGTCGGATCGAATTCGGCCAGGGCATCCCCCGAGGTGATCTTGTCCCCCGCTTTGACCTTGAGGACGGTCCCCAGCGGCAGGATATACTCTTCTTTCTTCTCTTTGATCTTAATGTAGAGGGTCGAACTGCGCGAGATCCACTTTTGCTTGCCGCCGAACTCATCGGCCATGTCGCGGATCTCGAACCCCTCGCCAAAATGGATCGTCCCGGTATGCTTGGCCTTGATCGACGTCTTGGCCGCCTTATGGAGCGCGACCCCGCCGATGTGGAAAGTGCGCATGGTCAGCTGGGTGCCCGGCTCGCCGATCGACTGGGCGGCGATAGTGCCGACCGCTTCACCGATATTGACCGGGTTCAGGCTGGAGAGGTCGAGGCCGTAGCACTTCTGGCATATCCCCTTCTTCGTCTGGCAGGTCAAGGGGGATCGGACATCAACTTTCTCCACCCCTGCTTCGGCCACCAGTTTGGCGACTTCCGGCGTGATCATTTCGCCCGCTTTGGCCAGCGTTTTGCCGCTGAGCGGGTCGACGATATTCTTGGTCGGGGTCCGATTGACCAGGCGCTGGGCCAGGGAGATGACCTCTTCAAAACCTTCGCGCACGGTAGCCAGCTCAATGCCGTCCTTGCCGCCGCAATCTTCTTCCGTGATCATCACGTCCTGGGAAACGTCGACCAGGCGGCGGGTCAAATACCCGGAATCGGCGGTGCGCAGGGCGGTATCGACGAGCCCCTTGCGGGCGCCGTACGAGGAGATGAAATACTCGGTCACGGTCAAGCCTTCCTTGAAGTTCGTCTTGATCGGTATATTGATGATGTTGCCGAACGGATCGGCCATCAGGCCGCGGATACCGTTGAGCTGGCGGACCTGCTGGATGTTGCCGCGGGCGCCGGAAAAGGCCATCATATAGACTGAGTTCAGCTTATCGATCTCCTTGAGGAGCTCCGCTGTCACCTCTTCGGTCACGCCGCCCCAGATGTCGAGCGAGCGGATGAACTTTTCTTTGGCCGAGAGCGATCCGTCGCGGAAATGCTGCTCCAACTTGGCGACTTGGTTACTGGCCCGGTCAACGATCTCTTTCTTGCGGGCCGGGACCTGCAGGTCGGAAATAGAGATGGAGACGCCGGCCAGGGTGGCGTATTTGAAGCCGAGCCGCTTGATCTCATCGGCGATCTCGGCGGTAATAGCGCTGCCGTAGCGGACAAAACAATCAGAGACCAGTTTTTCCAGCTCTTTCTTCCCCTGGACCTGGTTAAGATACGGGTACTCAACGGTCACGCCCCGGCGCTCGAGGACCCGGTTGAGCGTGTTGTTGAACTTGATCCGCCCGACCGTCGTCTCGATGATCTCGCCGTGCCGGCGGACCCGGATCTTGGCGTGCAGGTGGACCTCATCAAGGTCGTTGGCGATCATGGCGTCCCAATCGTTGGCGAAGACCATCCCCTTGCCCGGCTGCGCGTTGTCATCGTCGACCGTCATGTAATAGGTGCCGAGGACCATGTCCTGGGTCGGGGTAATGAGCGGCCGGCCGGAAGCCGGCGACAGGATGTTGTTCGAAGCGAGCATCAGGATGCGCGCCTCGACCTGCGCCTCGGGGAGAAGCGGCACATGGACCGCCATCTGGTCACCGTCGAAGTCGGCGTTGAACGCCGGGCAGACCAGCGGGTGGATCTGGATCGCTTTCCCTTCGACCAGGATCGGTTCGAAAGCCTGGATACCAAGGCGATGGAGGGTCGGCGCGCGGTTGAGCAGGACCGGATGGCCCTTGATCACTTCTTCGAGGATATCCCAGACGATGACATCCTGTTGTTCGATCTGCCGTTTGGCCGACTTGACGTTCTGGGAAATGCCGCGGTCGACCAGCTTGCGGATAACGAACGGCTTGAAAAGCTCGAGAGCCATCTCCTTGGGGAGACCGCACTGATGGAGCTTGAGATGCGGGCCGACCACGATCACGGAGCGGCCGGAATAATCGGTCCGTTTACCGAGCAGGTTCTGGCGGAAACGACCCTGCTTCCCTTCGATCCCGTCGGTCAGCGACTTGAGCGGGCGGCCGCTGGAGCCGGTCACGGCCCGCTTGCGGCGGCCGTTATCGATCAGGACGTCAACCGCTTCCTGGAGCATCCGTTTTTCATTGCGGATGATCATCTCCGGGGCCCCCATGTTGATCATCTTCTTGAGGCGGTTATTGCGGTTGAGGACCCGGCGATACAGGTCGTTCAGGTCGGAGGTGGCGAAACGCCCCCCTTCGAGCTGGACCATCGGGCGAAGGTCCGGCGGGATGACCGGCAGATTGTCCATGATCATCCAGTCGGGACGGTTATTCGATTTCTGGAAAGATTCGGCGATGCGCAGCCGCTTGATCAGGCGGAGGCGCTTCTGCCCCGTCGCCCCTTTCAGGTCGCGGCGGAGTTTCTGGGCGAGCTGGCCGATATCGATCCGCCCCAGCAGCTCTTTGACCGCCCGGGCCCCCGTCTCGGCCTTGAATTTACTGCCGTGTTTCTCCTGGGCTTCCTGGTATTCGGCTTCGCGCAGGATGGTGCCGATCTTCAACCGTTTGACGTCGGCGGCCACCTCGGTCACGATGTAGGCGTCGTAATAAATGACCTCTTCCAGCGCCCGGCCGGAAACATCAAGCAACAGGCTCATGTAACTCGGCACGCCGCGCAGGAACCAGATGTGGGCGACCGGTTCGACCAGTTTGATATGGCCCATCCGTTCGCGGCGGACGCGTGAGGTCGTGACCTCAACGCCGCAGCGCTCGCAGACGATCCCCCGATAACGGACCCGGCGGTATTTGCCGCAATGGCACTCCCAATCCTTGACCGGCCCGAAGATCTTTTCGCAGAACAGGCCGCGCCGTTCCGGCTTGAAGGTCCGGTAATTGATCGTCTCCGGCTTTTCAACCTCGCCATGCGACCAGACCAAGACCTGTTCCGGCGAAGCCAAACCGATCTTAACGTAACTGAACTCTTTTTCTTCCGTTTTCTTAATCGGCACTTCTGCCTCCCCCTGATCGGCCAAAAATCTGCGGTGTCGCCTCACGGCCGGCGACCCGGGATTCATCATCAATATTGACCTCTTTACCATCTTCGGTCATCGTCTTGAGGTCGAGCCCCAAGCCGCGTAATTCTTTGATCAAGACCTTGAACGACTCCGGAATGCCGAGCCGGCCCATGGTCTTCCCCTTGAGGATCGATTCGTAAACCTTGGAACGGCCGACCACGTCGTCTGACTTGATGGTCAACAATTCGTGCAGGGTATGCGCCGCGCCGTAGGCTTCCAGCGCCCAGACCTCCATTTCACCGAAGCGTTGGCCGCCGAACTGGGCCTTACCGCCGAGCGGCTGCTGGGTGATCAGGGAATAAGGCCCGGTCGAGCGGGCGTGCATCTTGTCATCGACCAGGTGGATAAGCTTCATGATGTACATATAACCAACAGCGACCTTGCGGCCGAACGGCCGGCCGGTCCGCCCGTCATAGAGCTCAACCTTGCCGGTCTTGTCCAGCCACTTGAGCCCTTTACTGGCGGCAGCGGCTTCTAACTCCCTCTCGATCAGTTTGATCGAGGCGTCTTCTTCGATCATTTCATCGAACGGCGGCAGTTCATATTTCTTATTGAGGATCGAACCGGCATGGCCGAGCAGCAGTTCAAAGATCTGGCCGATATTCATGCGGGAAGGGACGCCCAGCGGGTTCAGGATAACATCGACCGGGGAGCCATCCGGCAGATACGGCATATCTTCTTCCGGCATGATCCGGGCAATGACCCCTTTGTTGCCGTGGCGCCCGGCCATTTTATCGCCGATGCTGACCTTGCGTAACTGGGCCAGATAAACCCTGATCAATTCATGCACGCCCGGCGGGAGCTCGTCACCATTTTCCCGCGAGAAAACGCGGACGGCAATGACCTTGCCCCCTTCGCCCGGCGGGACGCGGAGTGAAGTGTCTCTCATGTCGCGCGCCTTGTCGCCAAAGATCGCCCGGAGGAGTTTTTCTTCGGCCGGCAGCTCGGTCTCACCTTTCGGGGTTACTTTGCCGACCAGGATATCGCCCGCTTCCACCTCAGAACCGGCCACGACGACACCGCGGTCATCGAGATGAGCTAGCGCGTCCTCTCCAACGTTAGGGATCTCGCGAGTGATCTCTTCCATCCCCAACTTGGTCGCCCGAAGCTCGATCTCCAAGCGCTGGATGTGGACGGAAGTAAAGAGGTCTTTCTTGACCAGGCGTTCCGACAGGATAATGGCGTCTTCATAGTTATAACCTTCCATCGGCATCATGGCGACCATAACGTTCTTGCCGAGGGCCAGTTCGCCGCCGTCGGTCGCCGCGCTGTCGGCGATGACATCGCCGGCCGTAATCTTCTCCCCCGACTGGACAAGCGGACGCTGGTAAAGCATCGTATCCTGGTTGCTCCGGCCGAAACTCATCAGACGGTAAACATCCTTGGTCCCGGAGCGCTGGATGACTATCTCGCTGGCATCGGATTTAAGGACCTTGCCCGAATTCTTGGCGGTGACCAGGCTGCGCGAATCGGTCGCCACTTTCTTCTCCCAGCCGGTCCCGACGATCGGCGCTTCGGGATCGAGCAACGGCACGGCCTGGCGTTGCATGTTAGCCCCCATCAGGGCGCGGTTGGCGTCATTGTGTTCCAAGAAAGGGATAAGAGCGGAAGTGATACCGACGATCTGTTCCGGCGCCACGCCGATATAATCGACTTCCGAGGGGGCGGCAAAGATGAATTCTCGCTTGTAACGGACCGGCACCTGGTCCTCGACGATCTTTCCGCTCTTGTCGAGCTTGATGTCGCACGGGGCGAGCTTATGCAGGTCCTCGATATCAGCGGTCAGGAAATCGATCCGGCTGGTGACATGACCTTTATCGACCCGGCGGTACGGGGTCTCGATAAAACCATATTTATTAACGCGGGCGTAAGTCGCCAGCGAGGCGATCAAGCCGGCATTCGGGCCTTCCGGCGTCTCGATCGGGCAAACCCGGCCGTAATGGGAAGGATGGATGTCGCGCACTTCGAAGCCGGCGCGCTCGCGGTTGAGCCCGCCCGGGCCGAGGGCCGAGAGGCGGCGCTTGTGGGTCAGCTCGGCCAGCGGGTTGGTCTGGTCCATGAACTGCGACAGCTGGCTGGAGCCGAAAAATTCTTTAATGACCGCCTGTAGCGGACGGATGTTGATCAACTGGCCGGGAGTGACCGGTTCGTTACCTTTGATCATCATCTGTTCCTTGACCAATTTTTCCAGACGGGCAAAACCGACCCTGATCTGGCGTTGCAGCAGCTCGCCGACGGCCCGGATGCGGCGGTTACCCAGGTGATCGATATCGTCCGACAGGCCCTCGCCGGTGTGGATCAGGACCAGGTAGCGGACCATGGCCAGCAGATCTTCCTTGGTCAGGGTCTGCTTTTCTTCCACCACTTTGATCCCCAGCTTCCGGTTCATTTTGTAACGACCGACCCGGCCGAGATCATAGCGGCGCTGGTTGAAGAAAAGGTTGTTCAGGTAAACCTGGGCCCCTTCCTGGGTGACCGGGTCACCCGGGCGGAGCCGTTTGTAGAGTTCGATCAGCGCCTCATCGTGCGGCAGGATCGGGCATTCCTTAAGCGAGCGGCGGCGGAACTCACCTTCGGCCAGCGAGTCGAGGGTCTCTTTTTCCGTCGCGCCAACGGCCGAGAGGAACATGGCGATCGGGATCTTGCGGGTCCGGTTGATCCGGGCAAAGATCGCGCCGGCGGCATCGGTCTCGAATTCCAGCCAGGCACCCCGGTCGGGAATGACCGTGGCATAGTAGCTGATCTTGCCGGTCCGCTCGTTCCGCTTTGACTCGCGGTAGTAGACGCCCGGCGAGCGCACCATCTGGGAAACGATCACCCGCTCCGCGCCATTAATGATGAAAGTGCCGCGCTCGGTCATCATCGGCAGGTCGCCAATGAAGACCTCCTGCGACTTGACCTCTTTGCTCTCCTTGACCAGCAGGCGGGTTTCCACCTTGACCGGCATGGCATAGGTCGATTCGCGGATCAGGCACTCCTGCGGCAGATATTTCGGTTTGCCGAACGATAGCTTGCCGGTGAATGAGAGCTCCAGTTTCCCCTGGAAACCCTTGATCGGCGAGATCGCTTTAAGTTCCTCGGTAAAACCTTCCTCGAGGAACGATTTGAACGAGTCCCGCTGCAGCTCCAGAAGATCCGGAGCTTCCATCACCCGTTTCTGGTCGGTAAATACTTTTTTCCTGACAGCCATTACTTGATCTCCACTTTCGCTCCTTCAGCTTCGAGTTTTTTCTTCATCTCCTCGGCCTCTTCCTTCTTCAGTTTGTCTTTGACGGTCTTCGGCGCGTTGTCGACCAGGTCCTTGGCTTCTTTCAACCCGAGGCCGGTCAGTTCACGCAGGACTTTCAAGACCTGGATCTTCTTGTCGCCCGTCGCGGTCAACACGACATCAAAATCTTCCTTGACGGCCACTTCCGCCCCACCGGCCGCGCCCGCCATCGCTCCGGCCATCATCATCGGCGCCGCCGCGGTCACGCCAAACTTCTCTTCAAGCTTCTTGACGAGGTCCGCCAACTCGAGGACCGACATCCCCTCAACTGCTGTAATGATCTCTTCCACTTTCGCCATCTTATTCGCCTCCTTTCTGTTTTCTGATCGCAACCAAAGCATAGGCCAACTTTCTGATCGGCCCTTGCAACACGTTCACCAAACCGAACAGCGGCGACTTAAACCCGCCGACGACCTGGCCGATAAGCTGTTCCCGCGACGGTAATTTAGAGATCGCCTCCAAACTGCCGCGGTCATAGACATTCTTGTCGACGACCCCGACCCGGACGTCCCCTTTTTCGGCCTCTTTTATGAACTTAAAGAGGATCTTGAGCGGCCCCACCGCTTCCTGGTAGCCAAAAAGAATGGCGGTCGACCCGCGCAGGCCGGCGACCAGGTCCGGGAACCCGGACTCTTTGACCGCCCGCTCGATCAAGGTGTTCTTGGCAACGCAAAAATCCGATCCCTCGGCGCGGAGCCTCTTGCGCAGGGTGGTGAGATCTTTGACGCTATAACCGTGGTAATCGGACACGGCGATCACGCTGGAACGCGCGATCTTCTCCTTCAAATCATCGACTATTACTTGTTTGGCCGCGATCGCTTTCTCGCTCATTTAACTGACCTCATCCTGGGCGACCCGCGGGTTGACCTTAAGCCCCGGCCCCATGGTGGTCGACAGAGAGACCGATTGCAGGTAAACGCCCTTGACGCCGCTTGGCTTGGCGTGAATGAGGGCCGCGATCACCGCCCGAAAATTCTGCTGCAGCGCGTCGGCCGTAAAGGAGATCTTGCCGATCCCCAGGGCAACGACGCCGCTCTTGTCCATCTTGAACTCAACCTTGCCGCCCCGGAACTCGCTGACCGCTTTCTTGATATCGTCGGTCACAGTCCCTACTTTTGGATTTGGCATTAAACCCTTCGGGCCAAGCACTTTACCGAGCTTGCCGACCATCCCCATCATGTCGGGCGAAGCGATCAGCACGTCAAAACCGAGGAAACCCTTCTGGATCTTCTCGACCAGGTCATCGGCGCCAGCCTCAACCGCCCCGGCGGCCAGGGCATCTCCCGCCCGATCGGCCCGGCAAATGACCGCGACTTTTTTCGCTTTGCCGCTGCCGGCCGGCAGCGCCACGGAGCCGCGGATCGAGGGATTCTTGACGGTATCAACACCGAGCTTGACCGCCAGGTCGACCGTTTCGTCGAACTTGGCGCGCTTGGTCTCCGGGAGGAGAGCGATCGCTTCGGCCGGAGTATGGAGCTTTTCGGGGTTGACCAATTTGGCTTTGGCCAAGTAATTCTTGCCGTGTGTCATTCGATCACTATCCCCATGCTGCGGGCCGTACCGGCGACGATCTTGGCCGCCGCTTCGAGGTCGTTGGCGTTAAGGTCAGGAAGTTTGATCGCGGCGATCTCCCGCACTTTGGCCGGGGAGACCTTGCCAACTTTGTTCTTGTTCGGCACGCCGGAACCCTTTTCCACCCCGGCGGCTTTGCGCAGGAGGTCGGCGACAGGCGGCGTCTTGAGAATAAAGGTGAAGGTGCGGTCCTTGTAGACCGAGATCTCGACCGGGACAATGGAGTCCCCCTTGTCTTTGGTCGCGGCATTATACTGCTTACAGAATTCCATGATGTTGATGCCGTGCTGGCCAAGAGCGGGGCCGATCGGCGGCGCCGGGTTAGCTTTCCCGGCCGGTATCTGCAATTTAACTTTTACGTGTAATTCTTTTGCCATCTGACTAATTTATCTTCTGGGCGTGCTCAAAATTGACCTCGACCGGCGTGTCCCGGCCGAAAATATTGATCAGCACTTTCATCTTGCCCTTTTCCGAATTGATCTCGTCGATCGTCCCGGTATAACCCCGGAACGGACCGGAAATGACCCTGACCCCTTCCCCGCGCTCGAAGGAGACCTCAAGCCGCTCTTGCTTCCCGAGCTGTTTGAGTACCCTCTGCATCTCTTTTTCCGAGACCGGCGTCGGCTGGACCTTGGAACCGATGAAGCGCGCCACGCCGTTCGTCTGCCGGATCATGTACCAAGTGGTATCGTCTAAGACCATGTCGAGAAAAACGTAACCGGGGAACATCTTGTTCACCCGCTCGACCCTTTTCCCGCCCTTGATCTCGACCACATCTTCGACCGGGACCAGCACCTGGAAGACCCGGTCCTTCAACCCTTCGTCGATGATCGTCTGCTCCAGAGCTTTTTTTGCCTTGTCTTCCTGACCGGTGAAGGTCTGGATAACGTACCATTTTCTCTCGCCAGCTACCGGCTTGGCGGCCGGCGTCTTGGCCTCCGCGGCCGCAGCCTCGGGAGCGGCTGGCGGCTCAACTTCAATTGGACCGGCGACCGGTTCGGCCGGAGGCTCTACCGGGGCAACGTCAGCAGCCTCCGCGGGCTCTCCCGTCGGCGGCGCTTGGTCTTCCTGGTTTTCCGGCGTAATGTTTTCTTCCATACTCATCTCAACAGAACTTTAAATAGCTCGGCAAAGACAAAATCGACCAGCATCAGGAACAAGGCGGTCAGGATGACCAGGGTCAGGATTATCACGGTCGCCACGGTCACGTAACGGCGATCAGGCCAGACCACCTTCTTCATCTCGGACACGGTCTCTTTCAGGTACGACTGGATCTTTTCCTTCATAAAGGAACGGGCCTGCCCCGGCTCGAACGGGGAGTCCCGGTTTTGGAGACCGGTGGTTTACCATTAACCGACAGGCCCACGTTACTTCTCCTCCTTGTGCTTGGTGTGTTTCTTGCACCAGCGACAATACTTCGCGAGCTCTACCCGTTCTTTTGTATTTTTCTTGTTCTTTGTCGACGTGTAATTTTTTCTCTTACACTCGCCGCAAACAATAGTAATTATTTCTCTCATCGCTAAATACCCCAAAACACACAAACTCCCCCCTTTCTCCGTTTGACCGGAAAAAAGAGGGGGGTGATAAAAATCCAACCAGTATAAATGGCAGGAAGTCGCCTTCGACTAAACTAAAGCCGTATCCCCACAAGGCAGACAGGTGTTAATCTTACAGTAAATGCCGGTTATCTGTCAAGGGGTTATTTTGGCTGTTTTCTTTATTTAAAAGAAAGCCAGCCGCGCCCCGGTGGCAATGACATAGCCATCCAGCGGAAACTCTTCGCCGGCGGTCGCTTTGACACTGATCCGCTGCATCCCGGCCTCGATAAAGCCGCCAGTGTTCGGGCCAAAAGCCAATTCCACGCCTACCCCGCCATACCCGCCAATCCCGGCAAAAGCCGAGGGGTTGGTCAGGGCGCCGCCCGAAGTAATGTCAGAGGTCTTGTTGACCACATAATAATCGACCTGGCCGGTAATGTAGAGGTTGAAGAAGCCGTGCGAGCTGCCGTATTCTCCCCAGTACATAGTGTAGATACGGCCGCCATAGCCGAACTTGATCGCGGTATAATTGGCGTTAACGCTTGTCCCGTTATTCAGCTTTTTCCCGATCAGGCCGAAGCGCGGGCCGGTATCGAGGTTCTCATTCAGTTTGGCGTCAAACTCCAGGCCGAGATCATAGGCCGCGTCTTTGCTGACCTGGATATTATCGGTTGGAGAAATGATCGAGGCGCGCAGGCCAAGACGGTAGCTTTTCCTCTGGGCCAGGCTATAAACAATGTTCGCCTCGTCCTTGGTCAGCGCGTCAGCCGCATACAAGCTCAAGAACCCAGTGCACAAGGAAAGAGCGATCAGAAAACTAACAACTTTTTTCATTTTTCCCCCTTTAACTATCAAAGGAATTATACGACTTTATTAATTACTGTCAAGCAATTAATCGGCTAGATTGAACTCAAAGACCGCGGTCGCGATCATCACCAGGCAGAAGCCAAGGATAACAAGCAGGTCCTGCGTTAGCGGCAGGGTATTTATCCCGAGCATAAAGCCGCGCAGGAGATCAACGCCATAAGTCAGGGGGTCGATCCTCGTCAGCAAGGTTAACCAGGCCGGTAACCGGTCTAGCGGGAAAAGCGCCCCGGAGAGGAAGAAGAGCGGCATGATCAGGAAATTAACGACCATCTGGAACCCTTCCATCTCCTTCATCCGGGCGGCAATAACGATCCCGAGGGATGAAACGGCAAAAGCGATCAGGGCCATGGCCAGGACCGTTTTTAGGACGATGATCGGCGTAAGGGCCACCCCGACCAACGGGGCCAGGGTCAGCATGATGCTCCCCTGGATGACCGCCACCGTGGAACCGCCCAGTGCTTTCCCCACCACGATCGCCCAGCGCGAGACCGGCGCGACCAGGACTTCCTTGAGGAAACCGAATTCCCTGTCCCAGACGATCGAGATAGCCGAAAAGATCGAGGTGAAAAGAACGGTCATCGCCAGGATACCGGGGAAAATGAACTCGGAGAAATTAATGTTGGCCGGGCCCTGAAAATTAGGCGACAAGGCGGTCCCCAGAACGAAAAGGAACAATAACGGTTGTCCCAAAGAAGCGACGATCCGCGGTTTGTCATACCAGTAGCGCTTGAGATCGCGCAACCAGAGGATGTAGATCGCCCAAAAGTCCCCGATCATGTCCGCCTCATCCATTGCGACCAGGACGACTCACCCCCCTGCGCCCTGATCTCCCGCCCGGTGATCTTGAGGAAAACCCCTTCCAGCGTGCTCTCGCCGTATTTGCTTTTCAGGTTAACCGGCGTGTCGATGTCGACGATCTGGCCGTGGTCGATGACCGCGATCCGGTCGCAAACCTCGGCTTCCTGCATGTAGTGGGTCGTCATAAAGATCGAGAGGCCGCTCTCCTGCCGCATCTTTAATATGTACTCCCAGATATGTAAGCGGGTCTGGGGATCGAGCCCCAGGGTCGGCTCATCCAAAAACAACAGCTTGGGCTGATGGAGAAGACCGCGGGCGATCTCCAGCCGCCGCTTCATCCCGCCGGAGAATTTGCGGACGAATTCACCCCGCCGGTCATATAACTCCACCAGGTTGAGTACTTCGGGGATCCGCTCCTTGATCCGTTTTCTGTCCATATTATATAAAAAACCATGAAAGCGGAGGTTATCCTCGGCGGTCAACCGATCGTCGAGTGACGGGTCCTGAAAGATGATGCCGATCTCGCGGCGGACCCGGTTCGGCTCTTTGGTCACATCGCAACAGGCAACATGCGCCGTGCCGGAAGTTGGCCGCAACAGCGTGCAGAGAACGCTGATCGTCGTCGTCTTCCCTGCCCCGTTCGGCCCCAGGAAGCCAAAGACCTCACCCGATTTGACCGAAAACGAGATGCCGTTAACAGCGATCAGGTCATTGAATTTTTTGGTCAGCTTATCGACTTTGATAATATCAGTGGTGGTGTCCATGTTCCTTCTCTACCGGCTCAACATAACAGAGCAACCCCTCCGGGCAAGAGTCACATTCAGTCTGGAAAGTGGCGTGGGTGATCTGATATTTGGCCTTGACCAGCGCGTTGATCTCACTGATGATCGCCGCCGTCCTTTTTATTTCCGCTTCGGCCACAACGACGTGGGCCGAGATGGCGTGCAGGCCCGAAGTTATCGTCCAAATATGCAGATCGTGGAGAGCCTCAACCCCCTTGACCGTTTTGATCGTCGCGGCTACTTCATGTAGATCTATCCCCGCCGGGGCGGCTTCCAGGAGGATATTGACCGACTCAAAGACCAGCCTGATCGCCCCGCGCAGGATCATCACGCCGATCACAAAGCCGAGAATGGGGTCGACATAATACCAGCCGAGAAAATGGATCAAAACGCCGCCGACAATGACCCCGACCGACGAAACGGCGTCGGAAACAATGTGTAAAAAGGCCCCTTTCACGTTCAGGTTATCCCGGGAAGACTTGGCCAGGATGACCGCGGCGCCGATATTAGCCAGGAGTCCGATCATCGCTACCGCTAACATTAGATCGCTCTTAATCGCCACCGGAGAGAGCAGACGGATGTAAGCCTCATAAAATATGTAAAGGGAGATCAGCGAGAGGATCACCCCGTTGAACAGGGCCGAGAGGATCTCCAACCGGTAAAAACCGAAGGTCCGTTCTTTGGTCGCCGGCCGGACAGCAAAAAAGGCCGCCAGCAGGGCTAGGCCAAGCGCCAAAGTATCGGTCAACATATGTCCCGCGTCGGACAGAAGGGCCAAACTGTTGGAGAGCAACCCCCCGACTAGCTCAACGCCAAAAATGATCGCGGTGATCAGCAGGGCCAGAAAAAGGGCGCGACGGTTATCCATTACATTAACTCCTCTACTTCTTGAATGATAATACCACAAATAAGCCGGAAGCAAGCAGCGCCATGATCGCCCCGAAATAGAAGGTCGCCGAGGGGCCGAAAACCGACCAGAGCCCGCCGGCAATTAGACTGGCAAAAAGGATCGAGACGCCGGTCACCGTATAATAGAGACCGATCGCTGTCCCGACCTTCTCTTTTGGCGCCAGGTTGGCAATATAGGCCTTACTGACCCCTTCGGTAAAAGCGATATAGAAACCATAAACCGCAAATAAGAGCCAGACCATATGAGGATTATTGGTCGAGGCAAAACCGTAATAGACCAGGGCAAAGATCAGGAAGCCCATTAAAAGGACTTTCTTGAAGCCGATCTTATCGGCCAGTATCCCGGCCGGATAGGAAAAAGCGGCGTAAAAAACGTTGTAAACGACATAAGCCAGCATGACCATCATAACCGACAGGCCAAGGTCCTTGGAGCGCAAGATCAGGAAGACATCGGAACTGTTGCCGAGCGAAAAGACGACGCTGACCAAAAGGAACAGATTATATTTTGGGCCAAAACCATCCCAGGCGATCTTGATCTTCTCGACCGGTTTTGGTTTGATCACTTCGGTCACAAAGAACTGGAGGATCAGGACGCCAATCAGCGCCGGGATAAAAGAGATCAGGAAAATGAGACGATAGTTATTGGCAAAGAGGGCCATTAAGCCGACCGCGATCAGCGGCCCGCCGACCGCGCCGAGCGTATCCATCGACCGGTGGAAACCGAAGACCGCCCCCCGGCTCCCCGCCTCCGTTGAATCGGCGATCAGCGCGTCGCGCGCGGCGACCCTGATCCCCTTGCCAAAGCGGTCGATGAACCGGGCAAAGAAGACGGTCGGCCAGATATGGGCGGTCGCCAGGATCAGTTTGGAGATGGTGGAAAAAGAATACCCGAAAACAGTCAGCGGCTTGCGCCGCTGGACCAGGTCGGAAAACCAGCCGGAAAAGACTTTCAATAGACTGGCGGTCGCTTCGGCCACCCCTTCGATCAGGCCGATGACCGCCATCGGGGCGCCGAGGACCGAGGTCAGGAAGAGCGGGATGAGCGGATAGATCATTTCGGAGGCAAGGTCATTGAAGAGGCTGACAAAACCGAGCCAAACGACGTTTCGCGGTATTTTCGTCTTCACAGGGGGCTATTCTATCGCAAATTGACGGGGATGACAAATCATGCTAT
>Ga0265292_1000513_pt1 | contig 53216 bp, 41 predicted proteins | sample Munlanlewell296A_FD_189080 | JGI IMG/M metagenome (GOLD analysis project Ga0265292, IMG submission 189080) | Leachate microbial communities from a municipal landfill in Southern Ontario, Canada - Leachate well 296A | ecosystem: Engineered > Solid waste > Landfill > Unclassified | place: Canada... | reverse complement strand
CCTCTTTAGCAAGCTTTGCCAGTGCCATTGCGGCGGCTATTTTCATTGACTCGTTGATCGTTGAAGCCCTCACATCCAAAGCCCCGCGGAAGATAAACGGAAATCCAAGGACATTATTGATCTGGTTAGGGTAATCCGACCGGCCTGTAGCAAAAATGATGTCATCCCTGCTTTCCATGGCCTCTTCATACGGAATCTCCGGATTCGGATTAGCCATGGCAAAAACGATCGGATCTTTCGCCATCGAGCGGACCATTTCCTTATTGACCACATTGGCTACCGATAGACCAAGAAATACATCAGCACCAACAAATGCCTCGGCCAGTGTATCAATATTGCGATCGGTGACAAACTGCAATTTTGATGAATTCAGGTCTGTGCGTTTTCGATTGAGGACACCTTTGCTGTCCACCATAACAACGTTTTCTTTCTTAACCCCAAGCGTAATGTATAGTTTAATACATGAGATGGCAGCAGCACCAGCGCCGTTAACTAAAACTTTAACATCTTCAATCTTTTTACCGTTGACCACAAGTGCATTCATCAGACCTGCAGCAGAAATAATGGCCGTTCCGTGCTGATCATCATGAAAAACCGGAATATTCAACTCTTTGATCAAACGCTGCTCAATTTCAAAACATTCAGGAGCCTTGATATCTTCCAGATTGATACCGCCAAATGTCGGAGAAATCGCTCTCACCACCTGTATCAGCTTTTCAGGATCTTTCTCATTCACCTCAATGTCGAAAACATCTACATCGGCAAATATCTTAAACAGCAAACCTTTTCCTTCCATGACAGGTTTGCCGGCCAGCGGGCCGATATCCCCCAAACCCAAAACAGCTGTACCATTGCTGATTACGGCAACCAGGTTGCCTTTGGCTGTATACAGGTATGCATCTTCCGGGTTAGCTTCAATTTCTTTACATGGAAATGCCACACCGGGTGTATAGGCCAAAGCAAGGTCATACTGGGTGCTGTAAGGAACCGTTGGTACTACTTCAATTTTTCCTGGCCGGCCTTTTGAATGATAATCAAGGGCTGCCTCTTTTTTTATTGTTGCCATATCGGATAAATATTTAGGTTGTTCAAGGAGCCTAAATTAGATCATTTGACAATAACGAGGCATGACAAAAAGCAGGAAAATGAATATCTTTTTCATCCTTGAATTATTTTTAAACATCAGAGCAGTCTTGGCTACTTTTCCGGATGATCAATTTCCACCCCCGGACGATATTCACCGGGGTTATAATTCCCTTTCAGAATTTCCAGGGCAGCAGGGTTGCTAAGAAACATATTGGTTTGGGTAACAATGATTGCACTCCTTTTTATAACTTTATAACCTCTAAACCCGGAAAAAATGAAAACACAAACGACCCGAATTGCCTTGATCTGCTTATTGGCTGCAACATTATTCCAATGCACCCCATCTCCGAAAACCATAACCTTCGGAACCCTGATTACGGACATGACAAATCCTCGCCTGCTCAGCGAGTACCCTGATCCCGGGTTTATCTGCAAACAATTCAGCAGCTACGACAGGCGAACTATTACACCCGATCAGGATGGCTGGTTTGCCAACGCAGATGCTTCGTGGTTTGTCAGGGAAGAAACCAATAGCGGCCGCCGCGAATTTGTCATGATGGACGCAGCCGGACCCGGTGCGGTTGTTCGTTTCTGGATGACCTTTGGCAATGAACAGGCCTATACCGGTACGCTAAGGATTTATCTTGATGGAAATACAATTCCGGAAATCGAAGGGCCTGTATTGAAAATCATCAGCGGAGGCCAACTGGTTGGTGAACCACTGAGTTCATCAGTATCTCCATTAACGGTATATGCGCAGCGCGGACACAATTTGTACATGCCGATACCCTATTCAAAACAAATCAAGATAACTTATGAATGCCCTGCTCTGAACCCCGAGAAACACAGCCCATCAGTCTATTACAATATTAATTACCGCACCTACGATGCCGGTACTTCGGTAAAATCATTCTCCCTGGAAGATCTCAAAACCAATGCAATCCAGATCAGCGAACTGCAGAACCGGCTATTAAAAAGCCTTCATCAGTCACCGGATAGTCCTGAAATGGAGCAGCATAAAATGGATGGCACTGCCGCCATCGATCCTGGGAAAAACATCAGTCTCGAACTAAAAGGAACCCGGGCAATATATGCGCTGACCGTCAGGATCAAAGCCGATAATCTCCCGCAGGCATTGCGGTCAACGGTGCTTTGTATAACATTTGACAGAGAAAAAACCGTTTGGAGTCCGCTTGGTGATTTCTTTGGAACCGGTTACCAGATCAGACCTTATCAAACATGGTATACACAAGTTGACAGCACCGGCCTTATGAAAGCATACTGGGTTATGCCATTCAGAAAAACCGCTGTCATTGAATTGATTAACTACGGAGATCAGAAAGTAACGGCGGAAATTGCTGATGTTTCAACCGGCAAATACAAATGGACCGGCAACACCATGCATTTTGGAGCTATCTGGCATGAATACAATGGCATCGATACAAAAGGATATTTAGGTGATCACATTAAAGGCAAACATGAAGACATCAATTTTGTCAAACTCGAAGGTCAGGGTCAATATGCCGGAGATGCCATCACCATTTTCAATACTGCTGATGCCTGGTGGGGCGAAGGCGATGAAAAAGTATATGTCGACGGCGAGAAACTGCCGTCCCATATCGGAACCGGTACAGAAGATTATATCGGTTATGCCTGGTGCAGACCCGAATTTTTCAACCATTTTCTGATTGCACAACCCGATGGATCAGGTAATTTCCATACGGGTATGACGGTTAATATGCGGCGTCGGATGCTGGATGCCGTTCCGTTTACGCAAAAACTGAATTTTGATATGGAACTATGGCATTGGGCAACCACTAAGATGAACTATGCAGTTGTTTCCTACTGGTATATGAAACCAGGCGGTAAGTGCCTTGTGGAGCCGGATCCGGCAATCGTTAAAATCCCGGTTTCATTAAAGCGCGAAAACCTGTATCCGCCGGTAGCCGATCTGGCCGGCATGCTGCAGGGCGAGCATCTGCGTGTTATCAGCCTATCGGCAGGGGCATGGGAAGTCCAGAACTCATCTGAATGGGGATGGAGCAATAATGCACAGCTCTGGTGGATGGACGGAGGGCCCAAAGGACTGCTGAAAGCAGAATTTGAAATGGCACAGGAGGGTGATTATACCATCACCGGAAACTTCACTAAAGCCATTGATTACGGCGATTTTAAAATGATGATCAATGATCAGCCGGTTGAGATGGTTTTCAAAGGATATCATAACCAAGCAGGCAAACCGGTGATCACTGAGTTAGTCAGGCTTGGAAAATTTCACCTGAAGCAAGGAATCAATACCCTTCAGATTGAAATAATTGGCAAACAACCAAAAGCCGTTGGCCGGTACATGGTTGGGATTGATTGCCTTAAGATCAGGAATGACGAGTAGAGACGCATAATTGCGTCTCCATTCGGATGTCGGCAGAGACGCATGATATGCGTCTCTACAAGGTTAACTCTTATTTGTTTGCCGACATGCTGTACGGCCGATCTTTGGCGGCTGTTCCGCGTTTTGTATTGGGCTCCTTGCTCATATCGAAAATCAATTCTCCGCCTTTCCGGATATCTTCATGTTTAAGGTAATTCCGTGTATATGATTTTCCATTGAGTTTAGCCTTGTAGATGTAAACATTTTCAGGCAGGTTATTATTTGCCTGAATGATAAACTGTTTGCCGTTTTCGAGATTGAGCGTTACCTTATCGAATAAGGGTGAGCCCACGGCATATTCCGGCTGTCCCGGACACACAGGATACATTCCCATCGCTGAGAAGACGTACCATGCCGAGGTTTGTCCGTTATCCTCATCACCGCATAAGCCATCGGGATCCGGAGAATAGAATTTATTCATTACTTCACGGAGATGGAATTGGGCTTTCCAGGGCTCACCGGCATAATCATACAGGTAAATTGCATGCTGAATCGGCTGATTTCCATGAGCATACTGTCCCATTTTTCCGTTTACCATTTCGGTAATCTCATGGATTTCAAAACCGTAATAGGAACAATCGAAAACCGGCGGCATGGAGAAAACCGAATCCAGCTTGGCAATAAACGCCTTATCTCCGCCCATAAGATCAATGAGCCCTTGGAGATCCTGGAACACCGACCAGGTGTAATGCCATGAACTTCCTTCAGTAAAGGCCCCACCCCATGCTTCCGGTACAAAGGGGGATTGCCAGGATCCATCAAGATTTTTGCCCCTCATGAAATTGGTCGTTTTATCAAAAAGGTTACGATAATTACCCGCCCGCAGTTTAAACCGTTGAATTTCATCTTTTGGCCTGTTTAATTCCTTGGCCAGTTTCCATATCGTGAAATCATCATAAGCATATTCGAGTGTTCGGGCAGCATTTTCGTTAACCTTGACATCGTAAGGGACATAACCGAGTTTATTATAATAAGAGACACCAAAACGCCCCACCGAATGCATCGGTCCCTCGTTCTCTGAATTCTTGAGGATAGCTTCATAAAGAGTATTAATATCATAGCCTCTTATGCCTTTAATATATGCATCAGAGATCAGGGAGGCTGAATTACTGCCAATCATGCAATTACGATGGCCAGGCGAGGCCCATTCGGGCAGCCAGCCGCTTTCTTTGTAAGTATTAACCAGGCCCTCCATAACGCGGGCATCATGATCAGGGTATACGAGTGTAAAGAAGGGAAAAACGGCCCTGAAGGTATCCCAGAAGCCATTATCGGTATACAGATAACCGGGCAGTACCTTGCCATTGTACGGACTGTAGTGCATAACCTTTCCGGTTTGATCCAGTTCATAGAACTTCCTTGGAAAAAGAAGGGTGCGATAAAGAGCAGTGTAGAAGGTGACCTGCTGCCGATCAGTACCGCCATCAATCCAGATGCGATTCATCTGTTCATTCCACCAATCAGCAGCGATTTGTTTGATCTGTTCGAAATTCCGGTCGGCAATTTCTCTTTTCAGATTTAATTCGGCTTGCTCCTGGCTGATAAAAGAGGATGCAACCTTTACATGAATTGCTTGTCCGGCTCTGGTTTTAAAACGGAGAAATGTCCCCGTGTGCTTTCCTTCCGCGGTAGTCGCCTTAATCTGATTTTTTCCATCCAGGATGGTTCCGAAATCCTCAAAAGGCTGATCAAATTCCAGAATAAAATAGTTCGCGAAATTTTCCGGAACCCCGCCGGAATTGTTCTTCGCGTAACCAATAATCCTTCGTTTTTCAGGAAAGATCGTTACCGATGAACCTTTATTGAACGCATCGAGAATTATCCAGGACTGATCATTTTCGGGAAATGTAAACCGGAACATTGCGGCACGATCAGTCGGGGTAACTTCGGCACTCACATCATAATCTTCCAGAAACACATAATAATAATTCGGCTTGGAAACTTCCTTTTTATGGCTGAACTTCGAAGCTCTCTTATACTGATCTGTATGCAGTTCACCCGTTATGGCCATCAGGCTGAATGCACCGTAGTCATTGATCCATGGACTCGGTTGATGGGTTTGCTTAATACCCCGGATGGAATCTGACTGATAGGTATATCCCCAACCATCGCCCATCTTACCGGTTTGAGGGGTCCAGAAATTCATTCCCCAGGGAACAGCAATGGCCGGATAGGTATTTCCGTGTGAAAGATTATAACTTGATTCAGTACCAACCAATGGATTCACCAGGTCGACCAGGTTTCTTGATACGGTTATTGACTTAATATTCTGTGCTTTACATCCGGCTAAAGTAACAGCAGCAATCAGAAAACAGAACAAAACTTTCATATTGATTGGTTTGAATGGTATGAATCCTTGCGATTATTTGAGCGATCTTACTCTTACCTCAATTGGAGTACCCATCAGGGCTCTCACCACCTCTTCGGGGTTTGAATTATTAAAGTGGTATGGGTAAAGGATTTTCAATTTTAACTTTTGTGCCGCTTCAACGGCCATACTTGGTGCCATTGTATAGGGAAGGCCAATGGGCAGGAAAGCAATATCGATATTTTTTAGTTTGGCTATTTCTGGGGTCAATTCGGTATCGCCGGCAACAAAAACCTTGATCTGTCCGAAAGCCAGAACATACCCATTACCCTCCCCTTTGGGATGATAAGGTATCCCGTTTCCGCGGAGGCCAATGATATTATAGGCAGCTATCGTTTCCACGGGAACTCCGGCTGCGATGAAGAAGGATTCATTCGGGCATACCTTTCCTTTTTTCAACTTATCAAAGCAAAGCCGGGTAAGAAAGATTTCAGTTTCAGGTTTTGCAATCTTCTCAATTGCAATGGGATCAAGATGATCTCCATGGTCATGGGTCACCAGAATAGCATCAGCCTTGGGTAAAAGGGAGTAGTCCGCCACTTGCATCACCGGATCGATATAGATATTTCTATCCTGATAGTTAAACAACAGGGAACCATGACCGATAAAAGTAATCACCAGGTTCCCTCCCGTGGTTTGAATAGTATCCCTCTCAAACTCTTTCTGGCCCATAGCTCCCATCACCGATCCAACCATAATCATGATAAACAGCACCTTATTCTTCATAAACTCTTTTCTTTTCGTTCTTAACGCCCTTAACGTCCTCACCTCCTCACGTCCTCACCTCCTCACCTCCTCACGTCTCTATCTTTTCCGCAGTATTTTGCCCTTCTGACGATTAAATTGCCTCTTGCTAAGGGTCCCATCCCTGTACATTCTTTCCAGCCGTTCGAGCTGGTCGAGTTTCTCCGTAAAATTCTCCCGGCGGTTAAGTATCATCCTCGCTGTAGGAAACAGAATAATGACCAATACAATTAAAATTAAAAGTATCTCAAAAGGTCCTAAAATGCCGCATATAATCATAGAGGTAAAACTTTCGCGTTGTTCTTCCGCAAATATAGACGAATCAAAGCATGAATATCCCGATTGTCAGGATAAAAGCGAATGGTGTCGCGAAGAATTTCCCGATCTATGATGAGAAAATCCTGATGTTCATATTCAAACCTTTTCAAAAAATTCTGAACGCGCAGATTGTAGGACTCAGCAGGTTCCTCGCCGGTACAAGCACCGTAACATTCCCCGATTCCTTTATGAAAACAGGCGCCTCCTGAATCGTATAAACCTGATAATTTATGACATAGCTTGTAATTTTCAACCCATTGAGTCAGCAATTCACGACCCTCCCTCTTTGAGGTAAAAGTGGTCAATGGAGCTTCGGTATCGTTGGTATTGATGATTGAGAAATTGATATAGCCGTTCTTATCTTCAAAAGCAAACAACCCATAGTTAAAAATGCTTCGGCGCTGAGCCTGGTTATAGATGAGCTCTTGCTTCTCATTCCAGAAATAATAGACTCCGGTTTCCTCAGGAAGCTTGTTTAATATTTTTTTGGTGATATGCTCATTAAGACCTTCCGGATGGCCTGGTTTAAGAATTTTTGCCGCGATATTTTTGTGATCCCGGTTCAGCAATTCTTCGAGAAGTTTTACGGTAGCAAGGGCATCTCCTCCTGCCCGGTGGCGGTTATTTAAAGAGATACCGATAGACGAACATAGTTTTCCGAGAAAATAGGAAGGTAACCCCGGCACAAGCTGGCGGGCTAATCTGATCGTATCCAATGTTTTACGACTGTAATCATAACCGAGATTCTTAAACTCATTCCTGACAAAGCTATAATCAAAATTTACATTATGTGCCACAAAAATCTGATCCTCAGTTAATTCCACGATTTTTCGGGCAATTTCATAGAATTTCGGTGCATCTGCCACCATCTCGTTGGTGATACCTGTTAAACCTGTGATATAATAAGGGATATTAATCTCCGGGTCAATCAGCGTAACAAACTCATCTACAATCGTTAAGCCATCGTGTATGAAAATGGCGATCTCCGTGATTTTTTCGTTTTTCGGACTGCCGCCGGTGGTTTCAATGTCGATAACTGCAAACATTATTCCTTTTCATTTTGGTATCGGGTTTCAGGGTTACAGGGTTTCAGAGTTACAGGGTTACAAGTCGCTTCAGTGTATTTTGGCAGGGGTTCGCCAAGGGTGGTTGATCGGGATTGGAGCTGGCTGCTGCTCTGCTGATCTGGTCCTTTAATCCGAAATCCTTGCTGAATGGGCCTTTATCAGTAATCCTATAAATATAAACAGCCAGATCCTTTGCCATAACCCAAACCCGTAACTCAGTAAAATCTCCCATTTTATTATTTATTTATTGTTAGCAATCTTCCTGACACATGAAACCCTGTAACTCTGAAACCCCTATCCCCTATCCTTAATTTGCTCCACGTCCTTCTTCAGATTGGCAATTGCTGCGAACAACTCGTGTTCCAAAGGTACCTTATCCGGCATTTCGGAACTGATGTAATGAATGAATTTCCAGATTTCTGTGATTTCGTCAACCGCGAACCTGAACGATTTATATTCGCGGTTCAGGGAATGCAGGACAAACTGTTTGTGCCGGAAGTCCCTCTCAATCAGCTTAAAAACCAATCCTTCATCTTTGGTTAAAATAATACAGGGATCTCCGTTTTTTAAATAATCCCAGTTCTCCACAAATTCCCCGGTTATATAGGATCCATCAGGAATCGGTTTCATTGAATCGCCGCTGATCTGAAAGGTGCGGTACTTTCGTTCCGGCGAAAGAAACGGCAGTTGAAAAACGGGCAATTCACGGATATATTCCGGATCAGCATAGCCCCTTTTATAGCCGGCTTTTGCTTTTTCGGCAACCAGCTCAATATTATCCTTGTTCTGTTTGTCCACTGTCGTAGCCAGTATCCTCAGCTGACTGCCCTTGATATACACGTCATATCCGTCTTCCAGTTGGCGCATCTGGCTTTCGGGCATCGATGCCAGATCAATACGGACGAGGGTATCCATTGAAATCCGGAAATAATCCGAGAATAAACGAAGTTCGTTAATCCCGGGTTCGGCTACCCCATTTTCATACCCGGCATAGGTAGAACGCTTCATCCCCAGGAAGTTGGAAACTTCATCCTGCGTTCGCCCCCTTCGCTTTCGCAAAAACTTGATATTCGACTGAATAAACATATCTTTCAATTTTGATCGAAAGATAAACAATATTTTGACGATAATCTAACCATTGACAGTTGCCGGTTGCCAGTTATCGGTTATCTGTTATTGGTTGCCTACTGCCTACTGCCTAGTGATTCTGATCCGCATCCGTTTGACTTTTAGATTATTAATCGATTTGTTCATCTGTGAAGGTCGAATTAAGATTCCTGAATTTTCTTGCAACTATCCGGAAAAGTGTGGCCTTATGTAAAATAAATATTTCCGGATCGGTTAAGGTATCGAGCAAAAGATAGAAGGGTTCTGCACGGATCAGATCGTTTTTTTCCAGATAATACCAACAGTAATTATTGCAGAAACCCGCCACCAACGATTTATGCAATTGTGTCTGAAGCCCAGATTATCCGGAAATTGGTTTAAAAAATGCTCAAAGGACATGGCAATTTCTTTCGGACTTCTCATAGATAGGGTCATGGCAAACAGGAATTGGTTTATGGGTATCGATTCCGGAAAAAGCTTAACACTCTTCTCAAGAATGCGGTACGCTTCTTCTAATTCATGCTCTTCCAAACATTCAGCAACCTCGTCAAGGACCTTCTGCTCTCTGTCCGACAGGGTTTTATCCTCATCCTGGTTAATCAGAATTGTACCGGCAACCTCCAACAAAGGATCAAGGCTCGCCAGTTCGGGGTTTTCAAAACACTGTGGGTTATCCATAGCGGTGAGATTTACGGTAAGGTGGGCAGGTTACTGGTAGACGCAGTTGGCTTAATCGTTATACTCATTTCGATCGCCGGCCATCGGATTAAAAACGCAAACAAGTTCTCCTTGAAATGGCATAATCGTTTGGGTTCCTGGGCGATTCTCATTCTGATGATTACCACAATTACCGGGATGTTTCTCAGGCCTCCACTGCTTATCCCTATTGCAAATGCTAAAGTGGCGAAAATAAAATATTCTGAACTCGATAACCCCAATCCATGGTTCGACCGTTTGCGCGACCTATTGTATGACAAGGAGTTAAATCGATTTGTTTTGGCTACTTCCGAAGGAATATATTATTCGAATGACGCTTTTGGCTCACCGCTTCGCAAATATCCGGTTCAGCCGCCGGTAAGCGTTATGGGAATCACCGTTCTTGAAGTCCATACCGGACGCATCTTTGAATTTATAATCGGGAAATTCTATATCCTGATTGTACCCCTCACCGGATTGGTCATGCTGCTGATTCTGGTTACAGGCTTTTTTGCCTGGTGGATACCTTATCGCAGAATAAAAACAACCAGTCAACTCCCAACTGACAACACGCCAAAATCCGCTTCCTGTCCCACCCTCACAATACTGGAAATTATTATATTTGATACAAATAATTCTCTGTATGAAAAAAATTCCATTAGTCCCCGTGCTTATGTTAATCATGGTGACCATCTCCTGTAATACTAAAAATGAAAATCAAGAACCATCAAAGGTTTCCGACAGCAAGACACTTCTTCAGCTAATCACAAATCCACCATCCACCTATCGGGCTGCTCCGTTATGGGATTGGAATGATAGAATCACCCGTGAGGAAATTGAATTCCAGTTGAAGAAGTTTAAGGAGGGCGGCCTTGGCGGTGTATTTATCCACCCGAGGCCCGGACTGGTAACCGAATACCTCTCAAAAGACTGGAATGAACTATTTCAATTTACCGTACAAACTGCAAAAAAACTCGACATGCAGGTATGGATCTATGATGAAAACTCATACCCGAGTGGCTTTGCCGGTGGCCATGTCCAGGCCAGATATCCGGATTCCTATAAAAATGGTTCCGGCCTGGGGGTTAAAATTACCCAAAACCTAAAGGAGATTGCAGAACTCCCCGTTGAGGTGCTCCTGAAACAAACGATAAAGCCCCTCAATCCTCAGGCATTGCCAACTTACTATGTTTTCTATCGCACCTTCGCCAAACCATCATACTGGTATGGAGGCTTTCCATACGTCGACCTTCTGTTTCCGGGGGTGACCGACACTTTCATGAAGGCTACGATGGAAGGGTATGAGAAATACAATAAAGAAGATTTCGGAAAAACCCTTCCCGGGATTTTTACTGATGAACCCAATCTGGAAGCAGCCAAAGGCCCTGAAACAGTGATAAGATGGACGCCTGACCTATTCGATCAGTTCGAAATCCGATGGGGTTACCGTCTGGAGCCCGAGTTGGTTTCCCTGGTAGAAGAAACTGACAACTTTACAAAGGTTCGCCACGATTATTACACCCTCCTTCTCGAGATGTTTCTTGACCGTTGGGCTGTCCCGTGGTTTAATTATTGCGAAAAAAACAATCTCAACTGGACCGGACACTATTGGGAACACGGCTGGCCCTATCCCGGAGATGGAATTGATGAAGCTGCCTTTTATATGTATCATCAGATGCCGGGAGTGGACATGCTTGGCCGATCGTACGATTCAACAGGCATGGACGGGCAATTCGGGAACACCAGGGCCATTCGTGAACTGGGCAGTGCAGCTAACCAGTCGGGATGGAACCGCCGGTTAAGTGAAACCTGGGGAGGTGCCGGCTGGCAGATCAGTTTTGCCGAGCTGAAAAGGCTGGTCGATTGGGAAGTTGCACTGGGTGTGAACTTCGTAAACCCGCATCTATCTTATTACAGCATGCAGGGCGTAAGAAAATTCGATTACCCGCCGTCATTCAGCTACCAGGAACCCTGGTGGGGAAACTTCCCGCTGCTGGGCGATTATATCGGGAGAATCTGCCTGGCAATGTCGGCAGGCGAACAAATCAATAACATCCTGATCCTCCAGCCAAACACCACCGCCTGGATGTACCATACCACCGTTAAAAATGATCCGCGCATTTACAATTTGTCGGTCACATTCAAAAAATTTATTCAAACCCTTGAAAGTGATCATGTTGAATACGACCTGGGGTCAGAGCAGGTGATTAGAAGATTTGGAGAAACCAGTAAACATGGCTTGAAGATCCGGAACCGCGTTTATAATCATATTATTTTACCTCCCGGAATCCGTAATATTGAAAACACTACCCTAAGTTTATTAAAAAACTATCTTTCTGATGGTTACACTATTTTAAGCTTTTCCGATTCAATTGATTATATTGATGGAAGCCCGAATAATGCATTAAAAGACCTGGCAGCCAAGTATCCGGTCAATTGGATAAAAGGCAATGATGTTCATTCAGAACATATCCAGCAATATCTCACCAATCTTGAAGTCCGTATTAAACAGACGGATAAATTAAAAGGCCAGCTTTTCCATCAAAGACGAATTCTGGATGACGGGCAACTCCTTTTTCTCGTAAATTCTGATCTCTCGCATGCAGCAGAGGCAGATATTGAGATTAAGGGCCGCAATCTTTCAGAAATCGATCTGAACAAAGGACTTCCTTCTCCGGTCGCATTTTTCAAAAAAACCGGTATGATTAGCTTCAAAATATCCGTTCCTCCCGGTGGCAGCCGGCTATTTCTCGCCACCCTCAAACCCATTCCCTCCCAGTCGATCGTAGAGACGCATAATTATGCGTCTCTACGGGCGTCCGGGGAAATGCAGACAAAGCGCCTCTCCCCCAACATCCTCACTGTGGATTATCTGGATTTGGAAACAAAATCCTTTAATAAAGAGGACATGTATTTTATGACAGCCATGTATAAACTCTTTGAAATATCGGGTTTAAAGACGGGGAATCCATGGCAGCACAAAATCCAGTATAAGCAGCAATACCTGGAGATGGACAATTTTACCAATGAATCCTGGTTTAAAGCCCGTTATCATTTTACCGTTGACCCATCTATGCCGGATGAAGCGGTTAAAACGATGCAGGCAGTGATCGAGCGGCCGGATCAATGGCAGGTAAAACTGAATGGAAAAGATATCTCGCCCACAGGTGACAAATGGTGGCTCGATCGGCATTTTCCGGTTTACCAGATCGGTGATTACATCAGAAAAGGAGATAATATCATTGAATTATCGGCTCCTAAAATGACCGTATTCTCGGAATTAATGCCTGTTCATGTTCTTGGAGATTTCAGTTTAGACAAAGCCGGTAAAGGATTCCTGATTAAACCTGCTGCAAATCCCGGCCTCCATTCCTGGAAAGAGACTGGTATGCCTTTCTTTGGCGATAAGGTTTCTTACAGCAGATCATATACCCTTGACGACACTTCAGGTAAATTCTATGTTCAGCTGGGCCCCTGGAAAGGTTCTGTGGCTGAGGTTTGGGTTAATGGGAAAAATGCCGGAAATATTGGCTGGGAACCCTATGAACTGGAAATAACAAATTATATTCAAAAGGGTGAAAATGTAATTGATGTCAGGGTTACTGGCAGTCTGAAAAACACCCTGGGATATCACCATGTGATTCAAACAGGCTGGATCGATTCGCCATGGAGCTGGAACGAGGGACCTGACAAACAACCGGCAGGATCGGCCTACCATTTTCTGGATTATGGACTTTACAAAGAATTCAGGTTGATTAGAATCACCAAATAGAAAGGAGGTTGCGATTTCAATGGTCAGCCTCAAAAATCAAATCAAATCCCTTTTAGAAAATTCAAAAAGCTCTGAGAAAAAAACCGAATTGATACCCGGTCAGGAATCTATCCTGGCTTTGATGTTAAGTGAGGCACGCTTCCGCATCTGGTACAAAACTCCCCGATAGTCAATTACCAATTAGATAAAAATGGGGTTTTCCTTCAATCCGAAGGTAAAGGACTTGCCGGATTGGGACCTAAGCCAGGACAAGTTATCGGCAAAGACTCTTTTATTCTCATACGATTGGTTTTTTGGCAGAAATGATCTCAATTTACCAGTCTACAATCACGAAACAAAAGGGTGTAACGATGGGATTGAAGAATTTAACATCAATCGGAATCAGGGCGCAGAAAGTACTATTGCTTACCTGTTATCCAGTCAGATTGCCAAACGAATTATTTCTCGCTGATTTTCAAAATTCTGGCCAAACTTTCTAAAAGAACGTCCTTGTCTACTGGCTTTTTGATGTAATCGACAGCTCCCAAACCCAAGCCTTTTGCAATGACATCCCTACTTGTATGGCCAGTAAGAAATGCAACCGGAATATCAATATTATTATCTACCATGTAATCAAGCAATTGATATCCATTGAAATTAGGCATCGCAATGTCAGATAAAATAAGATCGAATTTGTCTTTACCGATTTTCATCAGGGCAATGATCCCATCAGAGGCAATTTCTACCTGATAACCAGCCATTTTTAGGTAGTTCGCGATAATTTTCTGATTCAGAACTTCATCTTCCACCACTAATATCCTGGCTTTTGGTTCATCTGCAAGTTGCGAGGCTTTTTTGAGTTCTGAAGGAACGAGGTTGGTCAGAAGTTCCTTTAGGGATACCGTTGCATAGGTAGAAGAAGTATCCGACATGGCGTAAGGGATAACCAGTTCATCGTTGTTAATCATCGAGCCACAGGAGTATACTACATTAGGCACATAACCCTCACGTTCCTCTTCGTTTGGTGAGATCAAGGGTTCACTCAACTGACCTATCATTTTGGTGGGATCTTCAAGATCGAGCAGCATGGCTCCCAAAACATATTTACGCATGGTTCCTACCCCGTGAGTGATAACCAGCCATCCATATTCCGTTTCGATTGGCGACCCACAGTTCCCAACCTGGATAAATTCCCAGGGAAACTTTGGCTGCTGAATTATTTTAGCGGTATTCCAAAGATTTATTTTGTCAGAAAGCATAATGTAATTATTTATCCCATCGAGACGGGACAACATAGCAAATTGTCCCTGGATTTTTCTTGGAAATAAGGCCATTCCTTTGTTTTGAGTATTTTCTCCATGGATCGGCATTATTTTGAACGTATAAAAATCTTTGGTTTCGACGAGCTTTGACAGCATGGTACGGCCGTTATAGGCTGTATATGTCGCATAATATCGTTCAAGGCCATCATCATCGGTAAATTTTATAAATCGGGCATCCTCGATGCCATTGCTCTCGGCAGCAGCAATCGGGAAGATCACGCGATCCGAGATTCCGGTATCCAGAGAAAAGGAAATTTCATAATGCGAATCCCCAAGCCAGGTTATAATCTGCAAAACCTTACGCTCCGCCTCATTGGGATTCATTTCCCGATTGGTCTCTTCTATTGCCCGCAACAATTCGTTATAATCAAATTCCTCGCGCAATTTCTCCATGACATGCTTGACTACCCCAGTATTTGCATTCATCTCGGAAAGCTTTTGGGAGAATACATCCTTTTTATAAATGTAGTTCCTCACAGCCTCTGCCTCATCCACCAATCTGCCAGTCGGGATCAGCTGCATATTATTTTTAGAATCCAGCACACCTCCTCTGAAAACAATCGATGAAATGTGCCCTTCTCCAGTAGCCCTGAAGCTAATGATAATCCTTTTCTCTCCTTCCTGCAATCCGCTTTGATCGGGATCCTCAACCATCGAGGGGTTGAAGAAAGCGGCTGATTCTATCGAATACTCTGAGGTAAGATAGGCTCCTATCAACAACTTCTTGTAGGGCGATAAGAGGTCAAGATCACCAATCCGGCCATTCATAATATCACGAACACGATCGAAGTGCTTTTGGTAAACCTTGGAAATATTCCGATGTCGGAAAGAAAAATCACGCAGGCATTGATTTAATGTCAAACGGGCAGCCTCATCAGGCATATTGGCCACTTTTTTGATAATTGCTTCAACTCGTGTTCCCGGACCCGGAAAAAAGAATCGGGCAATTACTCTTTTGGGATCGCTATTAAAACGAACCGGCTTCCTGTTTACAGTGGTGCTCATTTTGCTAGTTTTCTCAAAATTAAAAAATTTAAATGATACTCCGATGGGTAAAGAATACCAGAATCCTGCCCCTTGTCCTTCGACTCCCCAACTTCAAGTCAGCGGCGATGAATGATCCTTGGAACAAGGAAACGATTGAACACAAGGGCTTTGGGCTTTTAATTCAATTTCTTATACCGGATTCGCTTAGGCCCCTCATCACCAAGCCTTTTCCTGCGGTTTTCCTCATATTCGGTAAAACTGCCTTCGAAATAATAAACCTGTGAATTGCCCTCAAACGCGAGAATATGGGTCGCAATCCTGTCGAGGAACCACCGGTCGTGAGAGATGACTACGGCACAGCCGGCAAAATTCTCCAAGCCATCCTCCAGGGCACGCAAAGTATTGACATCAATATCGTTAGTTGGCTCGTCGAGAAGCAGAACATTGGCCTCCGATCGCAAAGTCATGGCGAGATGTAAGCGATTCCTTTCACCGCCCGATAACACAGCACATTTCTTCTGCTGATCAGCTCCGTTAAAATTGAAGCGCGACACATATGCACGGGAATTGATCATTTTACCGCCCATCATAAACTGATCATTACCACCGGATATGACTTCCCAAACTGATTTCTCGGGATCAATTTCGACGTGAGCCTGATCAACATAACCCAATGTAACGGTATCTCCCAGAACAAATTCCCCTGAATCGGAGGTTTCCTGGCCCATGATCATCCGGAAAAGGGTTGTTTTACCCGCTCCGTTTGGACCAATAATACCAACTATTCCGGCTGGAGGCAAGGCAAAAGAAAGATTCTCAAAAAGCAGTTTATCGCCATAAGCTTTGCTGACCGAAGTTGCCTCCATAACCTTGGAGCCTAATCTGGGGCCATTGGGAATAAATATTTCGAGCCGTTCTTCTTTCTGCCGGGTATCTTCATTCAACAAGCGTTCATAAGCACCAATACGTGCCTTTTGCTTGGCATGCCTGGCCTTCGGGGCCATCCTCACCCACTCCAGTTCACGTTCCAGCGTTTTACGCCGGCGGCTTTCGGTTTTCTCTTCCATTTGCAACCGCTTGGTTTTCTGTTCCAGCCAGGATGAGTAATTACCCTTCCATGGGATCCCTTCCCCGCGATCCAATTCGAGAATCCAGCCGGCAACATTATCCAGGAAATACCTGTCATGCGTAACAGCTATTACAGTTCCTTTATAATTCTGCAGATGCATCTCGAGCCATTGAACCGATTCGGCATCCAGGTGGTTGGTCGGTTCATCCAGAAGTAGAATATCGGGTTCACTCAGCAACAGCCTGCAAAGGGCTACCCGCCTGAGCTCTCCACCCGAAAGAACCCTGACCTGAGCATCCGGTTCCGGACACCTGAGAGCATCCATAGCACGCTCGAGCCGGTTATCAAGTTCCCAGCCATTATGATGATCAATCATCTCACTGAGCTCTCCCTGCCTGGTTATCAACCGGTTCATCTCATCATCCTCCATCGGTTCCATGAAGCGGTTGTTAACTGTTTCATACTCTTTCAACAAATCAACTATTTCCTGAACTCCCTCTTCAACAACCTGGCGCACTGTTTTTGTATCGTCCAGTTGTGGTTCCTGTTCCAGCATCCCGATATGATAGCCCCCGGCAAAAACCACCTCGCCCTGAATCGCGGTATCAAGACCGGCTATTATTTTTAATAAGGTAGACTTCCCTGAGCCGTTCAATCCGATGATTCCTATTTTGGCTCCATAGTAGAAAGATAGATATATATCTTTCAATATCTGACGATTAGGTGGAACTATCTTACCCACCCCAACCATCGAAAAAATGATTTTATAATCTTCAGCCATTGATTTATCGTTTTTACAAAGGTAGAAATCGTCGTCTCTAATGCAATATTCAAAACTTTTGTTTAAATTATCATCGCAATATTGTTTGTTTTTTAATCATTTAACATTTCGTAGAGACGCATATTTGCGTCTTCTACCATCGAACGCAGTGAACCGTACCGTGGTGCATTTTGACCTCGACACCTTCTTCGTGTCTGTAGAGCGGCTGATGAACAGCAGCCTGCAGGGGAAGCCCGTGATCATCGGGGGCATGTCGGACCGCGGCGTGGTGGCCAGCTGCAGCTACGAGGCCCGGTCGTACGGGGTGCATTCTGCCATGCCGATGAAGATGGCCAAACAAATGTGCAGCGATGGTATCTACATCCGGGGCGATATGGAGACGTACAGCAAATATTCGCGCACAGTTACCGATATCATTGCCGATTCGGCCCCGGTGTATGAAAAGGCCTCCATCGATGAGCATTACCTGGATATCACCGGGATGGACCGGTTTTTCGGCTGCCTGAAATGGACTCACGAGCTGCGGCAACGGATCATCAAAGAGACCGGTCTGCCCATATCGTTTGGATTATCAGTTAACAAGACCGTTTCCAAGATTGCCACCGGAATAGCCAAACCCAATGGAGAGAAAGAGGTACCCGAGCCCGAGGTGCGCAATTTTCTGGCTCCCCTGTCGATCCAGAAGATCCCAATGCTGGGACCGAAAACATACCAGCTGCTGAGATCGATGGGCGTGCTCACCATACAGACTCTCAGCGAGATCCCGCCCGAGATGATGGAGCAGGTGCTGGGCAAGAACGGCATCATCATCTGGAAGAAAGCCAACGGCATCGACCCTACCCCGGTGGAACCCTACTGGGAGCAGAAAAGCATCAGCTCCGAGCGTACTTACGAGCAGGATACCACCGATGTGCAGGACCTCAACCGCAAGCTCATCACGATGGTGGAAAAGATCGCCTTCGAACTGCGCAAACAGGAGAAACTCACCGCCTGCGTCACCGTAAAAATACGGTACGCCAACTTCGATACCCATACCCTGCAGAAGCGAATCCCCTACACCAGCTTCGACCACGTGCTGATACCGATCGTACAGGAACTATTCAAACGACTGTATACCAGAAGGATGCTCGTCCGGCTCATCGGCGTCCGCTTCAGCGAACTCGTCTACGGCACCCAGCAGCTCAACCTCTTCGAGGACACCCCCGAGCAGGTTAACCTCTATCTCGCCATGGACAAGCTCCGGCTGCGCTACGGCATCGATGCGGTGAAACGCGCCATAGGAATAAAGGAATATGCTCTGGAGTCAGGAAAAGTAGGAAGTAAGAATTTCTAGATTCGAATTGAGAATTTCGAATTCTGAGATTACAGATTCAAGTATCGTAAAGTGAAGTCTGCCTTTTCTGTCACGCGTCACGCGTTTCGCTTCACACGATTCCTCGTCACTTGTCACTTTAATGTCACACCCACCAGGTTGGCGGCCTTTCCATCATCCAGATAGGTGTTGAAGTTGAGATACTTGTTCTTTTTGTTTACGAAAGAGAGGGCGGTATTAACCGCTATCCGGTAAACCCAGGTGGACACAGCTGTGAATCCCCCCGGAATTTCTCCAACCCCCTCCAAATATTGATCAGTATCTCCTGATAAAGATCCTCCGAATCTGCAGCAACTCCTGCATAATACCGGCATACCGACCGGATCCGGCCTTGGTTCTCTTCGACGATCTGCTTGTACTGCCTGTCCTTGCTGTTCATGTCGCTTTTCCGTTCAGCAGTTTGACTTTACTCCGATAGTAATGTTACAAAATCCGGCAATCAGTATGTAATGATTTCCCTGAAAGACCCTGGATTTAGAAATAAATCTGTCAGATATTTTGTAATTTTAAAGAATGTCACCACACAGAACCTTCAAAATCGGGTTCAGGCGGATCTTTTTATCAATTTCATTGATCTGTACAGGGTTAGCCGGGTTTTCGCAATGGAGCAATGATCCGAAAACCAACTTGATCATTTCAGGCAGTTCAACCTACAACTTTTCTCCAGCCATTTCTGCTACATCCACCGGGGGGAGTTTCATAACCTGGTACCCCAGGTACAAAGGCGATCCATCGGCCTCTTTTAAGATATGTTACCTGGATGCCCGGGGAAATTTCGTGTGGTTCCCTGAACTTCTTACCATAAGACCTCCTGTTGAGAATCTCGGTATGGTCTATTACAGGCTTACCACAGACCACAGTGATAATGCCCTGGTCGGATTTATGGACAGCCGGCTTGACCAAACCGATATTACCGTAACGAAAATCAGCACCTCAGGGCAATTTCTATGGGGATTGGTAGGTCACACCTTTGATCTTCCAAATTCTTTTGAAGCTTTTCCAGAGATAGCTGTTGCCCAGGATAATTCGGTTTTTGTCGTTTTTACGAGCTCAATTTCCCCTCCGGGAGGTTGGCAGGTCTACAGCTTGATTTTGCAAAAGCTCGACCCGGATGGAAATGAAGTTTGGGGGTATGGGGGAACCAGAATTTCCGATCCTGTTAAAAGCCTGGAACAGCCTAATGTTATCCCCTATCCGGATGGCGGTTGCGCGGTTATTTATTACACGATTGAAGTAGTAACGGATGATGTGGTTATCAGGCAACTCTTTATCAACCGGTTTGACAAAATGGGAAAAGCTGTCTGGGCGCAACCGACCATGCTGATCAATGCGGAAAGATTCGGCCTGGTTCCCGCATTCACAGCCCGAATGGGAAAAGACAATTTAATTTACATTGCCTGGAGTAGCTACAAGAGCATTTATCTGCAGTGTGTCCATCCCGACGGCCGAAAGGCTTTCAAGGATACCGGGCTTGAACTGTGTGAACAATACCCGGGTATAACGGACCAACCAATGACCGGGGGAGAAGATTCCAACGGTAATATCTATATTTTCTGGGCAGGACTGAACAGCTACAATACTGAAGTATACCTTAAAGGACAAGCGATTTCAGATCAAGGGGAACTTCTGTGGGGTCCTGATGGGAAAAAAATCATTTCGTCCTGCTCGCTGGTTCGCATGAACACGAAGATCTATAATGACACGCTGTATGTCCAGTATTGTATTAATTCTTCAAATGTAACTTATTATAAAAAGATTTTAATTAATCAATTCAACCTTGATGGCCAGCCATTATCCCAGCCGGCAGTCATCAATGATGTATCCAGCTGGAAGGGGGATGTCGACCAGTCTGATTTCGTAAACAATCAAACGGTATTCGTCTGGGAAGACGGAGAAAATCCCAATGTGATCAAGGTCCAGAACTACTACACATCCGGTTCCATCGGCCCGTCAGCTACCCGAAACATTACAACAATCGATCAATCCCCGAACTACTTTTTCGATCCTTCATCAAACACTTTTACCGTGACAGGGTCCAATGAACTTTTGAATTTAATTCTTTATAATTCTCTGGGCATTAAGATTTTTGAAACATCCTTCTCCACAAAATACACCATCCCGGCACTTCCCACCGGCCTGTATATCTTCACGGTACAAACCCTCCACTCCGAAATCCTTCTCAAAGGAAAGCTCATGCTCTAGTATTCCTTTCTGAACAAAATTTGATTATTTTTCTTATATTATAATCGAATATTTGTTTATATTTTAATCATTCAACAATCGTTGCACACCAATTAGCGACCGAAGCGAACCATTTATGTTTTTAAACTGCCACAGCTACTTCAGCCTCCGCTACGGAACGCTCCCAATAGACGACCTGGTGGAGGAGGCCCTGAAAATCGGGGTTACGGCCCTTACTTTGACCGATATCAACAACTCCACCGGGGTGCCGGACTTTATAAAGGCCTGCCGGAAAGCGGGGATCAAACCGATTACCGGGATCGAATTCCATTCTGATGACCAGCTCCGGTATGTCGGAATTGCCCGCAACCGCGAAGGAATGCGCGAACTGAACGACCTGCTGACCCAGCATAATATCACCGGCAATCCCCTGCCCGACCGGCCGGAGAATCTCGATAATTGCTTCATAGTTTATCCATTAAACACCCATCCTAAAGCACGGCTCCGCGATAATGAATGGGTAGGTATCCGGATGCGCGAAACCCGCAAGCTGATCAGCTCCGAATTCAAATCCAATCAGTCGAAACTGCTCCTGATGCACCCGGTTACCTTCGCCGATACCGGTGGATATCAACTGCATCGAAACCTTCGGGCAATCGATCATAACACATTACTATCCAAGCTTAACGGCAACCAAACAGCCGATCCCGGCGAGCGGTTCTGGCCCGTTCACGAGCTCAAAGCCGCCCTCTACGACTATCCCCGGATCATTCAGAATACCCTTCAGGTAATATCTCAATGTGAAGCAGAATTTGATTTTACTACCGTCAAAAACAAACAGGCATTCACCGGTAACAGCCGCGATGATTGCCATCTGCTCACCAAACTGGCAATGGACGGCGTCCGGCATCGATACGGTAAAAATAACCAGGAGGCTATTCAACGGGTTCAGAAAGAGCTTGATATCATCGCCCGCCTTGGCTTTTCAGCCTATTTTCTGATCACCTGGGATATTATCCGATACTCCATGTCGCGCGGATTCTACCACGTGGGCCGCGGCTCCGGCGCCAATTCGGTAGTCGCCTATTGCCTTAAGATCACCGATGTAGATCCCATCGACCTCGATCTCTATTTCGAACGCTTTATCAACCCCCGCCGCACCAGTCCGCCCGATTTCGATATCGATTACTCATGGAAGGACCGCGATGAAGTGCAGGATTATATCTTCAAGCGATATGGATATCTTCATACCGCCCTGCTCGGAACCATGTCAACCTTCCGCGGCAAATCCATCCTCCGTGAACTGGGCAAAGTGTACGGTCTGCCCAAAGCCGAAATCGACCGGCTGATCGATGAGCCCAATAACACGCTGAACAAAACCGAGATCATCGATCATATCCGCGAAATCGGACTGAAAATGACTGATTATCCTAACTTGCGCAGCATTCATGCCGGCGGCGTACTGATATCCGAAGAACCGATCACTTACTTCACCGCACTCGATATGCCCCCGAAAGGGTTCCCAACCACCCAATGGGATATGTATGTAGCCGAGGATATCGGGTTCGAGAAACTGGATATCCTCAGCCAGCGCGGCATCGGCCATATTCATGAAGCCGTGGATATCATCCGCGAAAATCGTGGGATCAATATCGATATCCATCAGGTCGAAAAATTTAAAAAGGACGACCGGGTGAGAAAACTGCTGAAGGTTGGAGAAACCAACGGCTGTTTTTATATCGAAAGTCCCGCCATGCGCGGGCTGCTGAAGAAACTCCGGTGCGACGACTATCTCACCCTGGTGGCTGCCAGCTCCATCATCCGGCCGGGCGTATCAAGCTCAGGAATGATGCGCGAGTATATCTATCGCTTCAATAACCCCGGGAAGTTCACCTACCTGCACCCGGTCATGGAGCAACAACTGAAAGAGACCTACGGAGTTATGGTCTATCAGGAGGATGTGCTCAAAGTCTGCCACCACTTCGCCGGCCTCGACCTGGGCGATGCCGATGTACTCAGGCGGGCCATGAGCGGAAAATACCGGTCGAAGGATGAGTTCCAACGGATTGTCAACAAGTTTTTCCAGAACTGCCAGGAAAAAGGCTACCCCGAAGAGGTCACCCGCGAGGTCTGGCGCCAGATCGAATCATTCGCCGCCTACTCCTTCTCCAAGGCACACTCCGCCAGCTATGCGGTGGAGAGCTACCAGAGCCTCTACCTCAAAGCCTATTTCCCGAAAGAATTCATGGTGGCAGTGCTCAATAATTTCGGTGGATTCTATTCGGCCTGGGTCTATATCAACGAAGCCCGCCGATGGGGCGCGGTGATCCATCCCCCTTGCGTGAACCATTCCAACCAGCTTACCCGGATCATCGGAAAAGATATTTATCTCGGATTTGTCCAAGTGAACGATGTAGAACAGGATCTTGGTAATCAGATCGCCAATGAAAGAAAGGAAAACGGGGAGTTCAGCGATCTGGAAGACTTTGTAAGCCGTGTAAAGATTGGCATCCAGCAATTAATCCTGCTCATCCGTGTTAATGCTTTCGGGTTCACGGGGAAAACAAAGTCCACGCTTCTTTGGGAAGCCCACATGCTTCTGGGGAAAAAGGATTCGAAGGAACTCCAGGACCGGCTCTTCGAACTGCCCCGTAAAAAATTCACTCTCCCTGATCTTGAGCGAAACCGTCTCGAGGATGCCTACGACGAAATCGAGCTATTTGGATTCCCGGTCACCTGCTCCTACTTTGATCTCCTCAAAACATCTTTCCGTGGCGAGATCAAGGCCCGCGATCTGTCCGCACACGTTGGCCGCAAGGTGCGGATGGTGGGCCAACTGGTTGTAATTAAATACGTTCGTACCATCAAACGCGAATTGATGCACTTTGCCTGCTTCCTCGACGATACCGGCGAGTTCTTCGATACCGTTCACTTCCCGCAAAGCCTCAGACTCTACCCCTTCAAAGGATACGGTGTATACCTTATTCTCGGTAAAGTGGTGGAAGAGTTTGGTTTTGCATCCGTTGAAGTGGAGAAAATGGCCAAATTGCCGGTCAGAAACGTAAATTTGCAGAAAACGGATTACATTCAGCAAGGATTTCAGGAGGTGTCAGGCAGTTGACAACTCTATAAAGTTGACAACTCTATTGAATGTTATGAAGTTTTTTCAGGATTTAAAGCGTCAGGATCATAAACCCGGTTTCGGAGGCCTCGAAATATTCAAATATATCGGTCCGGGCCTGCTGGTAACCGTGGGATTTATCGATCCGGGGAACTGGGCTTCGAACCTGGCTGCCGGATCCGGCTATGGATACACATTATTATGGATGGTAACCCTGTCAACCATCATGCTCATCATCCTGCAGCACAATGTCGCCCACCTGGGTATTGCCACCGGACTTTGTCTTTCTGAGGCCGCTACCACCTACCTGAAACCCCGGTATTCAAAGATGATTCTCGGATCCGCCATGCTGGCGTCAGTGTCCACCTCACTGGCTGAAATCCTCGGCGGAGCCATCGCCCTCAATATGCTTTTCCATATTCCCATAAAGGCCGGAGCCCTGATGGTGCTTGCATTTGTAATAATTATGCTCCTATCCAACTCATACCGGCTCATCGAAAAATGGATCATTGCATTTGTCTCAATTATCGGACTTTCTTTTATCTATGAGCTGAGTCTCGTGCAAATCGATTGGGGACAAGCCGCTATAGCCTGGATTACCCCATCTTTCCCGAAAGGTTCAATGATCATTATTATGAGTGTTCTTGGTGCTGTAGTGATGCCGCATAACCTGTTCCTCCATTCCGAAGTTATACAGAGCCGTCAGTGGCACCTGAAAGACGATAAGATCATTAAGAAACAGCTTGATTTCGAACTTTTTGACACACTTTTCTCTATGGTTGTGGGCTGGGCAATCAACAGTGCAATGATCCTGCTCGCAGCTGCCACCTTCTTCAAAACTAAAACACCCGTTACCGAATTGGCCCAGGCCCATCAGACTCTGGTACCATTACTCGGCGGACAAGCAGCTATAATTTTTGCTGTAGCCCTGCTTTTTGCTGGAATTGCATCTACAATTACTTCAGGTATGGCCGCCGGATCCATCTTTGCCGGGATTTATAAAGAGCCTTATGATATCAAGGATAACCATTCCAGATTGGGTGTCATTATCTCTTTATTGATCGCCACAGGTATCATCTTTCTGATATCCAATCCGTTCAATGGACTGATTTTTTCACAGATGCTGCTGAGTATACAACTGCCGATTACTATCTTTTTACAGGTTTATTTAACCTCCTCTGAAAAGGTGATGGGGAAATACAAAAACACTCCATTAACCAGGTTCACCCTTTATTTGGTTGGTGCAATCGTAACGGCTTTAAACGTTGGACTTCTGGTCAGTTTTCTTTTCTGATAAAGGAAATCATTGCTCTTCATTTATATGCAAGGCATGCAAAAACCGATGTACTATAGGAGCAAAAAGAACTGCAATGGTTGTTAAAAAAGCTATTCCGCTGAACAGTGCATAAAAAGAAGCAAATAATTTACCAGCATTATCCGACAAAACTGAAACAGGGCCCATTCCGGTGAGTATCATGCACGCATTATAAAAACCGTCGATCCAACTTAAATGACCAAGAAATTTATACCCAATGGTTCCTATCCCGACAGAAAAGACAATAAGGACTAAGGAATATAGCGCAAACCTTATGACCCTTTTTAAGAACTGATCGAATGGCAACAATGTGTTGCTGTGATTCTCAAACTTCAAATGTTTTGTTTTCATATTCCAGGTGTAACAGATTTGATTTTGTCAAAATTAGTTGTTTTCCCTGCACTTATCCGCCGGTGTTGGAACTTGGGCTTTAAATGTTATTTTTATCTTATTAACACATTAACTTTCTTAACTATGTCAATAAATGGAACGCAAACTGAAAAAAACCTGCTGAAAGCATTTGCAGGTGAATCCCAGGCAAGAAATCGGTATGTTTTTTTTGCTAAAGCCGCCCGAAAGGAAGGTTTTAAAGAGGTGGCTAATGCTTTTAAATTGATTGCCAAAGTTGAAGCTGAACATGAACTGCGGTTACGTTCATGAAGGCACCAAACCTTTGGAAAACTGTCCGGCCTGCCAGCATCCGAAAAGCTACTTTGAACTGAAAGAATCTAATTACTAATCGATTAAACGGTGTAATAGTTAAATAATCGCAATGAAAATCCTCCTTACCGGTGCAACCGGGTATATCGGAAGAAGACTGTTACCAGCCCTGCTCGAGAATGGCCATGAAGTCATTTGCTGTGTCAGGGCTGGCAACCGGTTTCTGGCAGAATTCCGGCACCCGAATTTGAGTACCATAGAGGTGGATTTTCTTAAGACAGACGACACTTCAAAATTGCCGGATGACATTGATGTTGCCTATTTCCTGATGCACTCGATGAATGTATCTACCAAGAACTTCGAAAATCTGGAAAAATGCATTGCGATCAATTTCGTCCAGTATATCAATAAAACCCTGGCTAAACAGATCATCTATTTAAGCGGACTGGTTCCTTCGTCCGGTGAGATGTCATCACATCTCCGATCCAGGTGGGAAGTGGAAAAGATCCTGGGGCTTTGTAAAATATCAGCCACCATTTTGCGGGCTGGAATCGTTGTAGGTTCCGGAAGTGCATCTTTTGAGATTATTCGTGATTTATCAGAAAAACTTCCGTTTATGATCGCACCCAGTTGGCTAAACAACCGCTGTCAACCCATCGCTATCAGAAATGTAATCCAATACCTGATTGGCACCCTGGGCAACCCTGCCTGTTTTGGTAAAACCTATGATATCGGCGGGCCCGAAATATTGACCTACAAGGAAATGTTATTAGGATACGCTAAGGTGAGAAAATTAAAGCGACGGATAATTACCCTACCCCTGGTAACTCCCAGACTTTCATCTTACTGGCTTTTCTTTATCACAACAACATCCTATAAACTGGCGGCAAATCTGGTCGAAAGTATGAAGGCCGATCTAATCTGCAAGAACAATGATCTGGAAATTCTGCTTGGAATTGAGTCTATTCCCTACGATCAGGCTATTGTTATGGCTTTTGCAAAAATTGAGCAAAACCTGGTTCTGTCAAGCTGGAAGGATGCTCTGAATGATCCCGGATTATTCAAACGAATGACCGGCTTTATAGAGGTGCCCAAATTCGGTACCTTTAGGAATGTGCAGATGGTAGACATAGGTTCTGATTATAAAACAACCTTGGATAACATCTGGGCACTCGGCGGAGAAACCGGTTGGTATTATGCCGATTGGATCTGGCAAATTCGCGGATTTATCGACCGGCTGGTTGGAGGCGTAGGTTTGCGGCGCGGCAGAACTCATCCGTGGCAGATACACTCCGGAGATGCTCTGGATTTCTGGCGGGTCCTGATCGCAGATAGAAGCAGCCGACGGTTATTGCTCTTTGCTGAAATGAAAGTACCTGGTGAAGCCTGGCTGGAATTCAGCATCCAGGAAGGAAAAAATGGATTTAAATTGCACCAGACCGCCACATTCAGGCCCAGCGGTATTACGGGCCGCTTCTATTGGTATGTGCTCCTGCCCCTTCACGCCCTGATCTTTGTGAAAATGGCCAAAAGGATTACCTGGAAAAAGGATACTATTCTATAATCGGTTCAAACCAACCAGGATATCGGAAAATCGAAACAATTTAAAACAACCTCCACCCTATCGAACAAAAAAACAGATTGTTACGCAGGTTGAAATCATTAAGCGATCGGATAGTCAAAAAACTATTCAGGCCAAACTCATAACCGATATCGAAAGTCAGCATCAATAAATCCAAACCGGCACCCATCTGAGCCGACCAGATTGCATCCTTAAAATCATCCCTGGTAATCCGCTCCGATTGGTTAATACCATTGATCGATAAGGTGTATTCTTTGCTCAACATATAAGATGCTACCGGCCCTCCCCAAATTCTAAACCTGATCAGTTTGAGATCAAGCACCTTAAAGCCAAATAAAACAGGTACATCAATAGACTGAATATTAACACTCTGACTGATATTCAGAGTACTATTTGGATTAAGTGGATCACCAAAGGAAGTTTGAAAAGCCCCGCGCTTAATACTAAAATAGGCTTCGGGTTGAACATAAAACTTATGGAGGTAGATACTGAAAAAAACACCTCCTTGAAAACCGCTCTTACAATCTTTCACGTACTGAGCATAATCGGTAGTCAAACGGTTGGAGTTCCAACCTATCTTTGGACCAAAACTGATCAGTCCCTGAGCAAACATCGTTAAAGGAAGTATGCTCAGAACAACAGCTAACATGATCTTTTTCATACTGGTAATACTTAGTTGAATATTAATCGACTACTGTCTTTCTGTTTGTAATCCTGTGATCTGAAAACCGGCCCTGATACTTTGAAAAGGATAATCCCTGAAACCTCTCTCATATCCAAAAACCAAAGCCGCATTCCCCATTTTAATGCCTAAATCAATCCGATACACAACTGGTTCATCCCCATTTTTCATATAACCTGCATAACCGCATAATGATTGGTTCACAAAAAAATCTTTGAAATCAAAGTCTATGCCACCACCAAATAGTAACGCATCATTTTGCGGATAAGTATCCAGATATGTTTGCCAGGAATAAAAACCTAATTCAGCATACCATCTGACATGCCGGAAAAACCCGCTATCCTTGCCATAAGAATCACCAAACGATGCATCCATGTAGTACCCTGGTGTATCAGTATGCCGCGCATATTCCCGGCCCGTTCCACTGGCTGTTCTGCACGTCATGGAAACAGAAAAATCAGGCAAAAATGGATGATTCTTTAACAACTGGATGATTGTACCAAAATATAAATCGCCAAATGCATTCCCATTAACCGCGCTGCCGTTGATTGTACGCCGGGTCCGGCTGACTGCTGAGTCCATGCTGAAAAATTCAACCGGAACATACTTAAACTCCAGGCCAATCCTGCCTTTTGCTACCGGAACAATCAGATGGGTTTTAAAATCATGCGTTTCATCTCCGGTCCCGAAATAATATTCATACAAACCGGCCCAATAGAATTCTTCCGGAATGATTGCCTTATGGATCAACGGAACCGGTAAAGCATTCGGCCCAAGAAATCCGGGTGAGGTAATCTGGTACTTCGACCAATGCGTAACACCATCCCACTGTGTGTAGGGATCAGGCGGAATAAATTTATTCTGGCCTGAAAGCCCGACAGGTAACAAAAGAATGATCAGAACTAATTTTATTGCATTTCCGTTCATTTTTTCTCTTTGGGGTAAAGGTCGTAAAGATACCGCCTTCATCGTAATTTATGTATTTTTGACCTTATTTAAAAATTATGCCCTCCAATATTCCACTTGCTGAACGGATGAGGCCTCAAAAACTTGAGGACTTTGTAGGCCAGGAACATTTGGTGGGAGAGAAATCCATTCTAAGAAATGTAATTTCATCAGGGTCGTTACCTTCATGCATTCTTTGGGGTCCCCCAGGTGTTGGCAAAACCACTCTGGCCCGTATTATTGCCAATCACCTGAATCGCCCTTTCTACACACTGAGTGCAATCAATTCCGGGGTTAAAGATATCCGTGATGTGATTGATAAAGCTCAAAAATCCAGATTCTTTGATTCTCCATCCCCCATCCTGTTCATAGATGAGATACACCGATTCAGTAAATCCCAGCAGGATTCCCTGCTTGCGGCTGTTGAACAGGGCATAGTGACGCTCATTGGAGCCACTACCGAAAATCCTTCATTTGAGGTTATTTCCCCACTTCTGAGCCGGTGCCAGGTTTATGTACTAAAACCTCTTGAAAAATCCCATCTCGAAGAGCTTCTAAAACGATCTATATCTGAAGATTTTGACCTTCGTACCCGAAAAATCGAACTCCACGAGACAGAAGCGCTTCTTCGCTTCTCAGGGGGTGATGCCAGGAAACTTTTTAATGTATTGGAATTGGTTGTACAGTCAACTCCTGCGGATCCGATCATCCTGACCAACGACAGTGTTACCCGGAGAATTCAGGAAAACATTGCCCTGTACGATAAAAATGGTGAACTTCATTATGACATCATTTCTGCCTTCATTAAATCACTAAGGGGTTCTGATCCCAATGCCGCAGTATATTGGCTTGCACGAATGATTGAGGGTGGAGAAAAACCCGAGTTTATCGCCCGCAGATTGTTGATTTTTTCTTCTGAAGATATCGGCCTTGCCAACCCGAATGCTCTGCTCCTTGCTAATGCTTGCTTTGATGCAGTCCATAAAATAGGATGGCCGGAAAGCCGGATAATCCTTTCTGAAGCAACTGTTTACCTGGCAACCTGTCCAAAAAGTAATTCAACTTATAAAGCCATCGGTATAGCACAGGAATTAGTTGCTCAGTCCGGAGATCTCCCGGTACCACTGCATCTGAGAAATGCTCCGACAAAACTGATGAAGGAATTGGGTTACGGAAAAGATTATCAATATCCTCATGATCACAAGGATCGCTTCGTTGAGGATGACTACCTCCCCGAAAAAATCAAGGGAACACAAATTTGGTCACCTGCTGAGAACCAAAGAGAACAGGAAATCCGTGAAAAGATGCGAAAACTTTGGGGTAATCGTTATGAATACTGATTCAGTTATCTAAATTTCAAACAATTATGGAAAGAACATTAATCCCCGATATTCCAATTTTGTCCTTAGAGAACAATAGCAGTTTCTTGCTCATTGCTGGTCCATGCGTGGTCGAAAACAGGGATATCGTTTTTGAAACTGCAACGGTACTGAAAGCCATAACTACCAAGTTGGACATACCTTTGATTTTTAAGGCAAGTTACCGCAAAGCTAACCGAACCAGAAGTGATTCATTTAAAGGGATTGGCGATATACAAGCTTTGGAAATCCTATCGGATGTGCGCACGCAGCTAGGGATCCCGGTAATTACCGACGTTCATGAATCATCCGAAGTCGAAATGGCTGCGAAATATGTGGATGTACTGCAGATTCCAGCTTTTCTCTGCAGACAAACCGATTTAATCCAGGCTGCTGCCAGAACAGGAAAACCCGTAAACCTTAAAAAAGGTCAGTTCCTGTCACCTGAATCCATGCGCTTTGGAATTGAGAAAATCCTCGAAACCGGAAACAATAAAATCTTACTCACTGAGAGAGGTTCCACTTTCGGTTATGGTGATCTGGTGGTAGATTTCCGGTCGATCCCGATTATGAAGCAATGGAAATTCCCCGTTATTCTTGATATCACCCATAGCCTTCAACAACCCAATCAGCCCGGTGGGATCACCGGCGGTCAACCCGGCCTGATCGAAACCATTGCACGCGCCGGAATAGCAGCCGGGGTAAACGGTATATTCATGGAAACCCACCCGAATCCGGCAACTGCATTATCCGATGGCGCCAATATGCTTCATCTTTCACAGGCTGAAAGGCTTCTTACTAACTTATTGGAAATCTATAAATTAATCCAAAATTTGGACTCAATTGCGCTATAACTTTATGAAACGGACAAGGTTGCTGATTTTTATAATTTATGTAATATCTTTTCAATCGGGAATCGGACAAACAGTTAGTGATATACTTGCCAGGCATGAACTGGTCAGCGGACTCAACTCCCGGCAAAAAATCAAAACCCTGACTTCGATCGGTAAAATAACTCAGATAGGCAACACCCTGCCAATCAGTATTATTCAGAAAAGACCAAACAAATATCGATTTGATGTGCATCTTGATGAAGGAAGGATAACGCAAGCATATGACGGGATGTTTGGTTGGACCTTTAATCCCTTTGCAGGTACTGATACATTGGCACTCGAGGGTCCCGAACTGGCTCAGATCAGGGAATCGGCAGATTTCGATGGAATCCTGCATTCTTACCGTCAGAAGGGTTTTTCGATTCAACTTGCCGGAAAGGTAAAAGTCGGATCTCAGAATGCATACAAGATCCAAATTAAGAAACCTACAGGTGAGGTAATGAACTTCTACCTGGATGTCAATACTTTTCTGGTTATTAAATCCGATGTTGGCCTGCTGATCAATGGTATGCCCTATGTAGCTGAATCGGTTTTCGGAGATTTCAGGAAAGTGGGAGGAATGATTCTGCCCTATTATATCCAATCCCGGAATGGTGCGATGCTTACCGAAATCCGTATTGATACTGTAAGGCTAAATGAAACTATGGAAGATTATTACTTCCAATGGAAGCATGCAAGATAAACCGTATCAGGTTTTTAATATCGCATTTCGTTTCAGGATACTACGCAGGGGATTCACAATTCTTACCAGCAAACTTAACTCCTCGGTGATGATTTCCGCCTGGCCCGACATACCCTGATTAAAGACAAGTTCCCTATTATAAGTGGTTCTCAAGCCATCAGGGAAACTGATCTCAACACTGTAAAACTCCTGGTCGGAAACCATTGAAATACTTTCAACTTTGCCTTGTAATGAACCATATTCCATGTAGGGATATTTATCAATCCTCACGATGACCTTCTGACCTGCCTTTACTTTACCTGCTCCACGTAATGGTAATAATACTTTTCCAAAAACCGGCCCGGGCTCACCGGAAATAATGGTCAGTACCCTGTCGCCCTGTTTAACATATTGATTCTGACTCCAAACCCTGGTAAAAGTAACAGTACCATCAATCGGGGCAATAAATGCATAGTTCAGTTTCCAATTGGAAACCGTACCCGCCAACTGGTCAAAAGATTGTGTCAATAAATTGGATTTCTGATCCCTTACCTCGAGGTAATCCTTCTCTATACCGATAATTTCATGTTCCAGTTGATCGATTTGAATCTGTGTCTGAGATAAAGTACTTCTGGCGGATTCGAGATCATATTTGGCTTTCAGATAAACTGAAGTGCCTGATTCAAACTCTTTCAAGGATATTGCGTTTGAATCGCGCAAAGCAATCAACCGCTGATACTGCTTTTCCTGAATATCCATCTCCTCCGACTTGATCTGGCGCTGCCGGTATTGGCGGTCGTATAGTAATTTGTAATCTTTTTGCTGCTTCTTTAATGATACGATCCTTGCCTGATTTGAGCCCTGTTGATTGAAATCATTAAGATCCTTGCGTGCCTTGCTAAAGGCAGCTAAAGAAGCCTGCCACTCTCCGAACTGATAATCTCTCTTCGGAAAAACAAGAAAACCGATGGAATCCGGATTAGCTAACAGGTTACGGCAATGGACCATCAAGCTATCAACTTCCAGTATGTCTGCGATCCGTGCGGAACTCTCCAAAACAGCCAGCAATTGCCCCTTCCTAACTGAACTCGTGTCACCAATAGTTAACAGCTCAATCCTCCCATTCTGCCTTGCATTCATAACAACAGGCGGATTCGCGGATGTAAGGGTCAACTGACTGGTTATCCGATCGGGATATTTAAACCAAATGGTTCCTACTATCAGGCCGACAAAAACGATGGCCAGGGTTAATGAGCCCCATCGGATGACCCACGGCGGAATTACCCCCAGAATCTCCTGAATCTCTTCCTGGCGCAATTCTATGTTTGGATCCTGAGTTTTCATGCCCCCAATTCCAATTGGTTTCGAACCAGATTATAATAAGCACTCCCAAGCTTAATCAATTGATCATGAGTACCTTGCTCTATGACCTTTCCTTTATCCAAAACGATTATCTGGTCAGCATTTTTAACAGTACTCAGTCGATGCGCAACTACAATGACCGTTCTACCCATGAAAAATTTATTAAGATTTTCAAGAATAAATTTTTCATTATTAGCATCCAGTGAGTTTGTTGCTTCATCAAAAAAGATTATCCTTGGATCTTTGTAAATTGCTCTCGCAATTAATATCCGCTGCTTCTGGCCCTGACTCAAACCATGGCCTTCAGCACCCACCCTTGTGTTAAAACCCAGCGGAAAACTTCTGATGAACTCCGTTACATTCGCCATCTGGGCAGCTTCTGCAAGTTTACCAGTATCGATATTTTCATCACTCAGGGCAATATTTCTAGCAATGGTGTCGGAGAAAATATATCCATCCTGCATAACCACACCGCATTGACCACGGTAAATCCGGCTATCAATCATTTCCAGGGCAACCTCTCCGAGTCTGATTTCTCCAGTTACGGGAGGATAGAATCCGAGCAAAAGCTTAATAAGAGTTGTTTTACCGCTGCCGCTAGCTCCAACAATTGCAGTGGTTTTATTATCGGGAATCCGTATACTGATATCATTAATTACTTTGGGAGAATTCGGACCCTCGTACTGAAAAACAAGATTATCAATCGAGTAGGTCAGTTTTTCAGGTAATGAATTGATCAGATTATCTTTCCCGCCATTTTCTGCAGGATAATCATGAACCTCCGATAACCGTTCAAGACTGATCTTGGCATCCTGAGTGGCATGAAAAAAGCCTACAAGTTGATCAATCGGTCCATTCATTTGTCCAATGATGAATTGAACCGCAAACATAACACCAAGCGTCATTTGTCCATCGATAACTGCTTTGGCTGCAAGAAAGGCAATGATCACATTTTTGGATTCATTGATCACCACTGAACCAACTTGCTGGTATTGCAATAGCGCCAGACTCTTTACCCGAATTCTAAAAATCTTTGCCTGGATGGATTCCCATTCCCAGCGTTTTTGCTTTTCACAATTATTTAGCTTGATCTCCTGCATACCTGCAACCAGCTGAATTATACTGTTTTGATTATCTGATAGTTGTATAAATCTTCTTTGGTCCAGCTCTCTGCGCTTTCGCAAGAAAAGGATAATCCAACCAATATAAAGAAGGCTTCCAAAAAGGAATATCGCTAAAATATTCAAATTGTATATCGCGAGTACTGCACTGAAAATGAAAAGGTTGAAAATCGAGAAAACAATTCCCAGGGTCGACTGGGTAAGAAAGGATTCGATTCTGGAATGATCACCAATCCTCTGAAGAATGTCACCGGTCATCTTACTGTCAAAAAAACGCGCCGGCAGGCGCATCAGTTTAATCAGGTAATCAGAAATCAGAGATATATTAATCCTTGTGCTCATGTGAAGCAGTATCCAGGAGCGAATGAACTCGATACTGGTGCGGCCTGCTATTAAAACCAGCTGGGCGATTAATACCAGGTATATAAACCCAATATCCTGATTATTGATACCGATATCAACTACAGCCTGGGTTAGAAACGGAAGAATCAACAGCATGACCGATCCAACCAGCATTCCTAGAATTAATTGGAGATAGAATCGCTTATGCGGACGGAAATAGGTAAAAAGAAACCTGAACGAATTCCTCTTATGGATGTCACCCTCCAAATGGAAAAATTCAGGTGTCGGTTCGAGCAGTAAGCAGAGGCCTACTTCCTGCCCTTCACTCGTAGCAGATATCCAGTTCTTCTTAAACTCTTTCACCGAATACCTAACCATACCCAATGCAGGATCAGCCACCAGCACACGATTTTTGCCGGTTTTTACCACTACAACGAAATGATTTTGATTCCAATGCACAATGCAGGGAATTGGAGCTTCGCGGGATAATTGATTCCACGTGAGTTTTGCTCCTAAGGTTTTAAATCCGATTGATTCAGCTGCATCGCTGATACCCAGAAGACTGACTCCTCCCCTGGTTATATAACATCGATCCCGTAAATATTGTATGGAGAATTTTTTGCCGTGGAAACCTGCCACCATCCGCAAACATGCCGGACCGCAATCTTTCGCATCAAGCTGTCTGGTAAACGGTAGAAATGCCATTACAACCAGTTTTAGGTCAGCGAAAGATACAAAATATTTGCTTTCGGCAATAGCTAAGATCTACTGCCGCTATTGAAAACGGAGAAAAAAAAGCTTAAACAGGGAAAACCTAGAGAATGATATCTTCTTCGGTACCCGTTATGATCGGAGGAATAGAAGTTGTTCCATCACCACCGCGTACAACCAACATTTCATCATTTGCAAGAGTTGCAACCATCATCGAAGAGAGATTTAACCGTTCCATTTTCTTAGTTTTTAAAGTTCGTTACTTACAGTTTCCGTCTATTAATACCCCGACATATTAAAAGGTAACCCCATTTTTGAATTTTTTTTTAAAGTATTTTATAAATAACTGATATTATGATCGTTAAAATTGTATTTTAGTATTGGTTTTCCGTGTTGATTATTATAGATTTGAGCCTATGGATAGAAAAATGTGGTTCATAATCACCCTAATTTGTTGTTTTACAACAATTCAACCCGGGTTGTCTCAGGTATCACCGAATAACGCCATCAGCATTGACTCCGCGATCACTCTGACAACCAATATGCTCAATCCTAAAATGATTGATCAGGCGAAAATCAGGATCGACAGTCTGATCAACCTTCTTTCCGGCCAAAAGAGCCAGAAAGATTTATTAATGCAACTTAAAATCAGGAGTTTACAAGGTAAATACCTTCTGCAGAAACAAAAAAATGAAGATTGGCCTGAATTGTATCAGTGGTGCAAAAATCAGGAACCCCTTTGCCAGTCAGAAGAAGAACTTAACCTGTTGGTGAGGTTATATAATAATGCAGGCATCGCCTTTAAGCGACTTGGGCGATTATCAGACAGTGAAGAGGCCTTTTTGAAATCCAGCGAAGTTTTAAAAAAATTAAAAAAATCGGATTATAGCCTTTATGGTTCGGTCTACGCCAATGCGGGTAATTCATTGAAGCAAATGGGGGAATTCGACCGTTCAATAGAATACCTGACGCAAAGCATAGAGTATTTTGACGAATTTGTGGAGAAAAGCAATACCCCCAATGCCATCACTAAGATAGCCGAATCAAAAAGCAAAGCTATGGATAATCTCGGTTTGGTTTATCAATGCCTGGCAGATCACCAAAAGGCCATTAATGTTTTTCATACCTGCATCGATATAAAATTGAAGTACTTTCCGACAGACATCATCGGAGTTTATGGCAATCTCGTTATTTCACTGATTGAGGTAGGTAACTATACGGAAGCAAAACATATTATTAATTTGATAATCAATGACTTTAAACCTGGTATGGCAGTGGACCGTTCCTGGGCTTTGGCAAAACTGAACCTTGCTAATATAAATTTCAAATTATCAGGTGATACCACTGGCATATTTCGTGACCTGGATTTTCTGAATCAGAAGATCCGTAACGAAATACCTTCGGCCCTTGACATTGCAATTATTGCGAATCAACTTATTGCTAACTTACTGAAAGACCAAGGAAAACACCAGAACGCCCTGAATAAGTGGTCGGAGGCTATGAAATTGTTAAGCTCAACAAACCAGGATATTTCCCCGGACGAAATACCCTACAACATTAAAACGCTCAAATTCAATAAGTTGATCGAATTGATGAATTTGAATGCCCAGATCTTTTATAATTGGGGCAAACAGAATAAGGATTCCGGTAAATTAAAAAAAGCTGAAGAAAGTTACTCTTTCACTTTAAAGCTTATCGATTCTCTTAGGAATTCCCTTGAATTGCAATCAAGCAAATTGCAAGTGAGCAGGATACAGAGATCCACTTATAATCAATTGATTGAAATGGAGTATGCGATTTTTCAGTTAACCGGTGACAGTACCTATATTTCCAGGCTGTTCACCACCATGGAGCAGTCCAAATCAGCGGGTTTGTGGAGTTCCGTCAGAGATATTGAATTTAAAACCAGCCTGATACCACAGGTGGATTTGGAAAAAGAGAACAATATCCGGAAAAAAATTGCTGACATCCAGGGTAAGATAATTGAAGCCGGATCTGCTCAAAATTTTGAACAAAAGCGAATCAGGGATCTTCAGCAAGAGAACCTTTTTTATAATCAACAAATAGACAGCCTGAAACGGATGTATCGTCAAAAATATCCCGACTATTACCAGGCGAAATTTGACCGATCAACCATTTCGCTGGATCAGGTCGTTGGCTTATTAACAAAAGAACAGGTATTAATTGAATATGCCATAGCATACGATTATCTCTATACACTCACTGTTTCTAAATCCGGTGCAACCCTAAGCCGGTTACCCTTTACTCAGAAATCGATGGAAGACATTGCATTTATCCTCGATTTTATGAAAGGTCAAATGGAGAGTTTAACCAGTTCAGCCCGAAGTCGCTATTGTGAAGCTGCCACCGGATTGTTTGACCTTCTGATAGGCCCTTCATCATCCCTTATCAATTCCAAAGAATTGCTGATCATCCCTGATGGATCATTAAGCTATATCCCTTTTGAAGCCCTATTGGAACCGCAACTTAACGGATCCAAGAAGGATTACCGAAAACTGCCTTATCTAATTCGTAATCATTCAATTAGTTATGGTTTAACTGCTACCATTTTCTTTTATAAATCAGCTCGCATCCCTAAACCTACCCGCAGAGTTTTGGCTGTGGCTCCCAGCTATAATTTGTCATCCGGGAAAATATCTGATTATATCCGGAAAGCAGAATCCGGTTTGCCTGAATTAAAAGGCACCTATCAGGAATCCAGAGCTATAAAAAAGATGTTGTGGGGCCGGTTATTGATCGGTGCTAAAGCAACAGAATCAAAATTTAAAAGTATCGGGCCAAAATATAGTATCCTGCACCTGGCGATGCACACGATACCGGATAAAACCAATTCTTTAAACTCGAGCTTGGTTTTTACCCCGGGTGCTGATAAAAAAGAAGACGGTGTTCTTTTTGGTCATGAAGTTTATAATCTATCTTTAAACGCCTGGCTGACTGTACTTTCTGCTTGTGAAACCGGATCAGGGCAAATGGCCAGCGGGGAAGGAGTATTAAGCTTTGGACGCGCATTTATTGTTGCCGGGTGCCCGAACCTAATCATGACTATGTGGACGGTAGATGATCGTTCTAGTCAGGAAATCATGGTAACATTTTACCAATCGCTTCTTTCCGGAGCAGGAATCGCAGATGCACTGCAAAAAAGCAAATTGGCCTTTCTGGAACATGTTGATCAGCTTCATGCACACCCCCACTACTGGGCAGGTTTTATTGAACTTGGTCAGAACCAGGTTTTAAATATCTCTCGTAAAAAACCTGGCTTGATCTACCTGTTGTTGTTTTCTTCCATCACAGTTTTGATACTTGTTTTCCTGCAAGCAAAAAAGAAGTAGTTTGGGAACGGGTTGGAAACTGTAAGCAAACTAAATATCTTTTCCGATTCTCTTTAAAATTGCGGTTGCTTCAATATAATAATTGTGTTCTGGATCTTCTGAAATTTTCTTAAGAATTGCACTGGCCTTTTCAATGTCATTCTTCTTCAGGTAACAACCAGCTGTATACCATTCTACCTGCTCGTAAATCGGCGAGTTATCATCCCAATTTGCAAAATACCGGAGGGCTTTATCGGGGTCTCCGGTGATCAGGGCGCTGCTGCCTGCATATAATAGAATTGTTTCGGTTCGGTTGTCATCACTGATACAAGCCTCAAACAATTCCAGGGCATTAACGTATTCGCCTTTATTATATTTCTGTATTCCAAGTTCAATAATCCTGTTACCCTCTTCTGACGGTCCGCGTTTATTTCCAATCCCATCGTAAGACTGGAAATATTTGGAAAATGTTCGTTCAGAAGTGGGTGATCCGGAATTCTGATTGAGGAAAATTGCACCCGCAATAAGCAAAATAAACACTGCTGCAATAGCTGAGGAAGCATAAGTAATGACCTTTCTTCGCAGAGGTGTTGTCTTTTTGGTGGCAACAGCCATTTCTCCGATTTCGGATAGCGTGGTCCGGAGTGACATCACATCTTCCTGCAGGATCGCTTTGTCAACATTTTGGCTTAAGAGAGACGATTCATTATCTTGAATAACCCCATCGTTTAACACAAGTTCCTCAAAAACGCCGAGCTCTCTGTTCAAAGCCAAACAATCCTGATTAAGGATTGCCTGTTCAATACCAGAATAACCTGTTATCTCGATCGGATCCACTTCTTCAATAACTGAAGTATGTATCCTGTTTAATTGATCACGCAATGCCATAACATCCTGTTCAAGGATAGCATGATCAATTTCTGGTGCTAATTCTTCTGCGATAACCATTGGCGTTGTCTGTACCAGCTCTGAATTATTGGTTCCGATTTTTTCCAGCTGCAGCCTGAAGCTAAGGATATCATCCTCAATCAGGGCTTTGTCTACTTCTTTGTGCAGGCGAAACCTTTCTGCGAACGCCAAATCTACCTTGACCCGCAGTTCAAATTCCTGCCTCTCAAGGAGGTTTAGATCATTCTCCAGATACCGGTCGAACAATTCTGATAGATTAAAATCAGTATTCATTTCTTAGTCGTTTATATTCAGGGTCATTCTGAATTCGTTTAATCAATGCTTCTTTACAAGCATACTTTCTCTTTTTTAAGTACTTGTCACTCTTAATGTTCATTTTTTGAGCGATTTCCTTCAGTGGAACCCTTTTAAGGAATAACTGTAGAATTTCCTGACAGTCCTTGTGTAAAAGTTGAAAATGCTTTTGATAAATCCGGAATTGCTCCTGTTCTGCAAACTGCCCTTCAATATCTTCATCCAGGTGGACAAAAACCTGATTATCAGTTATAGCCTCATTGCGTACCTTTCTTTTCTCCAATTGACGCAGCCATAATATTCTGCAAACTGAATACAGATAGGTTTTAAAGGCACAGGTCAAATCCAAAGATCCATCTTTAAGCCTTTTGTAAATCAAGATGATTGCCTCCTGGAAAACATCCTTGGCATCCTCATCCGTTCCACTGTTTTTAATGACAAAGAACCTAACAATCGGGAAGTACTTCTTGTAAACATACTCCAGTACATTACTATCACTGGTTTTTAGCCCCTCGAGGATGGCTTCGACCGTGTAGTGTAACAACTGTTGATCCTGTTCCTGGTAAAAAGGTAACCCCAATTTTTAGACTTTTTTATGAACGATACTTAAAATAATTCTAACATCCTCGCATCTAACTGATTCCAAAGTTATCAAAAATTCTAATATGTTCACTATTGTACCAAAAAAGTGTAGTTCATTTTAGAATAATTTTGACGAACAATCAAATATATCTGATTAAAAAAAAACAGCAGACCTGTAAGCCGGGTTCTGTGATTCCAAATTGGAATCTTCTATCATTTATCTAGGCAGCCAATTGCTCGGTTGCTCCAACGACCTACCCCCCGACAGCGAGCGAGCAGCTCTTAAAAGCCGGTATACATGGTCTTTCAACCCATGAGGCGTACAACTCCTGATGTCACCACCAGGATTGGTGGGCTCTTACTCCGCCTTTTCACCCTTATCCCGCTTTTCAACAGGACGGTTATTTTCTGTTACGCTACTATACCTCACGATACCTTCCCGTTAGGAAGCATGGTGCTCTATGTTGCCCGGACTTTCCTCTCTTCCGGTTTCCCGGAACAGCGATAGAACGGTCTGCTGTAAATACAAAGGTAATGATTAATAAGGTTTGTTCTGCGGGATTCTTATCCTGGTGGCACCAAACCCATATTCCTTGAAAGAGGCATCCTCCTGTGAACACCACTTGTATTCCTGATCGGCTACCCTTCTCAATTCACTTTTTAAGGTGCCATTGCCAATTCCATGAATGAAAATTATTTCACGCTTATGGCTTTTTATGGATTGGTTAAGCTCTTTCCGGAACACATCCAGCTGAAGAGTTAGTATTTCGGTATTTGTAAGGCCTACTACGCTATCGATCAATTTATTAATATGTAGATCCACCTCTCTTGGGGGGATTTTAGCGTTGGAGGATTTAGATATCGGAGGCCGGTTTAACGAACTATTTACCAATTCCTTGTCAACCTTGTTAGGCACAATCTCTTCAATCTTTTTGTGCGAGACCGGAATCCCGGAAGGCATCAACTTTTCAGGGATCACCACTAGTTTCCTGATATAGGCTGGCAAAACCCAGCCGTCTGAAGTTTCAACTTCGGCTAACTCATTTGAAATGATCCGGATTACCCTACCCTCGCCTACTTCATCGATAAACCTCACAAGGTCTCCAGGTTTTACAGTCGCCATTATCTGTCAGTGTTTTGTCGCAAAGTTACCTAATTTTACCACCGTTTTAATTGGCAGTTATGAGTATTAAAGAAATCAGGATTGAAGACTACCTGTACGATTTGCCACAGGACCGTATCGCGCTTTATCCTTTGGAGAACCGTGATCAAAGTAGCCTGCTGGTTTTTCGTAACGGTCAAATCAGCCAGTCGCATTTTTTTAACCTGCCTGATTTATTGCCGGCTGATTCAATGCTTATCTGGAATAACACAAAAGTGATTCCTGCCCGCCTCGAATTCAAAAAAACTACAGGGGCTCTTATTGAAATCTTCCTGGTTGAACCCTATTCCCCTTCAGGGTATACAACGATGTTTAATAAAGATGGCTCCTGCATTTGGAATGCGATAATCGGGAATCAGAAAAAATGGAAAAGAGACTCGTTGGTCCGAATTATGGATTCTCCTTCGGGACAAGTCCAACTGTCCGCTGAATATGTTAATATTAAGGATAAAAACCGGATACTTCTGAAGTGGTCGCCGGAAAAACTTACGTTTGCACAAATCCTTGATCTTTTCGGTAAAACCCCCATACCTCCCTATCTAAAACGTGATTCCAATGACAAGGATAAAACGCGTTACCAAACGGTTTATGCCAATTTTGACGGCTCAGTAGCCGCCCCTACTGCCGGGTTACATTTCACAACGGACCTGATCGAAAAACTGAAGCAAAAAAATATCAGGCTTAACTCTTTAACCTTGCATGTTGGTTCCGGAACTTTTATTCCTGTAAAATCCAAAACGATTGGTGATCATCAGATGCATGGAGAAACAGTAATCATCGATAAGGCGATTATACGGGATTTGTTGGGGACTAAGCCCGATAAACTAACTGTTGTGGGAACAACCAGTATGCGTTCATTAGAAAGTTTATTTTGGCTTGGGCAAAAAATCTCCCTCGACCCGGACCTTGACGCGAATCATCTCTGTGTTGATCAGTGGGAACCATATAACCACACGCATATCATTGATATTCAAGAATCCCTGAACACAGTTCTCAATTTTCTTGACAAAAGGGGATTCGAACAGATTCAGTTCATCACAAGGCTGATTATTGTTCCCGGATATCGTTTCAGGTTGGTCAACCGCCTGATTACCAACTTTCATCAACCATCCAGCACGTTGCTGCTTCTGGTTTCTGCATTGATTGGCAACAAATGGCGGGATATCTATAATTATGCACTTGCTAATAATTTCAGATTCTTAAGTTACGGCGACAGTTCACTATTGGAAATGCAATCAAATAACCATGGCTGATCACAGTTCTTATTACCCGGATCATTACGATATCACCGATTGGCTGCCTATTTCCCTGAAAGAGGTAAAAGAACGAGGCTGGGATCAGTTGGACATTATCCTGATCAGCGGGGACGCATACGTTGACCATCCATCATTTGGGGTAGCCGTAATAGGACGCATTTTAGAAAAAGAAGGTTATAAGGTTGCTATACTTCCACAGCCCAATTGGAGAGATGATCTACGGGATTTTACAAAATTGGGAATGCCAAGGCTTTTCTTTGGTATAACCGGCGGGAATATGGATTCTATGGTAAATCATTACACAGCCAACCGTCGCCTTCGCTCAAATGATGCTTATTCTGTCGGCAATCAGTCGGGTTTCAGACCAGACCGTGCCGTTACAATTTATGCCGGCATTGTCCGGAAATTGTACCCGGACTCCATTATCGTTGCAGGAGGGATTGAAGCTTCTTTACGTCGGCTCACACATTATGATTATTGGGATGATGCGGTCAGACCGAGCATACTGGATCAGAGTGGGATCGATTATCTGGTTTTTGGCAATGGTGAAAAACCCATTATCAAACTGGCGAGGAAAATAAACCAGGGAGCAACGCCACAGGAATTGCAGCAAACTCCGCAAATCGCCTATTCATTACCAGCAAACGCACCGATTCCTGATTGGCCCGGCCGGCAGACGATACAGTTGAGTTCCTTTGATGAATCGCAAAAAAACAAAGTAAGTTTCGCAAAGGATTTCAGGATTATCGAGGAAGAATCCAATACCCTTTCATCTGCCAGGATCACACAGGTGCATGGTGAAAACAGGGTTGTGGTAAATCCACCATTTGAACCCTCTTCAATGGGGGATCTCGATGCTTACCATGATCTGCCATTTACACGGATGCCGCATCCCAGATATTGGAAAAAGCCATTAATCCCGGCTTTCGAAATGATCCGCTTTTCTATCAATATCCATCGTGGCTGTTTTGGTGGATGTGCCTTTTGTACTATCTCAGCACACCAGGGCAAACATGTTTCAAGCCGCAGTTTAAAGTCAGTTACCAGTGAAGTTGAACAAGTTGTCAGAATGCCGGGGTTTAAGGGTTACCTATCTGATATTGGTGGTCCGTCAGCAAACATGTACTGTATGGAACCTTATGACAAAACCATATGCCTCAAGTGCAGAAAACCCAGTTGCATCCATCCTTCAATTTGTAAAAATTTGAATATCAGCCATAAAAACCTTATCGACTTATACAGGAAGGTTAGAGAAATACCTGGAATTAAAAAAGCATTTATTGGCAGTGGAGTCCGGTATGACCTGTTTCTTAATGACAGGTGTAAGGAGGATCCGTCATTAAGAGATTACCCGAATGAACTGATCAGATTTCATGTATCTGGCCGGCTGAAAGTAGCGCCTGAACATACCCGGGATTCTGTTCTCAGGATAATCAGAAAGCCCGGCTTTGAAAAATTCCATGAACTTAAAAGGATCTTTGATCGTGTAAACAAGGATCACAATCTTAAACAAGAGTTGATACCCTATTTCATATCAAGTCATCCTGGCTGCACCGTTGAAGAAATGGCTGAGCTCGCGGCCGAAACCAAGTCACTCAATCTGCGCCTCGAGCAAGTTCAGGATTTGACCCCAACACCAATGACGCTGGCTTCAACAATGTTTTATACCGGTTTGGATCCTTATTCACTGAAACCGGTATTTGTTGCAAAAAATCCCGCGGATAAGTTGCTTCAGCGAAGCTTTTTCTTTGCCACGAATTCTGAAGAAAAACAGAAGATAATTTTGGCTTTGAAGAAAATCAACCGGGAAGACCTGATCCCGAAAATATTCGGCAGTCATAAGTTAAAACATGTTAAAGGAAAGCCTCTGGGTCGACAGAATCAATAAATTCGGACCATTAAAAAACAATTTATGAAAGCATTCATTGCATCGGCAGGCTCCTTTTTTCTTTTAAACCTGATGTTTGGTCTATCCAGTTTCGGTCAGGAAGATACACAGGCAAAAGCTAAAAAAATTCACCAGGAAGTGTATACAGTTGATTCACACAACGATACTCCGATGAGTTTTGGTGACGCTGATTTTAATATGGCTGAAAGGCATAATGTAAAGAATGGCGGAAGCCGAATGGATTTCCCAAGGATGAAGGAGGGCGGTTTGGATGGCGCTTTTTTCGCTGTATTTACCGGGCAGGGTCCATTGACTGATGATGGCAGGCAGAGCGCCTATCTACGCGCCAAAACCACTTTTGACAATATTTACAAAACAGCGGCAAAGCATGCTGATCTCGCTGGAATTGCGCTTACCCCAAAAGATGGATACCGGCTTAATAAAGAAGGAAAAACTTCCATGTTCATCGGTTTGGAAAATGGATACCCTATTGGTTTGGATATAAATCGGATCCAGGAATTTTACAACCTGGGCACCCGCTATATAACTCTCTGCCATACCAAAAACAATGATATATGCGATTCCTCTACGGATAAAGCAGGGTCTCTCCACAACGGACTCAGTGATTTCGGGAAACTGGTTGTTGCAGAAATGAACCGCCTGGGGATAATGGTTGATGTATCACACATGTCCGACAAATCATTTTACGATGTGATTGCGACAAGCAAAGTACCGGTGATTGCCTCTCACAGTTGTGCTAAAGCGTTATGCGACAATCCAAGAAACATGAGCGATGAAATGCTGCTTACCCTGGCACAAAACGGCGGTGTGATCCAAATGTGTGTTTTTTCGGCTTATGTTAAAAGCCCGGATCCAAATCCTGCGAGAGATTCAGCAGAAAGTGCACTCCGCCAAAAATACAGAGACTGGTCAAAACTGTCTCCCGAGGAGCAAAAAGTGGCCAGATCAGCCTATAGAGCAGTCAGGCAAAAATATCCGGAGAAATTGGCTACCGTAAGTGATCTGGTTGACCATATCGATCATATTGTAAAAATTGCAGGAATTGACCACGTTGGAATAGGTACTGATTTTGATGGTGGCGGTGGCTTGGCAGATTGCATGGATGCAAGCCAGATGGAGAATATCACTTTGGAACTGGTCAAACGTGGATATGCCAAAAAAAACATTGCAAAGATCTGGAGTGGAAATCTGTTCGGGGTTATGAATGAAGTAGAAATCTACGCTTCGAAACAGAAAAAATAAGTATAATTTCGCAGGCTTAATATGACAAAGATGCCTGCTATGTTGAACCAAAAAACCCAGGTTGCCAGATTATCCGTTTTTTCTAATTCTTTTCTGATTCTGCTCAAAGTAATTGCGGGTATTCTTAGTGGCTCGGTAAGTATCATATCAGAAGCAATCCACTCTTCAATGGACTTGCTTGCCTCCATTATTGCTTTTTTTGCCGTTAAAATCTCAGACACCCCATCCGATGAAAAGCACAATTATGGCCATGGGAAAATTGAAAATGTTTCAGGGGTTGTTGAAGGCATATTGATCTTTGTGGCTGCAGGGTGGATCATATTCGAGGCTGTCAAAAAAATGATAGATATCCAACCGGTTGAATCCCTTGGAATTGGCAGTCTGGTTATGCTGATATCCGCTGGCGTTAACACAGTGGTTTCACGCAAGCTTTATAAAACGGCCAAGGCAACCCATTCTGTTGCACTTGAAGCTGATGCCCTTCATCTGAAAACCGATGTGTATACCTCCCTCGGCGTAGCAGCAGGTTTAATGCTGATGTGGATCACCAAATTGCATTGGCTCGACCCGGTAGTTGCGATAATGGTTGCCATTCTAATCATTCGGGAGTCCTTTGCATTACTTAAAAGAGCATTTTTTCCGCTATTAGATGTAGCCTGGGATCAGGAGGAACTCGAACAGTTAAAAAATATTTTTATGGCCATGGACGTTAAACATCATGATGTTAAAACCAGAAGAGCCGGCAATTATCGTTTTATTGATTTTCACATCGAAATGCCCCCTGAAGTTCCGTTCGAACAGGTTCATGATTTTTGCAACCTGATTGAAAGTGAGATCCATCGGACTTTCGACAATGTTCAGATAACAATTCATGCGGAACCTTTCGATCATTGACCCGAAAACGACGAGTCGAATCATCACACGGCCGATTTTGATTGTGTCTCTGGTCAGTCTGCTGACTGATGTTGCCAGTGAGATGCTCTACCCGATTATGCCGATGTTTCTGAAATCCATTGGGTTTACCATTGTCGGTATAGGAATTCTTGAGGGCTTTGTCGAAGCATTCGCCGGCTTCTCAAAAGGCTACTTCGGACATATGTCCGATCGGATCGGTAAGCGTGTACCATTCATCCGCTTCGGTTATACTTTGAGTGCTTTAGCTAAGCCGCTGATGGCGTTGATGACTTTTCCTGTCTGGATATTTTTAATGCGAACGGTTGAAAGACTTGGAAAAGGTATCAGGACGAGTGCCAGGGATGCATTCTTATCCGATTATTCAACGCCCGAAACGAAAGGCAGAGTATTTGGCTTCCATAGAAGTTTGGATACCATCGGTGCTGCAATCGGTCCGATTATCGCATTGATTGTCTTATACTTCCTTCCTGAAAAATATAGATTGCTTTTTGTCATTTCGGTTATACCAGGAATCCTCGCCGTCCTGTTTACCTTTTTAGTAAAAGATTCCGTACGCAAAACAGCAGTCAAATCTTCAAAAACATCCTTCTTTGCATTTCTGGCCTATTGGAAAAAGTCCAATTCCACTTATAAATTTCTCATTGCCGGACTATTAGCATTTACTTTGATCAATAGTTCCGATGCCTTTATACTTCTCGGGCTTAAGCATAAAGGATTTTCAGATACTCAAGTGATTGGTTTTTATATCTTTTATAATCTGGTTTATGCCTTAACCAGCTACCCGGTTGGTTGGTTATTTGACCGGGTTGGTCAAAGGAGAATTCTGGTGTTTGGTTTCTTCCTGTTTTCCCTGTCTTATGGACTGTTCAGTTTTGTCGGCAGTATCCGGGCTTTAGTGATTGTGTTTGTCCTGTATGGAATTTTTGCCAGTTCGACAGAAGGCATATCCAAAGCAATGATAACCAATCTTTCCAGGAAAGAAGATACTGCAACAGCTTTGGGATTTTATACCAGTTTAGCCAGCCTATGTACATTACTGGCTTCCACCATCAGCGGGATATTATGGACATTATGGTCTCTCAAGGTTATGTTTCTGGTATCTGCTGCCGGAGCACTTCTGGTGACGGCATACTTCCTGGTTTATTTCAGGTATTCCCGAAGGATTATTTCAAACTGAAAAGCCTGCCTTGCCAGGTGTTTCTTGAGATCATCTCCTTTTCAATTTTCGCAACGATTTCAAAATTTTTCAAACCCCATCGTTTTCCCGCTATCAGATCAGGAGGTGATGCGCTTGCAAATCTTTCCACAACAATTACCGGATTCAGTAATTCAAGGAACCGGATAACCAAATCAATATATTCGTCAGCAGAAAAAGTCACAAAGTCTTCGGGAGAGCTCAAATACTCAGATTCCATTATCGTACCCCGTATTATTTGCAACTGGTGAATTTTCAACATATTAAGCGGAAGCAGGCTCAATTTTCGAGAATGATTCAGCATATCCTTAACAGTCTCACCGGGTAGGCCGAGAATAAGATGAGCGCCGACGTGGATTCCACGGCTGGAAGTTTGCTCTATTGCTTTGACGCTTTCCAGGTAATCATGGCCACGATTGATTCTGACCAGAGTTTTTTTCAAAGTGGACTCGACTCCGAATTCGAGAGAAACATAAAAGTGCTTCGCCAATTCCTCAAAATAATCCAGTAAAGGGCTGCTTATACAATCAGGACGGGTACCGACTACAATTCCGGAAATTCCCGGATAGCTCAGAGCCTCATTATAGAGCCTAATCAGCTGGTCTAAAGAAGAATAAGTATTTGTATAAGCTTGAAAATAGGCCAGATATCTGATATTTTGGTATTTGGCTGAAAAGAACGCCATGCCTTGTTTAATCTGCTGACTAACCGATATTTCAGACGAGCAATATGCTGGATTGAAGGATTTGTTATTGCAAAAAGTACAACCGCCGGTACCTTTTGATCCATCACGATTGGGGCAGGTAAAACCTGCATCGATTGACAATTTCTGTACCCGGGTTCCGAATTTTCCCTTGAGATAGCCTGACAAATCGTTGAACGGCCGGGAATGCCCCCAGGGAAACGAAAGACCGCTAAACCGGGTTACATTCATTAATGATCAGAGTTGCTGTTGCGGGGTTTAATGCAATTGGAATATTGTTGATGATGGCAGTACGTATCAAAGTCTGAATGTCATGTTCATGACCATGAGGGGTTTGCAGGTCGACAAAAAAAATCAGCTTCTCAACCTCATTCTGCAATATTTTAGCTGCCAGCAGGATATCTCCCCCGTTCGGCCCATGTCCAAACGATTCAATTTCCATTTCAAGCACGGAGTTCAACAATCTGGAGGTATTTGTCGTTCCGATAAGTTTATGTTTCAACAATTCTTCCCTGTTGTTTTTAACCCATTCAAGAAGAACATTTTTTCTTTCATTATGTGCAACCAGGGCTATGGCTTTTCGAGTGGTTTTTGTTTTCATTTCCTATTTTATATTTTTTCTAAATCCAAATGCATCCATCATCTTAAAGAAGAGGTCAGTGTTTTCCTGAAAACCGGTAAAAATCTCTGAATGCGGGCCATACGAAAAAACGGGAACCATAACTCCGGTATGACCGGTACCGGTAAATCCAGCCTTGATTTCACCGGTGGCAAGATTTCCACCATTCAATCCTAATCCTCCTGTTTCATGGTCAGCCGTAACAATTACCAGTGTTTCGCCATTTTTCAGGGCAAAATCCAGCACGGCTCCTATCGCATTATCAAAATCAACCATTTCGGTAGCCAGGTAGTTAATATCGTTTGCATGGCCACCCCAGTCGATCTGGGAACCTTCGATCATCAGAAAAAAGCCATCCTTATCTGATGCAAGTAAGCGGATAGCTTCATTCACTGATTCAGTCAACTGGTTACCTCTCCCTTCCAACCATTTTGGCTGGTGAACTGGCGCAAGAAAACCGGCAACCGGTCCTGTCTGTACGTTTTTTATATCTTCGATGGTGTAAGCCACAGTATACCCTTTATCCCGAAGCTTTGCGGTTAAATCAACACTATCCTTGCGCTTCTGGAAATGGTCACGGCCACCGCCAATGAACACATCAATATCAGTTTTCATAAAATCATCAGCAATGAGTTCATAATCACTTCGTTTTGCCTGATGGGAAATAAAACTCGCTGGCGTTGCATGAGTAATTGCGCAGGTTGCTACTAATCCGGTAGCCTTACCATACTCCTCTGCCCATTCAAGTATCGTCTTTACGGGTTTACCGGTTGAATCAACACCAATGGCACCGTTATAAGTTTTATTGCCCGTGGATATTGCGGTACCACCGGCCCCTGAATCTGTAACATAAGATGTAGAATGGGTTTTAGAAAATCCGATATTCCTGATCCGCTCCAAATTGAGATGACCATGGTTTAAAGTATATCCTGCGTATATCTGGGAGGTACCCATGCCATCGCCGATCATCAGAATAATATTTATTACCGGCCGGGTACCTTTAGGCACTGAAGGTATACTTCCGCACACTGTTATTACAACAAAAAGAGGTAGGATTAATAATAATGCAACTTTTTTCATTTATGGTTAATTAATAGTTTATAACAGTTCTACAATCTCTAAGTTTATGATTTGTCTTCGTTATCAGGAGAATCCGGAGTCTTTATCTTTATAGGACCCTCAACTTCATACTCGTTCCACGGCAGGTCATCACCTGACTCGGTATCGGTCTCCTCATCGTTGGTATAGCCAAGTCCCTGCCAAAACAAACGGTTACCTTTCGGCCCCCTTTTCCGATAAATCCAAGCTAAACCTATGCCTGTCAGCACACCGGATAAATGGGATTCCCATGACACACGGTCTTCGATCGGGAAAATTCCCCAGATCATCGAGCCATACTGAAATGCCACCAAAAAAGAAATAGCCATTAAACCTAAATGCTTGCGGATAATACCGCTCACAAACAAAAAACCGGCAAGCCCGTAAATAATTCCGCTGGCCCCGACGTGATACGAGGGCCTTCCGATAATCCAAACCAGAACTCCGGTTATCAAATAGCAAATAAGCAGAACCCTGAATGAGAGATTTCGATAGAAATAGAAAAGCAGGCTCGACAAGGCAAACAAAGGCAGTGAGTTTGCAATGATATGTTTAATCCCTCCGTGAATAAATGGACCGAAAAGAATTCCCTGCAATCCTGATATTTTTCGGGGAAAAAGGCCATGATAAACCAGATCGAGTTTGAGCGATGAATCAACCAAAAAAACCATCCAGATTAACAGCAGAAAAACTCCCGGGAAGAACATGCTGATGTATAACCTTTTAACAGCTATGTCCATTATTTGATCAGGTTAGCAATCATATCCGTAAACCGTATTATATCTTCATCGGTGGTGTCCCAGGAAGTCATCCAGCGAACCTCTGACAGGGTTTCATCCCAAACATAGAAGAAAAACTCTCCTTGTAACTGCTTGATCAGCTTTTCTGGAATGACCGCAAAAACTCCGTTTGCCTCAACAGGACGGTTAATCCGCACACCAGGTATCCGGCTGGCCCTGTTTGCCAGCAATTGAGCCATTTCATTGGCATGACCGGCATTCCGTTTCCATAAATCATTTGTCAGCAAAGCGTCAAACTGAGCTGCTATATACCGCATCTTTGAAGCCAGCTGCATACTTTGTTTCCTGAAATACTTAAACCATTCAGTCAGGCCTGGCTTGAAAAACAGGATTGCTTCGCCATACATTGCGCCATTCTTGGTTCCTCCGAACGATAATACGTCGACACCGGCATCACGGGTAATTGCTTTCATCGACAACCCAAGTGAAACCGCGGCATTAGCAATTCTTGCCCCGTCCATATGCAAGAGCAGTCCTTGCTGATGAACGAAATCAGCAATTTTTCTAATCTCGTCAACGGAATACACAGTTCCCAATTCGGTTGCCTGTGTAATACTGACTACCCTCGGCTGAGAATGATGTTCAAAGTTGATTCCGCGAATATGGGGTGCTATCGATTCAATATTAATTTTACCTTTTACGGTTTCAACGGGAATGAGCTTACACCCAGTGAAAAATTCAGGAGCTCCGCATTCATCTTCCTGAATATGGGCAGATTCCGCACAAATTATAGAATGAAAGGATTGGGTCATGTTCCGCAGCCCGACTACATTGGCGGCAGTACCGTTAAAAACGAAAAACACTTCAGTATCATTACCGAAATGGTCCCTGATTTTCGCAGCAGCCCTCCGGGTAAACTCATCATCACCGTATCCAACAACATGACCTGTATTGCAGTAGATTATTGCCTGCATTATCTCCGGATGCACAGCCGCATTGTTATCACTGGCAAATCCTCTGGTATTCTTCATAGGTAAACTCTTTGCCTGCAAAGTTAGCCTTTTATCTCTTTTAGCCAGAGGGAATATTTATATCTTGACATCCTAAATTGAAATTGGCACAATATGTTCACAAAAGAAACCTATATCAACAGACGTCTCGAGCTTAAAAACAGTTTAAAATCAGGCATTCTGCTTTTCCTTGGTAATGATGAAAGCCCTATGAATTATGCTG
>Ga0265292_1000512_pt1 | contig 53349 bp, 43 predicted proteins | sample Munlanlewell296A_FD_189080 | JGI IMG/M metagenome (GOLD analysis project Ga0265292, IMG submission 189080) | Leachate microbial communities from a municipal landfill in Southern Ontario, Canada - Leachate well 296A | ecosystem: Engineered > Solid waste > Landfill > Unclassified | place: Canada... | reverse complement strand
CTTTTGTCGTAGGGGTCGCTCATGGGCGTATGCACTACCCGGTCGTGGAAAAAAGTCAAGTTGCGGTGCCGGGTAAAATCAATAAACTGCGCAGGAAAAACCAGGTTGCCGGGCTTGATTTCTTCACGCAGTGATCCCACCGCCGTCGCCGCCAAAATATGCGTACAGCCCTCTTCTTTTAGCGCAAAAATATTGGCCAGGTAATTTACTCTGGTAGGCATAATCCCGTGGTCTATCCCGTGGCGGGCTAAAATTACAACCTCCACCCCAGCAATTCTACCGCAAGTTAAATCCGACGAGGGCTGGCCAAATTTATTGTTTACCTGTTTGACGGAAGGGTTTTCCAAAATTTCGGGGTTATCCAATCCTGACCCGCCGATGATTCCAATTTTTGACATGGGAGTATTATAAATCCTATGGGGTGGCTGTCAAGGATGATGCAAATAAATTTGTCCGCAAAAACGGCGGCAGGTTGTCTCTGCCGGCTCTTTCCATCCACAACGGCCAGGCGGTTTCCGGTGCGCGCATAAAATTAACCCCAACCAATCTCGGATCAATATCTTCCGGAGTAATGCGACTCACCAGAGGATTAACGCCCGCCGCCATCAACCACTCTTCCGCCTCTCTTGCTAAAAAGTTAAAAGCTCTTGGGACATCCCGAAATATAGTGGCAACGTTTCTGCGTAAAGGTCTCCCGGGCTCTTCCTTACTCTTCGAAGCTAAAAATATTAGAAATCTGGGCATCCCCGCCTCTGCGGCATCCAAAAGTTCATTGATAACTACTATCTTTTCGGAGTCAATTGCCACCCTGCCCAAAGGGATCCATAAGCGGGCAGGAGTAAATTCACTGCGCGCGCGATCAACATAATCAGTCAGTGTCAGTTGCTCACTATTATTTATTATATTGCCGATATTATTTTCTCTATCATACCAAAACGCGAGGTGACGAAAAAACAACCCGGTATTGGGCCCTTCTGCATTGAGGGAAATATCAAACGGCACAAAAGCGGAAATACTTCCATATAATCCAGTTGCTTTTGTGTTGCTAATCGCAACCACGCCGGTGATTACTGGCCCCCTGTCACCGGAAAGCCTAAGTGCACGGCCATAAAAATGATAGACCGGAGCGCTTCTCCCAGTCCCCATATGTTCACTGACTTGCATAAAATATCCCCTCTTACCGCATTATCGAACAGTTTGTGCTATAATTTCACCCAAATTTATTTTTCAGGAGGCGGCCATGACCAAAGACAAAAAAATCCTGCTAAGCGAAAAAGACATTCCGCAAAAATGGTATAACATCATTCCCGATTTACCCAATCCTCCCGCGCCGCCGCTCCACCCCGGTACCAAACAGCCCATTGGCCCGGCCGATTTGGCACCGCTGTTTCCTATGGAGCTAATCAAGCAGGAAGTTTCCGGAGAAAATTGGATTGAAATCCCGGACGAGCTGATACAGATTTACAAATTGTGGAGACCTACACCACTAGTGCGCGCTTATCAGCTGGAAAAAGCGCTTAAAACCAAATGCCGCATTTATTACAAAAACGAAAGTGTTTCGCCCGCCGGTTCGCACAAGCCCAATACTGCGGTGGCACAAGTTTACTACAATAAAAAAGAAGGGGTGCGGCGCATCACCACTGAAACCGGGGCGGGGCAATGGGGATCGGCACTGTCCTTTGCCTGCAAAATTTTTGGTCTGGAATGTTTGGTTTACATGGTGCGCTGTTCCTATGAGCAAAAACCTTACCGCCGTATTTTAATGGAAACCTGGGGCGGTAAAGTTAAATCCTCACCAACTATGGACACCGAAGCCGGCCGAAAAATCAACGAGCTGATGCCGGGGACACCGGGAAGTTTGGGCATTGCCATTTCTGAAGCAGTTGAAGACGCCGCCAAACACGAAGACACAAAATATTCGCTGGGCTCGGTATTAAACCACGTTCTGATGCATCAAACTGTAATTGGCTTAGAAGCCAAAGAACAATTAAAACTGGCAGGAGAAAAACTGCCGGATATTATGGTTGGTTGCGTAGGCGGCGGCAGTAATTGCGCCGGACTGATTTTTCCGTTTGTAAAAGATAAAATTACCGGGAAAAAAGATATTAAATTTGTGGCAGTTGAACCCATGGCCTGCCCTACTTTAACCAAAGGCGTTTACGAATACGATTTTGGCGACACCGCCGGCATGACTCCGCTGGTATTGATGTACACGCTGGGGCACAATTTTGTACCGCCAGGCATCCACGCCGGTGGACTGCGCTACCACGGCGGAGCACCGCTATTGTGCCAATTGGTAAAAGAAAAAATTGTGGACGCAGTGGCCTACCACCAAAAGGCCTGTTTTGAAGCCGGCTTACTGTTTGCCCAAACCGAAGGCATTTTGCCGGCGCCGGAATCCACCCATGCTATTTTGGGAGCGATTGATGAAGCCAAAAAAGCCGAGGGAGAAAAAGTTATTGTGTTTAACTTGAGCGGCCACGGTCATTTTGATTTGTCGGCCTACGATGCTTTTCTGCATGGCAAAATGGAGGACTTTGAACTGCCGGATGTCGCCATTAAGAAGGCGTTGGAGAGTTTGCCGAAGGTTTAATCGGATTCATCCAAGCAGGAAGTTGTATCCGCCGAAATCTGCATTAACAAAAAAGTAGAAAATACTTCATGCATGGGGACCAGCGTTAATCCATTTAAACGCATAATCCGCTCGGTTTCATCAACCACTGTGGCAAAATATGGCCAGCGTTGCTCAGGCTTAATCGACACTACCCTTGAATATAAATCAAACAAAAAAGGTGGAAACCCTTCCATCGGAAATGGCGCCCATTGTCTATATTCTAGAAAATCAGGCAAGCTCCTCTCCCGTGGAAACGGCATTTTTCCAGTTAATAAAATATAAAGCATCGCTCCCGCAGAATAAATATCTGACCGGACCGAATGTGCGTAGGGATTAAAAAATGTTTCCGGCGCCATGGTAGCATTAGTTCCCACCGTAAGCTCCGGCTGAAAAAAATATCTATTTGCCGCAACATAAAAGTCAAAAAGCGTCAAGCCATCATCAAACAAATGCAGATTGCTAAGCTTAATGTCCCCATGGTATTTCCCGTCTGGATAAAGAGAATCACGTTGTTGCTCAATCCCGCTCATTATGCAACAGGTTTCCAGAAATATGCTTAGCGCTTCCGCATGCGTAAATCCACGCTTTGCCCTAAAAAAGGCCCGGGCAATATGCAATAAATTTGCACCCGGCATCTTTTCTAATATTTGATATCCGATTCCTTGGTATTCACCAAAGGACCGACAGCGCACAACACCTCTCACCCCAACTAAAGATTGAATATATTGACCTTCAGCAGAAACTCGATGCAATGATAGAGCAGGTAAATCAAAAGCCTTTACAACCTCACCACCCCCGACATTCCCTCCTTCCAACCGCTCAAGGCGATATACGCAACCACCACCACCTTGTGCCAGAAAATTTCCAACCCGGTATTTCCCAATAGTATGGCCGGTAAGATTATCAAAACGTACTTTTTCGCAGGTGCTTACACTCATAATAACATTTCGATAAAATGAAGGGAAAATTGCAGACTATTTTTCTAGTTTCTCAATCCGACGGGAGAGTTCTTCAATCGCTTTGTGAACCGGATCCGGCAGGGCGCCGTGCTCCAGAGGATTTAGCTTGCGGCCTTCGCGTTTCATAATCCAAGCAGGATTTCCTACAACAGTTGAATCCGGCGGAACGGGTTTAGTAACTACCGCTCCCGCCCCAACCCGCGAATTATCGCCAACCGTAATTGCACCTAAAACAATTGCCCCCGCCCCAATCACTACGTTATTGCCAATGGTGGGATGGCGTTTGCCTTTTTCTTTGCCGGTGCCGCCCAGCGTCACCCCCTGAAAAATTGTCACGCCTTCGCCAATTTCCGTGGTTTCGCCGATCACCACCCCAACCCCATGGTCAATAAAAATCCCTTTGCCGATTTTTGCCCCAGGATGGATTTCAATTAAAGTAAGCAGCCGACTGATTTGGGAAATGAGGCGCGGCACAAATGGGATCCGCCATTTATATAAAGCATGTGCAACGCGGTGAAACCAAATTGCCCACAAGCCCTGGTATAAAATTACTTCCAATCCCCGGGCGGCGGGGTCGCGGTCAAAAATAGTTTTGATGGTATTGAACATTTTTACTTCCTGTCAAAAAAAGGATTTTTCCCGGAAACCGACAACGGGATCCCAAACGCAATTTTCACCTCATGACCCAACAAACCCATTGCAACCGCCGCCATGCCAATAGTATACATCAAGCGGTTGTCCAATCGATGGTCGGCCGCAACCGAAACTGCCGACCCAATGGCAATGCCTAAGTCCCCAGCATTAAAAGCACAGAGGCCCCCGTTTTTCTCTGCGGTCGCGCAATTTTCAAACCCGCAAAAGCCGCAGTAGCGCAAACCTATCGTTTGCCGCTTGGTCCCGATGATCACGATGCATTGCGCGCTTTTTATATTCTCGGCATCACGCAAAAAAGTCGGGTTTTGTTTTTGTTCTCCGATTTTTTTCATTTCGGCCGATAATATCAATAAGTCATCACCCGCAACAATTGCAATTTCCAGGTTATCTTTCCCGCACGCCTTAGGCGCGGTGCGCGCGGCCAGGCACATTTGTTTAGCAATTTCAATTATGGATGCGGGCCGAAAATCTTTCTCGTTTTCAATCATAACATTTTATCCAACAACTCCAGCTGTTCCGACGTCCCGATAGTGATTAAAACATCTCCCCCCGCCACCACGGTTTTGGACCCCGGCTGCAGGTCAAAATGCCCGCTAATTTTTTTTATCGCCAAAACCGTAGCCCCCGACTTTTGCCGGATACCGGTATCCGATAAACTTTTCCCTGCAATATTTGATCCATCCTTTACAACAAATTCACGCAAGCCCAAATTGACGTGCTCACTGCTCATAACCGTGTCTAAATATTCAATAGTGATTGGCCGCAGGGCCATGGCCGCCATACGGTGCCCAGCAATAAAATAAGGGGAAATGACACGGTTGGCGCCGGCCTTAATTAACTTTGATTCGGTTTCTCTCTGGCCCGCGCGTGCAACAATATAAAGTTTGGGGTTGGCTACCCGCGCCGACAGCACCACAAAAACATTATTGGCGTCAGAGTCGTGGCAGGCCATCAAAACCTTAGCGTGCCTAACCCCCGCCTGCTCCAACGGCTCATCGGAGGCCGGACTGCCCACAATATACGGGATATTTTTATCCGCTAATTCCTGAATAATATCTTCCTTCGAATCAATCACCACAAACTGGCGCTTTTTCATGATTAATTCTTCCGCTACCTGGTGGCCAACTCTCCCGTACCCGCAAATTATATAATGGTCGTGCATGGCCAAAATTCTTTTTTCCATTTGCCGCCTCCTTCTATAACCAACAATTTGTCCTTCCACAATCATTTCAATCAGTTGACCCAAAGTGTAAGCCACCGTGCCCACGCCCAAAATAATGATGGCCATGGTCAGAATTTTACCGTAAAAAGACAGGTGTACCACTTCACGGTAACCTACCGTACTAAGAGTAATTACAACCATGTAGAGGGCATCAATCAGCGGCGCGTGTTCAATTAGTTTATAGCCCGCCACCCCGCCAAGTATTACCGCCAGCAGAAACGCACCCGGAATACCTAACCGCCAAAGTGGATTCATTTTTTACCTTCCCTAAACATATACACCGTAAAATCGCTCGGATGATAGTCGTGCCGCAAAACAAATTTATCGGTCAGGGAGCGGCAATACGCCACAATTTCATCCGCCCGAAAATAATAATACTGGTTTTTGTTTAAATCTTTATCAGACAAATAATAAACTCCCGATGAGCTTAAAAAATTTGCCGCAACCCCAATTTTAGACAGTTGAAACATCTTTAGCAAGAGGTCTTTAACATATTCCAGGTGGGCTTCCTCTTCCATGAAGCGGATATTGAATGCTCCGCAGCAAAACACAAAGTCAAAATGATGCCCAAAATCTTCTTTTAAGATATTTTTCAACCCAAAGTGCGCGTCGGGATGATTTTTGCGGGCCACCGCCAGCAGTTTTTCCGAAATGTCTACGCCGTGATATTTTATCCGCCGCGTTTTTGCAATTTTTTCTTTCTTCAAATATCCCCAAAAATCACCAAAACCACATCCCACGTCTAAAATTTCCAAGCCGCCCAAAAGGCCGCAGGGTGGAGCATAGCTGAAAATATCTCTTAAAACCTTGAAGCGCTGTTCCTGGGAGGTCTTATTATTCCAGTCGAGGCCTTCGGGGCGGACGCCACGTTTAGCCAGTAAGTTTTCGTAATATTCGGCCTGGCGGCGGAGATTATCGTCTAGATCATAACCAAACATAAATGCTTGGGCAGATTATAGCAGATAAAGTTACTGCCGGGCACCGGGATTCGTAACAACAAAATGGTTACTGGCCCCTACAAAATTATCGCTTCCATCATAAAAATTAAGCCAGGCATTTACTTGCGGATTCTTTTTGTTTAAATAAATGCAGAATAAATTTTCGCCGAATTCCACCTGGCAGTTCTTTTCGCCTCCCGGATCACAGCTTTGCACATAGTTTTGGCCTTCCGGGCTTTGGATAATAAGTTTTGCATAAGAACTCTTCGGCACATGATGAATATCCAACAAAAGAGCATAAGCAGTTGTTTGGGGGGATTGCGGTTCCTCGCCTCGTCTAAGATTGGCACGCCGAACCCCAATTACCCGAACTGGCTTTCTTTCAATCTCCGCCAGCAACGTTTTGGCAAACACTTGTGTTTCACCGGATCTTGCCCAATCCCCCGCATAGTCACTGATCTCTTGATAAAAGTCATCTCCATAAACCCGCAAAAGCGACCGTGCTTTACTCTTGGTATCCGGATCAGAACTGCAAGCTCCCTGCAGTAAAATATCTAAACCGATTTCACTTTGCAAAAACACCAGCTGCGTATCTTCCGAACGATTAATATCTGGACGACTTCCACAAGCAATTGTAAAAGCATAAGGGCGTAGTCTAAGCGGCAACAACGCTATTCGTTCAACATAAGACAGGCGAGACGGCAACAACGCGAGCTCATTTGCCCCCGCAACACAAAAATTAAAATTAATAGTCCGGCGTTGCCTTTCAGGTAATATATCTAATAAATATTTCAATGTACCCCCGAGTTCCGCTTCCGAAAGTCTTTTCACAACTTGGACACCAACTTTACGCAATCCTTCCCTCAAATTCTCATCTTTACAATTCCGGTATTTTCCATAAATAAACGGCATGGCACTGGCATCCCCTACTTCTCCCAATGCAGAAAAAATAGCATCCGCCACTTCTGCCGTTTCCCCTGGAGCCCAAACTATATCCGATTCCAATAATTTTGAGTATAAACCAATTAAATCTGCAGTCGGATCCGCTTGCCTTACTGCATTTTCAATACACTTTTTCATTATCGCCAATCGCATCCCAAGATCAAGTGACCGGTCAATAATTTCTACCTGGATATCTTCTGACACATCGGGCCAGGCACTAATTTCAAGTAAAAGTGGCTTGGCAATTTCTGGCGGCACGGAACAAGACATTAATCGATCAACTACCACCTTTTCCCCAACCTTTATCTCTTCGGATTCACTTCCTACAACCTCTCTCGCCGCTCGGCCCTTCTCCCAAAGCTCTAGCGCACGCTTTACAATTCGATCAGAACTGGTTAACTCATATCGGTCTGCAGAATCAGGATTTACAACAACCGGGCCCGCACAGATAACATCCAATAAAAACGCCAGATAATCGGCATCAACACTTCCCAAGGCATTTAAAGCAACTAACCGATTTTTAACCCCGTAGTCCTTGTCTAGTACCACGGCCCTCAACGTGGAAACATCCTTGTTTTTGATCGCTCCCTTAATGGTAATTATTGCAATATTACCCTCATAAATACCAAATTTCACTTCCCTTAGCCGCAACGGCACATTCGCGCGTGGGCCAATCCTGACTAAGGTATCCTGTACAGCAGAACTGCTTGAGTTTGAAACCAAAAATTCAATTGCCGCTTCATCAAAGGCCTCTGCATCTAGGTTACGCATGGCTTGTTCAGCCGCTGCATACAAATCTGGTTGCCCTTTTGATACGCCCAGGGGAGCGGTTTCCATAAAAGCTCTTGCAATGGTCATGGCTCCCGCCGCATTGGTTCCATTAACCCGCCCCAAAGTTTGCAATACCGCAAGACGCATTTCAAAACTCTCTTCGTTATCTTCATATAAACTTATTAAAGTCGGTACCGCGCCCTGGGCTTTATCACCAAATCCGCGCAAAGCAATTACGGCTTGTTTCCTTATAGCTGGAGAAAGGTCGTTGACCAAAGTCCCTTTTTCCGCTGCCACGCGCGCCAAAATCGCCGCCGCACCAGCGGTTCCAAATGCCGCCAACTCATTTATTGCAGCCGCCTGCACTGCGTCACTCTCCGACACATCAAAATATCCCAGACCAAAAATCTTTTCGTATTCTGCGCCGCCACTTTGCGCCATTGCCGAACGGACAACCCAACCTAAGCTAACCGAACTAACCGCGTTTAAACCCGCCATTTTCATCACTCCTTAATTTTCAAACAAAAATACCATCAATTCTCTGGTAATTCTTTATCTGACAATTAGGGAATAAATTTCATTAATAAAGAGGATTATTTCAGGCAGGACGCTAAGTTAAAAAACCATACAAAAGGATTATATTAATTTATCTTTAATCATCCACTCGGCGATTAAAACCGCATTGAACGCCGCGCCGCGGCGCAGATTATCCGACACAATCCACAGGTCAATTCCATTAGGGATTGAAACATCTTCGCGGATGCGGCCAATAAATGTTTCATTTTTCCCAACACACTCCAGCGGCGTTGGATAACCGCCATTTTGCGGATCATCCACAACCTTTACGGTTGGGAAATCACTCAATAATTTACGCACCTGATTGGCCGTCAACTTTTTCTCGGTTTCAATATTAACCGCCTCGCTGTGCCCAATCGCCACCGGCACGCGCACGGCAGTGGCCGTTACTTGGATACTGTCATCTTCCATAATTTTCTTAGTTTCGTTTACCATCTTTATTTCTTCTTTGGTATAGCCATTGTCCAAAAATTTATCGATGTGCGGAATCACGTTAAACGCAATTTGCTTCAAAAAAATATTTTTGTCTTCGGGAATAGGTTTTTCTTCAACGTGCGCTTTAACTTGGGCTTCAAGTAAAGCTACCGCCTCTTTCCCCCACCCTGACGTTGCCTGGTAAGTAGAAACCACCACGCGCTTGATCCGCGCCGCATCATGAATTGGCTTCAGCGCCAAAACCATCTGTGCAGTTGAGCAATTGGGATTGGCAATAATGCCTTTGTGGCGCTTAATTGCGTGACCGTTGACTTCGGGCACCACCAGCGGCACTTCCGGATCCATCCGGAAATGGCTGGTGTTATCAATTACTACCGCCCCGGCTTTCACCGCATACGGCGCTAATTTTTCTGAAACACTGGCTCCCGCCGAAGCCAAAACAATGTCAATCCCCTTAAAGCAATTTTCGTCAGCTAACAAAACTTCGTATTTTTTACCTTTGAAAGTTACACTCGTGCCCGCTGTGCGCGATGAAGCCAGCGGCACAAATTTGCCGACCGGGAAATTTCTTTCCTCCAAAACCTTAATCATTTCTTTGCCCACCATGCCGGTGGCACCTAAAACGGCTACGATATACTGTTTGGACATTACGCATCCTCCTAACGGTACTTTGAGGCGATATTATATCATGAAATTATTTCGAAATTGTATCTAAACCAAAACGCCCAAGCTAAGCACCGATTTTGGGAATAGCATCTGGATAATAGAAGAATAAAGTTTCAATAATTTGCAGCTGGACCAATACTGCCGCAATGCGTTCATTTAACTCTCTAGTCTTGGCTTCTGTTGGATTATTTTCCAAATGATATTCTGCCCCGGAAATCCTGGCAAATAAATTGCAGATTACATGTTGCCATGCCTTAACTAATCCATGCAAACAGGCTTCTGTTGAATATGCGCTTGTCATGTCTCCCAAAACCTGACTTTGAAAAACAGCAATAATATCTTCTCGGCGGTGGGTCGGCCAAAGATTGACACGGTTTTCCGGCCGATTTAGCTGCGCAATAACATCCTGATAGTTCACTTCTTGTTCTCTAAGCTGAGCAATATATGAGGTAGCTGGAAAATCATTAACATTTGGGCAGGTATGCAATAATTGTTTTGCTACAGCTTCTTCCGTTATGTCCGGCGAAGCATTAACCGCCTCGGCGGAAAGATTAAAAAATAAAAACATCCCCGCAAAACGCGGTTCTCCCGCAGACGGGAAAAGCCGCTCTCCTATCAATAAAACAGAATAATCAAGCCCGGGAAAGCCGGGCCTAACCCCCAAATAAACAGATACGCCTTTATCTATAAAATAAAATCTTTCCGGTGAAAGAGGATTGGCCGGATCACAAAACAATATATTTGACGGAGAATTTACTGTTGCCTGCTTAAGCAGCGTACTGATTGCCAGCGGAATTAATGACTCACAAGAACGTCGACCCTGATAACCCAATGGAAATCCAAACTGTACTTCCTGGATAGAATGTATTCCTGCCGGAGAAAACACTGCATACAGATATACATAATCAGTTCCAGTACCCCGATCTTTTGGATTCAAAGGTCGTAACAGCAATGCTTGACGCCCCGTTTCTTGCATGGCCATTGGCTTGCCCCCGCGATTTCTGCCCGCCGCCCAATGCAAAACCTGGTACGGCGTTTCACCGCGTAAAAACTGCAAACCAACGGAATGGTTGCCCATACAACCTTGAACTTTCATGCCTTACTATCGCCAATTCATTCAATAAATTTCAATACATCGTAAAATTTTGTGATAAAATAAATTAAATAATAATTGAGGAGATTTCATGCAAACCAAAATCCAATCCATCCTAAAAGAAAGCGCCGAGCTTAAACTAGCGCTGGCGAAAAACAATGCCCCCAAAATTGAAGCTGCCGCCAAAATGATTATTGCCGCATACAAAAACGGCAAAAAAGTATTAATCTGCGGCAACGGCGGGTCCGCGGCAGATTCACAACACTTTGCCGCCGAACTTTTGGGCCGCTTCAAGAAAAACCGCAAAGCCCTGCCCGCCATCGCACTTACCACTGACACATCCATCCTAACCGCAATTGGTAATGACTTTGGATTTGATTTGGTTTTTGAAAGGCAAGTTGAAGGGTTGGCCCAAGCCGGCGACGTCGTAATTGGAATTTCAACCAGCGGAAAGTCAAAAAATGTCATCCGCGCAATTGAAAAAGCAAAATCGCTAGGGGCAAAAACTATTGCCTTGTCAGGTGGGAGCGGAAAAGAGGCGCTGGACATGGCAGCAGAACTAGCAATTACAATTCCCTCATCTGATACCCCGCGTGTTCAGGAAGCGCATATCACCATCATTCATATTATATGCGGGCTGGTGGAAGACGAGTTGTTTTAACCCTATACTCCCTCCCAGTCTCCCCATCCACCAATTGGCTGGTAGGAAAATTCAATCTCAGCAATACGATCTTCACTTCTACTTATTTTTATTTGCGCTCTAACCCCACGGTTTGGAGTTGATTCGTCGCCCGGCATCTTCCACGTTAAATCCATGATTTCCGGCCTGTCCGCACGCGGGATACCATTTGAAGCAAGATAGCGTAAACCACATTTCACTGCTGTCACCAGCGTACTATCGGGGAAATGAGAGTTTTCTGCGCCTGAGCCGCTACCTATCGAAAACCGCAACCGGTCTACGCCTTTATAGGTAAGTTCCCGGCAAATCGCAGGCGAAATGGCAACACTTCCTGCCATCCCTTGCTTGAAATCAAAATCTAAATTGTTTACTCGTTGATCCAGAAATTCTCTGCGCACCCGAGAAGCCAAGACACTCAATCCCCAAAGCACGTTAGTCCTTCTCGCCATCACCCTCACTACCCGATTAGCAAACTCAATCCCCTGCGTTGCGTATAATCCCATAATTTTTCTCCTTTCCTTTTCAGTAGGACTCCTTAATCATCGACTGCCGTAACAAAAAATTTCATTTGGCGCACGATTATTTTTTTGATAAACTGGTTCAAAGCAACCAGCTTAATCCCGACTAAAATTATTAAGCACATATTATGCATAAAGCTGTATTTCTCGACAAAGACGGCACCATCAACAAAGACGTTGGTTATTTGGATCATCACACCAAGTTAAAGGTTTTCCCTTATTCTGCAAAAGCGATCAAAATGCTGAATGCGGCCGGTTATAAAGTAATTGTCGTATCCAACCAGTCGGGCATTGCGCGCGGGTTTTTAACCGAAGGCGCCCTGCAAGCCATTGACAAGAAATTGAGCAAGGAAATATTGTCCGGCGGTGGAATTATTGACGCAATTTATTATTGCCCCCACCACCCCGAACACGGCATCCACCCCTATAAAAGGAACTGCGAATGCCGCAAGCCCGCCACCGGCATGCTAAAACAGGCGCAAAAAAGATTTGACCTTGATTTATCACAATGCTACATGATTGGCGACAAATTAAGCGATATTGAAATGGGATTTAATGCCGGGATAAAATCGATTTTAGTTAAAACCGGCTACGGGGCAGAAGTTGCCAATAACCCGGCGCTGGCAAAGCTAAAACCCTCATTTGTTGGCGAAAATCTATTGACCGCGGCGGAGTGGATTACAAAATGAAACCACCGGCGCAACCCATGTTATAATTTCTTTTATGCAAAAATTCAAACCCGTCAACCTAAAAAATATCAAAACCTACTCTGCAAAGCAGCGGAAGACAAAGGTAACGTTAGATAAGTTGATTTCGGAATTGCCAACCAATAAATCCCAACAAGGTCATATACAAATTGCGGCGGTTGCCAAAGCCATTGCGCGGGCACACAAAACCGGGCGTCCCGTAATCTGGGGCATGGGCGCGCATGTAATTAAAGTTGGTCTCTCCCCCATTATCTGTCAAATGATCAGGAAAGGATTAATTACCTGTGTCGCCATGAACGGGGCGGGCGCTATCCATGATTTTGAGCTGGCAACTCTTGGCACCACCAGCGAAGACGTGGCCGAAAATTTAAAAACCGGAATGTTTGGCATGGTGCGCGAAACGCTGGATAATTTGAACGCGGCAATCAACCAATGCAAAAGTGGAAAAATCGGCATAGGAGAGGCAGTAGGAAAATATATTTCAAAATCAAAAGCTCCCTATAAGGATTTAAGCATTTTGGCGGCGGCTTACGAGATGGGGATTCCAGCCACGGTGCATGTCGCCATCGGCACCGATACAATCCATATGTCCCCTAAGATGGACGCGGCCGCAGCCGGGCTAGGTAGCCATCACGATTTTAAATTACTCTGCGCGGTGGTGGTCCATTTGGAAGGCGGCGTGTATATCAACGCCGGGTCAGCTGTGGTTTTGCCCGAGGTCTTTTTGAAAGCATTGACCGTAGCGCGCAACCTGGGAAACAAAGTAAATAAAATTACCACCGTAAACATGGATATGCTAAAACATTACCGGCCGCGGGTAAATGTGGTGGAGCGGCCCAACTTAAACGGCGGCAAGGGATACAATATTATCGGAAAGCATGAAGAGAATATTCCGGGGTTGTGGAAGATGGTAATAAATATGCTATAATTTTCCCCCAATGGAACATCTCAAGCCGCTGATGGCAAAATTCAAAGGCAAAAAAATCCTCATTTTGGGCGACCTGATGCTGGATGAGCACATCTGGAGCCAGGTTAGCCGCATCTCCCCGGAAGCCCCGGTACCCGTAGCAGAAGTAAAATCCATTACACTGGTGCCCGGTGGTTGCGGCAACGTGGCGGCAAACATAAAAACATTAGGCGGGGTTCCGCTTTTGGTCAGCACCCTTGGAACCGATAGCTCCGGCGCCAAGCTGCTCAACGCCCTGAAAAATCAGGGCATTAGCACCCAACACATCTTCGTTGAGCCGTCCCGCCCCACCATCTTAAAATCGCGGATCATCGCCCACTCCCAGCATTTGGTCCGGGTTGACCGTGAAAGCAAGGCCGCCATTGACAAAACACTGCAGGGCCGGGTTTGGGCCGCATTAAAAAAGCTGGTCTTGCAATGCGACGCCGTAGTCATTTCCGACTACGGCAAAGGGATGGTAACCGCAGAATTGTCCAAAGCGCTCATTAAACTGGCCCGGCAGCATCAAAAACCAATTGCGGTTGACCCCAAAGGCACCGATTATCAAAAATACCACCTGGCCACCATCATCACGCCAAATTTAAAAGAAGCGCAGGAAGCCACGAAAATTTTTAAAAACGATGCGCCCTCCATCCTCCGGATGGGCAGCCGTTTGCTTAAAAACTGCCAAACTCAATACATATTAATCACGCGCGGCGCATACGGCATGTCGCTATTTACGGCAGGTGAAAAACCGCATCACATCCCTGCTGCCCCCAAAGAAGTCTACGACATTACCGGCGCAGGCGACACCGTAATTGCAACGTTAACCTTAGGGTTATCCGCGCAGGCCGAAATTGTGGACGCGGTATTGCTCGCCAATTTTGCCGCATCGGTCGCCGTTTCTAAAGTGGGCACGGCGCCGGTTTTAGCGGAAGAATTACTGGAACGGCTGGAAGATAAAGGCCACATCAGCCAAAAAATTCGCAACCGCCGGGAATTAAAAAATATTGTTGATAAGCTTAAAAACGCGGGGAAAAAAGTGGTTTTCACCAACGGCTGTTTTGATATTTTGCACCAGGGCCACGTCCGATACCTAAAAGCCGCCAAAAGCCAGGGAGACATTTTAGTAGTGGGGCTCAATTCCGATTTTTCTGTAAAAAAAATCAAGGGCAACGGCCGCCCATATACCCCCGAGCTTGAGCGCGCCGAAATTTTAGCCGCGCTGGAGTGCGTGGATTACGTCACTATTTTTAATGAAGCCACTCCCATCCCCCTACTTGAATTATTACAGCCCGATTTGCACGTAAAGGGCGGCGATTATAAGGCAGGGAATTTACCGGAAGCCAAGGTAGTAAAAAAATTCGGCGGTAAGGTTGTGATTATCCCGTTTATTAAGGGGAAATCCACGACCGGGCTGATAGACAAGATAAGAAAACAAGGAAAGGAAAACCATGGTTAATGTATTGCGCAGGACAAAAAGGCGAGTTTCGGGCCCGAGCGGAGCGGGGCTATGTCCGAGCATAACAATTATCGTTGTAATTGCTTCATTGTTTTTTAGCTTCTGCACACCAGCCCATGCCTGGACCATCACTCCTGAATTAAAGCAGGAAATAATCGACAAGGAAGAAGCGCTGGACGCAAACCCGGACAGCCCCATGGCGCATTTTGACCTGGCCATCACTTATGCCTATTCCAACCGCATCGCCGACGGATGGGAAGAATTAAAAGAAGTCAACAAGCTGGATCCAAAATTTGCACCGCAAGGATTAGCCATCTTTCAAAACAAAGTAGCACAATGCCCCAATGACTGGAAACTGCGCTACCGGCTGGCTTTTGCCCTGTATTTTAACGGTAAAAAACTGGAAGCCATCCAGGAATTTCAAAATATATTAAAGATTGTCCCCAACGATCCTCTCAGTTACGGGTACATTGGACTAATTCAGGGAGAAAACAACGAAGTTGATCCCGCGATTCAATCAATCAAAAAAGGGCTATCAATTGACAGTAACGTAGCGGCACTCCATCTTTTGCTGGCCGCCGCCTACTACAAAAAAAATGACTCATGGGCCGGCTTTTGGGAAGCTTCCGAAGCCGTACGGCTCAAAGCCCTGGGGTTCTAAATGGCCGTTATCCAAAAAAATTGGGTCTGGATCATTGTATTTTTGGCCGTTGGTTTATTTGGTTGGGCAATTTTTACTCCAAAAGAAAGCATCGAGAGTAAAATCCAAAAAACGCTTGAGCAGCAAAAAGACCGCGCCGACCTTTCTTTAAAGGACGTGACTTTTTCTGAATCATTTGGCGGGACAAAATTTTGGGAGCTGGATGCAAAGACCGCAGTTTTGAACCAGGACCGGGGCGGCGCCGAACTAAATACCGTTAAGGGCCGCTTTTATAAAAACAACTCGCCGGTGCTCTTTTTTATTGCCCCCAAAGTACAATGGAACTTAAGCCAAAAGGAAATTTCTATTGACCATCCTTTTGGTTATGACACCCGTACCGAAAAATACTTCAACGAACTGATGCAGCAGATTGATCCGCAAAGCGACCCGGCAAAACTTTTTCGCCTGGCCAGCCAATTTTCAGGGAAAGTACGCGGGTACTGGTTTTTGGCTAATCACCTAAAATGGCAGCTTTCAACCCAAAAACTTGACACCCGCGACGGAGTTCTGTTTAACCAGGGAGCGTTTACCGTTTTTGCCCAAAACCTTAACAGCGACGTCGGGTTTGATCCCCTTTCCTTAACCGGCAATCCGACCGCTTTATATATCCAAAAAACGCCGCACTCGCCGGTCCCAAAAATCACCACCACCACCGCCCGTGAATTTTTAATTAACTCCGCTAAAAACGAAATCTCCGCCGTTAATGACGTCGTGCTCTTGCAAAAAGAAATGGAAATCCGCTCACAACGGGCCGCCTACCTGCCGGAAAACCAATTAATTGTTTTAACGGGTGCGGTAAAATTATCGTTCAAAGACATCCGCGCCGCCTGCCAAAAAGCATCCTACAACCCGGCGGATGAAACCATTATCCTGGAGGGATCCGCTACGGCACAACGCGACCGCAACCTTTTGCGCGGCGAAAAAATCGCCATTGATTTAAAAAGCGGCAAGATCAACGTACTGGGAAAGACCAAAATTGTAATTGACGAAAGGGAGATAAAAAAATGACCACCACCAAAGAACAAATTAAAACCTTTCCCGAACTGGAAGCCGTCATTGTCTCCAAAAATCAGCAAATTGATTTATTGATCATTGGCGGTGGGCCCGCCGGGCTGTCCGCGGGAATTTACGGCGCCCGCGCCGGATTAAAGGTTTTACTGGTGGAAAAAGCCCTGCTGGGCGGCTTGGCATCGTCTTCTTTCATGATTGAAAATTATCCCGGCTTTGCCGACGGCATCTCGGGACAAGAATTAGCGCAGCGATTGGAAGACCACGCCCGCAAGGCCGGGGTGGAAGTAACCTGGGGCCAGGCCCAATCCATCCAGCCCAACCACGGTAATTTCACCACCGCAATTGACGGGCGGCAAATCAAGTCGCGGGCAGTGATCATTGCCACCGGCACCGAATCCAGGAAACTGGGGGTAAACGGGGAAGACCATTTTCGCGGGCGGGGGGTTTCCTACTGCGCGGTCTGCGACGGCCCTTTTTACAAAGACAAAAACGTGGTGGTGGCAGGCGGAGGGAATGCCGCGCTGGAGGAAGCGCTTTACCTGACCCGTTTTGCCAACACCGTGCAAATTGTCCACCGCCGCGATAAGTTGCGCGCCGACCAGACCTTGCAGTGGCGCGCGCAGGCCAATTCAAAAATATTTTTTGTGTGGAACGCAATCATCAAAGAAATCTCCGGGCAAAATAAAGTGGAAGAAATCACCCTGGAAGATACCCACACCAAAAAATCCCGGAAAATAAAATGCGACGGAATTTTTGTTTATATTGGCTCAACCCCTAACACCGCTCCGGTAAAAAACCTGGTTAAACTAAACAAGCTGGACTACATCAAAACCGATGCAGACCTTACCACCAGCGTCCCGGGGTTATTTGCGGCCGGGGATTGCCGCGACAAACACTTGCGGCAAATCGTAACTGCCGCCGCCGACGGGGCAATCGCCGCCCAAAGCGCCAGCCGTTACATAGAAGGGCTTTAAATAAGCCGCCTGAAAAAATGGATTTTGAAAAAACCAAAGCAATCTTAAAAAACAAACTGGATCGCGAAAGATATGAACACTCCCTGCGGGTGGAGGCCCTGGCGCAAAAACTTTGCAAAATTTATCACGCCGATGCCGCCAAAGCACAGTCCGCAGCCCTGCTCCACGATGTTTCCCGGTTCCTTGACCGCCGCGGCATGTTGGAACACGCTAAAAAGTTGAATTTTAATATTTCTGCCTTGGAAGCGGCCGAACCCAAACTTTTACACGCGCGCTTAAGCCGCTATTTTGCCGAGCATGAATTTGGCGTTACCGACCCTGAAATTTTGGACGCAATCGAATACCATACCGTCGGGCGGCCTAACATGGGATTACTGGAAAAAATTATCTACGTGGCAGACCACGCGGAGGCCGGGCGGGACCATCCGGGGATCGACGGGATTCAAAAGCTTGCCCAACAAAGCCTGGATCAGGCCATTGCCCGGTCAACCCAGCACACTCTCAAATATTTACAAGAAAATAAACTGCCGGTTGACCAAAGGACAATTGAAACCAATCGGTTTTATAGTAAAATGAGCTAACCATGGCAAACCCAGACAATAATCTAAATCAGCAAAAACGCTTTCGCTGGAGAAATTTTTTCTTCGTATTTTTTTTCCTGCTGGTGGTAGCACTTTCATCTTTGATCGGGTTTTTGATACCCGTCGTATCCCGCTTTGCCCTGCTCGAAGCCATCCTGGCGCTCAGTCCCACCGACGCGTTTGTGGGCGAATCCAACCTGCTGGTGTTGGGGATTGATGAGGCCGACGCGATCCATCGTTCCGACACCATCATGGTGGTTCATCTCAACCCAACCGAGCGCAAGGCCTACGTGGTATCCATCCCGCGCGACACGCTGGTGGTAATCCCCGGCCGGGGATTGGACAAAATTAATCACGCTTTTGCCTTTGGCGGGGTTAAGCTGACCAAACAAACCGTAGAAAATTTTCTGGGAATTGATATCCAAAATTATGTCACGGTCAATATTCGCGGTTTGGCCAATATCGTTGACAACCTGGGGGGAATCACCGTCAACGTAGATAAGCGCATGTATTATATTGACTATGCCGGCGGATTGTACATTGATTTGTGGCCCGGGACACAGCGCCTGAACGGTAAAAATGCGGTGGCCTACGTGCGCTTCCGCCATGACGGCGAGGGGGACTTTGGCCGGATGCGGCGGCAGCAGCAATTTTTATCCGCCATTGCGACGGAACTCATGAACCGCAACAACCTATTAAAATCCCCCCGCCTATTTTTGCAATTATTATCCATGCTCGACTCTAATTTAAGCAGCCGCCAAATGCTGGGGACGGCTCTCGCCATCCGCGGCGCCTACGAATGCAGCCAAGTCCAAATGACTTCCATCCCCGGCCAGGATGAAATCATTAACGGCATTTATTACTATAAACCAAATGCCGAGGAAGTTGGCAAAATCTCTGAACAATTCCTGATGCAGAAAATACCGTTAACCGGAGGCAACCGTACGTGGCCAGAACCACTGCCAGAAAAACAATCTTAACTTCGTCCCCACACAAAAAAACCTGGTGCACGGATAAAAAACTAATCTCCAGCATTATCGAAGCCGCCGGCGATAAACTGGCCAAAGATATCAAAGTCCTGGATATCACCCAAAAATCTTCCGTGGCTTCATATTTTATAATTTGTACGGGTGAATCCACACCCCAAATCAAAGCCATCGCCGATCATATTGCCGATCAATTGGCTGCTTTGCGGCACCAAAAAATTTTGCTGGAGGGCAGCGCCCGATCGGGCTGGATTATTTTGGATTTGGGACCAGTTTTAGTACATGTTATGCTTCAGCACGAGAGGGACTATTACAAACTTGAAGACCTGTGGGGACAATCTGGTATAATATACCACGAATAATTTGGGGCTGTAGCTCAGCTGGGAGAGCGCCCCGATGGAATCGGGGAGGTCGAGGGTTCCGGGATGAACAAGGCATATGTTTATATTCTTGAAAGCCTAAAAAATGGCAGGTATTATATCGGGGCAACCAACAACCTGGAGAAAAGAATCCAACAGCACAATAATGGACAAACCAAAGGAAATAAATACTTAGCTCCATTTAAATTGGTTTATAAAGAAGAATTTAACGGTCCAGCTGAAGCAAGAAAAAGAGAATATTATATCAAAAGACAAAAAAGCAGAAAGTTTATTGAAAATTTAATATCAATGGGGCTGTAGCTCAGCTGGGAGAGCGCTTGAATGGCATTCAAGAGGTCGACGGTTCAATCCCGTTCAGCTCCAAATTATTGGTTTGGACCCACTTATATACCAGGTTCAATCCCAGGGTTTCTGACCGTAAAATGTAAGCTTCTTATCTTTTGGCCCAGATTGTTATAAAGATTCAAGGTTGCCGGTACTGCACTATTTCTGCTGTCTAAATAAATCGTAAACGAATTGAAACCAATTTCAATTGTGCTACCTTGAACCATTTTCATAGTGTCGCGATCTGGCCCTACCCACTCAGCAGCAGTTGCAGCCGCCTCTGCCGCAGCCGCATCCTTATAAATAAAAGCAGGCTCCCAATCTTCCTGTAAATAGCGTATACCAGTACGCGGGTCATCCAGATACAGCCGGCAAAATGCCGTCCCCACCGGCAACGCTAAAACCCTAACTGCCAAACCATGTTGGTAAGAATATTGAGCTGTACCCCTTTGGTCACCTTTAGAAACATCTTCCAAAAAAATGGGGTTAGTCCTTCTCCGGGTTTCAATTCGGACTAAAAGTTGTTGCGCAATATTTTTTAATGCCGGCCCGCATTCCGCATCCGCTTTCATCTCCTTCAACCAAGGTTCAATGTCATATTTCATACTATTCAGCCTGAAATAAACTTGCCCCCCCAAAAAGGTGTTTTTGTCCAATGCACCACCTTTTTTGCCTGCAGCTTTACTTGCCGCCAAGAAAGCAGCAGTGGTCTCATCAACTTCATTCAAGATGTCAGCTGCTCCCGCTTCTTCCGCATCAGAATTTTCTGTATATTCGGAACCCAGCACTTGGTATAAATAGCAAAGTGTTTCATCCGGCTCGCCAGCGCAGTGATCGGCAATCACAGCAGCCAGTTTGCGTTGAGCGCCGATGGTGTTAATTTCACCTAACAGCTTAAGATATTCCTCATAGGATAAAGTCCCGCTTACATATGCCTTCTGCAATTTTGGGAGCACTGCATCACCTCTCCTCGCCAAAGCATTCTCGCTTGCTGCTTGTATTTTCTCATCTTCACTCGTCAAGCCATCCGATATCAAAGCATCAATTATGACCACTTCACCAAAAGCAAGGTTGGCCAACCCTTGGGAACGATATGCATATAAAAACGGGATAACCACAGGGTCATTGGTTTTTTCCAAAATATGCACCACGGCATCTTTACGTTCGGGGCTTCCTCTTACAGTTGAAGTAGCATTATTACGGCTGGTGCTGGTTGCCGCAAAACCAGAATGATATTCGATAGCGGCGTTTATATCAATGTCTAATAACGACAAAACTGTTTCACGATCCAGCTCATATGCAAGCAAAGCAGTGGCCGCCGTTCGCACTACATTCACGTCAGCATTACTTAATGCTTTAACAAAAACCGCTACCCTGTCCGGCGATTGTACCTGGCTAAGATAGATGAGCATGGCAGCTTGTTCCTGGGCGGTAACATAAAGGGAAAAACCTCCAACGCGGGAGTCAACTATCACGCTGAAAGTTTCAAGCACTATAGCCGTGGTACTTTCATTCGCCAACAGGTTGTCTAATCTGGTTTGCGCAAATTCCTTCACTTCTGCAATCGGAGAACACAACCCTTTCACCAAAGCTAAAACAATTGCCTCCTGCATCTTCGGATCAAAATCCGAAAAACCTTCCAGCATTATATCCATAATCTTTTCCCATGCACTTGCAGAAAACTGGGTGTTTTTTTCTGCCGGGCAAAATTCTATATACTGCCGTAAACCCGCTTTTGATTGTTCCGAGTTGATACGCATGAGCAAGCCAGCAAAATTTTGGATTGCCCGGTCGGAGGGCATAATCGTACGGATACCCCGTTGCGCCAGGTCAACAACGGAATCGCCAAAACCAATAAAATCATCCACAGAAAAATCCTCAGAATCCAGCGCCATATAAAAAAGTTCTTCCGGCTCATGGAAATTATTATTATTAACATCAATTTCCGGACGATAACCCTCATCTTGCCACCATGTAGCCCACCCGCTTTTTTCAATCATGCCGTCTTCGTCCGTATCCTGGGTTTTGGCTGCTTTCAGCAATGTGTTCCAATTACTTAACGATCCCCACCCAGAAACTGGGCTCGCACCACCGCAACCTGCCATATTTACCACTTCCTTTCCAAAAACTTATCCTCTATCCTTCCTATCTTCGTCAACAACTAGTATTAATTTCATTTTTTCAGGTTATTTTTTTGTCACGCCACAAATTAAAGCCATTTCGGGGAGGTCGACGGTTCAATCCCGTTCAGCTCCATTTACCTATCCGGAAAAGACTATTTGAGAGTTCTCTAAATCCAAGCTTACCGTCATCCCTAACAATACAGTTGGTGCCCCAGACAAAAATCCGGAAAAATCAAAATCAGCTATTGCCTCCGCAAAAGCACGCTGTTCTAATGTAACAAACGTCTGCCCGATCATCGTTGCCAGTTGTTCAGCCGCCATTACCCGGATAGTATCAATCTCTGGGTGTCCTTCTGAAATTACCTTCTCCCACAAGTTCATCGCCAGCAACATCCATTTTCGAATTGCGGCAAAAGGGGACTGCGTCAACGGTAAAGCATCCACAAAACTAACCCTAGTTAAAAACGGATCCAGTCGTTCGTGTTTAAATTGAGCTTGTAGGTTTAATTGCATTTTCGATCTAGGAAAAACCTCTGCAACCACTACCTTCCCTGCCTTTTCTGCAACCGCCAAAGCTTGTGATACCACATCTGTTTCTGTAAGCTGGAACAAAATATCAGAAAAAATTCCTCGCATCGGCCAAGGAATATTTTTTAATATTTTTCTGCGTTTATCACCTCTCGCCACTGCCCCCAACAAATTATCATAAATTGCCAATATTCTAATCGCGTCCAACACTAATTCCTCACATTGCATTATGTTGTCTTTTTCCCCGGGCAGGACCACACCACGATATAAATAATAAATAATCTGTTTGAGTAAATACTCTGCCGCTCGCACCTCAAAGAAAGTCATCTCGTTTATTTCGTGCTTGGGCAAAGCTCCCTCAAAACCTATAATCCTCGTCCTTCCTTCAGCCAGCAATGTCCTGGCAAAAAAAGAACCTGGATATAATTCATACCCCGCCACCAAGGCCTGGTTAGGCCGGGCCTCCGTCAATAATCTTGCTGAAGATAAAACACTTGACCAGGTTTGTCCGGGTAATCCAACCATCAAGTTAAATCCTACCTGTACTCCGGCCGCCTGCACCGCACCAGCAACCTCTGTAATCTGATCAAGGCTAATGCGCGGATCTCCTTTAACTTCCCGGGCCAGACGCTGGTCCCCGGTCTCTACTCCAAATCCAGCCGATTTTAATCCTGCTTGAACCAAACGTGGAATAATCTCAAGCTTAACTTTATCTGCACGGGTTTGCATCCCCCATCCAAAGCCTAAATTTCTGCTGGCAATATCGGTTAATCCAAGCAACAATTCATCAATCTTCGAATGCAACAAAAAAGTTTCGTCCCAAAAATCTATCTGCCTTACTCCAGTGTCGACTAATTGCTGAATTTCCTGCAAAAGGTTAGCAACACTGCGATGTCTTACTCGTCTTTCATGAACGGCTGGACCAGAACAATATTTACAGACAAAAGGACACCCGCGCGAACTAATCACCGCCACCGCTTTGCCTCCGGAACCATTTTCTTTGGGATATTCACCAAAAATATAAAGGGGAAATACAGTATACGGAAAACTATGCTCATCCAACGGCAAAAACCCTTCTCTTCTCCTTCCCGCCACAATTTTACCGGCACTATCCTTAAAATAAACCCCCGGAATGTTAGACAAATGCTGCAACAACTCCTCTTTCCCAACCTGACGGATACAGAGCGCCAACTCCCCCAACGTTTCTTCACCAAAACCAACCACCGCCACTTCAAAGGCCGAACCCGACAAACTTTCTACCGGTAAAGCAGAAGGATGATATCCGCCTACCACCCGCAGTGCCTGCGGCACATTATATTCGGCAACCTTCGAAATCTCTATTGCCTCCGCAAAGGTTGGAGTAGAAGATGATACGCCCAGAATGGTCGGGCCAAACCTTTGTATAAATGCGGGGAGATCAAATTCTGCCGGAGCCAAGTTTAAGTCAAGCACGCGAACATGAAATTCTGGATATATTGCCGGCATAGGTACTCTGGATTGGCCACGGACCGCATCCAATAATTTTGCATTATTTAAAGCACCGGCCATATAACTTACCCCAATTAATCGCTCCGGCATCGAAGGATACCGAGGAACAACTAATAAAACGGATGGTTTCCCGGCTGGAGGAAAATGCCTTGCATAAGCATCTAACGCTGTCGCTGTAGCCATATAAGTTGTATCGACAACCACGGCAGAAAATTTCAGCTTGCAGGTCAGCCGTTTTCTTGAGATAATTTCTCTTCGGTGTTGCAATTTTTCCTCAATTTAGAAAGGGGTCTATACAATGGCTAAAGCAAGCAAAAAGTCCGCAAAAATGGTTTACTTTTTTGGAGAGGGAAAAGCTGAAGGTCAGGGATCATGGCGGGATTTATTGGGAGGCAAAGGGGCGGGACTGGCAGAAATGACCAACGCCGGAGTGCCGGTGCCGCCGGGATTTACCATCACCACCGAGGTTTGCAATAAATATTATGAATTGGGCAAAAAAGAACCAGCCGGGCTGGACGAGCAAATCAAAGAAGGCCTGCGCAAAGTAGAAAAAGCCATGGGGATTCGCTTTGGCGATGCTAACAATCCCCTGCTCTTTTCAGTCAGATCCGGCGCCAAGTTTTCCATGCCGGGCATGATGGATACCGTGTTAAACCTTGGTTTAAACGACGATACGGTGATCGGGCTGATCAACAAGACCAGCAACGAACGGTTTGTCCTCGATTCATATCGTCGCTTCATTCAAATGTTCGGGAACGTAGTCATGGGCATTGAAAAAAGTGAATTTGAAGATATTTTGCATTCAAAAAAAGAAAGCGTTGGCGCCCACACCGATACCGACTTAGATTCCGATGCCCTGCGCGATATCCTCCGCAAGTACAAGGCCAAATACAAAGAAATTACCGGCAGTGATTTTCCGCAGGATCCGCATAAACAGCTGGAAATGTCCCGCAACGCGGTCTTTAATTCATGGAACAACCCCCGCGCCGTCACCTACCGTAAATTAAACGACATCCCTAGCAACTTGGGCACCGCGGTCAACGTGCAAGCCATGGTGTTTGGCAACATGGGCAACGATTCTGCCACCGGGGTAGGATTTACCCGCAACCCGGCCACCGGCGCCAACGAATTTTACGGCGAATATTTAACCAATGCCCAGGGCGAAGACGTAGTTGCCGGCGTCAGAACCCCCCAACCCATTACTAAACTGGGAAAAGAAATGCCCGCCGTTTACAAACAACTGCGCACCATTACTTCAAAGCTGGAAAAACATTACCGCGACGTGCAGGATTTTGAATTTACCATCCAGCAGGGCAAACTTTTCATGTTGCAAACCCGCACCGGAAAAAGAACCACCGCCGCCGCCGTAAAAATTGCCGTGGACATGGTAAAAGAAAAATTGATCACACAGGAAGAAGCACTTTTACGGATTGCTCCCACGCAGTTAGACCAGCTCCTCCACCCCATCATCGACCCCAAAGCCAAATTAAATGTAATCGCTAAAGGACTGCCGGCTTCTCCGGGTGCCGCTACCGGTGTTGCCGTTTTTACCGCCGACGAAGCCGCCGCCAGAGGTAAAGCCGAAAAAGTTATTTTGGTCCGACAGGAAACCTGCCCGGACGACATCCACGGGATGAACGCCGCCCAGGGTATTTTGACTGCCCGCGGCGGCATGACCAGCCATGCGGCAGTTGTGGCGCGCGGCATGGGTAAATGTTGCGTAGCCGGCTGTGAATCAATTTCGGTCAGCGAAAAAAACAAAACTTTTTCCACCGGAAAGATTACCATTAAAGATGGCGACTGGATCTCGTTAAACGGCACCACCGGTGAAGTTATTTTAGGCAAGGTGCCAACCATTGATCCCCAATTGACCGGAGAATTTGGCATTTTGATGAAATGGGCCGATGCAACCCGCACCTTAAAAGTGCGCACCAATGCCGATACGCCCCACGACTCAAAAGTAGCGCGCGATTTTGGCGCGGAAGGCATCGGGTTGTGCCGCACCGAGCACATGTTTTTTGCGGAAGACCGCTTACCCACTGTCCAGCAAATGATTTTGGCCAATACCGTAGAGTCCCGTAAAGTTGCACTGACAAAATTATTGCCAATGCAAAAGAGCGACTTCATGGGTATTTTTAAAGAGATGAAAGACCTGCCGGTAACCATCCGGCTGTTGGATCCCCCGCTCCACGAGTTTTTGCCCAAGCGCGAAGAGTTGATGGTTGACGTTGCCGTCATGAAAGCCAAGGGCGAAGACCCGACCAAAATCAAGGAAAAAGAAGCTCTGTTAAAGCGTGTGGAAGAACTGCACGAGTTTAACCCGATGCTGGGCCATCGCGGCTGTCGTTTGGGAGTAACTTATCCCGAAATTACCGAAATGCAAGCCACGGCTATATTTGAAGCCGCCGCCGAGTTGGCAAAGCAAAAAATTACTGTTATTCCCGAAGTTATGGTCCCGCTGGTCGGCATGGTAAAAGAGTTGGAAAACCAAAAAGCCATTATTGACGCCGCCGCCCAAAAAACCATGAAAAAGTTCGGGTTAAAAATCAAATACTATGTTGGCACCATGATTGAACTGCCCCGCGCCGCAATTACTGCAGATGAAATTGCGCGGGTGGCCGAGTTTTTCTCGTTTGGCACCAACGACCTGACCCAGACCACTTTTGGATTTTCGCGCGACGATGCCGGCAAGTTTATCAACTACTACGTTGACAAAGGCATTCTCGAAAAAGACCCGTTTGTAACGCTGGACCAGGGCGGTGTCGGCAAACTGGTTCAAATGGCATGCGAAAAAGGCCGTTCCGTCCGGCCCGACATGAAGTTGGGAATTTGCGGAGAGCATGGCGGCGATCCCGCTTCGGTTGAATTTTGCCACCGCACCGGATTGAGTTACGTCAGCTGTTCACCTTACCGCGTGCCCATTGCTCGGTTGGCCGCGGCGCAAGCTGTTATCAAATATGGTAAAGGGAAAAAGGGCAAGAAAACAACGATTCACATTGATAAATAGGGGTGGAATTATTTGACCATCCGCACAGAAATTGAAGAGCGCGAAAAGCAGTTTCTCTCTCCCCGGGCGATGCTGGCGTCAAACAGCAAAGGCCGCGCTTACCCTGAAGAAGAATGTGAACTGCGCACCATTTTCCAGCGCGATCGCGACCGCATCATCCATTCAAAATCATTCCGCCGGCTGAAACATAAAACCCAGGTTTTTATCTCTCCCGTGGCAGACCATTTTCGAACCCGGCTGACGCACACCCTGGAAGTATCGCAAATTGCCCGCACCATCGCACGCGCCCTGCGCTTAAACGAGGACCTGACCGAAGCCATTGCCTTGGGCCACGACCTGGGACATACCCCCTTTGGCCATTCCGGGGAAGATGTCCTGGATTACATCTTGAAAACTTTCTATCATTCCCATTTTAAGCACAACGAACAAAGTTTGCGCGTGGCTGATTTTTTAGAGCGGGACGGGCGAGGATTAAATTTGAGCCACGAGGTGCGCGACGGCATTCTGTACCACCCGCAAAAAGAAAAAACCTTGCCTCAAACCTTGGAAGGTTGCGTGGTGCGCCTGGCCGATCACCTGGCATACATCAACCATGACATTGAGGACTCAATCCGCGCCGGAATCTTAACCAAAGCCGCCCTGCCCAAAAAAGCCATGCAGGTTTTGGGGCCCAATATCCTGGACACGCTGATCAAAAATGCCATAAAAAACAGCCCGGATTCCCCAGAGATAAAAATGGATCCCGCAATTGAAGACGCCATGCAGGAGCTTTACACATATCTCTACGACAATGTTTACACCAATCCCACCGCCAAAAGCGAAGAAAAAAAGACCGACCACCTGATCAATTCACTTTTCAGATATTACATCGACCACCCGGAAAATATTGATGGATTCCAAAAGGACTGGAATGAACACCAGCTGGTACGCGCCGTCACCGACTTGATTGCCGGCATGACGGACCGGTTTGCAATTAACAAATATATTGAGATTTTTGTGCCCAGTGAGTGGAGAAATAAGTAAAAGCCAACTTATGATCAAAGAAACCACGATCGCTGAAATCAAACAAAAAGCCAACCTGGTCACCATCATTTCTGAATACGTCAACTTAAAAGCGCGCGGAAAAAATCACGTCGGCCTCTGCCCTTTCCACAGCGAAAAAACCGGATCGTTCACCGTCAGCCCCGAAAAAGGCCTCTTCCATTGTTTTGGGTGTCACGTGGGCGGCAACCTTTTTTCTTTCATCATGAAAATTGAAAACGTGGATTTTACCGGCGCCTGTGAAATTTTGGCCAATAAACTGGGCATAAATATAATTTATGACCGGGCCCGGGCCCAAAAAAGCAGTGAAAAAGACCGCTGCGTTAAGATCAATGAACTGGCCTTGGCCTTTTTCAAGGAAAAACTGGCCTCCCCGGCCGGCGACGGCGCGCGGGCCTATCTTGCTAAGCGGAGCATCAGCCAGCGGGCGGTGGAAATTTTTGAGCTGGGTTTTGCCCCGGACGCATGGGACGAGCTGTATAAACATTTGCTTTCCCGCGGGGTGGACCCGGCGCACGCGCAAAGCGCCGGGCTGACCATAAAAAAAGATGCCGGCGAAGGGTATTTTGACCGTTTCCGCAACCGCCTGATTTTTCCCATCCGCAACTTAAACAGGGCGCTGTGCGGCTTTGGGGGAAGAACCATTGCCAATCAGGAGCCAAAATACTTAAACAGCCCCGATACCCCCGCCTACAACAAAAGTGAAATTTTATACGGCCTCAACCTGGCAAAAGACCGCCTGAAAGCCGCACGCACACTGGTTTTGGTTGAGGGTTACATGGATTTAATTTCAACTTTTTCTGCCGGTATGGAATGCGCCGCGGCCACCCTGGGCACCGCGCTCACCCTGCAACACGCCAAACTCATCCAGCGCTATGCCGACAACGTAATTTTGGGTTTTGATTCGGACCTGGCGGGCAGCGAAGCTACCCGGCGCAGTATCGAAATTTTACGCAACCTGAATATTTCGGTTAAGGTCTGCGATTTTTCCCCGCACAAGGATCCGGACGAATTCATAGTCAAAGAAGGCCCGGCCACCTTCTCTGCTCGGATTAAGGCCGCCCTGCCCCACCTGCAGTACGGCCTGGAAGCCATTAAAGCACGCCACGGAGTGCGCGACATTGAGGCCAAAGCCAAAGCCGCACAGGAAGCCGCCATGCTTTTGGCGCGGGAAAACAACCAGATTTTGCAAAGCGAATACGCCAAAGCCGCGGCGGCGCTCTTGGAAGTTGACCTGAACACTCTCAAAGCAGAGATAAAAAAAGCGGCATTCTATAAAAACCCCAAAGATCGCCCGGCGCTAACCTTAAACCGGCAAATCACATTAAAACCCAAATCAAAAATCGAAGCGGCGGAAAAAATGATCCTGCGCCGGCTGCTGCAGGACGGCACGCAGCGCCAGGAAATTGTCCGCCAAATCCTGGAAGAGATCGGGGAAAAACCTTTTTCCTCCGATGATGCAACGGAAATTTTTGATGCCATAAATTTCCATACCACCGGCCCAAATACAGTTCCCCAAACCGCAGTGCCGGAAAACCTCGCCGCAGCAGACAACACTTTCATTGCCCAAATTTTTGAAAACATCAAAGGCGAAGGCGCCCGCACCCTTTTATCAGAGCTGGCGGTGCAGGATACAGATAGTGATGCAATCCAGGAAAAAGTGTTACAGGACTGCTTAAATGTGATAAAATCATACCGGTTAAAGGCCCAGGTCGACCTTCTCAAGCTGCAGATTTTCGAAGCCGAAACCCGGGGTGAATATAATCTAATAAATGAACTGCACAAAAAGTTTACGGACATCAGTCAAAGAATGCGCCAAATTCAATCCGGGGACCAGTAAATAATCCAAATAAATTTATCCTTAAAAAATGAAATTTTCCTTTGATTGCGTCGATACTAGGAAAGGATGGAAGACTCAATGACCATACAAAAAAGGGAAAGCTTGGAAGAACTTCGCAGCTTAGCCGCGAAGAAGGGGTTTATTACGCCCGAACGGCTCTTTTCCCTTTATCCCGAACCGGGGAAAAACATCAACGAGATTGAGACCTTGATTGACGGCAGTGTGGAAATTATTGAACCCAAAATTCCCAAGCCCAACGAAGTTGTGGAAATTGAATCCGAAGAAGACCTGGTTAAAGTGCCGGAAGAAGTCAAGGGCATCGGGGTAGACGACACCGTCCGCATGTACCTTCGGGAAATCGGTAAATACACCCTGCTTTCATCGGAAGAAGAGGTCTACCTGGCCAAGCGCATCAAAGTTGGGGACATTGCCGCCAAGCACCGCCTGGTAAACTCCAACCTGCGGCTGGTGGTTTCCATTGCAAAAAAATATACCGGCCGGGGCATGCTGTTTTTGGATTTAGTGCAGGAAGGCAACCTGGGGCTAATCCGCGCAGTGGAAAAATTTGACTACCGCAAGGGCTACAAATTTTCCACCTACGCCACCTGGTGGATCCGGCAAGCCATTACGCGCTCTATCGCCGACCAGGCCCGCACTATCCGCATTCCGGTGCACATGGTAGAAACTATCAACCGCCTGCGCAAAACGTCGCGGATCCTTTTGCAAAAATTGGGACGCCGCCCCACCGAGAGAGAAATCTCCAAAAAGGCGCGCATTTCCATCGCCAAGGTCCGGGAAATCCTAAAAATTTCCCAGGTGCCGCTCTCCCTTGAGATGCCGGTCGGCGACGAGGACTCCAGCCGTCTGGGCGACTTTGTGGAAGATGCTGCCATCCAGGCCCCGGACGAAGTAGTTTTGCACGGGCTGTTGCGCGAAGACATTGAAGATGTCATGTCATCTTTAACCGACCGCGAAAAAACGGTGCTGAAACTGCGTTTTGGGTTAGACGACGGGCACCCGCGCACGTTAGAAGAAGTGGGCCGTGTTTTTAATGTAACCCGCGAGCGCATCCGCCAAATTGAGGCCAAAGCACTGCGCAAACTAAAGCATCCGACCCGCTCAAAAAAGCTGAAGGAATATTTGAAGTAAGCCTCGCGTATAATTGCAATATTACTTTCCTTCAACTAAAATTAGCACGATGCACAGATATATCTCTTTCCTCAAAAAATCCTTCTCGCGGCAAATGCCGGAGAACAAACTCTCGTCCGCGCCTCTCAAGCCCCACACCCACCTCAAAAAACTGTGGCCATTTTTTGTCAAACATTGGCCCGCCGCCACTTTGGGCCTGGTAATTGTTTTATTTGCCTCCCTGTTGAGCTACCCCCAACCCATGATCATGCGCTTCTTAATTGACCGGGTATTTTTGGGCAGGCAATTTAATGCTTTTGGGTATGCCGTTTTGCTTTACGCAACCATAAAAATTTTTGAAGCCCTGCTGGGCGTCGTGCAACGCGTTTACTTTACCCGTTTCGAGCAAAAAATCATTCTCGACATCCAGCACGACCTTTACAACCGGGTCCTGCGTTTCCCGAAATCGTTTTTCGATACGCAGGAAACCGGCTATTTGATGTCGCGGCTCTCAAACGATGTCCAGGGCCTGCGCTGGTTTTTTTCAATGACCATCACCAGCATCTTAAGCAACGCGTTTAAATTTGCGGCCGGAGTTGTCTTTTTGTTTTATCTGGAGTGGCGCGTCGCCGCGGCCACACTGATTGTCCTGCCTCTGCTGGCCTTAAGCGTGAAGTTTTTCTCTGAAAAAACCTACATCTTAAGCCATGCAGCCTACGAGCGCAGCGCCCAAGTGTCACGGAAACTGCAGGAATCGCTCTCTGCTATACCGCTGATTAAGGCCTTTGCAAACGAAAAGCGCGAAATTGCGCAACTGATGCAGGAAACCAAAGAATCCCAATCCCTCGCGCTGGAAAGCACCGTCGTCAGTTCAATTGCCGGCCTGTCCACCAGCACCTTGCGGGAATTGTCCCGCCTGCTGACACTAATTTTTGGCGGCCTGTTAATTATTCGCGGAGAATGGACAGTTGGTTCATTAATTGCCTTTCAGTCATATTTAAATTTTGCCTACGACCCGGCTAACTTTTTTGCCCAGGTAAACTTGAGCCTGCAAAATTCACTGGCCGCGCTCAGCCGCATTGCAGCTTTTTATGACGTCCTACCTGAAGCCGCCAATCCCAACGGGCTGCGCCCAGCGCAACTACAAGGAAAAATTGAATTCCGGCAGGTTTCTTTCTCATACGATGGAGAGGAAAATACCCTTGAAAATTTGTCTTTTACAATCCAACCAAGGGAGCATGTGGCAATTATTGGCCGTTCCGGCGTCGGCAAAACCACGCTGATCAGCTTAATTTTGGCCTTTTACAAACCTGGTGCGGGTGAAATTTATTTTGACGACCAGCCGATTGGTGCCTTCGCGCTGGAGGCACTGCGCAACCGGATTGGATATGTTTCCCAGTCCCCGCGCCTGCTTTCCGGCACGCTTTTTGAAAACCTGCGCTACGGCATGGCCAATGCTTCTGAAGCGGAAATTATCCAGGCCGCCCGGATTGCCGGCATCCATGATTTTATTGAATCATTGCCCCAAAAATACCATACGCTTTTAGGGGAAAACGGCGTGAATCTATCCGAAGGCCAAAAACAACGGTTATCCCTGGCACGCGCGCTGGCAAAAAAGCCGGATATCCTGATATTTGACGAGCCAACCGCATCTTTAGACACAGAAACCGAAAAAAAATTCTGGGATGCCCTGCAACAATCCCTACTCCCCAAAACCATCATCACCATTACCCATCGCCCGACAAATTTGTTTAAGCCGGATCATACTTTTGCTCTCGAAAATAAGCAGTTAGCCAGCATTAAAGAAAACGCTAAAAGCATTGACAGCAATACTCCATAATCATATACTTTTATAAGACAAATTAATGTAATAATGAATTGGCGCAATATGTTTTACGAAAAACCAAATTTGACTTCTTTGGCTTTTGCAAATCGAACCGTGGGCGCAAACTGTGACGCCAGCGGATCCGTCGCTGGGGATTCTTGTTCAATCGGCGGCATTGCATCAGGAAACTGTCCTACTGGCACCAGCGCTACGTCTAACTGTTCTCCCCAGGGACATGATGCTGGCGCCACTTGCGGTGATGGTCTTTCCAAAGGACTGTCGGAGTAACAAAACTCAACCTCGGATGCACCATTGATTTCCAGCCAAAAAATGTAGTATAATTCTTGCCTTAATGGAGGTAAAAAATGGCAAAACAAACTAAAAGTCCAATTGCAAACCCAATGATGGTATTAAGAGAAGAATTTGACGACTGGGCAATTTTATTCAACCCCGATACCGGCGATGCGTTTGGCATGAACCCGGTCAGTGTTTTGATCTGGAAAAATCTGGACGGCAAACACGGTCCGAATGAGCTGATTAAGCTGGTAAAAGATAACTGCACGGATGTGCCGACGGAAGTCAATACCCACGTGGCCGACTTTTTGAATGAGCTGGAAGAAAAAGGATTTGTGGGATACGAGAATTAATCCTCACAAATTTCTACGTTAGCTAGGCCACAATCATAATCAAAGGAAAGCTTTTACATGTCAGACCATAAGTTAATGCAAACGCCAAAGTCCTTAGAAATCGACATTACCAACAACTGCAACCTGCGTTGCAAGTATTGCAGCCATTTTGAAAGCGCCGGCGAGGTTGCGCGCGACCTGCCTGCGGCAGATTGGCTCAAGTTTTTTGAAGAATGCAGCCGCTGTGCCATCCTGGACCTAACAATTTGCGGCGGTGAACCGTTTTTTCGCCCCGATCTGATAGAGCTAATTAATGGCATCATCAAAAACCGGATGCGTTTTTCAATTTTAAGCAATGGCACCCTCATCACCGACGAAATCGCGGCGTTTTTGGCTTCAACCAAAAGGTGTTCCAGCGTGCAGGTTTCAATTGACGGCTCCATACCCACCACCCACGACGCCTGCCGCGGCCCCGGCAGTTTCCAAAAGGCACTGGCCGGGCTGCTGAACCTGCGCAAATTTAAAATTCCCGCCACGGTGCGGGTGACCATCCACCGCCATAACGTGCGCGAGCTGGACAATATCGCCAAAATGCTGATTGAGGAAATCGGCTTAAGCGGATTTTCTACTAATTCTGCCTCACACCTGGGCGAATGCCAAAAGAATGCCGAAATAACGCAATTGACCCCGGACGAGCGCTACATCGCAATGGAAGCCCTGTTGCGGCTAAACCAAAAATACAATAATTGCATCGGCGCCAATGCCGGCCCCCTCTCCGAAGCCAAGTTCTGGCTCAAAATGATCCAGGCCAAACGGGATGGCTTGCCGGGCTTGCCCGGGGCGGGGTTTTTGACCAGCTGCGGCGGGGTCTTTTCTAAATTAGGCGTCCGGGCCGACGGCGTAATTACCCCCTGCGGACAAATGCCGCATATTGAACTGGGCCATATCAATAAAGACAGTTTAAAAGACATCTGGCAAAACCATCCCGAATTAAAGCGCTTAAGAGAGCGGCGGCAAACTCCGCTTTCGGATTTTGCATTTTGCAAAGATTGCGAATATATCCCCTACTGCCGCGGCGGATGCCCGGCGCTGGCTTATACTTTAACCGGAGGGGAAAACCAGCCCAGCCCGGATTGCTGCCTGCGCAATTACTTAAAAGCCGACGGGAAACTACCAGACGAAAAACTATTATTAGGATCGGAGGAATGCGCCTGCCATGCTTGAAACAATCGAAAAAGAAACCGCCAGCAGTGAAACTGAAGCAAAAAAAGAATATAAGTTAAACTGCATCTACTTTTACTTAACCGAAGGTTGCAACTGCGCCTGCCGCCACTGCTGGATCCAGCCCAAATACCAGGGTGAAGGCAAGACGTTTCCCTCGCTGGATTTTGAATTATTCAAGTCCATCATCCAGCAAGCCAAAGGGTTGGGGCTCTCCAGCGTAAAACTAACCGGCGGGGAACCGTTGCTCCATTCAAATATCAACGAGATGCTCGATTTTATAAAAAAGGAAGATTTGGGCCTCACGGTTGAAACCAATGGCATCCTTTGCACGCCGGAGCTGGCGCAAAAAATAAAATTCTGCAAAAACGCTTTTGTCTCTGTCAGCATTGACAGCCCCGAAAAAGAAATCCACGAATGGATGCGGGGAGTCCCCGGCTGTTTTGAAAAAGCTGTGCAGGGAGTAAAAAATCTGGTAGCCGCCGGGTTTAAGCCGCAAATCATCATGTCCATTGTCAAGCGCAACCAACATCAGATGGAAGAAATAATACAGCTGGCCGAATCTCTCGGCGCCGGCTCGGTAAAATACAACCTGGTCCAGCCCACCGCGCGCGGCAAAGCCATGCACGACCAGGATGAAACCATCCCGATTGAAGAATTGATCAAAATTGGTGAATGGGTTGAAAACACGCTGGCAAAAAAATACAAAATAAAATTATTTTTTAGCCACCCCATGGCATTTCGCCCTCTTCACCGCATGTTTGGGGATAACGCGGTGGGATGCGGGCTGTGCGGAATTTTTGGCATCATCGGGGTTTTGGGCAGCGGGAAATATTCGATCTGCGGTATCGGAGAAACTACCCCGGAGCTGATTTTTGGCCACGCGGCCAAAGACCAGCTGAAAGATATTTGGGAAAATAACACCATGCTTAAAGCAATCCGCGAAGGCCTGCCCCAAAAACTGGAAGGCATCTGCGGCCGCTGCCTGATGAAAAACCGCTGCCTGGGCAACTGCATTGCCCAAAATTATTACACCACGAAAAATTTGTTTGCCGCTTACTGGTATTGCGAGCAAGCCGAGAAAAAGGGCCTGTTTCCGAAAAGTAGAATGGCATTAAAATGAAATATGCAAATCCGCGTTTAGTTGACATTAGTAATTATGCTATGACCAACGGTGCCTGTAGCCCTACTGGCTCGAGCGCATTTGATTGCGCCAGCACTGGCACCGTAGCTTCAAATAAGTGCCAGTCATTTGGCTCCATCATCACTTCTAATTGCACAGGTGGAGCCTACGCTGGTTCGTGCGGAATTGGAACTGGCGTTGGCACATAAGAGAATTGTATGAAAATAAAATATGCAAATCCACGGTTAATTGGCTTAAGTGATTACTCTATGGCCAACGGTGCCTGCACTCCTACTGGTTCGAGCGCATTTGATTGCACCAGCACCGGCACCGTAGCTTCAAGCAAGTGCCAGTCATTTGGCACCATCATCTCTTCTACCTGCTCAATGGGAGACCACGCTGGTTCATGCGGATCAGGAACTGGCGTTGGAACATAAATATTTTTAATGGATATCCAAACAAAGCAATACAATCTGAAAGTTTACGCTAACCAAAATTGGTCTTTACTTGCCGTGGCCAACGCCATTCCCTGGCTGGAAAAATTAGCAAAAATCACAAAATTATCTCCAAAAAAATCCTCCCCCAACCATAAATCGGCACATAGAATTATTGTCATCAAAAGCCGGGAATTGTCCGCCGCGCATCCCTTTGCTGGTTTGCCCAAAAAGATTGGCATTAACCTCCCCAAAACCGGCTGGCACAACCGCGACCAAAAACACTGCCAAATTTGGACCCACTCCTCCAGTAAAACAGTTATCTTTGAAATTAGCAAAGACAATAGCTTTGCCCTTAACATTATCCGCATGTGGACAATTTTAGATATAATTTACCAGCAAGTTATCGACCGCGGCGGATTTCCCATCCATTCAGCTCTAGTCAGAAAAGGGCAAAAGGGAGTAATCATTGCCGCGCACGGGGGAACCGGAAAATCAACCTGTTGCCAGCGCATCCCTCCACCCTGGGTTGGGGTTTGCGATGATGAAGTGCTGATCGTGCGCGACCAGCGCGGCCGCTACTTTGCGCACCCCGGCCCCACCTGGAGCAATTTTTTGATGAAGCGCAAGAAACGCCCCACCTGGGCAATTGAGGGAAGCGTACCAGTAGCCGCATTTTGTTTTCTAAAGCAGTCCAAAAAAGACCGGATTGAGTTTATCGGGCAGGGGCAAGGCGCTATTTGCATCAACCAGCACTCCCTGCAAATTGCCCAACGCAGTTTCCGGCACCTGGAAAAAGAGGAAGAAATAAAAATTCGCCACCGCCTTTTTGAAAACGCCTGCCAGGCGGCGAAAACTCTCCCGTCGTATATTTTAGAAGCCCATAAAAACGGGCAATTTTGGAAGGAAATTGATAAGATATTAAAGTAAGCGTGCACTCTGCAAAGGAAAGATATGATTGAAAAAAAGCCCAAATCAACCCTTTATCGCGGCTCCGGCATAGATCCGCAAACTTTCAAGCCCACGGTTTACATTGGCCCCAGCATGAACCCAACGCTCAAAGCGCCGGATATCATAGAAATTACGCCCTACTCTGATGTGGCACAAATTAAAGTGGGCGACGTAATTGTTTTTGATTCGCCCAAAGAAAAAAAAAGCATTACCCACCGCGTGATTAAAATCTCGGCTAACGGAGTGATGACCCGCGGCGACAATAACAGCTGCGCGGACCCGTGGGAATTAAAATTTGAAAGCATTACCGGCCGGGTTGACTGGACAAACAGAGGGAAAAAACGCCTGCGGATTTTTGGCGGGACCAGCGGCAAAACCTTTGAATGCTATGTGCGGTCGCGGCACTTTATGCTGCGCGTGGCGGCCAAATTTTTGCGGCCGTTTTACCGATTTTTTTCCAGGACAAAAATACTCGCAAAGACCTGGCCCGCGGCCTTTTCACCAAAATTGGTTACGTATCATCACCACGGCATCAAAGAACAACAATTGCTGCTAGGCCCATTAGTGATTGGCCGCAAATTTGCCGGCAAAAAGTGGCGGATTAGGGCACCGTTTAAACTGTTGGTGGATGAGCAAAAACTGCTGGTGCCATAATGGATACGCCCGCAACCCTTGAACCGCAATTGGCAAAATTAAAAGCACTCCACGCCGAACTGCCGCTTTGTGGAAAAAGCAAAAACGCCTTATTGGATATGCCGCCCGAACAATTTAACTTTCTGTTAGCCTTGTTGAAAGATGAAAAACCAACCCCTCCCCCAATGTCTTCCGGCGATTGGGAGTACTGGCTAGCTTTGTTGGCTTCACACAACATCCTCCCCCTGCTTTACTGGAAAATTCGTTCCTACACCAAAAATGTTGGCCCCGGGCTCAACCCGGTAATCCGCTTCCCTCCCACCAAAGTAATGGAACTGCTGCAGCGCACCTATACTTTTGGCTGTATCCAAGCACTTAAGACCGAATCCATCTTAAAAAAAATTGTATCCGCATTTTCAAAAGCGGGCATAAATTATGCGGTATTAAAAGGGCTAGCTTATGCCTATCTGGTTTATCCTGATCCCGGCGTGCGGCCCGGCAGCGATATTGACGTTTTGGTTAACGAAGACCAGTATCTTGCCGCCCGCTCAGCACTGGACGCTCAAGGTTTCCGCTGCGGCAAAAAGGTTTTTGAAACCTTAAGGGCAATTGAAAACGAGGAATCATTTATTTGGGCCGCCGGCGGCCGAAACCTTCCGCCACTCGATTTGCACTGGCGCCTCCACTCTTATCCGGGAATGTTAAAAATGGTCCCGACCAAAGAATATCTAAAAAACTGCGTGCGGGTAGCAACCTCGTCTTTTTATTTTCAAACCCTATCCCCGGAGGACTCGCTTTTAAACGCCATCATCCACCTTTCCACCATTCACAATCAAGATTTACGCCTGATCTGGATATGCGACATCGCTGGCCTGGCCAAAAAAATCACCCAATTAAACCAATGGCCGGCTTTTATTGAAAAATGCGCCGCGGCCGGCACCCGCGTGGCTGCAGAAAAAATGCTAACGCTGGCCCTGCTCTGGACGGATTTTGTGCTTCCGGCAGAATTTGCAGATTTTAGCCGGTGGCCAACGCCTTCGGGCAGAGAAATTTCAGCTTGGGAAAACGTAACCCGGCGGCAAGAAAATTTACTACGCTGGTTTGCAGTGAGGTGGCCGAAAAATTTGAGCTGGCGGGAAAATGTAAAATTGTTTAGGCATGTGCTAAAAGAAAAGTGGCAGAGGCTAATTAAATAACCAATTTTGCTTCAACTCGCTAAGCCAACCGCATGCCCAAATCCAGTCCTCACCAAACAAGCCAGTTTAAAACCGGCGGCCTCCAGCTCTTCCTGAATTTCCTGCCGGGTAAAAACATGGCCAAAAAACATGTAAAACTCGTCTCCTAACTCAAGCGGGCTTTCACGCAACAACCAGCGCAATGTCCGCCCGACGTAAAAGATTACTGTATGCCTGAAAGAAACTTTTTCTGTCGGAAACACCCAAAACGACAGCAACAGCGGGGCATTTTCCTTTAGTTGCTCTCTCATCTTCTTGATAAATGCTATCCTTTTATTTCTCCCTTGGATTGACATATAGGCACCCCACCCCACCACCGCCCCATCATATATCTGGCCGGTAACCAAGCATTCGTCTCGTTGAGTCAACACAACCCTGGCCCGTAATCCTTCTTTTTCCAAAAAGCCATTTGCAAACGCTACCAGTTTAGGATTGCATTCAAAAGCATCTACCGCGCATCCTCTTTTTTCAAAAGCATAGGCCTCGCGCCCGCCTCCCACCGCCCCAATCAATATTTTATTGCACCCAACAAAATATTTATTAGCCATCTCTTCTTCCCATGCATAAAAGCCCTGTTTATTATATGTTTCTGTAGTGTATTTTTTCTCCCATCCAAAATAACGTTCATCAATAGAATGCAACTTATTTTTAGGAGAACTGCCAAGCCGGTAACCCGTCCGTATGGCCTTCAATACTTCCGGGATTTTTTGGCACAGAACCTGCCCTTTTCGAATTATTGATAAAAGAAAACCAAAATATCGATCAATTTGTATTAGCATTAACAACTTCCCTGGATTGCTCAAGCGTAAAAATTATTACAGACCGGGGCAACAAATGCAAATTTATTATTCACAAAAGTAAATACATATGGTACTATTATAAAAATATATATAAATATTTTATATATTCGCAACACAAGGAGGGTAATATGATTAACAAGAAACCTGCAAAATATGAAAAACCAGCGTTATTAGTTTTTTGTAGCACCAAAATGACCACTTTTGGGGACTGTGCAAGCGGGGGAACACCTGGGGCAGTCGCCTGCACTAGTGGAGGGACCGCATCCGGTACCTGCGCGCCAACCGGAACCGCCGTAAAATAAGAATTTGCAAAACGCCAATAAAACGTCCGCCGGTTTTTGTAAGCCCTATTACTTTGCATTAGGCGATAGCACAACTTTCCAGTTAACTGCGGCTAAACCCCTTAAAAAAATTCTGGCCGCTTTTGCCCGCGATTACAATTTATCCAAACCGCATCGGCCAGCCGCACACCAAGTCATCATCTTGCCGTGGCACAAAAGAAAAAAATTGCCGGCGGCTATCCTGCAACAATTAAACCTTCCGCGCACCGGCTGGAAAACCGCCAGCCATCCAACCGTTACTCCGGCAATACGTACATGGTCGCACGCAAAACAAGATACCGTTTTTTTTGCAATAAAAAATATCTCACCTTTAGACATTAGCTGGGTACTGCTACATATATTCGCACACGTTATCCGCGCCGGGGGATTCCCTCTTCACGCCGCCATGCTAACCAAAGACAAACACGCGGTTTTAATCTCCGCGCCGGGAAAAACCGGCAAGACCACCAGCTGTTTAAAAACCCGGCGCCCCTGGAAAGCCAGTTGCGACGATCAAGTTATTGTTTTCAAAAACAATGATCACTATTTTTCCTATCCGTTGCCTACCTTAACCGCATTGCCGAAAAAAGCCATTTTCCAAGGTAAAACTTGCCACCCCATGCGCTTGTCCGGCATATTCTTCCTTGAACAAGCAACAAAAGATTCTGTCACCCCTCTGCCCCCCAGCCAAGCTGCCGTTTTACTTTATCAACACATGCAGTTTTCCTCATCCGGCAAATCATTATTTGCTGTTTTCCGTTCCCGCCGACAGCTGGAAATAAAAAAGCTTGAAAATGCCAGCAAACTGGCTCAAACCATCCCCTGCTTTATTTTACGCGCAAAACTTAACGGGCATTTTCTGCAAATCATTGAAAAAGCTCTGCGCCGGCACCCTACCCCAGCCTCCGCAGCACAGGTCCCTCTGTTTATTGACTATAAACCCCATAATTGATAAGCTTTCAAATATGGGCCCTTAGCTCAAGGGCAGAGCACTCGGCTCATAACCGAATGGTTGTTGGTTCGAATCCATCAGGGCCCAATTTAATGAGGTGCAAATATGACGCAAAACGAAGAAAAAGTAACCGCCCAGGACCTGATCCAGCAGATTGACGAATTTGAAAAAACCATCTTAAAACTTAACGAAAACGTGGCGATTTTGAGAAAAAAACTGGCCGCAAAGCAGGCGCAATACGGCGATGACGTGAGCCAATGGCCGCAACAAAAGTAACCGTACACTCTGACGGCGCCGCGCGCGGCAACCCGGGGCCGGCAGGCATCGGCGTAGTCATTAAAAATGGCGCGCAAACCCTCCTTGAAATATCGGATTACATCGGTGAAACCACCAATAATATAGCCGAATACACAGCGCTGATCCGAGGGTTAAAAGCAACGTTAAAGCTGGGGCACAAAACCGCCGATTTTTATCTGGACAGCGAGCTTTTGGTAAAGCAAATCAAAGGCGAATACCGCGTAAAAAATGAAGGCCTGAAACCGCTGTTTTTGCAGGCGCAATCCCTAATCAAAAAATTCCATGCTTTTTCAATCCACCATACCCGCCGCGAAAATAACCAGGAAGCGGACGCGCTGGCAAACCAAGGAATTGATGCGCGATAATTTTAGCCGGCGGATGGCAAACTAGCCAGCACCTGGTCCAATTCTGTGCCGTGCTCCTCCATCCAAGATGGGTTCAACACCTCGATTAATCCCCTTGCGGACACAATTGCCTGATCCCAATTAATACTTTTTTCTATAAATTGGTCTTTCCAGCCGGACAAAATTTGGCGGGCTTGCTCCCGTACTGCCGGATCAACAGAAATTAGCAGGACATTGGTCAAATCTTCGGGGTCAAATAGGCCCGCGTCAGAAATATGCTGAAGCTGCTTAATTGCTTCGCGGTTGCGATCCAATAACATCAAGGGTGACACCGCGCGCCGCCGCGCCAGCGGGGCAAAAGGATAATCATGCACCAGGACTTCGGCTTCAGTCAGTGCGACTTCAGCCTTGGTTGCCTGCTCGCCCTCCGGCGCCAGGGACGCAAGTTTAGTTAAATAATAAACGCCCGCCGCACGGGCCTCAATTTCGTTATATTCAAACATAAGGTCATCCTTCAGGATCTCGGCTGCCGCCTGGGCTTCTGCGGCGGCTTGCTCTAACATGCTGATCGCGTCATCCCCCGCCCGTCGCGAATTTACATAAAGCAAAACCGAGCGGACATAATGCTCTTCTGCCGACAATAATTGATCATGCATGGATACAGTAGACGGTTTGTCCAAAGATAAATCCGGCAGGGAAGAAATTACTCCCAACGCCCCAGCCGCCAATGGCATATCCAGAACAGAAGCTTCGGCAGTAGCTGCAGCAACCGGATGTATGGTAGGTTTCGGCGCCGCCAGCAGACGACTATATTCAGCTAGAAAGCGCTCCGCTTTGTCGGCTGCGGCGACGGCGTTATCTCCATCCAAATACATGGCCATGACCGCAAAAATTTTTGCCTTGAACAAGGTGGCTTTAGGCTTGTTATCACTTTCTAGCAAGGCCATCGCCAGCTCAAATTGACCGCCATAAATATAAGCTTCCACCATCCAATAACCCATGTCCGCCACCCCAATAGACAATTTTGCCGCTGCCAGTCGTAGAGGCGGCAAGGCGGGATCCGCGAGGCTTTTCCTTGCTATTCTAATTATCTCTCGCATCAATGCCTGGGCACGGGAACCATTATGATTGACAACTTTATTAAGAATATCCAGCGCAACCGTATGCTGTCCCAACTCCAGTTGCATCATGGCCAGCATGCAGGTCGCCAGTGAGGCCTCCTCCGGGTCAATTCGGACAACTTCCCGGTAAAACGGTATTGACGCTTTAAAAAGATGCTTCCGCGCAAACATAAACCCGATGCTCTGGAGGTTTTGCAAGATCACCTGACGTTCAATCTGGATTTCACGCAAGGCATTCACGCCCAGTTGATGGGCCTCCACCATAGGACCAAGTTGGTCAAAAGCATTACTGATGGCTGAACAGACCTGCTGGATTCTTTCCATGACAGCAGATAAATCAAAACCTGCAATGGTTTCCTGTCGTTGCCGTGCGGCAAAATAATCGCGGATGCGGCTACCCAGGCTTGCCAGCCGGACCGCATTAGCGCGTAAACCCACCAAAGGATGGTCGGATAATGCCGCAGCCTCATCCAACGCGCGGTCGGACTCATCGTACCGACCAAGCTGAGAAAGGAAATTGGCTTGCTGGAGCCGCGCAACAATATTTCTGGGGTCTTTGGCAATGGCATCTTCCACAAAACGCAAACGAAAAGACGGCTCCTTGTCTGTTGCTCTAAATTGATCAGACAACATGCCAAACCATTCTGATTCAAGGTTTACCGGACTTGCATAATCAACATTAATGAACCGGAAAACCCGTGCAACCGCATCTCTGGTATCATCCCTTTCCCATAACACATCCGCAAAAAAGTCGTGGATGCGCTGCGCGCGCCGCATTTCCGGCGTTGTAGGGAAAATTGCATTTAATACGACTGTCCCTGGCAGGGTTGAAACCCTATCTTCACTTTGGGCTTCCCGCAGTAAATTACGTCGGATCCGATCCAGTAAAATTTCAAGGCTTCCTCCGCGTTGCAGCCCCGCCACAAACATCTCCACTAAAGCCGGCCGTAAATCTTCTTGCTCCCATAACTCAAATGCCAAGAGCGTCGCGTCTTCAGCCGTCTTGCTCTCAAGCAGAACGCGGCGCAAATCTGTCAGTGCCGCCCGTTGCGCTTCACCACCAGCACTAACCCGGCGTTTAATTCGAGAAAAAACATCTTCTTCTGTTACTGTCGATCCACTGGCTGCAGGCGTACCCTGCGATATTTCTCTTTCTATCCTTTTAGTTTCTGCTAATAAAAACCGGTTAACCTGATCCGCAGCAGGTCGTCCACACCTTGCTCTCACCAAATTAACCGCGGCATCGCGAATATCACCAGGCCTCAACCTCCGTGGAGCGCCCCCCCTGCCGGCAACAAATATTTCATTTCCATCTCTAATCATACTTTCAAGTCGCGCGCGTGTCCTATCAGAAACTAACGCCGCCAGCGCTGTTCTTCCGACGCTACCTCCCCCGTTCCGGGAAAAAGCTGCGTCTACCCTGGTTAACTCTTCTTGGGTTGCTGGTTCCCACGCATTGACTGCCAACCCAGGCATCCAATATGCCGCCGCTAGCGCCACGGATCGAACTTTAAACCCGCCACAATCCTCTTCATCCTGTTGGGGACCGGCAAAAACCCTCTGCAATAAAACATCCAATTCTCCCTGCCGTGTTTCCCCCTCACTCCACAACTCCGCCACCGTATGAAGAAACAATCCACGCTCTTCCATTATTGCATCTGTCAACCGAACCATTTCGCTCTCTACTAATGCCCCCACCCCATCCACCCCGACAACCCCCGCCGCCCTCAAATCCCCAACCATTTTGCGACAGGGAATAACGGCACTTAATCCCGGATCCGCCAGTTGCGCCCGCACGCGTTCTAAAAAAATCTCGACTAAAATCGGATCGGCAAACTGCGCTTCTCCCAGAGCAAACTGCCGCCTGATATCCGGCAGAAGAACATCTGCCCCCAGTAAACGAGTTGCCAAATCGGTCAGTAAGCGCCGGGTTTCTGTGACTGCGCCTGTTTCTGTTCCAGGTTTTTCTCTTTGCAATTGGCGCAAAAACGGCTGGATGGTTGCGGAAAGATCTCCGCCAAAATGTTCAATCCAGTATCCAAGATGCGCAGCGCGTTTTACCGGATCTGCCGCAACCTGGACACAGGCCTGCATTTCAGCATCGGCTTCAACCGCACGCAAAGCACCTGCCAGCGCCGGCTCTTCTGATATAAATTCAGAGATAGCCGGACGATGCTCTGCAATTTCAGGGAATTGCCCGATGGCATAAACCCGTTGAATTTCCACACTCACCACTACGGCCGCCACACGCCTGCCAGCTTCACGTTGATCTCTTTCCCAGCGGTCACCACTCCGGCGAAATACCTGATAAACTTCTTCGGCACTGGCGCCTGCCTCCGCTAAGGCGCGCGCCACCAACAGGCAAGTTTCCGGCACGCCAATCGTATTAACCTCAACTTGGTTTTGTGTACGTAAATGCGCGCGGTAAACCAGTTCATCTAAGCTTTCATTCCCCGCTTCCCCTTGCGGCCAAAATTCTCTCACCCTCCCTACAACCGTTTCCTCAGTAGTTAAAAACCTTTCCCAGGCGGCGTCAATATATCCAGTGACCGCCGCGTCAAATTCGTCAATTCCGGTAATCCCGCCGCTCTCAAGCGATGCCCTTAAACCCGCCACCTCCTCCCGCGCCGCCAACCCCCTTTGCGTGAACGCGTCTTCCATCCTGGCCTGTCTGGCACGCAAAACCAGCCGGTTCCCCACTGCGCGATCTTCTCCCAACGACAAAAGGTCACGGACTCTGGCGGGTGCAATATCCCCTTCCATCAATCCTCGGGCCACCCTTATCAAAAGCCCCTCAACCACGGCATCTGCTCCTCCCAATGTTTGCGCTTGAAGCAGTCCCCATAATGGCACACTGCGCTGGCCTAATGCCTTATTGACATTTTGAGCTAACGGCTGCTGGATTGATTCTGATCGAGGCCGCGGACGATTGCCTTCCAGCGCCATAACTTGGCCAACGGCATCTTGGACTATTGCATCATCTTGTAAAGCAAAAACTCTGCCTAATGCCCGGTGCACGGCAGCCGCACCAAAAACCCTTCCCACTTCTTCCACAAATGCCTCCGGCCGCTCAAAGCCCAGCGGGACACCTTCGACAAAATATATATCTGAAGCCACATCCACCAGGCCGCCCATCCATTCATCCGCCTGTAACTCTTCCACACCGCTATCCCGACCAACCGCCGCAACGGTTTCCAGTGGAACACCCCGCCGCAGCAGACGGGCCAACATTTTACGGAGGCTTGCGCCCAACCCTTCACGTGTATCTTCTCGGACAATAGTAAAAGCCGGTGCCAACTCACGAAGAATTGGTTCTGCAGTAACCGGCCGACCGGCGGCAAGCACCTGGACCGCCGCGCATTCAGCTTTCGCATAACATTCAACTGACAGCACATCGTTTATTTGATCCGGATCGGCATTGGGCGCCGCTTCCAGACCATGCCATCTTTCAAAAACAGGAACGGCCTCCTCCGCTCTCCCCAGCGCATGCAGACAAATGCCAATATTGCCAATCACTTCCTGGTCATTCGGCGTCATGGCATCCACGTCATTAAAGCAGGCCAGTGCGGCTTCAAGTGCTTTAGACATGCGCCTAAAGTGCCCTTGAGTATACAACGCGTTCACAAAATCCTGCCGATAATTTAATGCACTCGCGGGGTTAACTGCCAGTTCAACAAACTGCAGCATTGCATCATGCTGGCGCACCGTTCCTGGAGCTCCCTTATCACTGCCGAGTACAGCAAAACCCAATTCACGCAAAACCAAAGCATGCCCTTCACGTAGCCGGTCCGCCGCGCGTTGATATCCGCCTGGTTGATTAACTTCACCCTTCGTCTGCATGTCACTAACTCTATCTAAAGCAAATCCCGCTTGAACCAAAAACCTGATTTGCGATTTCGGCGCCGCGGCAAAGTCGCGTTGGGCGGAATCCTTTGCATCCTGGTGATAATTAATTACGCCTCGCTCCCAGTGCGCCAAATCGCACTTGTCGTCAATCTCCAGCGCGCGGCTAATTTCCGCTAAAGCCGCATCGCGTTTTCCCAAAATCCGCAAAAGGCGGCCCCGCTCGGCATAATGCTCGGCATAGAGTTGCCTTTCCTCTGTCATTGCCGTACGGCCCAAAAGCTTTGCCATCTGCTCCCGCATCCCAGCCGGGATCCCGCCTACCTGCAATGTCATAACCGCAAACCCGGTTGTGGCCAAGGCATCTGCTTCGGCCTGCCCAAGGTAAGCAACTAACATTTCTATAGCATTTGGATTCGCATCAATTGCCAATTCCCTGGCCCTTTGCAGCGGTTCACGCAATGCCGCCACTGCCAACGGGCGCTGGGTTGCGTTCATTTCAACCGCAGACCTGGCTGCGTCACGCAATAACACTTCACCGGCTGGAATAATAATTAAGGGAGCACGTACCCCGGCAGGAACACGCGGACCAGGGCGCCCAGGCGGGCCATCTAATCCATTGGTACGCCAGCCGGATCGCGGCAGACCTCCCGTCGTTGCCGTAACTCTGTCTAATAACTCTTTTCTGCTTCCCATATTCTTTCTCTCCCTTACGTTAATCCGCCACGTATGTTTCTTCTGCAAAAAGGCAGGAAAATTTCAGGAATTGAGGGGATTATTTTTCAGGCGTAAAACCCAATCACAAACACGCCGGCCAGCATGATGCCAATACCCACCAGGCGCGAAAACGCGTTTTTTTCTTTAAAAAACACCAAGCCCATTAAACTGCCAAACAATATGCTGGTGCGCTTCAGCGAAATGGCGTACGCAGCATAGGTCATAGAAACCGCGTTAAAATGCCCAATGATTGTCAACCCCAAGAAAATTGCGGCCAAGCAATAAAGCCCCAGCCGGCCCGGGTTTAAATTAAACTTTGATTGCCCGCTTTTTAGCCGAAAAAGCAGGAAGGGGGTCAAACCGAAAAATATTATCAACGGAAAAACCAGAGCAAAAAAGTTGGGATCGGACAAAATGATCATTTGTTTTCCCAGCACCACATTGATACCGTATATAAACGCCACCAAAAACATCCAGCGGCTGCCGGCCTCCCTGCCAATCGCCAGCCACGGAGCAAAAAAACCCTTTTTAACTTCATTAATGTTTAGCCAATAGCTGCCCAAAACCACTAAGGCCACCCCCGCCATCCCCAGCGCACTGATTTTTTCCCCCAAAATCAACCGCGAGGTTACAATAACAAAAACCGGGGTAAACGACAAAAACGGCAACGTCAGCGTCAGGGGGGATAATCGCAGGGCTTTCAAATACGCTAAAAAAGCAAATATTTCCAATGGGATCAATATCAGCGCCACTTGCCAAAAGCCGGCTTCAACCTGCAGCGGCCGGGTAAGAAATAATCCGATGAGCGATAAAGGCACAATAAATACAACCGATAACCAAGCTACAATAAATTCGTCGTCTTTTTGCAGTAAAAATTTTGACACCGCGTCACTACAGCCCGTGGCCAGCGCCGAAAGCAAAGCAAATAAAATCCAGGTCATAATGAGGGGTATTTTAACATATCACTGCAGTGCGCGTGGTTTATTCCTCTGACAACAATTTATCAATTGCATCATCCGTCAAGCTGGGGTCATGGCGTTTGGCAGATGCGCGGGCTTCCGCAAGAAAATCATCCCATCCTTTGCCTGTTCTCCTAAAAGCCAACCAAACTGCTTTTGCGCGGGAAGCAATGCCCGCATCAGCGCGATTCATTAAATTTATGATTGCTCCGCGGGCATCCACAAAGATACAAACCGTGCCCAGGATCAATCTTTCTAAATGCACCAGGGCTTCCGCGTCCGTTTCAATAGTATTTTGTCTAACCAGCGGCCACACCGCCAGGCCGCGCGCCATTGCCGCATAAGGGTACCGCTCAATAAAGCATCTGGCCGCCGCCAATTCTTCCGCTTCAAACTCCACCCGGCCTTCAGTCACTAACGCAGTTAACGCAACTACCAGAGAATAATGCGCAAAAATTGCATCCAGCTCTGACAAGAAATGTCCCGATAATTGCTCAATGGCTTCACGATAAATTGCCCGTGCCGCCTCTATTTCTCCGTTTGCGGCCATCAGCCGGGCTTGTGCCAGTTTCATTCTCCCTTCCAAGTCTGCTCTGACCGCCGTACTGTAGCTGGCTGCAGTATATCGACCTCTGACCTCGGCCAATTTATTGGCGGCGTCACCAAATCTCTTAACAAAAATATAAAAATGGATACGTGTTAGATGAAACGACAAGTGGTCTTTGCCTGCGTTTCGAGCGCGTGTAATAACGCCTTCTAAAAAATTTATGCCTCTGTCATCTGCCGCCAAACCATACATTACGGCTTCGGACCATAAAACATCCACGGCAAAAAGCGCTGCCTCTGCTTTGGGCCTTGCGCGCACCTTCATATCCCATCCATTCTTAAAAAGATCCAATAAAAAGTTCGCCGCCAGATCAAATTTTCCCTGCCGCATCAATGCATCACATCTAATCGCCAGCACACAATAGCCCGCCGCACTTATTGCTTTATGGTCTAAAACCGCCCAGGCGCGGTCACAATAATCAACGGCTGCCTCCAGCTGTCCCGCCAGGGACGCTAATAAGGCAATTTTGTACAATTCTTTTCGAACCGCATCCATCTGTCCGGCAACCATTGAACTTTGCGCCACAGCAGGAGAAAGAGCCGCGTGCGCTTGCAATAAATCTTCATAAGCTCGAGTATTTTCATCCAACCGGCCATTAATATCTGCAATCGTACTGGTCGGACGCTCAAGGGTTTGGTTATAATCCACCCCCGCTAACCCATTAACTAAAACCGTCAAACTGCCCGCAAAACGCAACAGCGGATCATTTTCTCCGGCAGCCATAACTTCAGCCACTATGGCCCGGGCCCGTTCAATATCTTGGGCCGCATAAAACAAGTTTGCCAATTCCAGCCGCGCCAAACCTCGAAGTTGTGTTTCATTTAATTCCAAATCTTTCGTCTGCACGACCTGATACTTTTTCGTCAGCAGGGGCTCGAGCACGCGACGCCACGCCTCATCCCTCCCCCAAAAAGCATCCAATAAAACCACCGCATTTCTGGACGGTTTCCCCTCCACCAATTTTGCCAGGCCATTTTCAACCGCGGCACGGGTTACTCCCGCCATATCTGCATCGCCGCTATTTAATGCGGTATCTACCAGGGCAGGAATATCCATCTCTGCACCTTCGGCCAGCTTAAGCGCTCGATTAAAAACTTCGTCGACCCGGCGCTCTTCTGCTTCACAAGCTTTCGCCAATTGGTCAATTTCTTGCTTTAATCCGCCAGCCAACCCTTTATCTTTAATCGTCGCTCCTTTAGCCGTTACGCGGGTAACCAATTCGGCGGCGGCTTTTCGGGCATCTTTTAACGTCCGTCCGGATTCACCTGGAGTCATCAATGTCCGGCGCGCACGGAGTAAAACAAAATTAGCTACGGCCTTTTCCAAAACTTCGGGAATTCTAGAAAATGCCTGGACAACTTGGTCATAACCTCGGGCTGTATCCTGCTCCATGGCATACACCCCAACCAATAGCTTTAGCGGCACTTCGCCCGCACAATCTAACAAAGTCGCCTGCTCCTCACCCTCTACTACCGGGCCAAATACCTGGCCAAAGGCTGCCAGGCGGACGCCGTGAGCTAAAAATGCCCGGGCCACATTTTTTAATGCAGAATAATGAACCTCGTCAACCCAGGTTTGCGCATCCGGGGATTGAACCATTGGCTTTCTGCTTATCAAAAGGGGGGCCAGTCCCATGACTGTTTCTAGCGGGGTAGTGTGACCAACTTCTTTCAGGCGGGCTTCGGCATAAAACACTCCGGCAAACCAAGCATCTTTCACTGTCGGCTGGCCGGCCTCATCTGCAACAAACAAAGCAAACGCCGCACGCGAAAAACCTGCATTTGCACCGAATCCTCCACTTTTTTCAACAGCATAGAAAACATCAAATATTTCTTGTGCATCATCAATGTCAGATCCCCTTAACGCTTCAACTGCCACCGCCAAATGAATCGGAAAATTGGCCTCCAGCGCGTCAATCCTCTCTTCGGCTGATCCTTCAATCCGCCGGCCAAACACTTCCGCAAACATTTGAAAAGTTATTCCGTTATCTAATAAAGTTCCCGCAATTTGTCGGACCGCCCAAGCAAAATATGGACGTAAATCCGGCTCTTCAGATATTAACCATTGTGACTTCAAAAAAAACGGGTCCAATGCCTGACTGATACTGCCCGCAGTTACCTCTGGACCATTAAATGTCTTCGCGCGCAATATCGCTTCTTTTAGTTCAGTCCGCCAAGCCAGTGACTCGGGAACAACCGCTTCTTCGCCGTAACTATCTAGCGCCCCGCGCGCTACGGCAAAATACCGCAAAGATTCTTCCGTTTCCCCGATTAAATCCAACAACAGCGCAAAATCCCTAAAAAGATGCCAGTTCACACATCCAGCCGCATCCAGTGCGGTGGCCGCCATTTGATAAGTTTCCCGGGCCGCAGCATAGGCATTCTGCTCTGTTTGAATTCCTCCCAATCTATATAAAAGATCAACGTAAGTTGCCACCCCGGCGCAGTGTTCGTCCGATTCTCCTGCAGATAATAATTCCAGTGCTTTGGCACGCGCTTTTCCAATTAGGCCCACATCAAAACCCTCCTCTGCGCCTAATGCTAAAAACGCACTGCGTTCAGCCGCGGCAATATCTGCTTTCGTTAACCGACGGTCTCCCCACCCCGCTATTGCCGCCCGAATTGGCCGGGCAAAGGCATCCGCTTCACACGGCAACAAAGCTGAACGAGTTAAAATCGACCCGCACCGCACCTCGTTTTGCCGTGCCAGTGGGCGCACCGCGGGTCTACGCAACTTTCCCCCGCTTGCTGGTAATTCAACCTTCGCTAATACAATAGCCATATGCTTATTTCGTAAATAATCCAAAAAAATTTCAATAAATGGTATAATAAATTTTGAGCAGGCCGGGTGACCGCTCGTCCCCCAAGTTATTTGGAGGTAGAGAGGAAAGTCCGGACTCCCAGGGCAAAGGTGGCCGCTAACGGCGGCCGTGTTTTAGGACATAGGGAAAGTGGCACAGAAAATATACAGCCAACCTCACCCCTAAAGGATGAGCGGCGATAGGTGAAAATGGGAGGTAAGAGCTCCCACATGACAGTCCCGAGAGGGACGGTGCGCCAAACCCCACCTGGAGCAAGGTCAAAATTGGAAAGCGCGGCCCGCGCGTCCTGCCTGTCGGCAGGCAGGTATGATCCTAAGTAGACCGCAAAGATTCTGGCAGTAATGTCAGAACAAGATAGATGGTCGCCACCTTCTGTATTTGGCGCGCAAGCGCCAGCTGCGGGGGCGTACAAAATCCGGCTTATAGGCCTGCTCAACTTTACAAATTAAAAGGGCATAACATGAAAAATCCCTTCGGCAGCAACCTGAAATTATTAATGTTTTTCATCCTTTTCCTGGCTCTCCCCTTTCCGCTTTTTGGCGCCGAAAATCCTGATGACAACCCCTGGAAATATGAACCAGAATATGAATCCATTGCCACCGAGCATTGTACGGTTACGCACGCCTTTAGGTCTCACGAACATGAAACTCGTACCGGCAACAATACTAACTATACTTATCAATCAGACACTTTCGATGAAGTAAAAGATGATCAGGGAGTTACCCTAGGGCTCTACAGCCGGGAAAACCAGAACCCCGATGGTTCAGAAGATATTTACCATGAATATACCTTTACCGATGAATACGGGCGGCCAATCAAAGTAACCGAATCCTGGGGATATGACAAAGATGGCAATATCGCTTACATGAACCCCCCGGAGGAAGTGCCTTTTGAGAAAGACGGCGGGCTGGCTTTTGACAGCGTTTCCAACCCGGGAACGCCAAACGAAACAACTGCTAACGTCATTTTAGGCGGCGATAAAATGAAAGTCGACCTGCCCCAAAACCAAAGTAAAATTTACGATTTAATCAATAACCAAATTTATCACATTGATTATCTGGCAAAAAGTTATCGCCTCTCTGACATCGACATTTGCGAGCAACTTGGGCTGTTGATCCAACCCTATCTAGGTTACTTCCAGCAAGTGCTGGAAATTTTAGGCAAGATCCCGGCGGATCAATCCGCCGGCAGTTCACTGCCAGCCGAAGCCAGTGCAAAGATTAAAGA
>Ga0265292_1000511_pt1 | contig 53408 bp, 43 predicted proteins | sample Munlanlewell296A_FD_189080 | JGI IMG/M metagenome (GOLD analysis project Ga0265292, IMG submission 189080) | Leachate microbial communities from a municipal landfill in Southern Ontario, Canada - Leachate well 296A | ecosystem: Engineered > Solid waste > Landfill > Unclassified | place: Canada... | reverse complement strand
ACCAAGAGAAGATGGATAAGCAAATAGAGGATCAGCAGAAAGGCTTATTCAAGTAACAACGGCAAACAAGATGGTACCTTTCAGGACTATCTTTTCAAGCCACCTCCTCTGGGGGTGGTAGTTGACTAAAAAAGCTAGAGAGGGGGCTTTTCGCTACGTTGGCCTAATACTTGAACAGTGCGGGATTACAAGAAGATATATAGAGAAATTTGTTGCAATTATTAAGGATGGTAAAGAAAAGTATGGATGGGAAGGCCTTTGGACCATCGACTATCTCAGTTACAAAGCTCTCGTTGAAAGACATCCTGCTTCAGCTTATCTGAAAGATTTTCTTCTTGATCAATCTGGATATGCTTTTTTCAAGGCGGTTGCAAGAAATATTGCACAATACCATCGCCGGGATATTGAACTCACGGATCTCCAGCATATAACTGGCTACAGGCCAGGATTTTGGAATGATTTAATCAAGACACTCTCATCAGAAGAAATAACCCGCCAGCAAAGACATAGAAAGTCTATCCCGGTTCCCAAATTATTTTTTGACCCTGATTATCTTTACATTTTTATACAGTTCGATAGAGATTGTGTGAATAAAGGCTACTATAAAATCGATGGCCATCAAGTGAATGATCCCAAAAAGATATTAATTGATATTCGTGATTTTTCAGACAGATATTATTTAGAAATCAGAAATGAAGATGGTAAATGGAACCCCATCGAAATAAACGGCTGGACTCCAAATATTTCACCCTTTGCTTTTTTTGAACAGAATAAAGGATATATTTCGGACGTGAGCAGAATATCACCTGGCTCCTATTACTTGCTCTTACCAATTGATCTTAGCGAAAACATCCCCGAGGGAATCATTATTAGCAGTCTGGGGATTGTTTCGCTTCCTTTCGATGAATTCTATAAAGGTTTTCAAGTCTCTATACGCAATAAAGACGATCTTAATTTCCTGAATATTGAATTGTCAATGGATGATAATAACTTTATAAGTTGGGATAATCCAAAGAACAGGTTTATTGAAGCACGTGATGTTTCGGAGGTTTTTTATGGAGAACTTCCAGCGATTAAAGTAAAGCAGGCAAATCTTTTTCGTTCAAATCATGTCGCACTCTTTGTGGATTTTGGAGAAGGGCGCAATCGAATCCAAATAAAAGATGAAAAAGAAGAGGTCATCCTTTCGTTTAACGCAAAAAAACCTGCTAAGGGTATGTTTTGGGTAGAACCGATCAGCAGATTATCGCGGTTCTTAGGTAAGGATATCATCGATACTCTTTTATTCACTGTCATCCCTTACGGCTCGATCAACTGGCCATCTCATTTGTTATCATCAGAAGAAACAATTGAAATCAGTTTTAACGGAGACGACAATGTAGAAATAGAGCTTGAAAAGTGCATCCCGCTTGATGCTGAGAAAAAAGTTTGGCAAATTCCTCCAGAAATAAAGATAGTAGAGGGAATATTGCACTCAGAAACGATAACAATAAGATTAGTTCACCATCTTCATCGAGCTTCTATATCTTCATCACATAGAATTGAAAAAAGCAACTTTTCAAGTAAATTCAATTTCATAGCTGAAGGACTACCCGGAATGGATTTGAAAATTGTCATGTCGGCTGAAAGACACTATAACTTAGGAAATCTGGGCAAGTTAGATGAATTTGGGAGAATGGAGTTTTCGTCCTTCGATATCAGAGACAGTATTATTAATATAACTGAGCCAACTGGAAGGTTTATGCTTGTTGACGGTGATAGACTTGTACCAACGAATACTTATTTTTATGATCCTCCAAGGATTAAAGAAAAACTACTGGCTGATACTGAAGATTCTCTTTTACACTGGATTGCATTTTCCGATGAACAAATGCAGAAATCTCTTCTTGACTTATCTCGAATTATTGCAGGCAACCTGCAAGCAGTTGATATCAGAATACTTGATGATATTACAGATGGCCTCATAGAATGGGTGGTTGAATTGGTAGCATGTTCATTCGTATTCGACGAAATAGGGGGTAACTGTAATTTTTTGGATATTCAACTGCAACTAACAGAAGAGGTAAAAACTGCCCTCGATTGGTATTTGAGAGCACAAGCAGTTTATGACACAAAAAATCTTACGGTAGCAGAGAATCAGTCAGAAGACTTATTAGAGGAAATCAAAGTCATTGAATGGCGTCCTTGCATAATTAGATGGAAAGATCAATTTGAAAAAATTAGAGACAGGTTGCAATCAGAGCATGAATTAACGCCCCTTATTGAGGAATGGGCTAAGGAAGTTAAGGATCCTCCGCATCAATATGATAGCAAGCTTTCCTTGTTTCCATTTGGCACAGATCTGACTCTGTCTTGGCACTTTTATTATATGGGAGACTATTTTAAGGCTTACCAAAAAGCAATTCATGTGATCAATCATGCAATAGGCTTGACATATGACTTAGCGGTAATAGTTGCCCAACTCTGCTTGCTCAAGACAGGACGATTTGAACAAGTGGACAAAATTATCATTCATAACTATCACAGAAAACTCAATGGTCACATGTCCACTCTGATATGGGCTGCCAAAATACTCAGCAACCCTAACGTCCATACTGCTATGACGAGTTTAATCAATTCATTAAATTGCTCCCTCTTGCCTTTGCGGGCTGAGGATATGCCATTGCTCAAAAGAGAGTTTTTAAATTCAAACCCCTATGTTAAAAATAAGCTTGGGTGTGAGTATTGGTTGTTTCTTCTTGTTGCAATGTGCTATGCCACACACCGAAAAGACAGTAATACCGTTTTGAGCATATCAAGATTGCTGAACACTTGTTATAATATTCCCAATTTGGTATCTGTATCAGCTATCTTTGAAAAATTAATGAGGTCAAATCATGATTGAACAGGATGTATTAGAAAAAGAATTACTTGAACTTGTAACTTTGTTTAAGACTGGGAAATCGATCAAACCAACCCCAGAAGACAATTTAAAACTTCAAGAAATAGTCAAATCAGATGGTAAAGGACTACCAATTGTCATAAAGTTCATTCACAAATTTCCTCCCGATATTATCTGCAAAGCGATAGTGCAGGTATGGGAACACTTAAATGATGATAATAAATTTAAGTTTGTATCGGAGGTCATTAAGCTCCCCAAAAAGGATAATGATCAAAAGCTCAAGCTAATATTTGTTTCTTACATATCGGAAGTAGATCCCAAAGCTGCATTGCGACTATTCAAGGATATCTGCGAAGGATCATTTGATAAGAAACAAAATGTTCCCAAACCAAAATTCGCTCAATTACTACGGTTGGTTTTGTTGAATTCTGTCTCCCCCAATCTTATCAGACTTCCAATAGGAAGCAACTCTATTGAAGATATCAACGCAGTAATTATTTGCAGCCTGCATTCCGCGTTTATGATCAATAGAAGCGATAGAGATTTAATTCCCCCTGAAGGACAATTTTCTCTTCTGAAATGGGTTAGAACAGCTCGATCTCTTAGTGACTTGCCTGAAACCATGATAAATTCCATTAATGAACACATAATGAAGTGGCCTCTGTCTATGGTCCCTTCACTAAAAGAGATATTATCTCTATTCCCAGAGATTCTTAAAAAAAACACAGAAGATGTCTGGCGAGACATTCTTGCTGGTATGAAGGAGATAGGAGTTCCCAATACTCAACATAAAACTCTTCATCGAGAAATTGAACCTCTTCGCTTCAACCCACAATTAGTCTTAAACAATCTTGGAGAATACATTCAATCTTTAGAAAAAAAAGAACATGATCTTCGAGAGGATTATCAGAAAGCCTTACGTAAAATTGAAGAAGTTGAAGCCGAAGTTCACTCTTCCGGTGACCTTATAGCAAATTTGAGAAAGAAGAATAACCATCTCGATAAAGAAAAAGAACGGTTAGATGATGCTCTAAAAGCTGAAAAAGAGATATGCAGCCAACTCCGTCCTAGAATCAACGGATTGGAAGAAAATCTCTCCAATGCTAAGAACCTCGCAGAAGAACTCCAGACTAAAATCGACATCTTGGTGAAAGGGCATGCTGAGGAGATTAAAAAAATGGTTTCTAAAATTGATATTGAATCTGAACATCAGTTAAGTGTATTCATGCAAAAACTTGCAGGATCTCTCGCCATAGAATATGCTGATTTCAAGACCATAATCAATAAGTCCATGTCTACAGAACTTGGGGATTCATTACGTGAACAATTAAAGAAGATTTTCAGAAAACTTGAAGCAGAGGGAGTGCAGTTTAATAAGGACATGGCATGAGTGAACATTTCGGAATCGATTTCGGTACAACCAACAGCGCAATAGTGGGTATTTCCCATGATCGACCAACCTATTATGGGGATGAGTTAGGACAGCCTTATCCTTCCATTATTGCCATAGATCGTATGACCGGAAACGTAGTTTGCCGAGGCAGGGAAGCATGGAAGCAAAGAGAACAACTTAGACAGCAATGTGAGATAATTACATCGGTCAAGACATTGCTCGGTTCGGAAAAAAGCTGGTTATGCGGAACAAGAAGTTGGACTCCTGAAGACGTAACAAGCGAAATACTGAGAGGGCTGAAGGAGGAGGTTTTAAAGCGCACCCGCGGCATTTCAGAGATGAAAGAAACTATCATCTCTATCCCTATAGGATTTTCGCCAAAGAAACGGAAGTCGCTTCGTCGAGCTGCAAAAAGAATTGGATTAGATGTTAAAGCTTTTGTAGCGGAGCCGACAGCCGCGGTATATCGTAAATACAGTGAGTTGAAAAAGTGGTCAAAAATAGCTGTTTTTGACTGGGGTGGCGGTACTCTCGATATCTCTGTTGTGGAAATTAAAGGTGACTCAATACATGAAATTGCTACAGTGGGGTTGAGACTCGGAGGAGATGACTTCGACATAAAGATAGCTGAATGGGCACATAATCAGGTGCTGAAACAAAAGGGAGGTTTGAAAGCTTTTGAGCAAATACATGCTCAATTGCGCGATAGATTAATCGTTCGAGCAGAAGAGGCAAAGCGTGAGTTATCAATACAAAACGAAACCAACATTTCACTAAATGAATACGGTGAATTTGGAGCTATCAATATTAAGGTTGATGCAAAAACACTATCAAACCTGCTCGCAACAGATATTAACGATGCCGTAAGTGCACTCACAGAAGCAATTGAAAAAAGAGCACATATGAGTCTCGATGAGCTTGGATGCGTACTAATGGTTGGTGGGACCAGTAAACTTCGAGGCCTTTATGAGAGGATTGCCAATACTTTTCCCTGTGAGATTTTACATCCTGAAAAGGATTCTGATTGGCATGTTGCACATGGGGCTGCCATGCTAGGACAACACAAGGGATCATATGAAATTTCTCAAAACATTGGGCTTGAACTAGTCGATAATACTTATTTCCCTCTTTATAAAAAGGGAGAGATAGTTGAGCATGAATACAGAACGTGGCAATTTGGCCTTGTTGAGGATGCTGACAATGCGCGGTTTATTTTTGTTGAAGGGCATAGTGATGGGGCAGCGATATTGACAAGAAGAAACCGAAGGATTGATTATTTAACGATTCCTACAAATGGATTCATTGATGAAGCAATAACTCTGCAAGCACGGATTGATGAGGATTTACTTTTACAGGCGAAAGCAAAAAGCAATAAGAAAGGACAATCTAAAGAAATCAGCTGGAGTTATGCAGAGATGCGTTTCAGCTATAAACTGCCGCTATGAAAAAAGACCTGTCTTCAAATATCAGTATAGTCAGCAATATTTATCCTGTTAAGAATAGTCGAATCATAGAAGATTCTGAGTTTTGCAAACATATTCAAGGGAGAAAGGCCTTAAAAAAAATGGTGCGGTTTCAGACAGGTTTTGATGTGAGTGATGATATCTGCGAACAATATCTGATTTCACTCGGCTTAGCGAATTGGCAAATTGAGATGTTTAATGAAGACAAGCATTGCTCTCGTGGTGAAGATGAAAGTGACTACCCCTTTGGCGTTATATCACAGGATGGAGTAATAAAATTAGTTTGCAGATGTGAAAGAGAGTTTTGTGAACATTTTCCCGAATGTCGTCAAGACCTCCGTAATCTATAAGGGTAGAAATGTTATATCTGAATGAAATAGATGCGCTTTCTTTCAATAAGGACTTACAGGATACCTATCGCAGATATCTCTTTACAACCAACATCATCTCCGACCAAGAACCTGAACTACAAGAGACTTTTCTTGCAAAACTTCAAGAACAGAGTAGTGTGTTCAATGGTCCTTATATACATTGTACGCCCTGTTATAAATCGTCACAATCATTGAGGGAACTTGTTCTGGGAAAAGGTTCTTTATCAATAAATAAAGGCCTCCTCTCTCTTCCCTCGCATTCCTTCGACCCAGATCAGCCCCTGTATTCGCATCAGGTAGAAGCAATACATATTTTAAAGAGTGGGCGTAATCTCGTTGTTGCCACTGGAACGGGCAGCGGTAAAACTGAATGCTTCCTTATTCCCATATTAGACTCTATTTTAGAAGATCCCTCCCCCGGACTCCGCGCAATCATTATATACCCGATGAATGCCTTGGCTGATGACCAATTAAGGAGGTTAAGATTACTCCTCTCACACATGCCTTCTATTACTTTTGGTCGATATACAGGTGACACTCCATGGGATAATCATCAAGGGGGTGCAGAAAAAAGGCATCAAAACGAAAGGATCACCCGGCAAGAGATAAGAGACTCACCTCCGCATATCCTCTTAACAAATTTCGCAATGCTGGAATATCTCCTTTTAAGACCTAGGGATGCCGAAGTTTTTAAAAATCACAGATTGCAATTCATTGTCTTAGATGAAGCACATACATATTCTGGCGCACAGGGCATTGAAATTGCGATGCTCATGAGAAGACTTCAGCAATACCTGAAAAAGAAGCCTAAACGTCTTCAATTTGTTCTAACAAGCGCCACCCTGGGTGATGCTAAAGAGTCACTATCACTTACCTCGACGTTTGCGCGTGACTTGACAGGATCCGATTTCTCGCCTGCAGATGTATTAAAGGGTGAAATAATCGATTCATTCAGCAAAAAGCTTGAGAACTTTCCTTCTCAAGAGATCATCAGATCAGTGGCAGTCGGAAAAAACAACTTTGAGAGTTGGACCATGGCCCTGGCGGATCCGCCAAGGCTGTCAAAAATGCTCCATGACGCAGGGTTTGATGTAGGTGCTCCGACTGCAAAAGATTCGTGCAGAATTTTATTTGATCTATTCTCAAAAAGCGGAATCCTTGCAAAGATTCATGACCATTGCAGAAAAACTCCTTCATCCATGGAGACACTATGTAATCTACTAGGCATGAATCCTGATGACATAACGATGGCAGGCTTAAGATGGCTTATTACAATGGGAGCATATGCGCGGAGAGCTCAGAATTCCGTTCCTCTTTTGCCGACAAGACTGCATTTTTTTGCAAGAGGGCTTTCAGGCGCTACGGTATGTGTTAATCCTCGATGTCAGGGAAATACACATCATCCAAATACCAAATGGAGTGAGTTTTATCTTGAGGACAGGAATACCTGCGAGCATTGCGGCAGTAAGGTGCTGCCCCTGAGTACTTGTGTCCATTGCGGATTACCTGTAATGAGAATTTTTTTATTAAATGGAAAATGGAAAACATCTAACCCTCCCCAATTTCCACCCCAGGCTCGACTACTGACATGGGCAGAGGATCTATACGAACAGTCGGAAGAAATAGATGAAAAGATGTCAGCGATTCTATGTTTGTCCTGTGGGCATTATTCAGAGAATCAGAATGATGTTGCGTGCTGTGATAATCCCATTCCAGCAGTATTACATGTAATCAGGAGCAGGAGCACGGATGAAGGAAATCTGGAAGTATGCCCTCGTTGCGGAGGCGCTAAGGGCTTCTACCAAACAGTTTTAAGGGAGTTCCGGTCTGCCGAGGAAGCTCCTACGGTAGTACTTGCTGAGACAATAATCCGAAACTTGCCTTTCAATCCGGATGATGCTATCAAAAAAAATCTTCCTGCTAATGGGAGGAATCTTCTCGTCTTTTCTGATTCTCGACAAAGGGCTGCTTTCTTTGCTCCTTATTTGGAGTTTACAGCCGCAGAATCAGCTTATTTAGGTCCTCTGGAACTTGCCTTAAAAAGAGCTGAAAATGCTGAGCAACGAGCTGTTACATTTGAAGAAGTTGCAGCAGAATATGTTCGAGGGCTTTCGGAAATATCTATTGCCGTAATAAGGAAAAGAGATGAGTCAGGTGAAGAATACTTTGAGTTAAAACCGCGCAGGCAACTCATGAATCCTGATAGATCTGCGATTAGAAAAGAAGTCGAAACCATCCTATATCGAGATTTTTGCAAGTCGAATAAACACAAAAATACCCTACACGGTCTAGGATTGGCAGCATTAACCGTAGAGTTTAATGATGAGGAAAAGGAGAGTTTATCCAGCATAGTTCCTGCCCTTTTTGAAGATGGGAACGAGAAAGGCTGGCAACTAATACAGGCAATGGTCGAAGTGTTTATTGCAAGAAAAGCTGTCAACTTTCCACCTTATGTCTCCCCCAGGGATATTTCAAGTCCTGGTCCTAACGCTGTGACATTTCACTTGTCACGATCCAGTTACATTGATGGCAGACAGATAGTTAGATGGAATCCCTACACTGCTCCTTCAAATCAACGGAAAAATGCTGTTAATAAAAGCCGGCAATTAGCTGTTCTTTCAAAAGTGATAGTACGTGACAAAGAGAAAGACGCTCAAAAACTTGAAGATATGTTGACATCCCTTTGGGACTTTTTCAAAGGAGGCCTCCTTCTTGAAACTGAACAGTGGCCAGGGGAATATCGTGTTGATCCCATAAGACTGCAGCTTACAACGAAATCAGATTGGTATACATGCGAAAAATGTGGAAGAATAACGACACTTGGCTTGCTCAGTACCTGTTCCTCGCTATCCTGTAATGGGACCCTTAAAAAAATGTCTTTAGAAGACATAGAGCGCAAATTTAAATTCAATCATTATAGGCAAAGATACCTTTTACCCGCTATGCCACTTAGGGTAAAAGAGCACACTGCACAGTTAACTAATGAATGTGGGAAGAAGTATCAAGAAGAATTTATGGAGGGTAAAACAAACGTCCTGAGCAGTTCAACCACATTTGAAATGGGGGTAGATGTCGGTCAATTAAAAGCAGTTCTTCTCAGAAATGTTCCTCCGACAACAAGTTCCTACATTCAGAGAGCTGGCCGTGCTGGTCGCAGACAAGATGGCATTTCTGTGGCTGTGACTTATGCGCGAAATATTCCACACGATCAATATCACTACCAACAACCAGAAGAAATAATAATCGGTAATATATCGTCACCATATATTAATATCGGCAATAGACCCCTTACACAAAGACATTGCAACTCTTGTCTTTTAGGATACTTTTTCCGTGAGATTGCTGGCATTGATCAATCTATTCTCGAACATCCAACCATTGATAATTTCTTTATTCAAGAATATGAGGGAAAGTCCCTTGCATCGTTTTTTGTCGAATGGTACACAACTCCTGAAAGAAGGGCAGAGATGTTAACCTACCTGGATTTCATTTTGCCAAAAGAAGCTGAATTAAATGCGAGCGAAGCGTTAGAGCATTCATTAGCTTCGCTTTTTCTCGCATCCAATTCGGTTTATCATGTCAATGTGGTCAATTACCTGCAAATGTTTGATAATCAGATACATGATATTGAATCTCAGATCGCCTCTGCTAATTCAAAGCAAAGGATATCTCTTGTAATAGCCCAACATTCTCTAAAAAAACTAAAAGAGCAGTTCCTCAATCAAAGATTAATTGATTTCCTGAGTAGTTGTGGCTGGCTACCAGGCTATGCTTTTCCGCAAGATGTTGTCAAACTCATAGTCAGGCAAGTAGATTATTCAGACCGGATGCGCCTTGAACGCGATAGAGAATTTGGCATTTCTGAGTATGCTCCGGGATCTGAAGTCATCGCTGACGGGGTTCTCTTGCGTTCGGGGGGCATCTGGTTTAATTCAAATGAACCTGAGATCAGATTATATACATGTTGCCCTGAGTGTCGGAATATAAGTACATATCATGAGACTGAAAGGCCTTCGATTGATTGCACACGCTGTGGCACAAGGCTTACAGGAAGATATCGCCCAAGGCATTATTTAAAACCAGATGGATTTACTACCCTCGTGGACGACGAGATTAGAAGACCCAGCCTGAGCAGAACCAAGCCGCCTCGTACATCTGAGGTTTTCCTTCTGGAAGGAGCAGAAGAGTTTAAAGAACATCAACTAAAGGGAATAAGCTACGGGATAAAAAAGGGAGGGAAGCTTTTCAGGGCCAATAGTGGTTATAAATATGGCGGGTTTTATATCTGCCGCAAATGCGGGAGAGGGATGCAGAGTCAGCCTTTAAATCCGCGACACACCACACCGTGGGGAAGCCGTTGTAGTGGTAGCTTTATGAAAGTAGACTTGGCTCATGAGATAGTTACTGATATATTACAACTGAGATTTAGAGACTGTCAGCCTCCAGCACCCTCTCTTCAGGACCATTCTTTCTGGCTGTCTTTTCAGTCAGCTTTTCTCAATGGCGCATGTGATGCGCTGGGGATAAGTTATAGAGACCTCGATGGGACATTTCATGGGTGGACGGAGGAAAGTTCGATAGGTGAACTGGTTGTTTACGACAGAGTGCCTGGAGGAGCGGGGCATATACCACGTATAGTAAATAACTTGGATAAGGTTTTAAACGAAACATTAGTTCGCGTAAGGGACTGCAAGTGTCCTGACATAAATGCAAGCTGTTATGCATGTTTGAGAAATTATTATAATCAATTTTACTGGGATGAGCTTTCACGCAAGGACGTGATTGACTGGCTCACAGAAATTTTAGGTTGAGGTTGGAAGGAAATGGCTCGCTTATTCCCAGATCATCCCCTGAAGGGTTGTCTGAGCAATGCTGAAAGAAAAGTTTTCTACGCCCTAAAAGAATTTCTTCCTGAAAAATATACTGTCCTTCACAGTATCCCTATTTATCATAAATCTCGCGAAACAGATATATTGCTTGACGGAGAGATAGATTTTATAGTCATATGCCCTGAAAAGGGCATGATCGTCATTGAAGTCAAGGGTGGAGGGATAGGATATGATGCCAACACAGCTCAGTGGTCCAGTATTTCATTTGATGGGTTAATCCATAAAATCAAGAACCCTTATGAGCAAGGGAAAAATTATCTATATGCACTGCGAAATGACCTTGCCAAAAACCCGTCCACAAAAAACTTTAACTTTCCGTGTGGTCATGCAGTATGGTTCCCAGACATCGAACTTTCTGACAAAAAGCTTGGTATCTCTGTCCAATTACAGAATATAACGCTTGACAGGATTGACTTGCCCAAGGCACACAAGGCAATTGAAAGGCTATTTACTGCATGCTTAGGTGAAAAAAATATTAAAAAACCCGGATCAGCAGGAGTAAAAGCCCTCGTTCATTACTTAGCTCCATCGTGGGAAATCAGAATCAGTCTATCCTCTGTACTAAAAGAGGAGGAAAAGGTATTTTATGAAGCGACAGTGTCGCAGTTTAAAGTCCTATCACTGCTTCAGAGACATAATAGGGCTTTGATTTGCGGACCAGCAGGAACCGGCAAAACATTCTTAGCTTTGGAAAAAGCCCGGAGACTTACGGAAGAGAATAACAATTTTAGGGTGCTGCTGGTATGCTTCAATATTCGTCTTGCGGAGAAGTTACGAGAGCTAATCAAAGAATGCCCAAATATTGATGTAGATCATTTCCATGGCCTTTGCTCTTCCTTCTGCAAAAAAACCAACATTGCAATTCCACAACCTGACCCACTTGTTTCAAACGATAATTATTTCAAATATGACCTCCCAGAAAGCCTTATGAATGCACTTTGCCTAACTGATGAACGTTATGACGCGCTTATCGTAGATGAAGGGCAAGACTTCGATCCCGCTTGGTGGATTCCGCTGGAAGAGGTGCTGAAAAATCCCCGATCTGATATATTCTATATTTTCTATGATGACAATCAAATTCTTTACGAAAGACGAATGAAATTTCCCATCGACGACGAAGCTTTTCATCTATTTGAAAACTGCCGCAACACCAAGCTAATTCATCAGGAAGTAATCAAATATTATAAAGGAGATACGCAGCCGAGTGCCATCGGTCCGGAAGGGGTGCCTCCTAAAATAATTCAAGTCAAATCGGAAAAGGAAGAAAAAACAGTCGTTGAAGAATTGATTATTGAGCTATTGAACAAAGAGCACATTAATCCACAAGATATCACTTTATTGACTCCGAGCAAAGAGCAGAATTCTTTATGGAAAAGTGGTGCTTTAATTTCCGGACTAAAAATAAGTTGGTCAACGAGGGGTAACAATTTAATATTTTGTTCAACAATACATTCTTTCAAAGGCCTTGAAAGCCCTATTATAATAGTCACTGAAATGAATAAACTGCCTTTAAACAGCAAAGAACCATTGAAATATGTTGCTTTTTCACGTGCAAGGTCTTATCTTGTGGTTATACAATCCTGACCACATTTGCTTTTTAGTTGGGCAAAGTTTTTCATGTCCTTTAAGCTAGGTTGTGGCTTTCTGTAGTTTTACTTCCCCCGGAACGTGAAGAACAAGCTTTGGATGGGTTATTCATGTGCTTTCAATAATTTCCATAAGAAATACGCGGAAAATAGCGATTACATAAAAGCGCTTATTTCTGTGAGAAGTTTTTTGTCTCTATTTTTCATGGAGATGATCTGCCTCAAGCCATACTACTTAATCTATCCTATAAAAGTGTCCAAAAAACATATCTTTTATGGACAGCAAAAAGTCTATGCGGCAATGCCGTATTTCCGTGCCTTTCCGGATCGCAAATCGGCTATGGTTTTTTGGACAGTCGATTTCCCTATTCCTACTCTTGAAGCTATCTGTCGCACAGACATTCCAGGATTCTTTTTGTAAACGTCTACTATCCGCGCAAGATCCATCGGTGGGATAGGCTTCCGTCCCAATCTCGTTCCTTTTCTCCTGGCATTTGTGATACCTGCCATCACTCTCTCCCGTATGAGTTCCCGTTCAAACTCTGCCATGGCCCCGCTGATATGAAACATGAGTCTTCCTTGCGGTGTGGTAAGATCGAGATTGTCTTGGTAAGATATGAACCCTACGCCGAGACCAGAGAGCTCTTCCAAGGCCATTACAAGTTGCCTAAGGCTTCTTCCAAAACGATCAAGCTTCCAAACGATAATAACGTCAACCCTGCGCTTCTTGGCTTCGTCCATAAGTAAGTCAAGACTGGGGCGACGATCTTCTGCGCCGGAAACTCCATTGTCTATGTACTCACCCATGACTATAAATCGTCTTCTTTTGCAGTACTCACGGAGTGGCACGAGCTGAAGCTCAGGGTCCTGGCCCTTGTCATGAGTAGAACATCTTGCATAGAGTGCAGCGCGCATGTTTTCTGTCCTGTTCATAGTTTGCATTTTCATGTGTTACATTTTTTTTAAGATGGCCATTAAATAACTCAGGGATCTGATTCCCTTTATGTGGCAAATGTTAAATGCGTTACGGATTTTCCAATCTTCTTTTCTTCGGAATATCCAATAGCAATTTTTTCCGAAAAAAGTTGTCATTTCATCTGCCAAAACTTCCCATCCTGCGTGGAAGTTTCTCCTGGGCTCTGGAATTCGATATGTGGAAATATTTTCTTTAATCGGTTTCATGGGTATTATTTTATTATTTGATTTTTTTCTAACGGATGATAAGTAATCTCCGTCTCTTCGTAGACTTTTTCGCTAAACTTGCATTGCTCATTACGGCATTCGTAGAATATCCAACGGCCCCCCGGCTCTTCTTCCTCAACTGCAGCGTACATATAATATCCGCACGCTGGACATATTTTACCTTGTGCCATACGAATCACCTCCTTCCATTGTTTGTTATCATTACAAATTAATGTTCACATGGACTAACGCCATTACCCCGTTTTTCCTCCAATACTATTAATAAGAAATTGCAGAAATATATATAAATTTATGGAGCAATACTTTTTTCAGCTGTTTGGATAACCTAACGAACAGATTGGAGGTCAGGTCGCTCGGCAGCGTTGCCTGAAATTTTATCTGACCATTATTAACGCATCCTCAACGAAAGAATATCCAGCTGAATCCGGAACAATCGAACTCACAGAGTTTTTATTTATAGACGGAAGCCCTGAAAACCGACGTTATTGCATTGTAGATAAACAAAAAAACCTTACACACTATACGATGGTGACTGTGCAAACGTGGCTATTAGGGAACCACTGCTTGGCGATTAGCCGAAGCTTATCACCATCGTAAAACGCATAAAGTTTTCCCCTAATACTTTTGCTTGCACTATGGTTATTGTTTGAGCTGTCCCCACCATAGCAGGCACAGAAAATCTGTCAAGTTGAGATATCCACAGGAGTATTTTTAACTGCAGTTGTCACTACTTTACCTAACATATGATTAAGTCAAAATAAGGTGAGGGAAAAACCTTTAGAAGGATGTTTTCAGTATAGGACAGGAGAGAGGAAAAACAAATGTTTATTCCTTTCTCCTAATATGAATTGCTGATAGATGGGTGTTGGAATTAATTGATTGGTAAGATCTTAGTAGTGAGAGCTAGAGAGAAATAGTTGAACTTCTATTTTTATGGTAACTTTCATAATCATGTTGAGATTTAAAAACATAACAAAGCCTTTGACTAGCAGAAGATTCTACAATCCTTTTCCATTGTTCATTTCTTGTGCTTAATGGCTCAACATATTCTGCAAACACAGACTTATTAAGAGAAACATATGCATTGCTAACCAAATAAACACCTTTTGCTAAAGACAAAAAAAACTTCTTGGTTAATTTTTCTATTTTTAAAGGTTTAATATCTTTGCTTTCTGGCATGGAGTATTATAACAAAAAAACTGCCTATTTATACTAAAGACATTGGGGAGTATTGCATTATAATTCTTATAGATTCCATCTCATAATAAACAGTGAAGTTAAATAAAGATGTTCGTTTGCTCCTTCATCAACTCCACGTTGTCGATCACCTTTCGAAAATACATATTTCATCCGGAAATATTCAAACTAAGATAGTCTAAAAAATAGTAAAATTACTTGTTGTTAGTCATTATAGTATTTCTTGTGTTTGAGAACTTTCATACAAAAAGAAATCGCTAAAAAAATGGGGATGGGATTATCACATCCCCATTTTGTAATGTTTAACTGATTGTACTCAGAACATCGTACCCTGCTTTTTTCTTTCATTTTTCTTTAAAAGTAATCCTGTTCAAAGAAGACTATTCGGTCGTTCTAAACTATTTATCAAAAAAGGGATATTACATATATCTTCCAATATTTGCTATTGAATGCCAGAGGCCATTATTTAAGGTTTCGTACATTTCAAATAGTTTATTTTCCCCTTAATTTCGCAAAAGGGCTGACCAGCTTGAAACAGAATTTTATCCCAATCATCCTTTCTAAGCATAGATGGTAAGTTGTCATCATCTAAAGCTTTCTTTTCATAATCAATAAAAGTTAACGTAATTTGATCAGGGGAATTCACACCATATATACTTATCCAATCTGTATCGTAAAATACCCACGGAAATCTTTCATCATTTATAACACTTACATCAAAAAAGCCCTCCGTATATGAATTTTGAAAAGTCAGATCTCTGCCCCCTTTACCTTCAATTGTCGCATGGATTCCATTAGGCCACGAGTAATACTCATAACATCCAACGTTACGATCAGAACAATAATCTTGTGCATCAAGATCATAACAAAAAGCACCATAGATTCCATTTCCTTTTTCTGTTTCTTTACCATTAAAACAATTTATTCCCTCATTCATAATTTCGTTAACGTTGCCAGAAAACAAACAGCAGAAGTCACCAGGTAATGTAAAAACCAGGATCTCAGATTTGACTTCTTTAAAAAGAGTTTTTCCATAAGCATTCCATAATACATGTGCCATCGTTTTTTCATCTATTGTAGTTACAAAATGCCAGTCCAATGTATCATCTATACTCCTTGCCGAATCGTAATTAGCATCAACCCGATCATTCCTGAAAGTACTCTTTGTTAGATTTATGGGTCCCGATATCAAATCCCCCCACGCCCAATAATTGATCCATTTGAAATTGAAATCCCCGACAAGCCTTGACGGCTGACCAAGCTTCTTATAAGTATCTTCAATTTTATCCACTGTAAAGTCACTGATGAGAGCCTGTGTAGCTTTGGCTGCATTAGATGGTGAAACAGCATTTAGAGTGTACAAGGGAGAAGAAAGTGTGATAAAAAGATCAGGATTAATATCATAGTTGTACTTTAGTGCAAGCTGGCCTAATATTGTTCCCCAACTGTGAGTCACAAGTATAAATTTCTTATTTGTCTCTGTTGCCTTATTGTAATAAGTCTTTAAAGTATTGTTGAGATCTGCCATTATCTTTTCTGTGTTATTTGCATCCCCATCCCAACGCAGAGTGAAATTTGATGAGCCACTATAGGAAACGACACAACTTTTCTTTTTCAATAATCCCATATCAAGGATAGCTCTTCGAAGATAGCTTGTTTCTAAGTCATCTCCGCCACTAAAAGGGTTAAATTCAGAAAATTTAAGCCCGTCGATAGTAAATATAAAAACAGGGTCGGTGCATGCTGAGAAAATCATTGCGACATAATCTGAAAAATGATTTGTCACAAAAGTTACTGTATTTAATTCAATGTCCTGATTGATAATTGTTTGCTCATTCCAGGTTTGAGTAGTCCGATCATAGGTAACCACCTTCAATTCATTTTCGGGCACATCGGAATAATCCATTATGCCATCATTGTCTTTATCTTCGTAGGGAATGGTCACATACACTATCCCTTGAAATTGGGTTCCATCCGGGCCAAAGTTAATAAATGGTCCTGCATCAACTGTACCCTCAGGTAGAGAAGTAGAAAGGTTTGTTCGACTAATCGTTATTATTTTAGGAGCACTTAATGCATTTGCTGGAATTTCTATCATTGTCCCATTTAGTAGACTGTCGGGATCTTCAATCGTCATAATACCACCTTCAGGTCCAATTACAGCAGCAGCCTCTGCTTCTATTACTTGTATGATCTGAATATTAATTTTTCCGCCGGGTTTGCTTTTCAAGACAACTTTCATTATATTCTGACCTTCTGAGAGATTAACTGTCTTTTCGAGATAACTAACTTTCTGATTGAAGTCTGATTCTTTAAATATTGATAGGCCATTTACATTTATTGCAGCGCTGCTTATTTTAGCTGAACCTTCAAGCCCTCCATTGAATACTTTTATTTTCGCCTTTCCAACGGCACCGACAAAATTTATGCTTTCTGTAATTGGCTTTCCTGTATCTCGTACAAACGTCTGATTCAAAAGCGTAACATCAACAGCTCCAAAGCTTGATACACCAAAAAGCAGAATACTCAGAAGAATGATTAAAGTCGAAATTGTTTTTTTCATAACATCCCCCCCTATTTTAGAAACTTATATTTTTTATTCTTTATTCTTTATATACCTATAGCACCATGTGTCTTAAGCCCACCTGATAGCTTTCGGGACCCTTCTCATTTATCCACGTAACCTCAGCTAAAACTGGTATTGTGGCTTGCTGTCCAGGTATTGGTATCCGCACTTTTATCATAGAGCCTTCTCTTAATGATGGATATGAACTCTCTATCCTCATTCCTTCATTACTTACATCAACGGTCTCCGCAGGTTTTTCGACATTGTTCGGAAGATTGTGAGAATTACCAAGGGTAGTGAAACTGATGGAAGAGGTATGAGGATGACGAACTGAGCCCCTTCTTTCTTCGGAAAGCCTGTGATTTCCTGTTTGCATTTTCCTTTAAGCAAAAAATGATAGTGTTTTATAAACATATCATATATAATGAATCCTATAAATTTTGTCAATATACCCAAAAGGATACCCTCAAACGGATGTATACCTTAGGGTGTAGTGAATATCAAATAAAATAGGGATAGTTTGATTTGTTTTCCGGGGGTGGGAAGAATTTATCGTATGAAAAAAGCTGTGCCTGAGAGTAACAATCCCTTTTCTCCAATCCAGAATGCTTTCCTGATATATAGACCAAAAAGCCATAACAAAGATGAAGAAGTCTTTTATAATCAGGAAGCTTCACAAATTCTTTCCCGGTCACTGCAATCTTCGGTGGGAAAAAAATTATCTCATGCCGGACTGTGTTCTCTTTGTGCTCAATGGAAAGGGCTGCTTGAAGAGAACAATGCTGAAGCAGAGAAAGAAAATACAAATGCTTATGTTCTTGATACGTTAAAAAGTGATCGCAGGCTCTATTGCATTAAGGGTTTGAGGCTTTCAAATCATCAACCAAACCAGGAAGCAATAGGAAACCGCTTCATATTCTTCATGGAAAGAATGAATACAGACGATATAAACCTTCCTTTGATTTCACGTCATTTTAACTTAAATAAAAGAGAACAGGATATTGTTCAATTGCTGATCAAGGAGAAAGGCAATCAGGAGATTTCTCAAGTCCTGGGATTGAGCCTGAATACAATCAAGAGCTACTTAAAAATCCTCATGCGGAAACTGGGAGTTACCAGTAGGGCAGGCATCATATCCTGCCTTTTAACGAAAAAATAATTTCTTCCCTGATTATTTTCAAAAATAATCCTCAAAAATAAGGAATAAACTGAGTTATATGTTTTTAGACGAAATATTTATCATATTAAAATCTCTGAAATCTTTGCTTCTATGTGTTGTTAAGATTTTTATTGAGAGGCCTGAAGGCGCATAGTTCATAGGGAAAGTATTATCGATAATTGTCTATAGCAATTAACGAGCATCACGCTAAGTCATAAGCAGCCCATGCCTTCACATCGCCATGCTTTGTTCTGTGTCTTACAGATAGAACGTGCTCTAAGTAAGCATCGGCTACTCCATCGCAACCGGCCGACAGTGAAATAGTGAAATTAAGGGCACTGTTCGGGTATAATTTTAGTAAAGAAGGGGGTAAAACATGTCAGTTAAAGAAATGATAAAAAATGAAATTGATAAGCTACCCGAAAATCTCCTTAACGAGGTTTTTGACTTTATCCAGTTTTTAGAAAATAAAAGAGAGAAAGTTGTCCTTATAAAAGCCTCTCAGGAGTTGTCTGGATCATCGTTCAAAAAGATCTGGGATAACGAAGAGGATGCTGTCTATGACAGCCTATGAAAGAGGAGATGTCGTACTTGTTCCTTTTCCTTTCACTGATCAAACTACTATCAAGAAACGTCCCGCAGTAGTTATAAGCTCTACCAATTATAATAATGCATCATCAGATATTGTTATTATGGCTATTACCAGCCAAACAGAAAAGACTTTTGGGATAGGTGAATGCATGATAAAAAATTGGAATGAAGCCGGTTTACTAAAGTCATCTTCTATAAAACCAGCAATATCTACCATTGAGAAAAAATTGGTATTGAAGAAGTTAGGTAAACTTTCTTCGGAAGACCTGAGCACTATGGACATGGCATTAAAAGAATTTTTAGGCTTTTAAATATCACCCCCCCCGGCGCGCTTGTCCCTTCGCCTTGCGAGGAATGAAAGCTTCATCAACGCTTGTCCAAGCCCCTGGCATCGGAATTACAATACGGATAATTCATCGTATAGAAACCATCCTTCCGCTTCTTCGGCACCACCCTTGTAAACACTTTTCCCCAAAAGTAATTCCATTTCCTCATATAGTTTTCTTTTCTCATTCTCAGTTAATCTTCCTTTACAGCAGAGGAGAATCTTGCTGGTCTCTTCCGTTCCTGACGGAATAACCGCCAAGTATCCCATTTGGTGGTATTTGCTCTCTTCTCGGTGAGTAAACCTAAGCGCCAATCCGAAACGCTCCGTAAAATCCGCGCTGACATCTTCGGCAAGAACAATTTCCCATATCTCACTTGTGCCTTCATCGACGCGACAGAAATTAAACATCGCCACCTCCTAAATTCAATACATGCTTCGTCATTCTCTTGTCAGGGTTAGTATACCACTTATCTCTTATCGCCGCGTGTATTCCACCTTTTCCAGCCTATTCTCACGCGCTACATCGCTTAAAGGAAGGCACAGATAATAATGACCGATCCTCTTCTGTTATAGTTGTTTTCCGAAATCAACGGTGTTGCTGAGATACCTATGGTGTCAGTTTTCAGGTGAACAGCGCATTCATAGCAAAGAGTGCTCAAATCTCACTTATAGGAAGAAAGTTAGACCTACGGTGCCAAGTATTGTACATGTAAAATCCTGACTTTTGCACATTACGTATATTTTACAGTGCTCGATTCCTTTAATCCGATCAATAATCAGACTTTGCTGGATATGGATCTTAAAGCTTTACTGGAAAAATGAAGGCTGAAGGGACCAACTTAGACAGACGATGAATAGTGGTTGTCACTCTTCCTCTTGCGCTGACTGATAAGATTATATTGTGCTGCTATTCGACCTGTTTATTTTGTCTTCAACAACACTGCGTTTCTTAGCATACCGCTGTCTGCATGCCCTGACAATTTTGGGTGAGTTCATTTCGGTCGCCGATAGGTTCTCGGGAGGCAGTGTACACGCGGAGAAAGAGTCTCCGGCGGTGCCGTCTATCATAAGCTTTATGTAAGTATGATATTTGGGCAAGCTGCAAAAATCCTTTTCAGTAAAGATATCAAATTCCTCGACGAGAAATCTGGCATCTCTTGCCCCAACCCTGAAAGAAATCAATGTTCCGCAGTTCCCAAAGATGGCGTTCCGCACTTGGCCCTCTATCTGTTCAATATATTGGTTTGCCAGAATGAGGTTCAGACGGTACTTTCTTGCTTCACTTAGAATATTGGCAAAGGATTCTGTAGCAAAGTTTTGGAATTCATCGACATAGAGATAGAAGTCCTTTCTGTCCTTTTCGGGGATATCCGCTCTGGACATAGCCGCAAGCTGTATCTTAGTGGCAATCATCGCCCCGAGAAGGGCCGAATTATCCTCTCCGATCTTCCCCTTGCTTAAATTCACGATCAGGATCTTCTCGTTGTCCATTACCTCTCGGACATCGAAAGAAGACTTGCTTTGCCCGATGATATTTCTCATCAAAGGGCTCGAAAGGAATTGCCCCACCTTGTTTTGAATTGGTGCTACAGCCTCGCTTCGAAGCTTTTCCGAATAACCTGCAAATTCTTTGCTCCAAAAATTGCGCACTACCTGATCGTCAATTTTACTGGTGACCATTTTTCTGTATCCGTCGTCCACAAGGATTTTTAAGACTCCCAGTAACGTCGAGTTAGGATATTCTATCAGGGTAAGAATTGCGTTTCTAAGGATATGCTCCAGTCGTGGCCCCCAACTGTCCGCCCAAATCTTTTTGAACACTCCTACGAGGCCTGAAGCGGTCAAGTGTCTGGTGGAAGGATTGATATCGTACATGACATTGAAGGCTATAGGGAATTCCTGATCTGCAGGATTGAAGTAAATAACATCGTTGATTCTGTTTGAAGGTACAGCCTTAAGCAGTTTTTCAGCAGTGTCTCCGTGAGGATCTATATAGGCTATGCCCCGGCCATTCCTTATATCCTGGATAGCAAGGTATTCGAGAAGATTCGTTTTACCCATTCCTGTTTTCCCAATAATATACATGTGACGTCTACGATCGTCTCTTTTGATCCCAAAAACTTTTTCTCTGTTCCGGAAATTTGTTTTTGCAAAAAATGTGATTTCTGACATATGTAGAGAGTTATTATGGTTTAATAAGCCCTTGAGTGATGTGCTGGTACGCGCATTGGGCCTCTAAAAAAAGACCCCCTTCTTCTTTGAAGACGAGGGGGTTAAGTGGTAAGTACTATTTTTCTTGTGGTGTCTTAGAAAGACTCGCCTCTCGCAGTATCCTGAAATACATCTGAAGATTCCTCAGGGCCTGGAAAGCGATTTCTTCCTCATGATCCTTAAGACGGATTGAAATCATCAGGAACTTATTCATTAGCTTGAAGTGCTCCTGTGACAGATAGGGTAATCCGAAGTTGCAAACTGCCTGGTATCCGGAGTCCCAGAGTTTGAGGCAGTCGAACATGTCGGTGGTAAAGTAGACCTCATTGTCGGGCTCAATACGGTCATAGTAGAGGAGATAGAGTTCAGGATTAAAGGAATTATGGAAAATGTGTTTTCCGTCCTTTATCCTCACTCCGTAGTAGGCTATCTTCTTGTCATTATCCGTGACGGTAAAGGAGATGGTTCCCGACAGCATGGTTTTACCCTTAGGTTTTCCTACCCCCAGCGTCTTGCAGGTTTCCTGGGATATACCCATGATGTCCAATGATTTGTCATACTCCAGTTCGTAGGTTAGCGTGAGTTCCTTGGTTAGCTTCCCTCCGGTGAAACATGCCTTCTCTTGGAGAAGTTTCTTGGCGGTTTCCCAGTCACACTCATTCAGGTCCATGACCATCGAAATGATATGCCCTGACTTCTTACAGTCTGGACAGTACCAAAGGTTTTTCTTTTCCCCGTAGGCTTTGATAACCGCCGTTTTACCGCACTTCTGACACGGATATTTAACATAGGCTCCCTGTAGGTTCCCTTCGAGGTTGAGAAGTTTGAGAGCCTTAACCGTATCAACTGCGTTTAACGTGTCTATGTATTTCACTTTCAGTCCCTCCTTTTTTTGATTTTACCTTAGTTATCAATTACTTGAACTATCAGCCTTTTTTGTGGTGGTGACTATTGGTGGTTTAATGTACTTTCATTTCTTTTATTAACCCTCCTTCCAAAAGAATCAACTGTTCTATGGCAGAACGCGACTGCGTGTAAGATTCTAAATGCTTATGGGTTATTTCGGACATTTCAACTCCATGCTTCTCCCAGATGGCATCGGGAATAGTGAGATTGAAAAGTGACTCGACTGCCAACCTGTTTCCTTCGCTAAGTTCTTGTTGGCTTTTCATAAATCCTCCTTTGTGGTGACTTTTAGTGGTGAAATGGATTACAATAGACCTACTTTAGCTCGTTGTATCCATTGGACAACCCTGAAAAATCTAATATTTTCAATAGAATAGGATAGGAGGATAGACTACGAATCCGCAGGTCGGGGGTTCAAATCCTCCTGGGCGCGCCACCATGAATATGCCGTAATTTGCATAAAATGAAAGGCAGATATGATAAAGAAACATTTAGAATGCGACAAAAGATAAGCCATATACGCCTGACGGCACTTTAAACCTAAAGTGCCTTTCAGATAGATGTATATCGAACAGTGTTAATAGTGCATTAAGGAGTCGCCTAAAAGTTTTTTTATCATATCTGCCTTTCATAATGAAAACCTTTATTGCAAAATTTAAACGTAGTTATCAATCTTAATAAGCCTGAAGGTATTTCTTCACAGCAGGCTGTTACGAAAGTTAAAAGTCTGTTCGGCGCAAAGAAGGCCGGACATGCGGGTACGCTTGATCCTCTTGCTACAGGAGTGCTTGTTGTCTGCCTGAATGAGGCGACAAAGATAACAAGGTTCCTGATGGACCTTGACAAGGAATATGCCGTTAGATTGAAATTGGGCGAAAGCACCGATACCTATGATTCAACCGGCAGGACCATCGAACAAAAGGATTATCAGGGGATAAGGGAAAGCGATATCCGGGGAATTATGTCCGCCTTTCAGGGCCGGATACGGCAGACCCCGCCGATGTATTCTGCAATAAAAATGCAGGGGCAGACCTTATACAAACTTGCGCGTAAAGGTATTACTCTTGATGTGCCTGAAAGAGAAGTGACGATATCGGGTATAGATTTTATAACCTTTGACCCTCCCTTTCTTGATCTCGTAATATCATGCTCAAAAGGCACCTATATCAGATCTTTTTGCAATGATCTCGGAAACGCCCTTGGAGTCGGCGCCCATATGACGGCATTAAAACGCACAAAAGTCGGCAGATTCGGAATTGAGGAAGCGGTATCAATCGAACAATTAACGGCGCGGCAAACGTTATCTCTACATTCAATAGATGCGTCAATTTCTCATCTAAAGGAGATCATTCTCGAGCCCGAGTCCTATCGAAAGGCCAAAAACGGGGCCCCTATAGACAACCCCTTTGATAATATCGCTGATTTTGTAAGCAATAGTTACATTCCTCCTGCTCAGTTATTAGACGGGTTTAAAGGGGAAATGAAGCCGGATTATGTGAGACTCAAAAGTCCCGATCATGTTCTTTTCGGAATAGGAAAAATTGAAGAGAACAGGATAAAAATTGAAAGATTGTTAAACTAATTTATGAGGGTTTTAACCAAATCTATTTGTATTAAATAAAAAAATACTTGACAAGTTCTTATTTTTCTGGTATTCATATCCTATGTTCTTTGGTGGAAAAAGTACTATCGGATTAGACATAGGCTCGGGCTATCTGAAAATTGTTCAGCTTAAAGATACAAAGGGCGGCTATGAGCTTGAGCTTTTTGATATACTGCCGCTACCCCCGGAACTTATAGTTGACGGGTCCATTATTGACTCTCTCCGCGTTGTTGATTCTCTCAAAGAACTGGCGCGAAAAGCCAAGGTAAAGAGCAAAGACGTTGTCATCAGCATGGCCGGCCATTCCTCGGTCATCATCAAAAGAGTTGCCCTTCCGGACATGTCGGAAGAGGAACTGTACGAGTCGATAAAATTCGAGGCAGAGCAGTATATCCCCTTTGATATCGAGGACGTAAACCTTGATTTTCAGATCCTCGGACCGAAAGAAGAGCCCGGTCAGATGGATGTTATCCTTGTGGCGGTAAAAAAGGACATTATTAATGAATACCTTTCGGTTGTTAAAGAGTCGGGGTTCAACTGCCAGATAGTCGACGTCAATTCCTTTGCGCTTGAGAATATCTATGAAGTAAATTATGAGATAGAGTCCGGTAAAAATATAGCTTTGGTTAATATCGGGGCGAGCACGATTAATATGAATATCCTGAAAGGCGGCATGTCCGCTTTTACCAGAGACAGCGCTGTCGGAAGCAATCTTCATACCGAAGTCCTTCAAAGAGAATTTAATCTTACCTATGATGTTGCCGAAAGACTGAAGCGCGGTGAAACCGTTGAAAATATATCGCCGCAGGACGCATTCTCGGTGATGGAGCTGGCGTCTGAAGAGATCATCGGGGAGGTGAACCGGTCATTGGAATACTTCCACGAAGATATCAACGAAGTGGTGTTGAGCGGCGGCTGCGCCCTTGTAAAAGATTTCCCGAAGCTCCTTGCAGAAAAAATCGGGGTTGAAACGAAAATTATGCAGCCCTTTAAGAACATAAAAATACCCAAGAAATTTGATATGACTTACATAGAAGAAGTTGCTCCCATACTTGCAGTTGCTACAGGACTGGCTCTCAGGAGGCCCGCGGACAGATGATAAAAGTCAATCTTCTGCCGTTTAAAAGGAAAAAGAAGCAGAAGCCTTTGCCGGCCTTTCTCATTGCATCGGTCCTGATTACTGTTATTATCTGCGTCATTATGGCTTACCTTGCCTTTTTCTTTAGCACAAGGCTTTCCGAGAAGAAAAGCCGGTTTGCGGCCAATGAACGGAAGATAGCGGAACTGAAGGACCAGATTAAGGCAGTGGACGACTTTGAACAGCGCAACAAGATGTTCAAAGACAGAAATGATGTTATTGAACAGCTTGGGAAAAACAAGAGCGTTCCCGTGAAAATCCTGAGCGAGGTCGCTTCCCTGATACCCAAGGGGATATGGCTTCAGAATATGTCGGTGACCGGAACCAGCAACATCAGTATGGATGGTTACGGGTTCACCAACTCTGAAATAGTAACTTATGTAGAAAATCTCAAGGCTTCACCGTTGTTCACCGAGGTATATCTGCAGGAATCCATAAGCATGGAAAAGGAAAAGATATCGGTATACATGTTTAAATTAACGTGCAAGACAAAGACCTGAAATGGCGCTGAAAGTTAATATAAATCTGAAAACTCTGCCTGCCTATGTGAAGGTGATATTGTCTCTGGCGCCTGCCGTATTGATCGTCATTGGCGTTGTTTTTTTTCTTATCCTTCCAAAGCACAAAGAGATAAATGAGCTTGAGATAAAGATAGCGGCGCAGGAAAACGAAATAGCAAAAAATCAGGCAAAGGCCGCGAAACTTCCTCAGTTGACGCTCGAAAACGAAAATTTAAGAAAAAGGCTTGAGGAACTTAAACTGCAACTGCCGGAAGAAAAAGAGATCACCAGTCTTTTGAAGCAGGTTTCCGACCTCTGTATTAGGGCCGGCCTGAAGGTATCGCTCTGGAAGCCGGAGGCCAAGAGGACCCATGCGAGCGGCATTGTCTACGAAATACCGGTCAAGGTCGAACTTGGAGGCAGCTACCACAGTCTGGGGTCTTTCTTCAGCAGCCTGACGAAATTAAACAGGATCGTGAATATCACCGATTTCAGGCTTACCGACCCCAAACCTGATAAAGGGGTTGCCTTTATAAAAATTGCATTTACCGCAACAACGTTTTCATCGGTGCCGGAAGAAGAATTGGCCAAGAAACCCGATGAGAAAGCGGCAAAGGGAGCGCCCAGGAAAGAATGAAGAAAGCAATAATCTTCCTTATGTTCTGTTTCCTTTTGTTCGTTTTTACGGGCTGTAAAAAAGATCAGCCTGAAAAGAAGCCTATGGCCGAAAAGGTCAGGCAGACAGAGGTGAAAAAAGACCGGAAGCCGCCTGAAGAGACAAAAAAGGTTGAGCAGGAGGAGGTCATTTATGACGCCAAAGGCAAGAAGGACCCCTTCCTTTCCCTCGTGGAATTGACAAAACAAAAGCCTGTGAAGAAAAGAGGGGCGAGCCCCTTTGAAAGTTATGACGTTGAGGAAGTCAAAATCCTCGCTATTGCATGGGCCAAGGACAAGTACTATGCCCTAATCAGACTGCCTGATACTAAGAATTATACTATTACGGAAGGGATGGCCATGGGGCTTCAGGGCGGCAAGGTCGAAAAGATCACGAAGGACAAGGTTGTTATCAGGGAATATGTCAAGGATTACAGAGGCGACATAAAGCCGAGGGATGCAATTTTGAAACTCCATAAGGGGGAAGAAGAATGAAATATAAGGCAATGAATAATAAGCGATGTGCAAAGGGCACAAAGCTGTTAGAACATAGCAGAGGAAACGGCCCTGCGGTAGCAGGAAGGCTGCTCCTCTTTGTCCTCGTGCCGGCGCTCCTCGTTTGCTGGGGGTGCGCATCAACGCAAGAGACCTTGAAAGCCAAGGCGCCGACGCTTATAACAGGTCTCGAACTCCGGGACAATACGGTAAAAATAACGGCTGACAATCCGTTTATATATACCATCTACAAACCCGGCGACCCTTACCGGATGGTTATTGAACTTCCCGATGTGTCCCTTGGCGCATACACGAAAAAGATTGTCTACGGTAAAGCGGGCATTGCAGAGCTTATACCTTCGCAGACTGAGCCGCCCGCTTTAATGTCTAAACTCGAAATGCTCCTGCAGAATCCCTCGTCATATGAGCAGGAATATAAAAACAACGTACTGACGGTAAAGGTCAAAGAAGATCCTGCTCCTACAGAATCCGAACCTGCTCAGAACGTAAAGGTCACCGATTTACTAAGAGAAAAAGAGGCGGCCATAAAAAGAGAAGCACGGCTTGAACCTCCTGCGGCAACCCCCGGGACTCCTCTTGTCCCGCAAACACCGCTGCAAAACGCTACTGAAATCTCCGGCATTTCATTTGAGCAGGCCGGCAGTTATGTGAAAGTGCTGATAAAGGGGAACGGTTCAATGATTCCAAATATCTTTCCCCTCGATAACCGTATCGTTATTGATATTCCCGAGGTGTCCCTCAATACGGCTATTCCCGACGCAGTTCTTTCGCCGGTAAAGGCGATACGGTCCGGAAAATATGACGATAAGGTAAGGCTTGTTCTTGATCTTCAGGAAGATACAAGGTTTGACGTCGCTGCAATCGGCGACTCTATTGTATTAACTCTCAGGAGACCGGGACCAGAGGCGGCAGCTATCCAGGCAGCACAGCCAAATCCTGAAACTGCGGAACTTCCCGCATCTGAATCTGAAACTGAAGAGGTCAAAATACCGTTGGTACTGAGCGGAAGCAAGTGCGAGAGTTATCTGGCCGGCAAAGAAAACGTCAACTTTGATTTCCAGGACCAGGACATCGTTCCCATATTGAGGCTGTTTGCAGACATCAGCGGGTGCAACCTGTTCCTTCACCCTGAAGTTAAGGGAAAGGCTACCATGAAATTCAGGGATGTTCCCTGGAATCAGGCCTTTAACACCATCCTGCTGACATTCAGCCTTGATAAAGCGATTGAGGGCAATATCATCCGCGTTGCGCCGAGTACTGTTTTTACAAAGGAAAAAGAAGAAAAGGTAAGGTCTATGGAGGCCCAGGTAAAGGCGGAGCCGTTAGAGACAAGGATATTCCGGATCAGTTATGCGGACGTAGCGGGAGTCGAGGCAGCCATAAAATCTTCAAAGATTCTTACCCCGAGAGGAAGCATAAACGTTGATAAGAGAACGAGCACCATGCTTGTTAAAGATGTTGCCGCTGTTTTCCCCGAGATTGACAATCTTCTGACAAGTCTCGACAGGCCGACTTCCCAGGTTTTGATAGAAGCAAGGATTGTCGAGGTGAATACAAATTCAGAATATGAATTGGGAATACAATGGGGCCTTAACCTTAATTTGACAAACACACTGGGTTCCATCGGCGGATTAAAAGGCGTTCCTTTATTATCAACAGGACCGGTTACGGGAGGCAATTATCTTGTTGATTTCCCCGCAAAAGGAGCAGGGCCGCTGTCAGGTTCCGGTTTCACCTTCGGGATTATAGACCCTTCAAAAAGCATCGGTCTTGACATGCAGCTTTCCGCAATAGAGTCGATGGGTAAACTCAAGGTTGTTTCAAATCCAAAAATATTGACGGTCGATAATGAAAAGGCAAAAATCCTGCAGGGCAAAAGTATACCCGTTCGGAAACTTACTACAGAGGGGACCGTGTCAACTGAATTCAAAGACGTAACCCTTGAGTTGAATGTGACTCCCCATATAACACCCGACGGTTCCATAAGTATGAGTGTCGAGATCAAGAAAGAAGAACTCGATCCGACGGTCCCTTCCGTTGAGGGCGTACCGGGGACGGACAAGAAAGAGGCAAACACCAAGGTCATCATCAAGGACGGAGAAACAATTGTCATCGGCGGGATGTACAAAGTCACAACGAACGATTCGCAGACGGGAGTTCCGGGCCTGATGAATATCCCCATTCTCGGGTGGCTGTTCAAATCAAACAAAATAAGTCAGAGCACCAGCGAACTTTTAATATTCATAACGCCGAGGATTTTGTTGGATAAACATTAGGAATGGAAAGTTATAAATTAACTCCCCCTGCCCCCTCTTAAACTAAGCGGGGGAAATATTTCTCCTCCCCTTAGATTAAGGGGAGGTTTGGGAGGGGTTATTTTAAGGTGAAAGATATGAAAATTATAAAAATAGGGGGTAAGATGAGAAGAAGCTATGTCCTTTTAACATTATGTTATTTCCTTCTTGCAAGCATTCTTGCGGGCTGCGGCGGCGGTTCGGGTTCTCCGGGTTCTTCCGGAAGTGAAGTGACCGGCATACAGATACAATCCGTTACCATGACCAGTGAAGCAGGCCCTGACTTTGACGTATATTCCGCGCCTCTTGCCTGCCCTGCCGACAAGCCGACAGGTCCCGAAACATTACTCCACAGGGAAGACGCAGTCATGTCAGTAACTGCAGCAAAGTTGAACCCCGCCGGCGGTTTTAATCCTTTCCCGGCAAGCGTTGAAGAATGCACCATAACATACAAAAAGGCGAATGAAGACCCCTCTGCTCCCGTTATAGAATCATGGACAATATTTCCGAATTGCGAACTGGACGGCACGGGCACAAATGACTGCCCCGTATCGCTCATTGACATAACGCGGAAACTGCAATACTGGAACGGCATTGGCGACGGTATCCATATACCTGCCGAATACCCGACACATTATGTTGCGGGTTTCAGGTGCAAGTATATGAATCTGGTTGGAAAGTCCGGTTACTTTAAGGTTGAATACGATCTTTGGCTTGCAGATTTCCTGATCTGCGGGTAGGAGGAATAATGAAAAAAATAACTTTATCATTCATTGCACTATTAATACTTTCAACTTTCCTCATAAACTGCGGAGGCGGGTCCGGCGGGTCCAGCTCGCCGGGAGGCGAAAAGCCCGGCGTGCCCGAGATCGTCCAGGTGCTGCCGTCGCATTATATTGCCATGACAAACTCCGCAATCTTAATCCGCGCCAAGATCCTTAACGGAAACGGCGGGCCGGTCAAGAACCTGCCGGTCACCTTTACCAATATCTCGCCTATAGGCATATTGATGAACAGTAATGACGTGCTCTTAGGCAATCAAACCGTTGTGAAAACCGATGATAGCGGTATGGCAACCATCAAGGTCAAGTCGACTACTACGGGTTTTGTTACGGTACAGGCGGAAGTGAACAAGGGAGTCGGCATTGTCCGGGACAGAAAAACTATGTATTTCAGCTCGTCGCTTTCATTGAGTCCTTTTATGTACCTTGCTGTGGATGGGGATAATGACGGAACTTATGACGAAGGTAGTGATTTTGTTTTATTTGAAAATTCAACTGACAATCAGGTGCTTATCAGGGCAACGGTTTTTAACAGGTTTGGCCAGCGTGCTTTCGGCAGCGTCGTTACCTTTGGCGCTGATTGGCCATATAAAATAGGGTCGTCTACTACATGCAGTGATGGCAGCAGTTCCTGTGAGGTCAGCTTCCCTAATGGAAATACTGCGACCACGAACAGTTCGGGAGAGGCATTTGTCCTTGTCCGGGTTGATCCCATTACAATTAGAAACGTTACAGCAATCTTAAATATTACAGCCTTTGCGGACAATGGTGCTGCTAATATGGTGACGCTGCAGCTTCTGCCTGTAACCATCAGCACTGTTACAGTCTCTGCAAGTCCTTCAGTCGTAGAACCTGACGGGACATCCACAATAACTGCAGCTGTAACCCTCAATACAGGTGGTCCTGCTTTTGATGGTACCGTAGTAAGCTTTACAACTACATGCGGGACTATTACTCCATTTGCCCAGACAACTGACGGAGCGGCAGAAGCCACATTCACAGCACCTTCAACAGAGGACACATGTACAATAACCGCAACATCTGGCGGGGTTAGCGCCTCAACAGATATTCTCGTTACATCAGCGCTCACAGTTCTGCCAGACACAGTCTCAGTAAATGGTGCTGCACCTGCTGATATAATACCGTTTACAATATTTGGCGGAATTTCTCCTTACATTGTAACGTCAAGCGATCCAGCGATTACACGATCGGCAATAACTGCTACAGCAACTGGTGGAACATTTACAGCAACCGTTCCTGCAAACACACCAGCCGGGTCAGTCACTCTAACAGTCAGGGATTCTGCTGGAACAACAGCGACTGCAACGATAACGATAACGGCAGGGCCAGCGCTGAATGTTTTGCCACCTACAAAGACATTAATTAATCCAGTTGCAGCTAATACTGCTACATATACAATATCAGGAGGGAGCGCACCTTACTCTGCTTTCTCAAGCCATCCTTCTCTGGTTTCTGTAGTTGTCGCAGGTACAACACTGACAGCCACTGTAGTTGCCGTTCCAGCCACAGATACAACTGTGACCATTACGGTGAGCGATAATGTTGGTGCAACCAAAACTGTAACACTTGTTTTAGACGTGCCGTAGCAAGAACTTTCTGTGAGGGGCGGGCGGGAGCCCGCCCTATTATTGAAATTTGTCAGACTCGGTCTGATTCGCCGAGGCGAAAAGGATTCTGAATGGAGATGGAAAGATATGAATGATCAAAGATTAGATAAAGGAGTAAAACTATGAAGAAATTATTATATCTTTTGATGTGTTTAACTCTTGTTGCATGTGGCAGCGAGAAGGCTGCAAACATCTCTTCAGATACTTCAAAAGTGACAAGCAGCAGCATCCAAATGAGCGCCCAGTCCATCATCGCACAGATGGAGAACGGAGATTACAGAGACGGTGAAGTGCTTGTCAGATTCAAATCAGGAGTCAAGGCTGCTTCGTCTGTTGCAGTGCATAAGGCAATTGGTGCTTCAGTCCTCAGAAAATATACAATGATTCCGAACCTTGAGCATGTTAAGCTTCCCGTTGGTCTTTCCGTGAAAGATGCAGTCATGCAATATATGTCCAATCCGAGTGTCGAATATGCTGAACCTAACTACATTTGGAAGCTTCAAAATATCATCCCTAATGATACCTATTTCGGAAACCAATGGGCTTTATGGAACACCGGGCAATATGCATACGGGACGGCGGGCGCTGATATCAAGATGGCAGGAGGGTGGGATGTCACCATCGGCAGCGGTGATATAACGGTCGCTGTTCTCGATACAGGTATTGATTACAACCACAGCGACTTGGTCTGGAATGTATGGAGAAACCTTGGAGAGACAAGCTGCGTCGACGACATAGACAATGACGCGAACGGATTTAGAGACGATTGCATAGGATGGGACTTTATCAATCATGACAATGACCCGATGGATAACATCGGACATGGGACATTTATAGCTGGGCTTATTGGTGCAAAAGGGAATAACAGTGCAGGTATTGCAGGAATTATGTGGCTGACAAATATGATGAATTTAAAGGTATGCGATGCAGATGGTTGTGATGTTTCAGCTATCACTGATGCTATTAATTATACAATTTTCATGAAGAATAACAGAGGGTTGAATGTAAGGGCCATCAATGCCAGTCTAGGAGGCTATGCTTTTTCTACACCTGTATATGAAGCGATAAGCCAGGCAAATGCAGCGGGTATTCTTTTTGTGGCAGCTGCCGGAAATTTTAGTGAAAACAATGACGTTACCCCTCATTATCCTGCAAGCTTTGATCTGCCAAATATCATAGCCGTCGCAGCGACTGACCAGGACGATAGAAGGGTTTCGTTCAGCAATTACGGCCCAACTTCTGTCGATGTAGCAGCTCCGGGTACCTATCTTTTCAGTACAGCACCTAACTGGATGACGGAGTATTACGGTTATGGAAATCTTGACTTCAATTCAGGTACATCAGGAGCAACCCCCCATGTTACAGGACTCGCAGGCCTGCTGAGTGCGTACTATTCTCATTTTACTCACAGCCAGATCCGCACGATGATACTGAGATATGTTGATGTGCTGCCGACGTTGAACGGCTGGATTCTGACCGGCGGCAGGATCAACGCGGAGAAAGCCTTGAAATCACTGTGGGCGACATATGATCTCACCGCAACGCCTGTATCTTCGTTACAGATTGATCTGGCTTGGACAGACCGGGCGACGGATGAGATCGGGCACAGGATTTACAGAAGTATGGACGGGACTACTTATGTGCCGATAGCTACAGTCGGGGTAAACGGGTCATTTTATTCTGACAGTGGTCTTACCGACGGCACAAAATATTATTACAGGGTGAGGACATATAATGATATCGGTGAATCACCTGTACAGCAGGGGACTCAAGCGACTGCCATCACCCCTCTCAATCCGCCGACAAACCTGCGAGTGGTAAGTACATCGAGCACTCAGATCCAGCTTGCCTGGTCAGATAACTCCTCGACAGAGCAAAGTTATCTGATCGAAAGGCGTACATTGAACACTGATTTTGTTCAGGTAGGTCAGGTGGGACAGAACACCTCAACATTTCCTGATACAGGACTCAATACAGCCACAAAATACTGGTACAGGGTGAAGGCGTATAATCCAGTTGCCGGGTCCTCGGTATATTCCAATGAAATTTCTGCAACTACACTTACGGCAAGCGGCGGCCACAAAAGCAGCGGCGGAGGCGGCTGCTCAATAGGCGCGAAACAGAATGCGCCGACAGCCTTTGCCGAGGCAGCAATAATGCTTCTGCCCCTTCTCGTTATCGCAGCTCTGAGAAGAAGGAGATAATGTTTTTTGAAATCCTCCCCTTTGCAAGGGGAGGTTGGAGGGGTTTTAATGAAACATATAAACAAAACCTCCCCTACCCCCTCCTTGCTAAGGAGGGGATTACATGAAATGCACCGCATGTAAAAGATCGGTTGCTGAGTTTTAAACACTAAAATATTTACTTTCCCTCTTGTTTCTAATAACATACATAGATGAGAAATCCTTATCTGTGTGAGGCTTGCCGTTGAAAACGGTTTTTATGAACAGAAAAGTTATTATCTCCCTTAATGTCCTCCTGGGCATTATCCTTTTTATGTCTATTCTTTTACTTGTAAGGGACATTGTCTCCGACCATTTCGATAAGAAAAGGGCGCTCAGAAAAGATGCGGCAGTATCGACCGGCGCAGTAGCAGCCACGCGGAAGATGCAGTTTCTTGAGTATGCGCCCCTTATGAAAAATAATCCCTTCGGCATTTCCGGCGGCGAAATAAAACTGCTGACCTCATCAGCCCCTGCGAATGCGCAAACTATGGACCTTATTCTGATCGGTACTGTTGCCGGTCCGAAGGAACTCAGTTATGCCGTATTTAAGGACGCTGCAGGCATTCAGGAGGTTTTCAGGGTAGGAGAGAATATATACGGCATGGGCAGGCTTTACAGCGTTAAACAAGACAGGGCGCTGATAAGGCAGGGGGGAAAGATAACTGAAATACCTATTGAAGATATTGTGAAGGTAAAAGAGGTGAAAGCTCAGGCCCCTGCAACAGGCGCTTCTTCATCCGCATTTGCCCGGATGATAGGCAGGGGTTCATATATCGTTGATCAGGCGAGGCTGCAGCAGATGATAGCCAATCCCGGCCAGATGATGACGGACGCAAGACTCAGACCGAATACAGCCGACGGCAGGCAGGAAGGGTTTGCTCTCAGCGAGGTGAAGCCTAACGGTATTTATCAGAGCCTTGGTCTCCAGGACGGCGACGTACTTTTGAGGATCAATGAATATGACATCTCCAATCCCGAGAGGGCGCTCCAGGCATTTACGGCGCTGAAGGGCCTCGATAGGGTGCAGATAGATTTAATCCGCTCCGGTTCAAGGATGACAATGACCTATCAGATAAAGTAATATAAGTGTTGACATGAAAATATTCAAAAAGTTTTCCACAGCAATTTTTCTTCTGGGGTTTCTTGTCTTTACAGTCCATTACGTATCATCTAAAACCATAAGCCAATCCAATGCAGAAACAGATGCTATTGAGAAAAAGGCCGACGAATCAACCCTTAATAAAGAGACACGAAAAGAAATTGTACATACTGAGAAATCCCGCATTAAGGAGAAAAAGGTTTCTTTTAACTTTGTAGAAGTTGACATCCCGGTGGTGGTGAAATTTATCAGCGAGGTCACCGGGAAAAACTTTGTCTTTGATGAGAAGGTCAAGGGCGCCGTTACCATCATAGCTCCTTCCAAACTTTCCGTTGACGACGCCTTCAGCCTCTTCACGTCGGTCCTTGAGCTGAAAGGCTTTACCATTATTTCTTCCGGCAAGGTCTACAAGATCGTCCCTGTGTCGCAGGCAAAACAGTCCGGCACCGAACTGTTGAAGGAAGAAAACGGGACCGTCAACGACACCTATATCACAAGGCTTATCCAGTTGAAATCCATATCATCCTCAAAGGCGATGAATTTCCTCCAGCCTTTGATCTCGAAGGACGGACACATATCCTCTTTCGGTCCCGGCAACATGATGCTGATTGTAGACTCGTCCGCTAATATCGAAAAGCTGCTGAAGATACTTGAGAGCATTGATAAGTCCGATATGGAGGAGCCCGAACTTGTGACCCTGAAATATGCCAATGCAGAGGAAGTCGTAAAGATACTTAATGAATCGCTCGTTCAGAGCAGCAAAGCACAGCCTTCAGCCGGTCGTCCTCTTATTAGAGGAGAAGCGACTTCTACGGTTTCCGTAGATGAGACAAGGGCGAGTGTTTTTGCGGACACGCGACTGAATGCCGTGGTAATGATAGCCGACAAACAGGAAAAGGAATCCATGAAGAGGATGATTGCCATCCTTGATATCCCTCTGCCGGAAGCTACCAGCAAGATAAACGTCTATTTTCTTGAATACGCCGATGCGACGGAACTTTCAAAGGTTTTGGAGGGAATGATTTCAGGGATTTCATCCCAGGCAAAGACCGGTCAGATTATGCAGTCCGCCCAGTCTGCAAGAAGTCCTTTTGAAGCAGGAAAGATAATCCTTTCTACGGACAAGGCAACGAACTCGCTTATTATCGTAGCCTCTCCGGCCGATTACCAGAGCCTCATGCAGGTGATAAAGCAGCTTGACCGGAAGCGGAAGCAGGTTTATGTTGAAGCGATGATAGTAGAAGCCTCTATCGATAATCTGAGAGAGCTTGGGGCGAAATGGAGGATTACGGCGGAAAAGAATAATGAGCCTGTTTTTATCGGCGGGTTCGGCACGATGGACAACGCTGCCCTTCAGAATGTCATCTATGGACTTTCCGGCATGACCATGGGCGGGTTGGGTAATTTCCTTGACGTGCCGATCACGACAATCGGTACCGACGGGAAGGCTACGACCACTAAACTTAGTATCCCCGGATTTTCAGCCCTGTTCAGCCTGAACGAGTTCAAGGGCTCTGTAAATGTCCTCTCGTCCCCTCAGATATTGACATCCGACAATAAAGAGGCGGAGATCGTTGTAGGTGAAAACGTGCCGTTCATATCTAAAAGGGAACTGGGCGTCACCTCGACCAGCACGGTCCTCAATTCCATTGAACGTAAAGACGTCGGCATTACGTTAAGGCTTACTCCGCAGATAACCGAAGGCGATTATGTGAAAATGGATATCTACCAGGAAATATCATCATTAAAGAATGCCTCGGAGACGATCCTCATCAATATAGGTCCGACAACTACCAAACGGTCCACAAAGACATCGGTTGTTGTCAAGGACAGCCAGACTGTAGTAATAGGCGGACTTATGGAAGAAAGAGAGGACGTCCGCATAAATAAAATACCGATACTGGGAGACATCCCTGTCCTCGGGTGGCTCTTTAAGAACAAGAGCCGGCAAAAGACGAAGACTAATCTCCTTGTATTCCTGACCCCTCATATCGTGAAAGAGGCCGAACAATTGATGAAACTGAGCAATGACAAAAGAATGGAGTTTGCCAAAGCTGAAGAGAGGTTCAAACAGGGCGAATTGCTTGTAAAATTCAAAGAGGAAGTAAGCGAACAAAGGATATCGGAAATACTTTCATCGGAAGGCGCATCCATAATCTCCGCGCCGAAATCAAAAGGCCCCCATCTTCTGAAACTGAAAGAGGGTCAGGACGTCCATAAGGCGGTCGAAATCTTCGCCGGTTATAAAGAAGTGGAATTCGCGGAACCGAATTACATCATGACAATGCAAAATGAAAAATTCAAATCGCAAAATGTAAAATGAAAAGTGCAAGATACACAATAAACTCATCAGTTGCATAACTTGAAAGGCAGACATGATAAATAACCTTTTGAATGCGACAAAAAATGGGCCATATTCACCTGACGGCACTTTTAACCTAAAGTGCATTTTAGATGAATGCGTGCTGCCCGGTGTAAATAGTACATTATGGAGTCGCCAAAAGCTTTTTCATCATGCCTGCCTTTCAAGTTGAGAACGTCTTTTGCAACGTTTAGGTAAATGGAAACAATTGACTCTATAAAAGATGAAGATGTTGAGTTATCCCTTTTAAAAAATATTCCCCTCAATTTCGCAAAAGGCAACAGGATATTCCCCATAAAAATTCATGACTCGGAATTGATCTGCGCCGTTGCCGATGAAGAGGGATTACTTGCATTGGCGGAAGTATCGAGAGCGCTCGGGTTGAAGCCCAGGGCGTTCAGAGCGCCCGCCGGGGTTGTCCTCGAGGCGATCAACAGGTTCTATGGACAGATGGGCTCTGCCGAGGAAGTGATGGATACTATTGCGGGAGAAGACCTGTCATCGGTTGCCACGGAATTTGAGGCCCCGAAGGACCTGCTTGGATTGACTGAGGAGGCGCCTATCATCAGGCTTCTCAACGCGCTTCTGCTGCAGGCCGTTAAAGAAAGGGCAAGCGATATTCATATCGAGCCTTATGAGAAAGAGCTTGACGTCAGGCTCAGAGTTGACGGTATATTGCACAGGATATTATCTCCTCCCAAGATCATTCAGGACGCCCTCATAAGCAGGATTAAGATCATGTCGAATCTCGACATTGCCGAAAAGCGGCTGCCGCAGGACGGCAGAATAAGACTCCTTCTCGGCGGACGCGATATCGATATCAGGGTGTCGGTAATCCCGACATCTCACGGCGAAAGGGCGGTTTTAAGACTGCTTGACAGGAAACAGGGGCTCCTCGGATTGTGGGAAGTGGGGTTCGGCAAAGAAGATGAAAAGAAACTTGAAGAATACCTTCAGAGGCCGGACGGGATCATCCTTGTAACAGGTCCGACCGGCAGCGGAAAAACAACGACCCTTTATGCGGCGCTGAACAGGGTGCATACGGAAGAAAAAAATATTATTACGGTCGAAGACCCGATAGAATACCAGCTTAAAGGGATAGGTCAGGTCCATGTAAACCCCAGGATAGGACTGACCTTTGCATCCGGTTTGAGATCAATTTTGAGACAGGACCCGGATGTGATTATGGTCGGCGAGATAAGGGACCTTGAGACTGCCGTAATAGCGATGCAGGCGTCTCTCACGGGACATCTTGTCCTGAGCACCCTTCATACAAATGATGCGCCGAGCGCTCTTGTGCGGCTTATAGATATGGGTATCGAGCCTTTCCTTGTTGCGTCATCATTGACGGTTGTTCTTGCGCAAAGGCTTGTGAGGACGATTTGTCCGGATTGCAAAGAGTCATATGGACCTTCAGAGGTTGAAAGGTCATATTTTTCATCCTTCATCTCTCATCCCTCATCCTTCCTTTTGTACAGAGGCAAGGGCTGTGGGAAGTGCAAAGAAAAAGGGTACCTCGGCAGGACGGGAATCTTTGAATTGCTTGTCATAGACAATGAAATCCGCTCGATGATTACGGAAAAAACGGATTCCCGGACCATAAAAAATCATGCAATCTCCAAAGGCATGAAAACCCTGAGAACGGACGGACTGGAAAAGGTCCTTAAGGGCATTACGACAATTGAAGAAGTGTTGAGAGTAACGCAAAAAGATGCGATAGAAGAATAAAATTCTGCAATTTAAATTATTTATTGAACATGCCGATATTTCAATATAAGGGTTACAGGACGGACGGGTCGGAGGCTGCCGGGACTATCGAGGCTGACAGTCTGAAGAACGCCGCCCTGCGGCTTAAAGAGTCCGGCCTCTATCCGAAGAATATAGCAGAAGCAGTATACAAAAGACGGTTCGGCTTTTTACAGGGACTCGATGCCTCCCTTCTCCCATCCATAACACGGCAACTCTCAACGATGCTTTCTTCAGGAGTAACGTTAATGGAGGCATTGCGTTCTATCTCTGAAGAACAGAAAGGTCTCTGGAGAAATATACTGGTAAATATCAGGGAGAATGTCTCGGCAGGCGCAAGTTTTTCAAAGGCCCTTGAAGCCTACGGCGGCGTCTTCCCCGAATTCTATGTCAATATGGTGGCCGCAGGAGAGGCAAGCGGGACCCTCGACGCCGTTCTTGGACGCATGGCTGATTTTCTGGAATCACAGGAAAACCTGAGATCGAAAGTAAGGACGGCGATGATATACCCCCTGTTTATGATCTGTATCGGATTCATAGTCCTTTCTTTCCTTTTTGTCTTTGTCATACCGAAGATAACGAAGATATTTAAGGACACGCAGAGCGCCCTGCCTTTTATCACTGTTGTGCTTATAACCGTCAGTGATATTGTTCAGAAATACTGGTGGCTTCTCGCTGGTCTTCTTGCGGCAGGCATATTCGGATTAAAAAGACTGAAAGAGAACAACAGATTACTGATCGACCGCACCCTTTTGCGACTGCCCGGCAATGTCCTTCAAAGCCTTTACTATGGCCGCTTTGCAAGGACTTTGGGTTTTCTGCTTGAAGGCGGCCTGCCGGTGTTGAGGGCCCTCGAACTTGCCGCAAAGTCCGTAGGCAATAAGGCGCTTGAGACAAAGGTCCTCGAATCCGGTAAACGGGTCTCCGAAGGCGCACGGCTTTCAGCTTCCCTTGACGGGTTCCCGCCGGTGCTGCTTCAGTTGATCTCGACAGGCGAGAAGAGCGGACAGTTGGCCGGCGTTCTGAACAAGGCTGCCGGCGCCTATGAAGAAGAGTTTTCGAGAACGGTGCAGAAGGCGCTTGCGCTCCTCGAACCGCTCATGATCCTCTGCATGGGGATAATCGTCGGACTAATAGTCCTCGCAGTCCTCCTGCCGATATTCCAGTTGAACCAGTTGATAAAATAAGCTCTTTATCATATAAATGGATGATATCGGAAAGCCTACTCTAATCGGGGATTCTGCCTGTAATCCTCCCCTTGGAAAGGGGAGGTGAGGAGGGGTTGTAAAAATAGAGATTAAAATCGGATGTAATTGAATATAACAGATAACCACCCCTACCTCTCCTTTTCAAGGAGGGGATTCACAAAGGAGGTATTACAAATATGGGAGGAATAAATGGACAATAATAAGGGTTTTACTCTTCTTGAAATTATCGTGGTTGTGTTTATACTCGGTCTCCTTGCGGCTATTGTGGCGCCTAAGATTATCGGCAGGACGGATGATGCGCGTATTGCCGAGGCTAAGGTGCAGATAAAGAATTTAGAGACCGCACTCAAGTTGTTCAAACTCGACAACGGATTCTATCCGGCTACCGAGCAGGGACTGGCCGCGCTTGTCGAAAAACCGACAACAGGACAGATACCGCAGAAATACCGTGAGGGCGGCTATCTCGAACAAAAGAAGATCCCCTTTGATCCGTGGAACTACCCTTATATATATATCAGTCCCGGCCTGCACGGAGATTTTGACATTGCCAGTCTGGGTGCCGACGGAAAAGAAGGCGGCGAGGGGAAAGACGCCGATATATTGAGCTGGGATATGCAATAAAAAAATAGAATGCAAAATCATCATTGTAAAATGCAAATATCATTTTACAATTTCAAGAAGGGTTTTACTCTGCTTGAACTGATCGTTGCCCTCTTTATCGTCTCCCTTGTACTTGCCGTTGTTTTCCCGTCGTTTGCCGTTTTCGGAGAGAACAGGCTGAAAGCGGAGGCAAGGGAAATGGCTTCGATACTTAGGTATATGAACGACAGCGCTTCCTCGAGAAAGGAGACCTTTGTCATAAAATTCGATCTCGATAAAAACAAGGTTTTCTGGAAAGGTCCCGAAGGCGAGAAGACAAAGGGATTTGAAGACCTGACCGGTGTGACGACACAGGCGAACGGAATGGTCAACAAAGGAGAATTAATTGTTTTCTTTGACCCGCTTGGAATTAAAGAGAATCTGAGCGTACATATGAGCAGAGAGAAAAAAAATATCACCATCACATTAAACCACCTCAGCGGGAAAGTCAAAATAAATTATGAGGGATGAATTATGAAGGATGAAATAAGAAAGAGACGAACACTTAACAAAAGGATTTTGTTTTTCATCCTTCATCCTTCATCCTTCATCCTTCGCAATGCATCCTTCATCCTTCAGAAAAAGGGTTTTACCCTTCTCGAGGTCCTCATTGCGCTTGCGATTATCAGCGGACTTCTAATCACTCTTATATATACGGTGAACTATCAGTTGGGTATTGTTGCAAGACAGGAAACCGTAACGGTCGCTACATTGCTGGCAAAGAGCGCCCTGACCGAACTGGAAAAGAAACCCGAAAGTAAAAAGGGAAAATTTGAAGCGCCCTATGAAGCCTATACCTATGAAACTGCCGTTAAAGACTCGCCATATCCCGGAGTAAACGAAATTACCGTTATCGTGACCGCAGGCAAAGAAGAGGTTAAGCTCAATCAATATGTATACAAATAAGGATGAAGGATGAATTATGAAGGATGAAATAAGAAAGAAACGGCCACTTTACAAAAGGATATTGTTTTTCATCCTTCATCCTTCATCCTTCATCCTTTGTCGAAAAGGTTTTACCCTTGTCGAAGTCCTCATTGCCGTTGCTATTCTCTCTATAGTGCTCACAGCCCTGTACGGCACTTTTTTCCTGAGTAGCAGAGCGATGGAAGAAATGGATGAATCCATGACAAAATTGCAGGAGTCGAGAAAGGCCATTGATATATTAAGAAGAGAACTTGAGTCCGCGTATTACAAAAAAGATAACGACGAAAAGACATTTGTAAAAATCCTCGACAAAGACCTTTACGGAAAACAGGCGACGCAGCTTGAATTTACGGCATTTACGACGGTAAGGCCCGGCCTTTCAAAGATTTCATACTACATGGAAGAAAAGGACAAGAAACGGACTCTTTTCAAAAAAATAGGATCCTCATTCGGAAAGGAAGAATCCGAAGGGGCCGAGATTATTGAGGATCTGGAAGAATTCACCATAGAAGCGAAATATCAGGATAAATGGGTGAAGACCTGGGATACCGGGATTACAAAGAAAATGCCTGATGAAATAAAGATCAGTCTATCGGTAATGATTAAGGGGAGAAAGGTGACGCTCTCGGATATGGCAAGGCCGATGTATGACAAAAGTGTGTAACCCTCTCCTCCGGCGGGAGAGGGCAAGGGTGTGGGGGTATTCTAATAACCAGCAGGGGGTTGCTCTTGTTGTGGTCCTCCTCGCCCTTGTATTGCTAACTGCCATGGTGGTTGAATTCTCTTATGGCGTTTACACCGGCACGAATGATCTTTACAACTGGCGCGACGCCCAGAGGTTATCGGTAATGGCAAGGTCCGGCATTAACGTATCAGTAAGGTACTTATCTAACCTGCTGAAGGATCGAACGTTTAAATTCACAGAGCCTGTAGAAATGCCTGTTGAAAATCCGTTTGAGGATTTCAAAGGAAACATTGCGATAAGGGTAGAAGATGAGATGGGCAAATTTAATCTTAATTCAATTGTTCCATTGAATCAAATTGTCAATGAAACTGATCAATATAGTCCTTACAGTTGCTTTAAAAGACTTCTCACTGTCCTTTCACTCGATGTGAAGATTGCAGACCGGATAGTTGACTGGATTGATAAGAACGGGGAATCACGCCTCTCGGATTCAGAAGCAGGCGCAAAAAATGCTATACTCGATAGCGTAGATGAACTCTTGTTGATACATGGCATAAGTAAAGAGGATTATGATAAATTATTGCCATATATAACTATTTATGGGAACGGGGAAATAAATATTAATAGTGCTTCAAAACCTGTTATTAGATGTCTCTCAAATGATATATCTGATGAACTCGCACAGAGAGTAATCGATTATAGAAAGAGTATGCCATTTAAGGTGAAGGCTGATTTGCAGAATGTCAACGGTTTCAGTTCGGCGGTTTATAATCCTTTTAGTGATATGATAACATCTGAAAGTTCAACTTTCTCCATCAAATCTACCGCCTCCTCCGGCGGAGTGAAAAGGGTGATCGAGACGGTTTTGGATACAACAAATACGGTTCAGTACTGGAAGGAATATTGATGGCCAGGGCGCTTTTTATTGATATAACGGATAAGGAAATAAACACCTATATCTTCGACGTCGGGCAGGGGCGGTATGAACTGAAGGAAAACAGAAAATATCCTCTGGCTGAAAAATATAATTTCCCTGCCGAAGCAATAGCCGGCGGCTTTGATAACGTCTACTTGAGCCTGCCTGTCTGCCTGCTGAATTTCAGGGTGCTTGATACCCCGTTTTCGGACAGGGAGAGAATAAGAGAAGTGCTTCCCTTTGAACTCGACGGTATCATGCTCGGCGGAACAGACAAGGCGCTCTTTGACGACATAATCGTCGGCAGAACGGAGAGTAAATATCAGGCGCTTGCAGTCTACATAGAAAAAAGCGCTGTCAGGGATATGCTTGCAAAACTGAATTCCTGCGGGGCCGACCCGGTATTCATTACATCGCTTGAAGTTGGGAAAATCGTGAAGGAATTTTCTCCCGAAAAGCTGCTGTTGCCTTTAGACCTGGATGACGATGAAAGGATAGCGCTTGCACGGGAAGAGATGCATTCTCCTACTATAAATTTAAGGAGAGAGGAATTTGCCTATACGCGGGATATCGAAAAGACAAAGAGATATTTTAAGACAACAGCGTTCCTTGTGATGCTCATCGCCTTTGTCGTTTCCGCAGGTTTGTTGTTTCAGATTATTACGACAAAAAATGAGATCGCGGCATTGAAAAATGATATGCGCAAGAAATATCAGGAGTTGTTTCCGCAGGAAAAGAATATTATGAACGAGGTCTATCAGCTTAAAGCTCATATGAAAGAATTGAGCGGCAAGGAAGAAATCTTCATCGGCGTCAGTCCTCTCGACGTCCTGTGGAAACTGTCGCAAATCGGCAAAACGTCCGCTGTTTTTTATGAGACTTCGGCAGACAAAGGCAATCTCATCCTGAAAGGCGAAGCAGCTTCTCTGAGCGACGTCCAGAAGGTGAAGGATGAACTGGGGAAGTTCTTTGACGATGTGAATATCTCTGATTCAAAAACCTCCGTACAAGGCAAAATGCTTTTCACCATTACGGCAAAGGAGAAGAGGGCTTGAGAGAGTTATTCAGGAATAAGAGCTTAATCTATGCTATGTCCGGACTTATGGTCTTTTTTGTTCTTGCCGGTATAGGGATACAAACCCTTGCTTCATCAAAAAAAGAGCTTAAGCTGCTGCAAGAAAGGCGGAAAGAGCTGCTGCTGCTGAAGGATGAGTACATGTCGCTGAAACAGAAGCTCGATCTTGTCGAGGCAAAGAAGAGCATGATGAACGTGCCGGGCATTGTCCAGGCAATCGATGAGATTTTTCAGCCCATGGGGTTGAAAAATAAACTAAAGACGGTCAGGGCCGCAGGGAAAAAGGAGATCAGAGACGGTTTTGAAGAAGAGGCGGAAATTACAGTCGAGAAAGTCGGCATGAATGAAATGCTGAATATTTTTTATAAAATAGAAACCGCACCAATGATCCTGACTATAAAAAAGGCTTCCATAAAAAAATCCTTTGAGAACCCTGAACTGCTCAACGTCAATATCGTCCTTTCATTTCTAAAAACGAAGTGAGGAAAAAGCTTCCGATTATTATCCTCGCTGTTATCCCCGTTCTTTTCTGGATGATGTGGATTGTCTTTCCTGAAACTGCCATACAAACTATCATTGAAGATTCCGTTGCCAGCAGTCAGTTTGTGGTAGAGGTGCAGGGACTGAAGAAAGGGTTGTTCTATAATGTAGACATAGACGCCCTGGTATTGAAAGGCAGTCGGGGGGAATTGATTTCCGTTAAAGATATCCGCAGTTATATAAATCCTCTGTTTATCCCGTTATTCCAACTGCGTTTGACCGGCAGCGGCGCTATAGGCGATGGAAATATTACGGGTAATTTGACCCTTTCAAGGGGTAAAATAAAAGGAGTTCTGAATTTTCAGAAGGTCGGTTTTGGCGATTTGCATTTTTTAAAATTGACCGGAATAAAGGGTAACGGAACGTTTTCCGGAAGCGTTACAATCAGTGAAAGCGCCGGACATGCGGAGTTTGTTTCCAAGGATGCCGTTTTTGAAGAAACGGAATTTTCAGGGATCAAGGCGCCTCTGAATATTTTTCATATGGTAACGGGTTCTCTTGATTTGCGTGGAAGCGTTATTGAAGTCGTATCTTTAGCCTTTCAGGGCGAAGACATCTATGCGAGGCTGAAAGGAGATATCAGGGAAAATGTGATGGATATCTCTATGGAATTGATGCCGGGGAAATCCTATATTGAAAACCCGTTTGTGCTTGCAGGGCTTGAGGTCTATAAAATTTCTCCCGGATATTATATTATTCCCGTAAAGGGCAATCTTTTTCTGTGAGGAGGAAATATGTCTAAATATATACTAATGCTATTTTTAGCGCTGAGTCTTATTTCATGCGGGTCGGAAAGCCCGCAGAACATATCCGGACAATCCACGGATATTCATTCAAGTGCAAGCTCAGTTATTGATGCGCCTGCGACGAAAAATATGCCGGCAAGGTATGTGCCGGGAGAAGTCCTGGTGAAATTCAAATCAGGGACGTCAATAGTTGCCATGAATAAGCTTCACGGCGCCCTGGGAGCGGCCAAAATAAAGGATATAAGACATCTCGGGATACATCGGATGAAGCTTCCGGAAGATGTGAGAGTGGAGGAAGCGGTGCAGATTTACAGGAACGACCCGAATGTCGAATTTGCAGAACCGAATTATATTGTTAAGACTTCCGCCATACCGAATGATCCGGGATATAGCCTGCAATGGGGACTCAATAATACGGGCCAGACAGTCGGAATAGCCGGCGCGGATATTCATGCCCAAGCTGCCTGGGACGTTACAAAAGGCTCAAATAATATAATCATTGCAGTCGTCGATACGGGGGTTGCCTATGACCATCCGGACCTATCCGGAAATATATGGGTGAACACCGCGGAATTGAACGGTTCCCCCGGGATTGATGACGACCAAAACGGTTATAAAGATGATGTATATGGCTGGGACTTTATCAATAATGACGCCTATCCGGTTGATTATGATCAGCACGGCACTCATGTGGCCGGTATTATTGCCGCAAAGGGCAATAACGGAATCGGCGTCAGTGGGGTAATGTGGTCGGCCAGGATAATGCCTCTCAGGTTTTTAGGCGTAACCGGGTCGGGCGATGTCGCAAAAGCAGCCGAGGCAATAGAGTATGCCGCAGACAATGGCGCCCGTATCATCAACGCAAGCTGGGGAGGGAATGATTATTCCATCACTCTCTATAATGCCATCGAGTATGCCAGACAGAAGAATGTGCTTGTAGTTGCCGCTGCGGGGAATGAAACAATGAACAATGATATAGATGCTTTCTATCCCGCAAGTTTTAATCTGTCAAATATTATCTCGGTGGCTGCAACAGATCAGAACGATAGTATTGCCAATTTTTCCAACTTCGGTGCGACTTCGGTTGATTTAGGCGCTCCCGGCGTGTCTATCTACAGCTCGGTACCGGTATTTTCATACGGCGATTCCGTCACCATTTACAGCGAAAATTTTGACGGCAACTCCGGTGATTTGCCGCTTTTGGGGTGGTCAAAAGGGGGAGGGCATACGACATGGGCTATCACTGCAGGCACAGGTTCCGGCGGAACAAACTGTCTTGAAGACAGCCCCGGAGGAAACTATGTTTCCGTCACTAATTCCTGGGCAGGATATATGACGTCGATCTCATCAGTCAAAAACAACCGTTACAGGCTCTCTTTTAAATGGAAGGGGAATATTGACCATAATACCAATGATTTTTTCTATATCAACTATTCGCAGAATGGGAAGAACTGGGATTGGGTTGATTCCAGAGACGGGTTTTATGCAAATTTTGTCTCAGACTATACGGATGAGCTTACCTCTGCCGCCGATATGCTCGACAGTTTTTATTTTGGTTTCGGATTAAAATCCGATTCAACCGTAAACAATGACGGAGTCTATATCGACGATGTGGTATTAAGCAGGCAGCCGATCGTTATCGGCAGCTATACCTATGAATCCCAGGGATGGAGCGGCACTTCCGTGGCAGCGCCTTTTGTCTCCGGAGTTGCCGGATTGGTCTGGTCTGTGAATCCTTCTCTCAGTTATGCTCAGGTGAAAGATATTATTTTAAACAGCGTAGATAAAAAGCCGTCGCTTTCAGGAAAAACAGGCACAGGGGGAAGGGTTAATGCCTCTGCCGCCGTAAACCTGACTATGCTTTCAGCTCCCTCAAACCTTTCCGCTTCCGCAATATCGAAAAGCCGGATAGACCTCTCATGGCAGGACAATGCTTCAAATGAAACAGGGTTCAGGATAGAGAGAAAAAAAGCGTCCGACGCTTCGTACATAATCATTGCTGAAGCCGGCTCAAATGTTACCTCCTATTCCGATACGGGACTATCTGCGGGAACTAAATACTCCTACCTCATCAAGGCATATAACTCTTCAGGCGAATCCTCCTATTCCAATGAAGCAAGCGCTACAACGAAGCAAGCTTCTTCAGGCGGCGGCGGTGGCGGCTGCTCCATAGGCAAGCCCCGGAATTATCAAACTGCTTTAGCAGATTTCATTGTATTAGTGATGCCTTTTGCGATTATCTGTATAATAAAGAGAATGAATCGAGATGACTATGCCGGCAGGAAAAAAGGCAGCCGTAAAAAAGATCAGTAAAATGCAGCAGGCTTCTCATGTATCCCGGGAACTTACCGTAGGACAGTTTATTAAAACGTTCACAAAATCCTTTTTAGCTATAGGTTTCTTGATAGTTCTGTTAGTTCTCTACCGCCTTGGAATAATGATCGGCCTTGAAGGCGGAGATATGACAACCCCTGTAAAAACATTCCGGGTACTTCTCTCGTTTGTTCAATCACAGAGAGAATTGCAGTACCTTCTTATCGTTACCGGTTTATTCTATCTTTTTCTTAATTTTATCCCCCGGAAGATATACCGGTATTTTTATGTGTTGTTTATTTCTCTTGTTGCCGTATGGATGATATACCGTATTTTTAATCTTGCACATATCTATTATGCAGGTACCCATATTGGCAGAGACTTTCTCTCACATATAGAAAAATCATCTCTCAGCATGGTGTTTGATATCAAAAGCTTACTCTTCGTGATCATCCCGGTCCCTATCGTCCTGGTTATTCATTTTTTGCTGAAACAGCTTGATTACTCACGGTATAGGTATACAGCAAAAGGTATTGCATTTTTATTGCTTTCCCTGATGATGTCTTTGTTCATCTTTTTCGAAAACATCGATCGAAGGTCACTGTCTGTACGTATCTGGATGAATGAATTCCGGTATCGTTATCCAATTGCTTCAACGGTTCCCGAGGTTTTTTTATTGTCCTCTTTCCATGACGAAACAGGAAAAGCAGGATACGATATCGCTCAGGAGACAATGCCTTCATCAGTTCAGAAAAGACTGGAGGCTTTCTTCGGTGTATATATTAATAAGAAAGAGCAATATCCGCTTTTTAAGCGTGAGGTTTTTCAGAATGCCTTCCCCTATCGGCAGTCTGGTAAAGGAATTTCTACCCCCAACATCATCATCATTGTCATGGAATCCCTTTCTGCCAGACTTTTAGGGCATTACGGTTCTCCCTTTGAAGGAATATCCCCAAATATTGATGCCTTTGCTGAAGCGTCTCTGGTTGTCAGGCCCTTTTATAATGCAACAACACCCACAATGAACGGCCTTGTATCTGTTCTCTGCTCCCATTATCCTGTTTTTGGACAAGAAGAATGGCTGGATAATAATGGTGTCATGAAGTTCGATTTGCTCTGCCTGCCCGAGGTCTTAAAAAGCAAAGGGTATCATTCATATAATATAGTTCCCGGTGATCCCTATTTTGCCTTACAATTGCCCTTTATGAAGGCTAACGGCATGGATATAATCTATGGTGCTTTGGACATAAAAGAGATCTTGAAAGAAAAACCCCTTGGCAATATCTTCAGAAAGCTTGCATATTCAGACCGGCAGGTCATAGGATTTTTGCTAAAGGGGCTCAAAAATCGCTCATTTGTAGAGCCGTTTACCATAACTGTCTCGACTGATGACCTGCACCCTCCCTTCAGGTTGCCGGAGGATTGTATCAGATATCCCGGGCAGGACAATGCTATTCTGCATATTATCCATAATGATGACGCAGCTTTTGGAACTTTCTGGGAATACTTCAAAAAGAGCGATCTTGCATCGAATACAATAATAGTTTTAACGTCAGACCATGCGTTTTTCCCGGGTGTTGACTATCAGAAACTCATACAGGATCAAAAAGCAGGACCGTATGATGAAGTCCCTTTTATCATCTATGACCCTACTCATAAACTGCCCAAGACATTAGACGTCACCTCTTCATCGGTAGACATCGTGCCTTCGATGCTCCATCTTTTGAACGTAAATATCCCGAACTCTTTTGAGGGCTTGTCAGTCTTTGATCCCGACGGAAGGGTTAGATATCCAAACGTTCTCGGTTCGCACCATTATCTTTACTTCTACAGGCTTAATGGTAAGAATGTATCTTTTAACCGTGATGAGATACACTGCGATACTGTTGCACATGATCCTGCTTCACCTGCGGGGGAGGGAACCTTCACCATGTGCGATTATGTCTCATGGTTGCAGTATAAGCGATGGCTTGTAAAAAATGATCTCATATGGAATAAGCTACATGAAACAAAATAAATTGATTGCTATGTCCTATAAGAATATCGTTATTATTATCGTCATTCTTGCAGGAATCCCTCTGCTCCTGTATTCCCTCATTATCGTAAAATTCAATTCGATAAAGGTACAAACACTTCAAAATCTGCCGCGACATATGATTTGGGCACATCGGGGTTTTACGCAGGGATTCCGGGATAACTCAATTGAAAGTTTTGATGCAGCCCGGAGCACGGGTTACTACGGCATAGAAATCGATATCCATTTCCTGGAAGGGAAAGGATTCATTGTCGCACACGATATTTCACCAAAGATGTCGGATAATAACAGCGTCCTTTCTCTTGATACGGTATTTAAACGGTATACGGATCAATTCTATTACTGGCTTGACTTTAAGAATCTCGATACGGACAATGCAGCAGAAAGCGGGAAAATACTTTCGGATCTGGTCAGGACTTATCATTTACAGGGACATGTTTTCATCGAATCACAAAGAGCCAGGGCTTTAAGGAAGCTGAAGTCGGTGGGACCTGAAATACATACCATTTACTGGCTTCATCGGAATCTGGAAAATAAAACAGCCCTCTTCAAGGCAAAATACAATACAATTATTTCAGGTGCCGACAGTGTCTCATTGCCGGCGGAACACGTTAGTGAGAGTTTTATAGAAAATTTTTCCCATCTCAATATGGCAGTCTTTACAGTAAATGACGCTGAGACTATTGAACAACTGTTTCAAAGAGGAGTCCGTGTCGTTCTCAGTGATTCCGATATGAGAGAACGCTTTCCGCAGGTGTATAAATATCCCCCCAAAATAAGTCCATAAGCACCATAATAAAGCATATCTGCCTTTGACATTGGAAACAATTTTGTACTATTTGGTATAATTACTCGGTTATCTTTGATAGACAAGATTTGCCAAAAGGTGAAAAACCGCCCCCGGCACGATATTGTTGGTCTTCATATAAAGCCATCCCATTACCAGCGACGGGAAAAAACTGAGCAGAACCGTCCACTCATTATAGAAGATTGCCTTTGGCAAATGGGCAATGGCGAATAAGAGACTGACAAATAAAACCCCCTTGTGCTTCCTGCCCATTGAGTCCTGCAGGAATCCCCTGAAAAAAAATTCCTCAGGAAAAGAGACGCTCAACAACTGAAAAATAACGGCGGAAACCGTAATTGATGCCGGATTCCCTCCAAAGAAAAGATAATACGGCAGAAGTATAAAGAATGACGCCACAAGTCCGATCGAGAGGTCTTTTCCGGAGAAATTCAGTTTGACCCTGTATCCTGCAATTATCGGGAATATCAGCATCAGCAAAGGTAATGCGCTGTAATAGATATGGTTTGAGGGTTTTATGGCATGTATGACAAAAGACAAGATAAGGATTACAAGGTAACCGGATATAATTTTTATATTCATGAAACGATACCGATTAACCCGAAAAATGCAATTAAACTGTTAGAGAAACTGCGGATGTCTAAAATAAATTTATTTTTCGATACAATAGTGTACTTATATAGATGTATTACCAAAATATTTTTATGCATTTACCATGAACTATCTTTTTAAAATAAAAATCATCGAGTTAAATAAATTTATTTCAGACATCCGTAGTTTCTATGGTATACTTTCATTTAATATTTTAGCACTATGACGACTTTAAGATATATAACCGCAGGCGAGTCTCACGGGAAAGCTCTTTCAGGTATTCTTGAAGGAATTCCTTCCGGGCTTTTACTTTCATCAGAGGATATCGACAGGGACCTGCAAAGAAGGCAGGGCGGCTATGGCCGCGGCGGGAGGATGAAGATAGAGTCCGACCATGCCGAAATTATCTCAGGCGTCAGATGGGGTAAAACAATAGGTTCTCCTGTAACGGTCCTGGTTGAAAACAGGGACTTCAAGAACTGGTCGGAAGGCATGTCATCCGACCCCGCATTTGAGGGCTCTATCCCTCCGGTGACAAAACCCCGTCCGGGGCACGCCGACCTGACCGGCGCTATAAAATACGACCATCATGATGTAAGGAATATCCTTGAACGTTCAAGCGCAAGAGAGACTGCAATGCGGGTGGCGCTTGGAGCAATCGCAAAAAAATTCCTGTCGGAATTCAATATCAACATAGGCAGCTTTGTTGTACGGATAGGCAAAGTCGAAATGCAAGATACGGTATACAGGATACAAGATGCAAAAAACCTGTTATCTTTCTTTGAAAAAGCCGAGCACTCTCCTGTCAGATGCCCGGATGCTGCAGCGTCAAAAAAAATGGTTGGGATTATAAACAAAGCTATAAAAGAAGGCAATTCATTGGGCGGGATTTTCGAGGTCTATGTTATTGGCGCGCCCGTAGGTCTTGGCAGTCACATTCAATGGGATAGAAAACTTGACGGCCGGCTTGCCCGGGCATTAATGAGCATCCAGGCGATTAAGGGAGTTGAGATCGGGCTTGGTTTTGAAATGGGCAAGATGTCGGGAGTCGAGGTCATGGATGAAATATTTTATAACCGTAAAACGTCAGGCGTGAAGTGTGAAATGATTGGAAAAACACCTAACGGTTTACGCTTTACTCCTGACGGCTTTTACAGAAAGACTAACAATGCGGGCGGGATTGAAGGCGGGATGACAAACGGGATGCCGATAATTCTGAAGGCTGCAATGAAACCGATCCCCACTTTAAGAAAACCGTTGCGCTCCGTTGATATTGTCACAAAAGGACCGATTAAGGCGGCTTATGAACGGTCCGATATCTGCGCCGTGCCGGCCGCTGCAGTAGTCGGCGAAGCGATGTCAGCCCTGACTATAGCGGACGCCTTCCTCGAAAAATTCGGCGGGGACAATATGGCGGAAGTGAAGCGCAATTACGGATCATATATTGAATATGTCAAAAAATTCTAACTACACTTCCGGCAGATCTATTTTGATGTAGAGTTCTCTTAGCTGTTTTGGTCCAACCGTTGAAGGCGTTCCGCTCATGAGGTCGAACGCCTTTTGTGTCTTCGGGAATGCGATCACGTCCCTTATTGATGACGCTCCCACCATAATCATTACTAATCTGTCGAGTCCGA
>Ga0265292_1000510_pt1 | contig 53603 bp, 49 predicted proteins | sample Munlanlewell296A_FD_189080 | JGI IMG/M metagenome (GOLD analysis project Ga0265292, IMG submission 189080) | Leachate microbial communities from a municipal landfill in Southern Ontario, Canada - Leachate well 296A | ecosystem: Engineered > Solid waste > Landfill > Unclassified | place: Canada... | reverse complement strand
AAGTCCAAACTATTGATCTTGATACCGGCTGAAAAGATATTCCGGTGAATGAATTTTCGTGATTTACGCGAAACGACTCTACTCCGTCTGAATAGGTTGAACTGACAATAACATAGCGCGAATCAGTGGATGCCTGTCCGCCGTTTATCTCTACCAACGCTACCATCGCGGGTGATTCAAGCAATATTGAATCATAATACAATTCGCTGATCTTGTTGTCTTTATCTTTGAATCTGACAAAAACTTTTTTGGTGCTAGTGCCATAATCAAGATACCAGGTCTTCTCTTGTTGGTAATCTTCCCACTTCGCAGCCAAAAAATTTTCAAAATTAGACAATTCCATCTGCTTCACGCCGATTGGGCCGGAAAGTTTAAGCGCCACCTTTCGAATTTTTGTCTTTGTGTCGCCGTTATTAATTAAAATAGACGGCTCTGCTGACAAAGCAAAAGAAAAAGCAGTAAAAACAAAAAATGCCGTTATGCCCAAAAATGCAATAAACTTTAACACATCTTGCTTTTCTCTCATAATTCAAGTATAATTTTTAAGATGGAACTTACGCATTTGTCATTCCGAGCGAAGTGAACGAGCTCGCGCGAGTGAACGTAGCCGAGGAATCCCTTATAGAGGGTTCTTGCGCTAATCTAATATTCACATAAACCTTACGTTAAGGAATTCCTCGACTCCAGCCGCATTGCGGCTTCCGCTTGGAATGACAAACGCGTAAGTCCTATAAGAGTTTTATTTGATAAAAAAATTATATCAAAATTACGCGCAAAATGCAATTATGAATCTTGTATACCGAATAAAACAGTTAATTCTCATTGCTTGCGATCTGACCAGCTACCTGGCTGGCTTATGGATTGGACTTTTGATCAGATATGTCAAATTGCCCGGCTGGGATGATATTGACCGGCATCTGACTATTTTTATTATTGTTTTCATTCTCTGGCTGACTATCAATTATATCAACGGATTATATGATCTCGTGCGGGTTCACAACGATCTCAAAACATACCGCCGGCTAATGGAAACAACGTTTTTATCTTTAGTAATCGGGATTATCTTCTTCTATTTACTGCCAAATAGAGCGCTCACTCCAAAAACCATTCTCTTATTTAACGTAATTTTTGGATATGGCATAAGCGCGATTTTGAGATTGCTTTACAATATTATCATCGGCCAGCGCCGGCTACAAACCAAGGTCCTTTTTATTGGACATGCGGCAGAAGTTGAAGAACTGATTGGCATTATGGCAAATCAGCCCGAAAAAGGGTACAAAGCAGTCGCTGTAATTGACTCAAACGAAAAAATTAAATCGCACAACAACAATGGAGTAGATATCTACCACCAACTAAAAACCATCCGGCCCGCAATTACCAATCATAAAGCGCAGTTAATCGTGGTTGCCCCGCATCTCAAACAAAATGAAGAAGTGCTTCGCGAACTCTATGAACTTCTATTTTGGCCGGTGCAGATGATTGATCTCATGTCTTTTTATGAACTTCTGACAGGCAGAATCCCGCCAACCACATTTTCTGAAAGTTGGTTTTTGGATCATCTGAAAAATACCGATCAGCCCATCTATGACAAATTCAGAGCTTTTGTAGATATTATAAGCGGAATCATCATGGGCGCATTTTTTATAATTATTTTGCCTTTGGCCGCGCTTGGCATAAAATTTGCATCGCCGGGCCCGATATTTTTCAAACAAAAAAGGATTGGAAAATACGGGCAAGAATTTATCTTATATAAATTCCGTTCAATGTACGCGCTTTCCGACGATGGCAGCGCCGAATTAAATGGCGCTCAATTTGCAAAAAAGAAAGACGCTCGGGCAACCCCTATTGGAAAACTGCTCAGAAGAACCAGATTAGACGAACTGCCGCAAATACTCAATCTGTTAAAGCGCGATATCACTCTAATCGGCCCAAGACCTGAAAGGCCGGAAATAGTTTCTCAGCTTACTGGACGAATGCCATACTATCCACTGCGCCATATAGTCCGTCCCGGACTTACTGGCTGGGCAGTGTTGCATCAAAATTATACCGACACCCTGGAAACATCTTTGCAAAAACTGCAATATGATCTGTACTATATTAAAAACAGATCCTCTTTGCTGGATCTGTCAATTTTGCTTAGAACAATCAATGTGATCGTGCGGATGAGAGGACAGTAAATAAAATTCCAAATCACAAATAACAAATTCCAAATAAATTACAATAATCAAAACTCAAAACAGTTTAGAATTTATTTGTGATTTGTGATTTGTGATTTGGAATTTTATTTATTCTACTCCCCACTCCCGTTTTAAGTCTCTCACTCCTTCTTCCAACCCAATCACCGGCTCCCAGCCTAATAGCTCTTTTGCTTTGGTATTGTCAGCTTTAGTGTATTTCATTTCACCAGGCAAAGAATCAACGCTAACTGTCGGACCGCCAATCATTTCTGCCAGCTGATTAACTGAATATGGATTGCCAAACCCAACATTAATTACTTCTCCATTGCCAACAGTGTCTTTAGTCATGGCTAAAATATTAGCTCTCACCACATCATCCACGTGAGTATAATCGCGATACATTTCACCATCGCCCCTAATAGTCATCGGCTCATTATTTTTTCTTTGCTGCAAAAACTTGCCAATCACGAGAGCATAAGCTCCATTTGGATCGCAATATGGCCCGTAAACATTAAAATAAACCAGAGAAACTGTTTCTAAATGGTATAACTCCGCGAACAAACGGCAATAATGTTCGCCAATCAGTTTGTGCAAGGCATAAGGAGCCAAAGGCTTTTTTACTAGGCCATCTTCTTTTAAAGGATAAACTTCCTGATCTCCATAAGCTGACGATGAAGAAGAAAAAACCACCCGTTTGATGCCACTGTCCCGAGCTGACAACAAAACATTTAACGTGCCATTGACATTAACAGCATGCGTCTCTTCCGGATGTTCCACCGAATAAATTACGCGCGGCAAAGCAGCCAAGTGAAATACGCCGTCAATATCTTTCATAGTTTTATCCAAAGCTTCTCTGTCGCGAATATCGCCTTCAATATATTCCGCGCCAGCTTGAAAACGCTCTTCTTTTTTGCCGGCAATATAATTATCAAGCACGCGGATTTGATGTCCGTCTGCGAGCAATTTTTTGACGATGTTCGTACCAATAAACCCGGCGCCGCCGGTGACTAAATAGTGTGACATAAAAAAAATAAAAGATTAAAGATTAAAGATTAAAGATTAAAATTCCGCGTGTTGTTTATAGTTTTGAATAATATCACTCAAAGGTGTAAACAACGCTATTAGCTATTACAACTAAAAGATTAAAAAAATAGCGGCAAAATCTTTTAATCTTCTTTATAATCTCCAGTAAGCCAATCCCGCCTGCGCCGCAGATTTTTTATTTAATATACCCTTTAAATCCGCCAAAAGGCCTTCACTTTTGCCAACAAATAATTTTTTCCATTCTTCAACCGGCTTTTGCGCGAACTCATCATGGGCAACAGCAATAATAATTACGTCGTAAGCGCCAATCTTCGGAGCAGAAATAAGTTCAATGCCGTATTCTTCTTTTACTAATTGGCTGTCGCCAACCGGATCATAAACTTCTGCTTTTAATTTGCGATTCAACAACTCTTGATAAATATCAAACACTTTTGAATTGCGGATGTCAGGAATATTTTCCTTAAAAGTAATGCCCGCAATCAAAATTTTTAAAGTATCCGCTTTTTTACCCAATTCAGCGGCTTTTTTAATCACTTCTTTGGCAATATACCCGCCCATGCTGTCGTTGATGCGCCGTCCGGCCAAAATCACTTCCGGCTTATAGCCCAGCTGTTCTGCTTTAAAAGTCAAATAATACGGATCAACGCCGATGCAGTGCCCGCCTACCATGCCGGGATAAAATTTCAAAAAATTCCACTTAGTCTCGGCAGCTGCCAGCACCTCCTTGGTGTCAATGTTCATCATATGAAAAATCACTGACAATTCATTCATCAGAGCGATATTCAAATCGCGCTGGGTATTTTCAATCACTTTAGCGGCCTCGGCGACTTTGATTGAAGAGGCGCGGTGAATTTTGGTAATCGCGCCATAAACTCCGGCGATTACTTCCAACGACTCTTCATCTTGGCTGGAAACGATTTTATAAACTTTATCAATCGTATGCTCTTTGTCTCCCGGATTAACCCGCTCGGGCGAATAGCCGATTTTAAAATCTTCTCCTGCTTTCAACCTTGATTCCTTTTCCAAAATAGGCAGACAAATTTCTTCGGTAACGCCAGGATAAACAGTTGATTCATAAACAACTACTGACCCGGGCGCCAAATTTCTGCCCACGGTTATCGTTGCTTTTTCGACTGGCGACAAATCAGGCAAATTATTTTTATCTACCGGAGTGGGAATTGCCAAGATGATAAATTTGGCATTTTTAATTACCGAGGGATCAGTGGAAAATTCAATTTTTACTTCGGATAAATTTCCGCTCAACACTTCATTCGTCCGATCAACGCCGTTTTTCAACTCTTCAATTCTTTCTCGCTTTACATCAAAACCAACTACGCTAAAATGCTTGGCCAGTAAAACCGCTAAAGGCAAACCAACATAGCCCAGACCAACGACGCAAATCTTCTCTTGTTTTGATTTTAACTCATCAATACTTATCATACTTTTATATCTTGAGAGTGTTGAATAATTCATCTGTCATTCCCGCCCTGTAAATGTCTTATGGCTTATGTCTTATGCCCGGCAAAAACGGACTCCCCACCGCGATAATATCAAACCCGGCCTGTTGTAAATCATTGTATCGGTGCTGTAACATGCGCCGGCCGTCCATGATCAGCGGAGGATTTTGTGATTCAGAGAGCATCTTGTCAGCCAGACTACGGAATTGCGGCCAGTCAGCGGCAATAATTATAACATCCGCGTCTTTAATCGCCTCAAACTCATCTTTCAGATAAATCAGCTGTTCTGACGCTGGAAATAATAACTTAAACATTTCCATCGCCGCCGGATCATAAGTTTGAATTTTTTTCACTCTTTTTTCTTGCAAAAAACGCACGCTATCAATGCTGGGCGAATTGCGAATATCATTGGTATCTTGTTTGAAAGCTTGACCGAGCAAAGCCACCGTCTTTCCTTGCCAGTTAAAATTCGCCTCTTGTTCCGCCCGACTTAAAAAAAATTCCAACTGCCGTTTGTTAGCCAAATAAACTTCATTAACCAAAGATGCTTCTTTGCCGGCTGTTTGCAGTTGATGAACCAGCGAGCGGGCGTCTTTTACCAAACAACTGCCTCCGGCAAACAAACTATTGTAAAATCCCCAGCTGCCGATCCGTTTGTCGCTCGTCAAAATGCGGCTGACATTTTCAAATTGAATCCCCGGAAACGCCTCGCACGTCCGGCCGATAACATCAAAGCACACTGCCAATTTGTTGAACAGATAGAAATTCGCCAGCAGTTTGCCTGCTTCGGCTTCTGCCGGGCTGACTTCAATATATTTCACTGCGGTTGAATGATAAAATCTCTGATACATCTGCCTCATAATCTCCCGATCCTTCTCATTTTCTATGCCTACCACCACCCGATCCGGACGAATTGAACCTTCAATCGCTTTGCCTTCTACCAAAAATTCCGGATTGGAAACTACGCCGTAATTTTTTACTCCGGCAGAGTTCATAATCTGTTTGGTAATTCCCAACATATCAATCGGCACTGTGCTTTTGTTTATAATCACAACATACTTATCTTGCTTTCCCGACTTGCCCGGCGCAGTCCGCCCACTGGCGGACGGAGACGGGTTTCTTTTGACTAATGCCTGAGATAATTTTTCCGCGGCCGAAGTATAAAAACTCAAATTGCTTTCTCCGGTTTCGTCAATCTCCGGCGTGGGTAGACACATAAAGATGCCGTCGCATTCATCTAAAAAATTTTCTACTTTGGTATAATCAACAGTAAAACTAATTCGCTCTTTATTGCGGATCAAAAGATCTCCTAGACCTTCTTCAAATAAGCATGATTCAATTGTATCTCGATCTCCAGAGCCGAGCATACTGACTTTTTTTTCAATAATATCGTAAACCAGAGTTTCATGCCCTGAATCAGCCGACACGGCGGCCGAGCAAGCGCCGACAAAGCCCGCGCCGATATATAATATTTTCATAGTTTAATGACTTGGATTCAACTTTTTAACGCAACAATACTATTTGTAATTGTCATAAGGAGTACCGAATTGAACGTCGCAGTGAAATTCGGCTGGCAAATCAGCAAAAGGGTCAAATTTCTCCGCCGATTGGCGGATCAATTTGACACTCCACCTATTGTACAAGTGTTGCGTTAGATTCTGGAGTCAAACTGATTAAACTTCCCATTGTTCTATATATTGTTTAAACTTGGTAACGCGAATGGCATCAGTGGCATTGAATAAAAACGGCGCCACATCTTTCGCCATTTCCTCCAGATTCACTTCTTCACATCGTTCCAACAATCTTTTCTTCAACTCCGGCAGGCTGGCGATGCCGGTTTTTTGTTTTAAGTAGTCAAGATTGGGTTTGGTAAAAGCATGTAAAAAAGTATAATCAAAAAAATCTCTGCCCTTGGCGGTTTTTCTTTCCAATAAGGCAATCGTTTTTTGCGCCATTAAAATATCTTTTGGATTTACCAAAATTTCCTCAACAATGCCATAACGATCAAAAAATTTCTTTTCCGGAACAAAAATAAAACTTTGGGCAGTGGTGTCAATTTTTACTAATATTTTTTCATTGGCATAGGGAGATAATTTATTGGCAAACAAAAGATTGCTGAATCTGATATAACAATGAAATGCGCCTTTAATCTTTATCAGTGAATCAACCGTAAAACCTTGGGCTTTCAAATCTTTGATGACTTTAGCCATCACTTCTTCAAATTCGCCAATACCGAGACCAAAATTATCAAAATCCAAATCCTCGGAAAAACGCGATAGATCATAAAAAAAACGCAAACTGGTACCGCCGATAAAACTGATTTTACCAACTGGAGCGTGACGAAAAAAAGATTGTAAAATCAAGCATTGCAGATATTCAGCCATCGCTTGCTTTTCGCGTCCGGCCGGAAAACCTCTTTCTCTGGCAAAATTTAAAATCTGTTCCAAATTAAGCATACTATCAAGAAAAAATATAATCTTTAAAATTCCGCAAGCGCTTTTCTAAACTTTTATTTTTATACAAAGAAGCCAAATTAAAAACTCCGCGCCAATCAAATTTATTTTTCATTTCTTCTTCATGAAAACGCGCTTCTCTAAAATCATCAACACTCTTAAATCCATTTGGTTTTAAATAAAACAAATCCACGAAGGCTTTCTCGGGCGTGGCAATATAAAATCTCTGTCCCACATCTTCATGACCTCCAATTTCTTTAACGACGAAACCGTCAAAAACTGTCGGTTTGACATGGTGATAAAAAAAAGTTTTGTCGCCAACAGTGATATTCTTGGTGCCTTTCGTGGTGACAGAAGTAATATGAAAAGAAATATCTACGGTAAGATTGTAATAATATAAGGCGTATTCCAAAGAAATATAAGATGGTTCTCGCAGACGATTGGCGATAAATTCCGATGCGACTTTTGCTCCGGAAAAAAGATAAAGTCCGGCTCCCAGACGTTTTAGCTGGCCATCTTTGACCCATTTGGATAATTGGTAAGGGAATACCTTAAAACCGGCCAATTCAAGGTCTTTGACTGAAAAAATAGGTTTTAGCTTAATTAAGCTGTTTTCTATATCAAGATATTTCATTTTTTTATTAAAAATGATAAAAATTAGAAACGGATACTTTAATTATACCCATTATTCATAAGACAGTAAAGCGTGGGGTGTGGATAAAAAATCTCCTTATCGGGAGATTTCATTTCAATTTTTTTTAATTTCCTTGCCAACCCAACATTTTTCAGTCTGCACGGCTTATGCGTGTGTAGCTTAAATCTTTAAACTTCCATCTTCACAATTTTTTTAGCAAACCACTTTCCTAAAACTGTCACAAATTCAACACTTCCCACCATTACTCCCACATAAAACAAATCTCCCAGCAAACTGTTTCTGAAAAATGGCAAGGCCATATAATAACTTTGCATCAAGCCTTCAAAACTTGGCAAATACATTCCGGCAAAAGCCCACACCGCGGCATTGGTTGTTAGGAAAAAAATAATTGAACCAAGCAATGTGCCACCCAAAACTGTAGAAAACTTTTTTCGCTTTTTGACCCACAAACCAATCATCCAAGACAAAGCAAAACTGATATATACCGCCGCCATTATTCTAAAATCATAAAGCCCGATAAACAAATCGCTAGCGAACATTGCCAAAAGCGGCGCCACAACCGCCCAACGATGATTTAGATACATACCGCTAAACAAGGCAATCGCCGCAATCGGCGCAAAATTCGCCGGATGGGGAAGCAGGCGCGAGGCAAAACCTAGGAGAATCAAAATTGACACAATGATCCATCCTTTTTTGTCTTTCATGATATTCATATAGATGAAATTAAGAAATAAATTGAAATACAATTGAAATATCAGGTTACAGGTTACAGGTTACAAGAATAATTATACTATAGTCCGCAAAAAACGTAAAGCAAGATACAGCCCCATTCCTCCGCTAGCAGCCAAACTTACCGCGAAGAACCCTTTCGCCGTTTTTTTAACCGATACCGAACCGGTATCTACGGAAAACGTTTGCAGAGCGTATTCATCGCCTTCTTTATTCAACTCTTCAATCACTACCGCCACCGGCGCTGCTTCTTCAATTTTATCTCCTTCCGGCTCGTTAGTCAAATAATCTCTTGCCGTCGCTGATTCTAACCACCCGCCACCGGCGCCGCTTTCCGAAACTGGCGATTCAAAACCAAGTGGCGCTTCTTCCTGCGCGGTTGCTTCATTTTCTGTTTCTATTTCGTTCTCCGGCTCTATCTGCCTCACCGTGGAGGTATTCACATCCAAAGTAGTAGTGGAAGTTTGATTGATATTAATTGTGCTAGTGGACGTATTTATCGTTGAGGTCGCCGTTGCGGAATCAATCGGGGCGGCCCCGCCTCCGACAAAATTATTGACAATATTGTTAGGAGGAGGAATTGCCCTTGGCGCGAGAATAATCGGCCAACTCCGTCCCAAGAGCGCCGGCACGGCGTACTTAGTCGCGAACCACTCAACTTCTCCCGGCGACGACGCCGATTCATAAGAACCATTAGCGCGCAAATTTTCTGTTAACACGTTCCACGGATTTTTATTATTGCGAACCCAATCGCTTTGCCCCTCGCCTAGGGCGTTGATTCCCATCACGACCCAGCTGGTAGCCATGGGGGCGTAGGAACCATCGGAAACCCAGCTGCCATCCTCTAGTTGTTCATTTTTCAGATACTCTTTCGCCTCATTAATAATTAACTGATCTACGTTTGCGCCTTTTACCTTCGCATAAATTAAAGCATTAATCGCCGCCCCAGTCATGTCTGGTCCAGAGAAACCAGTAAAATTACCCGCGTCTGTTTGACTCTGCTTCATGGTGTTTATAATATCTTGAACAATAGCGCTTTGGGGGCTCTCGCCGACAGCTAAAAGAACAATTAAGGCAAAAATATCATCATTAATACCTGCCAGTCCATAAGACGCGCCAACATGACATTCATTTATCTTGTCTGTTTGATGCGCAATCAACGCGTCTTCTGTAGAAACTCCACCGGCAAGTAGCGCCAGGACGCGCCTTGGATAGGTAGCGCACTTATTGGGGTCAGTACTAGCATCATCAAAAGCATGATCCCTAGCATACTCAAACAGAGAGGCGCCGCCATTTCTGACTTCATCCGCGTATTGATTATTCGCGGCAAAGGACATGATGGCCCAGTCGGTCGTGCCGGCGTCAACTATTTTGCCATTAGCGTCTTCTCGGCTTTGCAGGAAATTTAAAATTTTATTGACCGCGTTATTTATTTCATCCGTAGAAACATTATTAGCTGGCGGCGCACCTCCGCCGCCCGAACCCCCGCCCGCAGAACCGCCGCCAGTATCCGTCGCCGGGGATGAAGTAGCCGTGGTGGTGGTAATTTCAAACACTGACAAAGTTATCTGGTCGCTCCATTTTGACCAGTCAACAGAGGTTACTTTCGCATAGTAGGTACCGGTGCTGGCAAATGAATAATCTACCAACCCCTGTTCATTGGTGGTCGTGGTCGCAACCGGCATCGTCGCGTCCCACCAGCCGGTGGTATTGGGATTGGGAATAGAAATGTCCACCAAATTATTTCCGTCCAGAATCCACGGCTCGACTAAATTATCATACTGATAACGCCAGGTTTTGAGCGTCGTAGTCGTGTTTACCGGAAAAGTGGAAGTGCTGGCGGTTATTTGCGAAGGATTGGAAAAATATACATACACTGTTTCGTTGCCAGATAATTCGTACGCATCCATGCCAATGCTTGGATAAACTCCATTCACGACATAATGCCAACTGTCGCAAACCGCGGTCGTGGTGGGCGCGCCAATTTCAATGCAAGTTAAATAAAAATTCTGCCAGCTCTCATAATACGTTAAATCAGTTATCGCAAATTCCGTGCTGGTCGCATCGGCCGCGATTAAAGCGGTCAAAACATTACTGGCAGTGGTAAAATGATTGAGGCCGGCGCTGTCAATGATGGTAGTGGAGGTAGGAATGGCGACTTGGCCGGAAAAAATCAGATTATCCTGATAACGCAGATTAAAATTAACGCTGACTGGCGGCTCCGGCGCGGGCGTCGACCCCGGTCCGTAAGTTAACAACAGCTCATCGCCATCATTCAAAACCACACTGTCAATTCTCGTTTGCGCCGTTGCATTGTTCACCTGCAAGATCCAGGTCTCGGACCCATCGGCCGCATTGGCTGTTTCGTTGATACTATCCAAACTAAAACCAGCGCCCAAATTAGTAACTTGATACGTCAATATCCCCTGCGCTTGGGCCGTCTCCAAAACGCAAATTGCTTTATAACCTTCAAACGTGCTAGTGGCGCCCGCGCTGTCCGTTACCTCACAGGTGGACGGCAAAACGACTGTTTGATTAATTACCGTCTGATCCTCCGCTTCAATCCTTAATTTTACATTGACATCTCCCTCGGCGCTAACAGGTCTTAACCACGACAAACAAATAAATAAACCCAAAAACACAAACAAAATTATTCGTGTAAATTCGTGTTTCAAAATTCGTGATACAAATTCGTGTTTCAAATTCGTGCCAAAGATTCGTGGTTCAATTCGTGTTTCCATATTTCCATTCAATTAAATCATTATTTTGAACAATATAATTTGAAACTCCCAGCTTAGCGCTTTCCCCGTTGATATAATAAATCCAATACCTGCCTTTAAGATTATCATTTTTTACGCCGTTGATTTCTTCAACAAAAAAACCCATGCCCGAGTATTCTCTGCCGGAGAAAGAAATAACTTTATCCTCGCGCAATCTTTGCATCAAATCATAAACAGAGCTGTTTGGCGCTATTTTAGTTATGTGGTTATTACCAGCAACCAAAAGCGTGGCGGAAATAAAATTATCGTCTGACTTATAAATTGATTCGTCGGCCGTGGTTGTTTCTGTCGTCGCGATATTTTCAGCCGACAAATCTGGATTAACGGCCAACTCCGCGCCCCCTCCCGCCTCCACTCTATCTTCGGATACCATCTTTTCCTCTGTGTTAGCAAAGCGATCCCCGGCTGGGCTGGCAACGCTCAAAACTTCAATTTTTCCTGTACCAGTAACGGCAATCTCCCCCTGCCTGACCTTATCCACCGTAGCGTTCAACTTTGTCTGTTCCGTGCCTCGCGCGCCCTCGCTCCCGTTAAAAACAACATAGCCGCTGGTCGCGGCAGTAATAAGGAAAATAACCATCGCCAAAAAATGATACTTGTGTAATTTTATAAACGTTTGAATTTCCATATCTCTATCTCTATTTATCTCAACTTATATCAAAGAGGGGTAAATAAAAAAACTTCCTAGGAAACAGGAAGATAGTAACTTACTTAAACCAAAGATAAGTAAAAAACTTCCTGCTCGGGAATATAACTCATATCCAATATTCGGACTGATGGCTTTAATGCCAATTACCGTTGCGGCACAGTGGAGGGGTTACACCTCGCTTTCTTGGATGGGAGGGGTGGATTGTTGAGATAATAATAGCAGACGATGAAATGTGTGTCAAATTTTAAACTCTGGTAGTAATCCATTTTAATATGGTTTTTCTGTATTTAACTACATTTTTAATAAATTGACAAGGATGGCTAAGATAATAAACCGCCTTGGCCTTTTTTACATATTTAAAGACTTGTTCGTAGCTTAAATTCGGCTGCTCAAAAACCGGCATATTCTCGCATCTATCTAACGGGGGGTAGACTCTTTTCTCTTCATAAAACTTGCTCCAGGAAAAATCTTTCGGCAGTGTCCCATTTTCTTTAGCTAGGCGTTCCAGCGCCGTCCCCGGGTAAATCAAGGTTAAACTTTGAGTGGCTTCATCAACCTTTATTTTATTAACTAAATAGTGGCTTAAAAAAACCGTCTTCTTTATATCCTCGTAAGTTTCTTCGGGCAAGCTATGCATAAAAAATACTTTTAGTTTTATGCCTGATTGCTTAATTATTTTGGCGGCTTCAACCCCCTGCTCAACCGTTATGGCTTTTCTAATATTTTTTAATATTTTTTCGCTGCCCGATTCAATCGCCATAGATATATGCTCACAGCCCGCCCGCTTCATCCAGTCCACGACTTCTTTATCAATTGTATTGGCCCGGGCTTCGCACCACCAGCTAATATTAAATTTAGACGCTATCAATTTTTGGCAAAACTCAATAACTCTATTTTTGTCCATGGTAAACACGTCATCAAAAAACCCCACGCCATCTAATTTATATGTGCTCATCAAATGCTTGATTTCTTTAATAACATTATCCGCGCTGCGATGCCTGATACTATGCCCCCATTGCTGGGCCGTGGAACAATAGACGCAATTGTAAGGACAACCGCGGGCGCTAATCATGCTAGTGCAAATTTTATCGGATAAGGGAATAGTTTGCTGGTATTTGTCTATGGGCAATAGATCTCTGGCCGGCATAGGCAAAGAATCTAGATCAGCTATTGGCTGGCGGGGAAAATTATTTATCACCTGTCTATTTTTCTCCCGAAAAGAAATTCCTTTTACCTGGCTTAAATCCCCCTTTTTATCTACGGTTTTAACTAAATCGAGCATGGTATATTCACCCTCTCCCCTAATCACAATATCTATTTCCGGAATATTTTGTAAAATATCAGGCGCGGTCAGGGTCGGATGCGGCCCGCCGACGGTAATTAAAACACCCGGAAAATTTTTTCTGATTAATCTGATTAAATCAAAAGCGTAAAACCTGTTCTGCGTGCCGAAAGATACCCCAACGATATCCGGCGGATTCTTCTTTAATATGTTAATAACATCGTCATTAGAGTATTTATTTATTACGCTATCTATTAAGGATACGTCCGTGTAGCCGTTTTCCCGTAAAACCGCGGCAATCCAAGCAATCCCTAAAGGCGGCATGGTCTGCTTGGTCTGATATAAAGATGGTGGAAAAATAAGAGTTATTTTCATGTTTAATTTAATAATTAATTTTTACTATTCTTCCTCCTAACAAAGCGCTCTTCTTTAAAGATTCAAGAACCTTTACAACCGCCAAACTATCTTCTCCAGTACTGATTTCTTGTTTCTTGCCATCCATATATTTCGCGAGGTAATTTACTACCCCAGCCATCCAGCTTCTTTCTCCGCCTTCTTTTTGGCATTTATCGTCTAATTGAAAAAAGTTTTTAAAAATTTTATTTTTTATTTTTTTACAATATTTAATTTCATAAGTCATATTGCCGATTTCCAACATTCCTTTTTCCCCAAAAATTTTAATATTCTGATAGCCATAATTTTTGCTTAAGGATTGGATTGATAAAGTAAAACTGTTTTTAAAAAAAAGCAAACCATCAACATTTATATCGTTTTCATTCCAAGAAGTTTTTTCGTTTTTTCTGGCCATAGCGTAAATCGGCTTTCCTACGAACATCATAACTAAATCCAAAAAATGCGTCCCGTTATTATAAAGACCGTTATAATATTGAAACATTGCTTGTTCTAAGTCACCCAGTACACCACCTTTTATCTTTTCGCTCCATTTAATTAATAAATTATCATAATGCCTGATATGATTCACAAATAATTTTGTGCCATTTTTTCGGCATTTTTTTATCATTATTTCCGCTTCTCGCAAATCATAAGCTATCGGCTTCTCGCATAAAATAACGGGAACTTTTTGGGAGGCGGCTAAAATAACCGGATTAAAATGATTTTTTGTGGGAGTGGCCACGGAAACTATATCAGGTTTAACGACAAAAAGCATATCCTCTATTTTTTCGTATATTTTAACTCCTCGGTAATACTTATTTAAATATGCATGCCTTGCCTTATTTATTTCCACTAAAGCACAAAGTTTAAAACGCTTATTTTTTAAATAAGCTTCGGCATGACTTCCCGGCCTAATATTTTTTTTATAAATATCTATTCCGGCGCCGATATTACCGCCGCCGATTACAGCCGCTTTATATATTTTTGTCATATCATTATTGTTTTATGGAAAATCTATTTTTGTGCTCTAGATATTGTTTTTTATAATATCCAGCACGGAGGATGGCCATTCTAACAGAATCATAATATCGACTATTTCTATAAATATCTTGTTTTAAAATTCCTTCTTTTTCGTAACCCGCTTTTTTGTAGGCCTTGCCCGCGCCCTTATTGTCAGCGGTAAACCCTAAATATATTCTATTTAAATTAAGACGGTCAAAACCATAAAAAGTTAAAAGTTCTGTTACTTCCGTTCCTAAACCCTTGCCCCAAAAACTCTTTTCTAATATAAAAACCCTGAACTCAGCTTTTCTCGCCGTCATATTTATTTCATAAAGACCAGTATAACCGATTGGCTTTTTTGTCTTTTTATCAACAATCAAAAAAATAACATTTTCATGAGAATCCAACAATTTTTTAAAATCATTAAAAATTTGTTCAGAATTTTTTGGGGTTTGGCCGGTAAAAAGATAATAAGTAACGACGCCATCATTAATCCATTTGACGGCAAGTTTTGACATTTTTTTTAAATCTCTAATTTCAACTTGTTTTAATATTATTTTTTCTCCCATTAAAAAAAATTGCTCGCTCATATTTTTATATTAAATTATTATTTTTTTTCAAATTATGGAATTCAGCGCTCCGTATATTATTAATTATTCCCTGATCAATTCTATTTTTATTTATTCCAATTAAACTCGGCTCTTTTTTAAATAGTTGCAAAATATCTTCCATAAAAAAAATTTTCCCTTCCTCATGAAGATTTTTAAATATTTTTTCCGCCAATTCAAAATCTTCCGGATAATCAACCGTTAAGCGAAGATCGGAAATATTTCTTTCATACGGAACATTTAATATTCTATATTTATCCGGATTCTCCATTATAGTTGTAGTTAGCCACTCCCTATATAATTTATTTTTAACTTCTTTATCTAATTTTTTAAGAGCTGCCGGGGAAATAATTTCAATATCCATCCCATCAGGATAAGTGGGGGGTAGAATATTGCAGACATAATCAATATTTTCCGGATCTTCTAAATATTTTTTAACCAAACCATCAACCATTTTCGGGTCAACTAGCGGACAATCTCCGGTAATCCTTATGATTGCGTCAGCGGAAAACTTTTTAGCTGTTTCCAACAATCTACTGATTAGATCGCTTTCGCTTCCACGATAATATTCTAATCCAATTTTTTCAGCATGCTCCGCCAAAACATCATTTTCTGCCGTGTCGGCCGTACTTAAAACTATTTGATCGACCATCTGACTGAATTGCAGGCGATACCTCACCCACTCAATTAAAGTTTTACCCAAGATTTTCTTAATCGCTTTTTTAGACAATCTGGTAGAGCCCATTCTTGCCTGAATAACCGCGACTATTTTTAGTTTAGTATTTTGCATTTTTTTGTTCAATTTCTAAATTAATTTTTACCAAATCCGGCTCTTTCTTAAATAATTCCATAACTTCTTGCCAGCCAAAATTTTTATTTTTCGGTAAAAGTTTTTTATAGATTAATTTTATAAGCTCATAATCTTTATTTTCGTCCAAAGTGAGCCTGAAACACGAATAATCAATATCATTTTTGACATTAGAAGCTCTGAAAAATTCCGGATGTTTTCTTAAATACAAAGTAACATGTTCTCTATCATCAGCTTCTTTAGCTTCTTGCCAAATTCGTTTTAAAGTTTTAAATGAAAAAACTTCAATGTCAAGTCCGCGCGGATAAGTCCTCTCGCCTAAAATATTGGAAACATAGTCATTTTTTTTTTCTAAAAAATTCTTTATAACTTTATCTGCCACCGCCGGATCAATTAACGGGCAGTCACTAGTAATTCTTATAATAACATCTGCCTTAAATTTTTTTGCCGCTCGATAATATCTGTCCAAAACATCATTTTCCGAACCCCTGTATACTCCGACGTCTTTATAGTTATCATAAATAAAATTTTCAATTTTATCATCATTTTCTTTGTCAGGCGAAGCAACTACTATTTTATTTATATATTTAGATTTTTGTAAACGCTCAATCACTCTTGCTAAAACCGGCTTGCCTTCTAAATCTAAAAAAATTTTATTAGGCAGACGGCTTGAACTGACTCTTGCCTGTATGATGCATATTATATTCATACAATACTCGCGATTACTTTTATAACTCTCTGTGTAGAATTATTTTCTACATATTTTTTTCTGATTTTTCCAAGTTTCTTTTGATTTCCTTCTTTTTTCAATAAATTATTTATGGTTTCTCCCAATTTATTAAAACTATAAACCGCTTCGGACAATCCCAGGCGATTGCTTATCAAAATATCATTCTCTTTTTTAATGCCCGGCTGGTAGCTTACAACCTTTTTACCTTTTATCGCAGCGCAGAAAAGAGCCATACTGTTTATCCCCAAAACTATTTTAGCATTATCAACCAGATCATCTCCACTTTTTTTTGATATTTTTATTTTTATATTAGCGCTTGAAATAATTTCTTTAAATTTTCCCTTATTTTTTTCGCGCGGGTGAAAACCTATTATCACGGGAATTTTCACTTTTATTTCAGTTAAACTATCAACAAAATCTTTAAAAATTTTACCCTCGTCAAGAGCGGATATGCCCAACTCCGAAAAAGGCTGAGAAACAAACAAAAAATACGATTCCTTCGTTTTCGGCGTCTTTTTAAATCCGTCAAAAAAGGGGTTGCCGGTAATACAAAGTATTTTTTTATTAAAACCATCTTTTTCCATTCCGTTTTTCATATATTCGTCAATAACACAAATCATATTCGGCAAATAAGCCAAACTTTCCTTTCCCGGATTAGAAAAACGAACTTTGTAATTTGACCAAAAATCCACTACTGAAATAGCCGGAACCTCTCTCTTTTTCGCCAATTTCAATATTTTCTTATCAAGACTTAATCCAAAGCTAGTAGCGGTCACAACCGCTCGAGGATTAAATTTATTAAAAGCCATTTCCAATCTTTTCTCGGAAAAATTACCGCAATCCAAAAAATTAATTTTACTCTTTTTGGCGATTAAGCAAGATTCATTAGCCAAGAAAACCTTAATATCGGCCCCCCTACTCTTCAAAACTTTTATCACGCTGACCAAAGAATTAAATCCTCCCGGATCTTGCGCCGCAAATAATATTTTATCTGCCTTTTTCATATTTTTTCAATTCTTCTATGTTTTCCTCTATCTTCCGTATGGCTTTAATAAACAAATCAATATCTCCCTTCGTTCTTTGACTATTACAAATACTGGTTATCAATAGCTCTCTTTCGAACATTCTTTCAGTTACAGGGCAGTCTCCCTTATGGTATTCTGCGTCTGTTTTGAACTCTCTTGAGACAAATGGAAAATTTTTCCCTGGATAAATTTCCCTTTTTTGATAAATCGGCATGAGATACAGGGGCTTCATATATCCCCGCCCTAAAACAAATCCCTCGGCCGCCATAGCTTTTACGAATGTTTCACGCTTAACGCCAATCTTTTTAGTAAAAAATTTAATGGGGTAAATATAAAAAACATGCGTACTATTTTCCAATATTCTGCATGGCGCAAGCCAGAAAAATTTTTCTAACTCAGAAGTCAAATATTTTGCCAGACTAACCCTGGGATTATTTAACTTATTTATTTTTTTAAGCTGCTCAATCGCTACCGCCGCATGCAGTTCGCTTAATCTGTAATTACTTCCTACTATTGATTCTTGGATTCCTCCGCCAGACAAATCATCAATAATAACTTCTCCGTGGTTTCTAATTAACTGCGCTCTAAAGGCTAGATTTTTATTATTTGTTATTAAAACTCCTCCTTCTCCACATTGCAGATGTTTATGGACATTAAAGCTAAAAACCCCAATATCCCCGATTGTTCCTAAATATTTTTCCCCATATTTAGCTCCCATTGATTGCGCGTTATCTTCTATAATTTTTAAATTATATTTTTTTACCAATGAGAGTATTTTAGAAAAATCAGAAGAACCGCCGAAAATATTAACCGTTAAAATCGCCTTTGTCTTTTTAGTAATTTTTTTTTCTATTGATTCGGCGTCCAGGCAATAATTTTCGGGGTCAATATCCGCGAATATCGGTATGGCATTATTCAGTAAAATCGCGCTGGCAGTCGCGCTCATAGTAAAAGGCGAGGTAATTACTTCGTCGCCCGGCCCGATGCCAAGCGCCGCTACTGCCGCTTGCAAGGCGGTACTAGCGGAATTAAAACTTACGGCGTATTTCACCTTGAATTTTGTGCTCATCTCCCGTTCAAATTTTTTTACATATTCTCCGCCTAAAAATTTATCACCGGCTCGCCCAATAAAATCGGAAATTATTCTTTTGTCCATCACTTTATTAACTGCCTGTTTTTCTTCCGCACCCAAAGAATTATAAAGAGGAAACGGTTTTTCTAGTATTGGTTTTCCGCCCAGAAGGGCTAACTTTTCTTTTTTCATAAATTTTTGCCGTCTTTTATTAACCTTATTATTTGAAAAACCTCCGCAAAATTTAATCCAACTTCCATTCCTCGATAACGTGCGAGAGTCTTTACGCCTTCGACTGAACGAGGATGAGGATACTCTCTTAGTTCATCTTTATAAATTAGCAAAGCCTCAATTTTTTTATCTATAAAATCTTCAATATTATTATACTCATTGGGGCAAAACATGTTATTTCTATCTTTTGCTTGCCATTCAGTAGAAGATAAAATTTCAAAAGTTAATATTTTCTTGACAAAAAAATCGGGTTGCGGACGACAGGCGGTCAATACTGCTTGAAAAGTCAAACGGTGATCAACGTTCAAATCGTACGCGTGATGAGTATAAATAGTATCTGGCTTTATTTGATTGATTATCAACTCAACTTTTTTTGTTATTTTTAGTAGAGAAATAGAATCAAAGGCGTTGTCTGGAAACTTTTCAAGATAAACCTTTTTAGCTCCTAGTTTTTCCGCGACTTTTTGGCATTGTTTTTCTCTTCTAACAACGTCAGCCCCTTCCCCCTTTGATAATTCTCCGTCACCCAGAATCAAAATATTAACTTCATCGCCGCCCTTAACGTGTTTTAAAATTGTGCCGCCAGCCCCAAGTATCTCGTCATCAGGATGGGCGGCGACAACCAAGATTTTATTTTTCATAAATTTCTATTTTAGCGATTAATTTATTTTTTTCTTTCTTAACTTTGGAAAAATCAAACTTCAGCCTTTTTGTTTCCAAAAATGCTTTTGGATAACCTTCGGCGTCCAACATTCTAATAAAATCGTAGACTCTATCCAAATTCATATTTCCCAAAATTTTACTCTGTTCCGGCCTTCTTCTTTTAAATTTAACCGGCCGTCCGGTTTGTTTTTGGAGAACCGGATTATTTTTTATTATATAAGGTATCATTTTCTTATAAATTATTAAGGAAGCCCTTTTATATATATCTTCTGCGCTTCCATTTAAACTTAATTTTTCTTTCATATATATATCACCCATATCAAGCCCTCCACTTACTTTAATGGCGGAAATTTTCGTCTCTTTTTTCCCTCTCACAATAAGGTTCTGCAGTGGAGAACCGCCCATACCATAAGGAAGATCGGTCATATGGAAAACAACACAATTAAAATTCGACCAAACTTCCTCGGGTATAATCCAAGACCAATGCGGGAAAAAAATATACGCGGGTTTTATTGATTTAATTTTTTCGATGTTCAAACCTTCTTTATAGTCAATTAGAAAAAAATCTTCTTTCTTTCCAAAAAATTCGTGATAATTTTTTATATTCCAAGACTTAACGGTAGCGATTATATATTTTTTTGATTCTTTATCAAATCTCATATTTTCAAATAATATTTTTCATTATTTTCCTTATATATTTTAAAATTATTCTTTTCAAATAATTTCAAGGATGAAATATTATTTTTATGCACTTCCGCTAAAATACTGCGCCCGTCTTCAATCCTCTTTATAGACTCGCTTAATAATTTACTGCCTAATCCTTGATTATAATTATTCGGATTAACGGCGATGGAAACAATATAAAATTTTTCTTCCGTTTCAAAATCAAACCGGCAATAACCAATTACTTTGTTGCTTTTATCTACCAGCACGAAACAGTAATTATCTTTCCAGTTGAAATACTTATCGTCAAACCATGCCTTGTGATCTTCCCATAATATCTCGTCCGGATTATTAAAATTCTTTCTGCTTAAAGAATGGTTTCTAATTTCCCAAATTTTTTTTGAATCTTCTTTTTTAGCCTTTCTAACTAAAAATTTATCCATAAATATTTTTTATCAAGTCTTTTGATAAAGGCGTCCCGCACTCTATGTCTTTTGCGGCGATTAAACCAATAATTTTCTCATAATATTTCGGCGCTAAACCATAACCTGGGCGGATGGAGCGAATATTCGCCGAAGTGAATTTTTCTCCGCTTTTAATATCCTTAACCGCGAAAAGCGATCTTCTAAAAATAATATTTTCAGCTTCGGATTTGGTAATTTTATAATTCGGCTTGCCTATCGCATATTCAGCCAAGTGCACTGCCTTAACTAGACTTTTTAATTCCCGCGGCTCCAAAGAAAAAGCCGCGTCCGGTCCGCCGTCAGAGCGTTTAATCGTTAAGTGTTTCTCTATTACTGAAGCGCCCAGGCTTGCCGCGGCTATCGAAACTGTTGTATCTAAAGTATGATCGGACAAGCCGGAAATAACTTTAAATTTTTTAATTATATCTTTGATGGTGGATAAATTCATTTCTTCGGCTTTTGCCGGATAACCGCTTATGCAATGTAAAATTACCACCTGCGGACAGCCGTGTTTTTTTAAAGTTTTAACGGCTAATTTTATTTCTTCCACCGAGGCCATGCCGCGCGACATAATCACCGGCTTCTTAGTTTTTCCTATCTTCTCTAATAGCGGAATATCAATAACTTCAAAAGAAGCAACTTTATAAAGGCCGACTTTCATTTTTTCTAAAAAGTCAACCGCTGTTGAATCAAACGGCGTGGAAAAAACAACCAAACCCCTAGACTCTCCGTATTCTTTTAATTTCGGCTGCCATTCCCACGGGGTATAAGCTTTTTTATATAAATTATAAAGCGTTTGGCCTTTCCAGGCCTTATTAACTTTAACTTGAAAATATTTTTTATCACAGTCAATCGTCATCGTATCGGGAGTGTAGGTTTGCAGTTTAACTGCATCAACGCCCGCCTTGGCCGCGGCGTCAATAATTTTTTTTGCCTTATCAAATGAATGATTGTGATTCCCCGACATCTCGGCGATAATAAAAGCCGGCTGACCAGGTCCGATCAATTTTATGCCTCCTGGAGTCTTAATTTTTATAGGTATAATTTTCATAATTTAAAACCTGTATTTATTATCTTTCAAATCTTTTATTCCCTGCTTTTCTTTTCTAATTCTTGCATTCATCCACTCGCTCTCGTATGCCCTTTTAATAGTCTGTATCCATTTTTCAAAATTTTGTTTTAATAAAATTTGTTCAGCTGAAAATAATTTCATTTTACCATTAGCCATAAATCTCTTTAATGCCGCATCATTATTAATCATAACTTTAATTCTGGGCAGATGATATTTATTGGAAATAATTATTACGGATTCCAATTTTAATTTTAATATAATTTTTTTTAATTCTTGCAATTGCTTAAAGGTAGTGTTGGATTTATTCTCCATGATTATTTTATTCTCAGGCAAGCCTAATTTTTTTAATTCACTTACGGTAATTCGGCACAAATCCGGTCGGTTAGGACTTTTATCTTTAATATCATAACCTCTGCCACCGCTGGCGATTAAAAAATAATCGGGCATAATTTTATGCAAATAGCTTGCCGCTATAACTCTAAGCCTGCCTCCGGGAGCGCCTAATTTATTGTCTTTTTCCGTTAAATCGGTATTCGCCCAGGCGCCATTTTTATTTTTTTTAACGCCGGCGCTTATTATAATTATGGCTTTTTTGACCATATTATCTTACTTTAAAAATATTGGTAATCAATTCGCCTTTTAAATTTTCTTTTAGTTTTTTTCTCACCAATAAATCTTTTAATCGAGAGAATACTTTGTCGTAAGCTTTAAGCAGGGCGTCAATATCTTTTCGGGAATGGCTGAAACTGATATTATGCTGGCCATACCACAAAAATCCAGCCTGTAAAATCTCTTGCTGTAAATAGCTTTTTATTTCCAAATCAGTATAACCGTTGCATTCATAAGTAAACATTAAGCTCCAGCAGGGCTTGCCTTTTATTTTAATAACTTCTTCCAAATTGTTTTTCTTTATTAATTTATTGGTTTCTTTTATAAGATACTCCCCTTTTTTCCATATATCATTAATAACTTTTTTCTTTTCCATTTCTTTTATTGTGGCGATGGCGGCTACTAACGATAAAGCTTCGCCGCCATTGGTAAAAGAATAAAAAATGTCTCCGACTTTTTTCATGTATTTTCGCTTGCCAACTAAAGCCGAAATCGGCATGCCGTTAGCCATTGATTTGCCGAAAGACGCCAAATCAGGAATTACACCAAATAATTTCTGCGCGCCGCCTAAACTATATCTAAAGCCGGTAATCACTTCGTCAAAAATCAATAAAGCACCGTTTTTATGCGCGAGCTTTTTTACTTTTTTCAAAAACCCCTTTTCCGGCTCCACATAATTCATCGGTTCCATTATCACCGCGGCTACTTTATTTTTGTTATCCGCAAAAATTTTTTCCAAAGATTTAATGTCGTTATAGATAAACTTATGGGTTAATTTTTGCGTACTTTCCGGCACCCCCAAATTCTTAGTGGTTGACCCGATATACCAATCGTGCCAGCCATGATAACCGCAAGCGGCTACGTGGTCGCGCCCGGTTACGGCCCGTGCCAATCTTATGGCCCCGGTTGTAACATCAGATCCGTTCTTTCCGAAACGCACCATTTCCGCGCATGGAATATGCTTTATCAATAATTCCGCTAATTCATTTTCTAGGGGAGAAGGCAGAGAGAAAATTATACCTTTCTTGAGTTGGTTGCTTATGGCCTCATCAACGACCGGATATTGATATCCTAAAATCACCGGTAAAAGTCCGTTTATAAAATCAATATACTCATTTCCGTCAACATCCCAAACCTTAGAGCCTTTAGCGTGAGTTATGAATAACGGCGCCTGGCCTTTTATATACTGCAGATAGCTTTTAGAAAAAGTCTGAGAAGCCAGCGGAATATTTTTGCTTACTTTTATAAATAATTCTTGGCTCTTATTAAATTTCTTAGCCATATTTTTTATTGACATTATTATTTTATCGTATCTTTTATTATCATGTTTAATCGCTTTTTTTTCAACTTTTACTATTTTAAATCCCGTCTTTTTATACACTTTTATTGCTGCTTTATTTTCAATAATTACTCCTAAATTAATTTCATTAATATTTAAATAATCGAAGGCATAATTAATTAATAATTTAGTTGCCTCCGTTCCGATCCCCTTTCCCCAATAATTTTTATTTCCTATCAATAACCCAAGAGTAGCTTTCTTGTTTTTAAGATCAACCGGTTCTAATTTTATATTTCCTATATGTTCTCCATTTTTCTTGTAAAAAATCCCCAAAAATAAAATATCCTTTCTTTTATTTTTTGCCTTTATATAATTTTTTAAATCTTTAATATTGGCTTTTCTGGTTTCAAGATATTTATTCACCTCGGCGTCGTTAAGCCAATTACAATATTCTTCTGTCGCATTTTGACTTTTTAAATGTTTAAGATATATCTTATCACTATTGATTTTTAAATTTTTTATAATCATACTTAAGCATCTATTCTCACTTCAACGCCATGAGTAATTAAATAATTTCTAGCTTTAATAACATTCTGGTCAGTAAAATGCAATATACTTCCCAAAGATACTGCGGAAGCATGTCCATCCTTTATGGCTAATTTTAAATCCTCTAAGCTTCCTGCTCCCCCGGAGGCGATAACCGGTATATCAACTGAATCGGATATTTTTCTGATAGTTTCCAAATCATATCCATTTCTTTTCCCTTCTCTGTCAATACTAGTTAATAATATTTCTCCGGCTCCCATTTCAGTAGCTTTTATCGCCCAATTTAAAGGATCTGTTCCGGTTGATTTCGTTCCGCCATGCGTGAAAACTTCCAGTAAGCCATTATTTAATTTATAATCAATTGATACCACAATGCATTGTTTGCCGTATTTTTTTGCAGCTTCAGTTATAAATTCAGGCTTCTCAAAGGCAGTGGTATTTATAGAAATTTTATCCGCCCCAACTTTTAAAAGCTCTCCGATATCAGCTATTGTTTTAATTCCTCCGCCAACCGTCAGAGGCATGAAACATTCATCAGCGGTTTTGGCCACAATATCAATTAATATTTCCCTCTCTTCCTGGCTTGCGGTAATATCCAAAAATATTAATTCATCCGCGCCTTGGGCATCATAAATTTTTGCGTTGGTAACTGGATATCCGACGTCTCGATAATTATTGAAATTTACGCCTTTTACGCATCTGCCTCCTTTTAATAATAAGCATGGAATAATTCTCTTTTTAATCATAATTTTTAATATTAAAAAAATTTTCCAATATTTTTAATCCATAATTCTGGCTTTTTTCCGGGTGGAACTGCGTGGCAAAAATGTTTTCTTTTTGTATAGCGGCAGTAAATTCATGTCCATAATTGCAGGTGGCTACAACGTCCTCAGCAGATTTACATTCCATAAAAAAACTATGCACAAAATAAAAATCTATATTTTCTTTTACTCCTAAAAATAAAGGACAATCTTTTTTTAATATAATATTATTCCAGCCGACATGGGAAATTTTTAAATTTTTATCGTCTAAATCAAATTTTTTTATCTTGGCGTCAATCCAGCCCAAGCCTTTATAAATGCCGAATTCTTCACTCTCTTTTCCCAGTAACTGCATCCCCAAACAAATACCTAAAAACGGTTTTTTCTTTATTAATGCTTCTTCCGACAAAACTTCAACTAATTTATATCGATTTAAATGCTCCATCCCTCTGCCGAAAGCTCCCACCCCGGGTAAAACAAGATGGCTGGCCCGGCTTATTTTTTCTGGATTATTCGTTACGCAAACTAGAGCTCCCAAGAATTCAAAAGCCTTAGCTACTGAACGAACATTCCCCATGCCATAATCAATAATAACTATCATTTTGTTTTGTCCCACAGTTTCTGATCCCATAATTCTTTTCCTTTTTTAGTCTTTGAAAAATCATGTCTATAGGGAGCAATCTGATGCGACAAGGCGATTTCATTAAATTCTTCTTCATCTAAATCTAAATAATTAAGAAAAATATCAAGACTGGCAGGTCTCAAGCCGTCATATCGCTCAATTAATTTTATCGCCTCGCTCCTATTCAATCTCCCGTTTCTTATATCAATACTGGCCAAATGAGCAGTCCTGCCGATTCCTCTTTTAATATATTTTAAATAATCTCTAACTCCTTGAAACATGCATTCCACTTTTTCATAGCCATATCCGGGAGGAATTCCCTCAACTTCATCTTCTTCCCAGCCCAATTTATTTTTAATAATTTCTTTTTGCTTCTTTACATCCCAGGGAATAAAATTTCCCATACAGACAGACCGGCATTTAATTGATCTTAGATCTTTCAGGGCCGGATATTTAAACGGCTCTAAATCCCTCATGGTTACTCCCTTAATCATGCCTGCCATATCCTCGGCATTTATTCCCAAATTTACAATTCTATTAAATCTTTTTTCGTCGACTTCTTCAACATCTTCATAAGAATAGAAGCCGCCATATTCAGCGCTGGGTTCGCCCCAAATCAGTAATGGTATATTATGCTTAACAGCGATTTGCATCGGATATGAATAAATACCCGTATGGCAATGCCAGCAAAAATCACCCTTGCGCCGTAATGATTCAAGCATTAATTTTTTTACTATTTGCCAGTTTGGCCTAAAAGACAAAAAATCAACGCCTAATTTTTTTATGGTCTTCACTCTATTTTCCAATGTTTTTGCGCGATAAAAACCATGATCAAAACTTACAACCAGCGGTTTAACTCCAAAATCTTTTACCATGGAATACACGGTAAAAGTGCTATCCTTTCCTCCGCTAAAAGGAATAATGCAATCATACTGCCCCTTGCCTTTGTATAATTTTAAAAATTCAATAAATTCCTCTTTCTTTTTATTCCAATCTATTTTTTCTTGTTTTATTTCTAAATTTTTGCAAACATTGCAAACCCCGTTTTCATCATAATTAATAGATTCCCAAGTTTCAGGCATAACGCATTTTGCGCACCTTTTTAATTCCATACGATTTATTCATTAAAATTTTTATCAATCAAATTCTTATCCCTAAAATATAAACATTTTTGGCAGATAGAATTAAATTTTTTGAATTCAATCTGTTCTCTTATTTTTTTTATCTCCGGCCCGGTCCATATTTCTTTTAAGCTTTTTTTGTGAATATTACCGATAACTATTTTTCGGCCATAAAAAGTGCAACATGGGCTGACATCCCCATTAGCCCAAACATTTAGGCTGTAAAATGGAGCCGAGCAAAATGAATCTTTAATAACTTCCAACTCGACTTTCGCCGGTTCGTCTATTTTGGAAAAGTCAACGCATCGCTGAAAATCAATATAATCAACTTCATCTTCCCATTTCTCTATAAATTTTTTGATTTCGTGCTTATTCACATCCATAACAACAAAACACAAACGAATCATCGGAAGCTGGCTGTGATGCTGTTTTTTTGCTTCAATCAGTTTATTTATATTCTCTTCAACTTTTTCAAAAACCGGAACCCGCCGCACTTTGTTATAGGTTTCAGAAGTAGCGGCGTCTACGGAAATCTCTACTCTGGAAATTTTACTTTTAATAATTTTTTCAATAATTTTATCATTAAGCAAGATTCCGTTTGTGCCAAAAAATATATCCATTATATCGGCGCGGCTGATAATATCCAGAGCTTCCTCTATATTTTTATAAATTAATGTTTCCGAACCAAGGCCTAAAATCAAAGATGGCAGTTTATTTTCCCCGCATTCTTTCATTAATTTTTCAATAATATCAAGATTTAATTGCGCTTCATCTTGGGAATGATGCGGCTTATAGCACATCACGCAATTTAAATTGCATCTATTTATTAACTCCAGAGAAATAGTAATCGGAAAATCAGGAATATATTTTGTATCAGGATAATTTTGGGTTTTATCAAAATTATTTCTGTATTTTTTAAAATTATTACCCAAAATTTTAGCCAATTTTTCGTTAACATCTTCTTTCTGGTATTTATAGATAAACTGGTTTATTTCTTTTTTAACTTCATCTTTGTTCATAGTAAACTATCTATTATTAAAATATTTTTTAATAACCCGAGCAATATATTCAACCTCGTTTTTTTTAAGCTGAGGGTAGCAAGGCAAAGTTATACATCTACCGTGATACTCTTCTTCATTTTCCAACTTAATATTTTTAAATCCATTCTTTCGGTAATAGGGATGGGAATAAACCGCCGGATAATGGAAATTAACTCCAACTCCATTTTTTTTCAAATATTCCGCTAAACCATCTCTATTTTTTTTCTCTTTTACTCTAACCACATAAATATGCCATCCACTAAAATTTCCTTTTAACTCTTTGGGCAATATAATTTTCTTAATATTCTCTAACTCTTTTTTGTACCATTCAACAATCTGACGCCTAGCTTTGATAAATTCGTCCAACTTTTTTAATTGGCTTATGCCTAAAACCGCTTGAATATCGGTCATTCTGTAATTATAACCTAATTCCGTCATGATATTTTTTCCTTTTTCGTCTTTATGGATGCCATGATTACAAAACGACATCAACTTTTCGTAATATTTTTTATTATTGGTCAAAATTGCTCCGCCCTCGCCGGTAGTAATGGATTTAACAGGATGAAAACTAAATATCGCCATGTCGGAGTATTGGCAACTACCAATTTTTTTTTCTTTATATTTTGCGCCAAGGGCGTGACAAGCATCCTCGATTACTAATAGCTTATATTTTTGGGCAATCCTATTAATTTCATCCATTTCAGAGGGCTGGCCGGCAAAATGCACAGGCACTATCGCCTTTGTTCTAGTGGTAATTATCTTTTCGATTTTCGCTTCGTCAATATTATAGGTGTCTAGACGGATATCGCAAAAAACGGGTTTAACGCCAACAGCAAACATCATATTAGAAGTTGCCACGAAGGTATTCGGAGTAGTTATCACTTCCTCGCAACTCTTAAGACCTGCCGCTAAATATGCCAGATGCAGAGCTGCAGTGCCACTAGAACAAACCACGGCATATTTCGCTCCACAATATTTAGCCAGTGCTTTCTCAAATTGTAAAACTTTCGGCCCTTGCGTAAGCCAATCAGACTTAAGGACTTCCGAAACCACCTTAATGTCTTTCTTGTCCAAAGATTGGCGCCCGTAAGGAATCATATTTTAAAATTTAATTAAACTCAAAAAATCTGTTTTCGTAAGCCATCTTTGATTGGTGTCGCTAGTAAAAATAAAATCTGGCGACATTTTTTTACCAATTTCAAAATATTTACTAAATTTATCTTTGGCAAAAATATCGTAATGTTCCGGAGTTATTACAAAATAATTTTCCAACTCCACTGCGTGCTTGGCTTCTTCTTTTGTCAAAAGTATTTCATGCAATTTTTCACCCGGCCTTATGCCGATTACCTCTTTTTCCGCGTTCGGAACTAAAGTATCGAACAAATCAACTAACTTCATGCTTGGTATTTTCGGAACAAAAATTTCTCCGCCCAGCATATTTTCCAAAGCGTAAATAACTAAAGCAAATGATTGATCAAGGGTTATCCAAAACCGCGTCATTTCTAAGTCGGTAATCTGCGCCTTATTATTTTTATTATTTATTAAAGTTTCTATAATACTGCCACGACTGCCAATCACATTGCCATATCTGGCAACACTAAAAAATGATTGTTCCGGAGAATAAAAATTGCCACTGATGAATAATTTTTCAGCGCATAATTTAGTGGAACCGTATAAATTAATCGGCTGGACTGCCTTGTCTGTTGAAATTAATAAAACTTTTTCCACTTTCTGATCAATGGCGGCCTCAATAACGTTTTGCGTACCTAAAATATTAGTTTTGACCGCCTCAAATGGATTATATTCTAGAATTGGTACCTGCTTTAAAGCGGCCGCATGCACCACAATATCAACTCTGTTAAATGCTCTTTCAAGCCTAGATAAATCGCGCACATCACCGATAAAAAATCGCAACCTTTCGTCTTTAAATTCTTTTTCCATGTTAAACTGTTTCAATTCATCACGGCTAAAAATAATAATCTTTTTAGCCTCGGTATTTCTTAAAAGATAAGAAACAAAACTCTTACCGAAAGATCCTGTCCCCCCAGTAACTAAAATTGTTTGATTTTTAAAATTTAACATAAAAAAATTTTAAAATTACCACTTATTAATTTTGTCAACCACTTTTTGCTTAATTTTAAGATATGATTTTACGGCCTTTTTCTCGGCTACTGGCAAAATTAAACGTAAAATTTCCTTGCCTAAAATCCGATACTGGCCCCCGACTTTATTAGCGCGAATCAGGCCATTTTTTAGAAGGCGCTTAATCGTACTACTGCTAATCTTCAGTATTTCCTGCGTTTCAGCAGTTGTATAAACATCATTTGGCTTAATTTCTTGTTCCATAAATCCATTCTACCTAATATATCAAAAGGTGTCAAGAGGTGTCATTAGGTTGTTGACACTTCTGAGGGATGGTGCTATTATTTTAGTATACCGTTAATTACCTAAACATAACCTCACAAATTATGAAAGCTTGTTTTTTACTCCAACGAAGTTCTGCATATATTTTGCATAAATTAGCAGTTGCTTTAAAAGAAAAATACGGTATTGAAAACTTCTGCGGCATAGTCTATCTCCGCTCCAGTTTTGAATTTCTTAAAAATCAAAAAGACATTAATTATACTTCTCTCTTATTAGACGAAGACATACATCATCAATTCAAAAAAGAACAACTTGATTTAAATTATTTAAAGAATATTGAAAAAGAATATGGCATACCTAATTTGTGGCCGTATTTAGCTCTGGACAGGGTTTTGATGTTTAATCAGCTAAAAAGAGAATACCCCTATGACACCCCTGCTTATTCGCATGAAGAGTTGATGAAAATTTTTCAGATCAAGGCCAAAGCTATTTTGGCTTTTCTGGAAAAAGAAAAGCCGGATTTTATTTTTATGACCGTTGTCGGACGCGTCGGGACAATGCTTCTTTATCAAATTGCCAAGAAAAAAAACATACCTGTATTTTTGGGTGTTGAGACCAGAATTGATAACGGTTACATTTTAAGCGACAATTATAAAAATTATAGCTGGTCAGAACAACTATTTAATAACCTGACAAAAAATGGCATTAGAAGTAAAAAAATTGACGATGCTCAAAAATATATAAAAAAATTCAGAGACAAGCCTTCCGTCACCTACCGGTACTTTACAAAAGATGACGAGACGAACATCAGCCAAATTAAAAAATTTATTTTTTTACTTAAAAATTTTTTGAATTCGCTATATTGGTTTTTAAAACTTACACTTCAATATTTTTTAAAAAAAAAATGGCGCGATTATACCGTTGAAAACCCCGCCGAATATTTTATCGACCGCTTAAAGAGAAAAACCAGGACATTGATCGGTTTTAATCGTTTTTATTCTTCTATAGACTTAAATGAAGATTACGCCTTTTTTCCGCTGCACTTAGAACCCGAGATTTCCACTTTATTGCAAGCTCCGTTTTGGACAGACCAACTTCACTTAATCCGCCAAATTGCCAAATCACTCCCGCTTCATTTTAAGCTTTACGTCAAAGAGCATCCGGCCATGGTTCGTTATCGGCCTTTTTCTTATTATCAAGAATTAAAAAAAATTCCAAACGTTAAAATCATTGATCCTGGCCTAAAATCATTTGAACTGATAAAAAACTCTAAATTACTTATAACTATAACCGGCACGGCCGGTTTGGAAGCTGTTCTTTTCAAAATACCGATCATAACATTCGGTGAAGTTTTTTATAACGCCCTTTCTATGGTTAAAAAATGCACTGAACTTGAAAGACTTCCCTATCTGGTGAAAGAACAGCTGGAAAATTTTCGCCACAACGAAGAGGAGTTGGAAAACTTTATCGGGACAATTTTGGAAGAATCGGCACCGGTTGGCTTGCATGAAATTCGGGAAATAGGCGTTGATCCGGGAGAAGAAAAAAAACGGCTTACCTTTCTGGCCGATCTACTGGCTAAAAAATTAGGTTTAAGACCGATTATTTAAAAAATGAATAACTATTTCTTTTTTTTTTGCCTTCTTTCCTCATAAATATCTTCATACTCTTTAAACTCAACTTGGCTTAAAGTTAAATACTTACTCATTAAATCATACCCGACGCTTTCTACACCGGCGTGTTTTAAAATTGACTTCATTAAATAATACTTATCATACTTTCTTTTATATTCAAAAGCATCCGCATAATCAATAAGGTAATATTTGTCTTTATTCGGTAAAATATTAATAATCGAAAAATCTCCATGAACTAATCCTAATTCTCCGGATCCATACATTTTATCCAGCTCTTGATTTAACTCGCCGGCAATGGCCACAAGTTTATTAAAGCTTAATCTTCCTGTAGTCCTTAACTTCATAAGGCTTGGCAAAGCCAAAAACTCCACGGTCGCCATTAAGCCATTGTCGTCAAAAGTCGTTTCGGGGAAAATAATCTTTGAAGAATTCTTATAAAAAGAAAGATAGTATTTTTTGTATATTCGGTAAACTTCCGGCGAAAAAAACTTCTTTTTAATTTCATAACCGGCGGAAGTTTTAAATAAAAAAAGATCACTGCCAAAATTCCCGCTACCTTCTTTTTTTATAATAAAATCCTCTTCAAGATGTACTAACTTACAGATTAACCGAAGAATTTTTAAAAAAAAGATTGATAATAAAAAAAATCTTTGACAATAGTAGAGAAATAATCTGACTGGATCTATAAAATTATAGCGCTCCACTTTCAGCTCATAAAAAAAATCATAAAATAACAAAAAACTGCCCAAATCATTCTTTATATAAAAATCTCTATATTTTAAATATCTGTTATTCATATTTTTTGGCAAACAATAATCAAGTGGGAACCGAAAAAAATTCTTTTTGAAATAAGCGCCTTTTCAAGAAAAAACCAAATATTTAGCGGTAAGAATTTATAAAAAAAACGCGGTAAAACCGCGTAAGAATAAACCGCTACTATCTTTAAAGAAGACTCGGAGACTAAATTTTTAACTCCAAAAACAGTCAACCAATTACCGCGAAGCCCTTTGTCTTTATTAAAAAATCTTTTAATCTCTTCCAGCAAAAAATTAAAACTAAAAACATGCTGATGGATATTAAAAAATAAAAAACCGGCAGACCTTAACATAGTTTCTATTTTATTAATCGCCTGTTTTTTTAATTCATTTTCCGCGTTAGAAAAAAACCTAAAGGCGGTGATAACATCAAATTTATTTTCTAACCCTTTCATTCCTTGATTAAAAATATCTTTTTCGATTAATTCCGTCCTTTTTAATTTTTCACGAGCAACTTTTAACATATCCGGAGAAACATCCAATCCATAAGAATGTTCAAACCGCGATTCCAGATATTCCACAACCCTACCGGTTCCACAAGCAAAATCAAGGTATGATCCCCTTTTTGCTTTTTCAAGAATAATATCTAAAATATTTTTTTCCAACTCCCAGATGGCGTTAGTATATTGTTCGCCGCCAAAAAGTTTAGTATCATATATCTCCCCCCGCCCTTTCCCCAAATGACTTTCGCTATAAGTACTGATATTTCTGGCCTTGTTAAAACTGTCTTGATTCATAATGACATTAAAAACAATTTAATTAACTTATAAAGATCGAAGATATATTTCCATATTCAATAAGACCTCCAAGACACGATGGTTGATTTTATCATACTTACCCCAATATGCAGATTGATAAAAATTAAATAAATAATTTTTTATCAATTGATTCTTCAGGCTGGCTAATAAATAAGATTCATCGGGATTAAAAAACTTCCGAAAATTTCTCTCAAAAAAATTGCTCTTGAAAATAATCTTGAAATTTTCTTGTTTGCTAACAAATGTCTTCTGACCTTTCAATTTTTTATATGCTCTGGCAAAAATGGTTTCCAAATACGGATTATTATGAAACATTGATTTCAAATCAATATTGCATTTATCCTTTAAATATTTGTACTCAAATCCTTTATAATCCAATGCTTGTCGGAGAGATAGCTGAAAATCCATAAAAAAATCTATCATAGGCCCTTCTGCCGATGGATCAATGCATTCATATCCTCCGCCACGTTGCCAGCTGAATTCTGTCAACCTGCCGCGTTGCACATTGATAACAAAATTAAAAACTCGCAGAAGATGATTAAAATACTTAGAATCAATTATATTTTTTTCTAACTTTATAGTCAACCGAGAATATTCCAAAAATGGTTCTACAACAGTCGTCTTAATGTATTTTATGTAATCTTCTTGCAAGTCGCTTAGATTATCCGGTAAGATAGATAGGGGTATGGCGGGAATGGGTTTCCCGATAGTTAAACTCATGCCCAATAAGCAGTCAATAATTTTATTAGGAATAAGAAATTTATTTTTTCCAAGAATAATATCCATTATTAATTTAGTTTTTAAAACCTTTTTTCCAAGAATTTGATTATACCAAAATTTTGAATAGAATAAACCTCTCAAATTTGAAATTATTTGAGGCCAAATATATTTTGGCCGGACTTTAAATGTAAAAAGGAGTTTTAAATCACTCAACGAAAATCCCTTTGATGCCGCTGCAACAGAATAGACGCTATCCATGCTATCAAGATCAAAAATTATTTTTTTCTCACCGCCATCCTTATTAATAAAATTGACGCTTGGCACAATCAACTGATGCAACAAAGGCATACTGTAAGAATTTTGATAATAATTCATAAACAATTTCGCGTCTTCATCGGACAAAAAATTATAATCGGCATAATCTAATTCAGAATAAAGTAGCCCAATATTTAATTGGCGGCAAATTATTTTTGCCATTCTAGCTTCGTTTTTTTTCTCCAAAAAATGAATTGGCAATATTTTTTTATTAAATTTTAAAAAGGCCGCTAAAAAGGCGGAAGAATCGCTGCCCCCGGAAAGAAATAAATACTTCTTTCTATCAATTGTGCCATCAGCAATTATTTTAGCGACAGCATCATAATGGCTAACAAATCCCTCATAATCGCGCTGACGACTGTTTGAAACATCTTCTTCATTTTTTAAAACAATAAAAGAGATATCTACGATTAAACCTCTTTCTAGGGTTAGCAATTGACCACCTGTAATCCTTTTAATATCATCAAAAATAGAAATAAAAGGATGGCGTTTGTAAGGGTTAAGAATTACGTCTAAAACAGCCATTTCGTTTAAACTACAGCTATCGCCATGCTTAATTTTAGCAATTTCTTTTTCGCTATCGCAAAAAATTATATTATTCTCCTTAATAGTATAAAATGATCCTATGCTTTGGGTAGAGCATAAGAGATTAATCTGAATATCGCTCTTTACTAAAAAATAAAAACTGCCCACACAAATTCTAATTATTTTTTTTATCTCTTCTATCTTCCCTGAAGTATCTTCCAGCATTTTTATTACTTCGTGGAAGGTGAGAATTTTCTCGCCATCAAAAGCACCTAACAAATTACCGAAAATATAAAATTCCCCAAAAGTAACTTCTTTAAAAAAAGAAGTTGCGGTTTTTTCTAACATTCTTAAATTACTGTCAATAATTAATTTCATATTTTTTATTTATTATTTATAACTTTTTTAATTAAAAAATAAAATTGTATTAAATTTTGAGTCATGTTATACTCCGTAATTTTTAAATTAATAAATTAATAATCCCTTCTTGCTCAACGAATTCTCGCTCACAAAATTTACATTTAAATTTTCCGCTTGCCAATTTAATGAGATCTGACTTATCTACAGGACAAGCCAAACGTGAAAAAAAATCATCAAAGCTATGGCCACTGGCCGTTTGATCATTTTTTTTGCGTAAACATAAATAGGCTGATATGCTCGAAAATTTAGAAAAACCAAAAAATAATTCAAACGAGGAAACCATCAAAGTTAAAAACATATAAAGCCTAGATAAAAATAAAGATCTTTTTTCTCTTTTTTTAAACCACTTTGTAATTACTGAATTATAAAATTGACTAAACAAACCGCCATAAACCACAATCCGCTTAATTTCAAAACTATCCTTCATTATATTACTAATCTGTTTAAAAATCTCCTCAAACCTTACTTTCTCCCCCCCGCTATCCCACAAAGGAATAGTAAAAATAAAATAACCGCCCGATTTTACCAACCGTCCTAACTCCTCTAACGCTTGCGGACGTTCGCTAAATTTCAAATTACAAAGTGTATTTGTGCTAACTACCGCATCAAAACTACCAAGTAAAAACGGTAAATGCAAAATATCGGCTCGCACTATGTATTTTTGATTAATTATCTTTTTTAAAATTTCCAAGTCTTTATCCACCGCCACATAATTATGATACTTAAAGATATCCGCGTTCATGCCGTTATAAGAAGCGATATCCGCCACCCAAGAATTTTTGCTAATATTTTTTGTATCTTTAAAAAAATAATAAAAAAATTGCTGTTTGATCGGATTCAACGTTCTGGTGTACTTTTTATAAAACATACCAAAATTGTAAAAAATAAATAAAAATGTTATTGTATATAACAGTATAATAATATAACTTTATTTATCTTTTGTCTATATTATCTTCTTTTAATGCTATGATAAAAAAATTTAAAGAAAAAATTCGTTGGGCGTTGCACCGTAGCGAAAAATACACTAAAACCGATATGGCATATTTAGCCAAGGGCGGTTTCTGGTTAACTCTTGGCAATGTTGTTTCCGCTCTCAGCGGATTTTTACTATCCATAACTTTCGCCAACCTGCTTCCTAAAGAAATATTCGGCGAATATAAATATCTGCTTTCAATTACCGCCTTACTCTCCATCACCACCCTTCAGGGAATGAGCGCGGCCATCACCAAGGCAATCGCCCAGGGCCAGGAAGGCACTTTTTTCCTTGCCTTAAAAGAAAAAACGAAGTGGGGCGTTTCAGGCGCGTTAATTTCATTAACTATTGCCGGTTACTACTACTTCTATAACAATCAGCCGCCCCTTGCCATATCTTTCTTAATCATAGCCGTTTTTATGCCATTCATGGATACTTTTTCCTTGTTTAATCATTATCTAAACGGCAAAAAGAATTTTAAGGATCTCGCTATCTATAATATCATCATTCAAATAATTGCTGTTGGCACGATGATAGCCACGCTTTTGTTAACCAATAAATTATATCTGATTATTGCCTCTTATTTTCTGTCCAACACCTTAATGCGCCTCATATTTATTATTGCCATAATTAAAAAAATTCCGGCCGGAGCAAAAGAAGACCCTGAAATGATAAAATACGGCAAACATCTTAGTTTTTTAAATATCCTGACCCCAATCATTAAACAAATCGATCAAATTATTATATTTAATTTTATCGGCACAGCTGCACTGGCCACTTATTCCTTGGCCATTGCTCCGATTAAAGAAATTCAGGCTCTTATAAAAAATATTGACCCATTAAGCCTCCCTAAGCTGGCTCAAAAAGATTTTTCTGATATACAAAAAACTCTGCCGAAAAAAATGATTAAACTGTTTTTTATAATTTTGCTTGGTGTTATAATTTACATAATATTTATTCCTTTCCTTTTCAAAATATTCTACCCCCGTTATCTTGATGCCATCCTTTACTCCCGCTATCTGGCATTAAATTTGCTATTTTATCCTTTCATTCTTTTAAATACCGCTTTTGTCGCCCATGCCAAACAGAAAGAAATTTACATCTCTACTATTTCCTCCTCAATTCTTTATTTAATAACCCTATTTTTACTTACCTACTTTTACGGCCTCCGCGGTGTTGTTGCTAATGTTTTGCTAAACAGCTTGTTCGGCACCATAATTAGTTTAATCCTGTTTAAAAAAATTAAACAATAATCCTCCGCAGTCCGCGAGGCTACACAAATTTTACCGCAATGAAACAATAAAAAAATCTGGAAACCAAAACTTTTTTTAACTGAACAATTACGCTGATTAAAAAGAATAAATAAATAAATTATTTTTATTAAAAACCAATTTCAATCCGGTCAATTGCTTAAAAACTTCTTCTGCTAACGGCCCCGCCGATAAAATATAATCTAAACGATACAGGCTTAACTCTTTTTTAAAATCCTTGGCATAAAATTCCCGATAATCCTGCGGGAATTTTTTTATTCTCTCCTCTAGCAACTTATCAGAAACATCAGGAAAATCCTTGGCATGATGCAGCCCCTGCCAATTAGAAAAAAGATAACTTTCCGCCTCATTTTTATTTTTAGCCAAATAGCTATCAATCTTTTCCGGCTTGATATTATTAATACGCAAAAATATCAAGTAATTAAATAACAAACGGTCGTTAGGCATTAATGAAAATACGCCATCAATACTAACAAGATTATTGCAATGAGTCAAGGCGGGAATCAGCGTATTTAACCTAATAATTTCCTCCGCGTCCTGTCTGACCAAAACCACGCAATCTTTGGGTTGCTGGTTCAACCAATTAAAAACTTCAGCATACGGCTGAACGGTCGCATAATAAGAAAAGTTATTTTGATAAACACTCGCCTGTATATAAACCCCATAAAATAAAGCAGCCATAATTATTAGCCCCGCGGCGGAAGCCCAAAGATAAATTGATTTTTCTTTGATAATATTAAATAACAAAGCCATTACCACTACCATGGCCAACGGAATAGAATATTGAGAAAAATGGTAGGGCCAAATAGTGATGCCGGTAATGATCTGCTGGCTATAGGCCAATAACGCGCCCAAAATAAAAGATAAACAAAACCAATGCCAAGCCTCTAAGCTTTCAAAAAATTTTCTTAAATAACCGAGCGAAAAACTAAACGGCCGATTTTTTATAAACCACGACCAGCCTACCAGGACCAAATAAAGCGCTAAAACCGCCAATATTAATTTATTGAGTAATGGATAATGGGTATAAAAAAGCCCGCTACGTAAAACTGAATCCGCATACCAAGGGCTTTGGCTGGCTTGCCATGACATATACCAATAAGGTGAAGAAAAAATTAAAGCCGACAGCAATACCCCGATAAAAGATTTGATTACCAGCCATTCTTTTTTAGCTAAAGCGATTACCGTTAAAACTCCCCAAATTGACAACGCCATACCCCAGCTAAAAAAATAACTCGCTATCATCAAGGTCAAAAATAAACCGGCAAAAATAATACCGGTCTTGCGGTATCTGGTTTTATGCCACAATGCCCATAAAAGCAGCAAAAAAGAAAATAAAAAAATCGCGCCCAGAATCGGGTTAACCGGCCGCGACCAGACTAAAAAAGAGCCGGCTAAAATATCTTGTCTGCCTGTTAAAAAATTAAAAATATTGCGCCAATCAATCAAGTTGTAACCCAGCGTCACCCATAACGCCCCGGCGATCGCGTTAATCTTATTAAAAAAACCAGGCAAACCAACAGTCAGCCGCCTGATTAAAATATATACCAATAAAAAAAGAATCACTGGCAAAATAAAACGACTAATAATTAAAATATTAACTAACGATATGCCAAAAACCATAGACGGCAAAGCATAAAAAAATTCTCCGCCGGGCGGCGACAGAGGCGGTTGATTTTTATATTCAAAAAAGGAAAAAGAGCCAACCGCATAGTAACCGTCTAATATTTCATGAATTCGGCTTAAATAGGTATCTTCGTTGTCCGTCTGCATCATTGGTATCCCCCGGTAAGAATCCCCCAACGACAAAATAAAAATTATATTGGGCGCGACATAAATTATCCCAACCAAAAATACCGCTAAAATTACCAAATAATTATCTACGATAAATAATTTTATTTTCTTAAACATTTATTTTTTCTTACCGACGAAATAAAAACCACAAGCTATATTCTCGCTTGATGGAATTTTGTATATTAAAAAATCTAAAATATTTAAAGGAGCCAAAACGATCATTAATAAAATAAAAATATATTGTTGTATTCTAATAAAGCCAAAACTAAGTAGTGTCGCCAACCATTCGGAAACTATATAAACCATAGCCGATGTTGGACCGTATCTAACACCAGTCTCGATTTCCGTAAAACGCGACATCATCGTCTGCAGTCCCCGCTTTGTCCAGCGGTAATAATCATCCGGCGATGAATGAAAAGAAACTATAAAAGGAACGGACAAATAGATATAACCGCCCGGCTTGAGCAACCTATATATCTCACTTACGATTTTTTCAGGATGGTCAACATGTTCCAGGACAGATTCATTAATAATAGCATCTACTGAATTGCTATTAACGGGAATATCAGATACATCAGCAACTATATCAACATTATCAAAAGGATAAAAATCAATATTAATAACATCTTTATTAATAGTTTTTACGCCGGAGCCTAAATTTAAAATTATATTTTTGGGTCCAATTTTTTTTAAAAATTTTTCCGGACTTAACCCAACAAGCGATGCGCCGAAGAGTTTATATATCACCGAAAAAAACACAGGATATTTTTTTAAAAAAAATTTTATCCTATTAACAACCAGATCTTTATTCTCTTTTACGAAACCATTGTCATGTTTTATAAAATAAATCTTTTTATTAATTACTTCCGCATTATTAAAACTATCTTGAATTTCCAAAAATTCAACTTTTTTATCTAATACTTGGCCGATTAATTTATTTTTTAAAATCATTGCTATAAAATTATTTGATTTTACCGCCGAACTTCCAGGAATTACCATTTCTCATTATTAAATAAACGGAGCCCTGGTCAATGTTGTTATAGCTTTGCAACCACTCCTCTATCGTCTCTTTGCTCAAATAAGTAGTTTGAGGAGTAATTAGCTGATCAAAAACTACGTGCTGGAAAAAATTAAATTCTCTTTTGGCAATCCATTGGCTATATAAATATAGAGGAAAATTATGCAAAATTTTTATATGAGAAAATTTATACAAAAATTTAGCATATAAAAAATATAAAAAAGACAATGGTGTGGCTAAAAAATATTTAGTAAGCCACCAGGGCAGGCGAGAAGCGATCTTTCTGATAGGATCAATCAAATTAACTATGATATTATTCCCCTCCCTAGCATAGACCCAACAATGGAATCTGCCTCTCGGTTTAACATTAGCTATCACCGAATCTAAACCGCTTTTTGGTTGTTTTAAATGATGCAGTACACCAATGCAATACACCAAATCAAATCCGCCATTGCGATAAGTAGTAATATCATCTTTAATTATACGCCAATTTTTAAAATTCAGACTCTCCATATTTTTCTGAGCTGACCTTACTGAATCTCCTAGATCAACACCCTCAATAAATTCCGGACCCCAAGTTGCCAGATGCATCATCAGACTAGCGTTGCCACAGCCCAATTCTAAAATTTTATTCCCTTTAATATCTTTCATGGTTAACGGGTTCATCCAATCTTCAAATTGATCTTTGGTGTAAATTGACCCGCTGGGCAAATTATTCCAGGAATTAGCAAAAGCATCTGCCGTTTTTTGGTCTTTAATTATCATGATACTAAATTAAAATGTTTAAAAATTTTACAAAATAATAATCTATTTATGAGCCAAAAACGGCCATGAATGCTCTATAATATTTACTAATAGCCGAAAATGTTCGTATGGCTAAAAGGTTTTTTATAATCACAATTGGATTGGTGTAATATTTTCTATACGCCAATTTTATCAAGGCTAACATTTTTTCTTTTCCAATTAAAGGATTAACATAAACCATATTAGAAAAATCAACCGCACTATAATCCTCCCAGACAGCGTCCTCTCTTAAACCCCCGTAATCCCTAGCTATATTTATAAGCTCTGTGCCTGGGTATGGGACTGGCAAATAAAACATAGCCATGGTTGATCTAAGCTTTAAAGAAAATTTTATCGTATTCAGGCTATCTTCATAATTTTCCCCGGGGAAAGCGAGAATATAAGTACAAAAAGCCATAATTCTATTTTTTTCGGTTAACTTTACGGCTCTTTCATTTTGTTCAACCGTCACTCCCTTTTTCATTAAATCCAAAGACTTTTGGTTGCCAGATTCAATGCCAAAATCAATCATCCAACAGCCAGCCTTTTTCATTAATTTTAATATATCTTTGTCTATAGTATTAACCCTAGTATTACAAGCCCATGCTAAATCAAGTTTTTCCTCAATCATTCTATTTAACAATTCGGTGATATATTTTTTGTTAATAAGAAAAGTGCTATCCTGGAAATAAACACCTCTGGCACTGTATTGTTTTTTTAATATTTTTAATTCTTCTATAACTTTTTCAACTGGTTTAAAGCGAACAATTTTGCCATGAATTGTATGAGCCGCGCAAAATGAACAATTATAAGGACATCCTCTTTGAATAACGACCGGATAATTCGGCAAATATTTATATTGGGTAGGATGAGGAATGTACCTTGACATATCCAAAAGATCATAAGCCGGCAATGGCAATTTACCTATATCATTAATATAACCCTTCATTTCATTTACTACAATCTTATTCCCCGATCTATACGCAATTCCGTCTATGCGGTCAAGATTGTTAATTTCATTTTTTAAATACTTCAAAAGTGATTCAAATCTATATTCCCCTTCTCCTAAAATAATGAAATCAACTTCAGCGCATTCACGCAACGTCCTTTCTGGCATGGTCGTCGCATGCACACCACCTAGCACAACCTTGCAATTAGGCAATGCTTTTTTGCATATTTTCGCTGTTGCATATGAAAAAGCGATTGAATTGGTAAAAGTCGGAATGCCTATTACGTCAAAGCAATTCTCTTTGAGATAAAGTTCTAAATCATTTTCAGTCATTTTATCGACTTGCGAATCTTTAATCGTCACAAAATACCCAGCTTCACGTAAAAAAGCGGCAATGCTTAAAAGTCCGATGGGTGGAACAAACCCCTCGGCTTTTTCAAATTTTCCCCAAAGTGTACGACTAGGGACCAAGGGCTGTAATAATAATAGTTTCATGATTTTATAAATACCATTTTTTGTACCACAACTGAAACACCATCAATGCCCAAATCATTTTGCGATTGTCCGCCCGACGGGAAAAATGATCGTCTAATAATTTATTTATATATTGATAATCAAATAAACCCTGCTGTTTTATTCTGGCTTCGCTTAATAGATCAAACACAAGAGGCTTTAATTCCTTAGACAGCCAATTAGCCAGTGGAATGCCAAAGCCCTTTTTCTTTCTATGTACGATATTTTTAGGCAATTTGCCTGTCATTAATTTTTTAAAAATGTATTTCGTTGTAAATCCTTTTAATTTCCAATTTAGAGGCAAGCTGTTGACAAAGTCTACCACATTGACATCCAATAAAGGCGCTCTGACTTCTAACGAATTATACATGCTTGCCCGATCAACTTTTACCAGTATATCATCCGTTAAATATGTCCGCAAATATAAGTAAATTAATTGATTATAATAATTTTCTCCCCTTAAACCATCCAAATAATTGTCAATCTCTTCAAATTCATTTTCTCTAGTGAGCGACCGCCAAATATCGCTAGTAAACAATTTTTCGCGATCAGCCCGGCCGAACGATCCTAACCAAACTTGTTGCCGATATTTTTTCTTATTGTGAAACCCGCTAATAAATTTTTTGGCCTTAAAATCAAAACTTATATTATTAAATGAGGTTGGTAAAAAGGAAACTATTTTTTCAATAATATTTTTTTTAAAAAAATCAGGCATGGTTTCATAAACCCCGGCTAAGCGCTCAGCCACAAAAGTATCGTAACCGCAAAAAATCTCATCTCCCCCGTCTCCCCCTAAGGCAACGGTGACATTTTGCCTAGTAAAGTTTGATAATAAATAAGTCGGGATAATAGAAGCGTCGGCCATGGGCTCATCCAGTAAATCAGCAATTTTAGGAATAAAATCTAAGCTATCCTTAGCCGTTAATAATTTTTCATAATGCTCGGTTCCCAAAAAACTCGCTACCTGCCTGGCATATTTTGATTCGTCGAAACTCTCGTCTTTAAATCCGATAGAAAAAGTTTTAATTTTATTTAAACTATTTTTTTGAGCATAATAAGCGATAGAGCTCGAATCAATCCCGCCGCTTAAAAAAACTCCCAGCGGCACATCACTAACCAGCCTAGCCTTAACCGCCTCATTCAGCCTCTTGTCTAACTCACTGATTGCCTCTCCTATTAATAATTTTGAGCCAGGCGATGAGAGCGGCCGATTAAACGCTATATCCCAATATTTATTTTTTATTATATTTATTCCGTCAAAAACCAAGTAGTGGCCCGGCTCCAACTTATAGGTTTTTTTAAAAATGGTATTCGGCGTCGGGACATACTCGTAAAATAAATATTTATTTAAAGATTTTAAATCCAGTTCTTTTTTAAAATTTGGGTGTTCAAGCATCGCCTTTAATTCGGAAGCAAAAATTAAAGTTTCATCAGCATAAGACCAGTACAAGGGCTTTTTACCCATTCTGTCGCGCGCTAAAATTAATTTATTGTTTTTTAAATCGTATAAAGCGACAGCAAACATACCTTGAATTTTTGAAAAAACTTCTAAGCCGATTTCTTCATAGAGATGGATAATGACCTCCGTATCGGACTCACTCTTAAAATTGTGGCGGCCGATTAAATCTTTCCTTAGCTCTTTGAAATTATAAATTTCTCCGTTAAAAACTAGCCAAACGTCTCCGACTTCATTAGTCATCGGCTGGGAAGCGGCCGGGCTTAAGTCTATAATCGAAAGGCGGCGATGAGCTAAACCGATGTTATTATTAACAAAAAAACCTTCGCCGTCCGGACCCCGATGACGAAGAGATTGGTTCATTCGTTCTAATATTTTTCTATCCCCCGCTCCGTAATAACCGGCAATTCCACACATATTAAAAATTAATCTTATTTTTTATCTGATATATCGGTTTATTTTGCGATTCAAAATATATTCTAACTAAAATCTCCGCCAGCAAACCCATTAAAATAAATTGAATGCTTACGATCGCCAAAAAAACGGTTAGCAAGGGCAAGGGGGTTGAAATGAAAGAAATGTTAAAATATAATCTTAAAATTATAGCTAAAACACTCGATAAAAAGCTGAAAAAGAGGCAATAAAAACCCGCCTGGCCGAAAAAATGCATAGGCCTGGTTATATATTTAGTTAAAAATTTTACAGTCAATAAATCTAAAATCACCTTAAAAGTTCTGGACAGGCCATATTTTGTTTCTCCATGAATTCGCGGCCGATGATTAACCTGAATTTCGCTAACCGAACCGCCGTTCCAGGCGATATAAGCGGGAATAAAACGATGCATTTCTCCATATAAACTAACTTCCTGAATAGCCTCCTTTTTGTAAGCCTTTATAGAACAACCGTAATCATGAATTTTAACACCGGTTATTAAACCAATAATCCAGTTAGCCGCCCAAGAAGGAATTTTTCTTAAAAATAGCTTATCTTTTCGATTCTTTCTCCAACCGGAAACAACATCATAGCCCTCGTTAATTTTTTCTAAAAATCTGGGAATATCCGCCGGATCGTTTTGCAAATCGGCGTCTAAGGGAATAATAATGTCCCCCGTTGCCATTTTTATCCCGGCCGACATGGCCGCGGTTTGCCCAAAATTTCTGCTAAAATTTATCACTTTAACCCTTTTGTCATTTTGGGCTTCCGCCTCAAGCACCATTAAACTGCCGTCCGTCGAGCCATCGTTTATGGCAATAATCTCATAATCAAAATTCTGGCGTGATAAAACGTTTTTAATCTCCTTAAATAATTGGCCTAAATTCTGAGATTCGTTATAAATTGGCGTTATTATTGATAATTTCATAAAAAAATTAATTATTATAATATCTTATAAATTAACCAGTTTTTATTTTGATAAACTTCTCTTATGTTTTTAATTTTTAATAAACCTAAATTTACAATATCCTCCTTATCTATAAGTATATATGATACATTGAATTTCTTTAACTCCTGATTGATGTTGGGCACTATTTCTTTTTGGTATTGATTAAATAAATCTATAAAATATTTTTCTCCCTTAAAAGATATCGCGTCTGTTAATTGTCCGCAGTTATAATTAAATAAATCCAAACGCAAAATTTTGCATATTTTTACTTGGCGATTATATGTTTTATAGGGGTGAGTGGCGTTTCCGTTTCCGGCGAATAAATGATAATCGTTTTCTATATCTTTTAAAGACAGATTATTTATTGCGCCATTTAATAAATATCTTTCTTCCGCCTCCTTGTCTGACAAAAGATGCAATACTCCGCTGTCTGAAAACAAAACATAATGCTTTGTTAGTGTTGTTATATATCTATTAGCGTCACTCCTATAATCCGCCATCACCGCGACCGGTTCGCGCTCTTGCTCCTCCAGCCAGCCCAGAGCGGCCTCAATCTGCTTATAATTATCTATTTGCCCCGAATAATCAACTCTTTCTTGAAAATAAGAAAAAGAGGATTTAGCCAAATAACCAAATGCGCCGTAAATAACAACTAATAATAAAACCCAAATAACTATCTGTTTTTTAAGGTTTATTTTAAAAAGCTTAAAATAACTAAAATTTTTAAAAATAAAATACATAAAACTAACCAAAGAAAAACCCAGCCAAACTCTTATGAACCTAACTAGATGTTGCGCTAATTCCAGGTCTTTACCAGTGATTAAATTGCTGGCCGAAACAATAACTAATGCTAAGCCTGTCAGGGAAAAATAAACCGATAGCAGATCATAGCGCTGATTTGCCGCCAAGTCTTTATTTAAAAATTTGAGCGTAAGCCAAAGAATTAAGCTTAAAATAACCCAGCGGCCGGAATAATAAACTTCGGCCGTCAGCCAATGAGTATTTACCAATCCTATCCTTTGCATGGTTTCCCAATACCAAGGATGCATTACTTGCTTATAGGTATAAATAAATAGAGGCAGAGCCAGAAAAAAAACCGCGGCCAATATCTTTAAAAGTATAATCAATTCTTTTTTTCTTTTGCTTATAAAAAAATATATCAAAAATAAAAAACAGGCCGTCAAAGCGATTTGCCATAAATAAGTGTAGATATAAAAACAAGCGGCCAGGGCCAGGGTTAAAAATATCTGCTTGATTCGGTCCACAGGATCTTTCAACCATAAAATAAAGGCCAAAAACATTAATAGGTAAAAAGGATAGACCGTCTGCATAGAAACCGGGGTAATAATTAAGCTGTAACCCATTAAATACACCAGAATCGCTCCGATTACGCTCATCGCTTTTTTTATTCCCATTTGATTAAAAATATAAAATGACAAGATTAAGAAAACTAAGGACCATAAAAAAAGATTGCAGACTATTGCATAAGGCATGGATAGCCCGAAAAACATCGGTATATAAGCCACCCAATCAGCCGCGAAAAAGGCCGGGGCTATTTCCTGGCTATGTTCTATAAAATAAGGGTTGCCTAAAAAAATATTTCCGTCTTTAATTTCATTAAGCCGATCCAAGTAATAACCGCTAAAAGGAATAATTAGCGCGCCCGGGTTCTGCCAGCTAAAATTAGGGGAACGGATAATATCAACAATCGGCAAAACAGTAAACACTATTGCCGCAGCTACCAATATTAAAATGTATTTATAGTATTCTCTAAACATACACTATTTTATTTTCCTGGCAATAATAAAAATGTTATCCCTTAAATTAATAGGCAAGCTAATCTTACAACCAGACTTATTAAAAAAATCGGATAGCTTGCCTGAAAATGGCAGATTATAACGGTGAGCCAAAACTTTGCAGACATAAGGCAAGGTAAATCTTTTGCCAATTTTCAGTCGTTCCAAAATTTCAAAACCGCTAGCTTCAAGGAGTATTTCTAAACTCTTGACAGAATAATAAAATAAATGTTCGGGCGGTAAAATGGCGTGCCAATTTTTACCCCAAAATCTAGCCCAACAGCTACTCTTATTAATAGTATTAATTGCCAGTAAGCCTTCCTGATTTAAAATATCGCTTACAGATTTAAGATATCTTTTAGGGTCGACGAGATGCTCTAAAACATCCCACATAGTAACTACATCATATTTCTCTTTAATTTCCAAATTTTCTAAATTACCTAAAAAAATTTGATGGCCTTTAGCGTGAGCGGCCTTAGCCGCGTATTCTGATATTTCTATCCCGCTCGTCTGCCAGCCCATTTGCCTGGCTAGATCTAAAAAACAGCCGGTGGCGGCGCCAACGTCAAAAATTTTCCTGCCGGCGGTTAATTTTGAAATTTTATCAAGATAAATGATAAAAGTTTCCCGCATGGCTTTTTTATCTGCTTCATAGTCGGTATAGCCGAATTTATCCTGACCAGCGCCCAAGCCGCCCTGATAATAAGAGGCCTCATAAATATCGGCTGAGTTATTCGGCGTCGGCCAAACAAAACCAGCTTCGCAATCTTGACAATTATAAATATTATGCCCATTCTTCTTATAAAAAAATTTATTTATTTCCGAACCGCAAATCGGACAAATTACTTTTTCCATATTCTTTTAAATAAAATTCTCCAAGGCGCTAAAATTCCTTCCGAAATAATTTGATTAGAAATTTTTGATTCACCTTCGCGCCGGCTCTTAAAAATTATCGGAATCTCTTTAATTTTTGCTCCCAGAGCATATAAGCAATAACATTTAAATTCTATCTGATAAGCGTAACCGCTGGAATCGATGCTATCAAAATCGATTCTTTCCAACATTTGCCGGCGAGCGCAGATGAAACCGGCCGTCAAGTCATTTATCTCTGAAGCCATCAGCATCCTGACATATAGATTGCCAAACCTGCTTAATAGGCGGCGCCAAAAATTCCAGGTAGACACGCCTCCTCCGGCGACATAACGAGAACCGATTATCAAATCATAATTGTCAATCTGATTTAAAAATTCTTTTATATATTCGGGTGAATGAGACCCATCGGCGTCCATGGTAATAACCGACCTAATGGTTTTATCGCCAATCACTTTTTTAATCGCCTCTTTATAGGCATCGCCCAGTCCGGTTTTATTCTGGCGCTCAAGTAATGAAAGATTAGAATATTTTTCCATTAAAAATTTGACGGCGGCGGCGGTTCCGTCCGGAGAATTATCATCAATTACTAATATCTTAACTGCCGGCAAAATATTAAAAATTTCCGGTACAATTAATTTTATATTTTCTTTTTCATTATAAGTCGGTATCAATATAATATCTGTCATACTTTCACCGCATTAATTAATAAAATTAATTATATTTCTCGCTCTTTTTTTCCAAGTATAGTTTTTTACATCAAAATAAGCTTGCTCGGCTATTTTAAAGGCTAATTCTTTATCATTTAATAAAACTTCAATTTTTTTAGCTAAATCTTTTGAATCGTTTGGCTGAAAAAATAAGCAATTTTTTTCGCTCAATATTTCCCTGATACTGGGCAAATCGGAAGCAACTATCGGCGCGCCCGAGGCCATATATTCAAAAAGCTTAAGCGGCGAAGTGTATTTTTCAGAAATTTTTTCTCCTTTTTTGTTTGGCAAAACCAGAACATCGGCCGCTTTCAAATAATAAGGAATCTCTTCATGGCGCTTAAAGCCGACTAATAATAAATTATTGCCGCTATATTCTTTTTTGATTTTTTCTACCTCATCCTTCCGCCCTCCGACTAAAACCGCCAGACAATCTTCGGGTAAAATTTTTGCCGCGGCTAAAAGAACATCAACGCCTTTCCAACCATATAAATACAAACTGCCCGAGTAAAGCGCTATTTTTTTATCAAGCGGCAAATTTAATTTCTTTCTGATCTGAATTTTATCAATGTTAATGTCAAATTTTTTCAAATCAACCCCGTCCGGCGCTACCATCACTTTGCCGTCTGGTAAGCCTGTGGCCATGAACAATTCTTTTAATTTATCGGTTATGGTTATTATTTTATCGGATTTTTTAATTAAATATTTAAACAACAGACTCTTACTTTCCGGCCAATTATGGGATTCTAAAATAATTTTATTTCCTTTTAAATTAAAAATCCAACTAACTTCCGAATCTCTCGTGTAAATTATAGCATCTTTATCTACTTTTATTAAAAAAAGTTTAATCACGAAACAAATATTTTGTAGCCAAAAACTAAATTTTCCCAAATATCTCTCGTGCTGAAAAAAATCAAAGCTTTTTATTTTTTTTATTAAAAAATTATTTTTTACTCCATAAAAAGAAAAGGCATCTTCTTCAATGTAATTTTTTCTGACGGGAACCCATAGCTCAACTTCAATTCCCTGACTGCTAAATTCCTCGCACATCTTGCATATCTGGTAACCGTGCGCCTTTTCGGTTGGTATTCTAACATTGGCGATATAGACCAACTTCATAATTATCAGCTTACTTTTTAATTAAAACCAAATATTGCATCGGACAATTTCTTTTTATCATTTTATCCAATTTATCCAATAAAATTGCCATCAAGTAAAACGGAACCTTAATTATTCTATATCTTAAATAAACATCAATTAAATTAATTGCTGAAGAAAAAGACCCGCCAATCAAAATTATTTTATATTCATTCAAGGATTGTTCATTTTTTAATTTCTCTAATAAATGTTTAAGCTTATCTTCTGTAAATCTGTTTAAATCAATTGGATGTTTAGCGATACCGGAGATTAAGGGGCTATTAAAAATAACAAATTCCCTGGATATCCGCAAAGATTCTACTAAGCAATTAACATAATCATCGGCTAAATAAAAGACATTAAAAAGCGATACTCCATCAAAAAAATCTGGCTCAAAAGGAAATTTTTTGTTAACATCAACCACATAATCCAAATCATCATCTGGCCTATAGTCGGAAGTCTTTATTTTCCAGCTTGTCGGGTAGGCTCGTTGATGAGAGGCTCTTATATGTCCTAGCTCCAAAACTGAAAAATTTCCGTTCAACCAAAGCTCTTGCCTAAAGAGATCCTTTAGAGAAGCGAAAAGCAAAGCGCGTCCGATATTCTTGCCTTTAACTATCTCTTTTAAAAAATCTCCAAACTTCATAAAGACCCTTTCCATAAAATAAATTTAAACCGCCGAAAATCAACTCTAGAATCGATAGAAAATCTCGGTAACTGCCATCGATTCTGATTATTGTGAATCAAACCACTTTCCACTCCGCAAGCAATTTTAAAATATTTACCGGCGATTTTTTTTACCTGTTCATTGCAAGATCCAAAAGGATAAGCCAAACTCACAACCTCTTCTCCTAAAATATTTAATAACACTCTTTTTGAATCTATCAATTCTTTTTCTATTTCTTTTTTTTCTAGCTTAGCCAGCTTTTGATGATTATTCGCGTGCGAACCGAACTTTATTAAACCGCTATGCGCCAACTCTTTTATTTGTTGCTCGGACAACATCTTCATCTCAGTCCCCCGCCCAGCTTTTATCGTCTTGCCAATTAAAGAACTGACCGCAAAAATAGTCGCCGTAAAGCCATTCTTTTTTAATATCGGATAAGCAATTAAAAAATTATCCTCATAACCGTCGTCAAAAGTAATGACTACTGTTTTTTTGTTGACTTTTTCATTTCTTTCCAATAAACCGCCCAATTCCGTTAAACTAATAATTTTAAAGTTTTTTTCTTTTAAATAGCCCGTCTGTTTTTCAAAGTCCTCCGGCCTCACGGTAAAAAATTCATTGTTATAACCGACTGAATGATACATTAAAATAACCGCTCCGGAAAAATCAAAAAAAGAGGCAATTTTTTTTATAACTTTTTTAAAAAAAATATTTTCCCAAAACATAAAAATGATGGTATTGATTCTCAAAAGGAACAAAATCTTTTTTAACAAAAAAATTATCTTTCAAAATTTTCATTATTTTTTTCGGTTCATAATGTTTCTTGCCCACCTCCCAATAATGTTCGCCGCTTAAAATATGCTTGGTATAAAAAGGTATTTTAAAAGACATTTTAAATTCTCTCAAAAATGGAATTTTTATTAAAAATTTAACCGGCGGACCGAAATGCGGCAAACTTATAATTATGTATTGGCGAGAAACTCTCTTTAACTCTTTTAGAATTTTTTCAAATTTTTCAAAAGGCAGGTGCTCTAAAACCTCAAAAGCGCAAACAACATCAAAATTATTATCCGCGAAAGGAATTTCTTCTACCGTGCCGACAATATCCGGCCTTAAATTTTCGTTCAAATCAATACTTTTATATTCAATCTCCGTGTTATTTTTTATATAATTTTTTAAAAAACCGTCGCCCACACCTATTTCTAAAACATCCTTGACCTTAAGATTTAAAATTTCTCTAATTTGATAAAAATAACTTGACCATCTGCTAATATAACAATATTTTTCAAAACTGTATTGATTTTTATTAATTTGTTTTTCCATTTAAATTATTAATAATTTTTAATATTAAATCAGCCAGACCGGCTTTTTCTTTTACGACAGAAAATAAAAAATTTCTCACATCATCAAGATCGGTTCTTGAAATTAGACTAATTATTTTATTCGCTAAATCTTGCGCGTTTTTTTCTTCAAATACTAAAATGCTCTTATATTTTCCAAAATATTCTTCCAGGGCAACATTGGAAACTAACACCAAAAGCCCGGCCGCCATTGACTCAAGAATGGCCTTATCCACTCCTCCCGATGGACATAAATTAACAGAAATATCGCTATTCCAATAATACTCGTTGATTTTATGGTTCGGCACGCTTCCTAAAAATTTTATCTCTTCATTAAGATTGTTTTCTGAAATTAATTGTTTCAGATATCCAAAATATTTTTTATCTTCTTCACTAACAACCGGACCGACTAAAGAAACTTCAAAATTTAAATCTTCTTTCTTTAAAATTATGCAAGCCCTGATTAATGTATCTAAATTTTTTATCTTGGTAATTCTGCCAACGCTTATTATTTTTAATTTATCGCCTTTTTTATAATTTATTGCTTGCGGATTTTTAAAGAACTCAACTGGTATTCCGTGGCCGATTATTTTAAGTTTATCTGTTTTTATTTTGAAACTTTCTTTAGAGACGGTAAAAATAACATTGGCTATTTTTTCCGCTAATTTTAAATGAAAACTAACCTGTTTATGCACATACCAAAGAGCAATTTTTTTACCAACCAACCGCCAATACCACCCGCCTAAAATTACATATTCATAATTCATATGCACAAATACGGTATCATAATCATGTCTTTCTTGTAAAATATACTTATAAAAATTTATTAAATATTTTATTTTTGATTCGCCGGTTTCTTTACCTAAAGATAAAACTTTAACATTTTTAGGTAATTTATATTCTCCCACGCCTAAAGCAACGACCGTAATTTTCTCGCATCGTTTAGAGAATTCTTCAATCCAACCATGCATGAAACCAAGAATATCGTCATTTATGTCTACTTTTTGCGTCAAAATCAAAAGTTTCATATCCAACTACTTTATACAAAAAATATAATAACCACTGGTCTGCCGGCTATCAATCTTATCCAGTACCCGATCCATCCAATCAAACAAACCTGTTCTTTTAGAAAAAAATGGCAACAAATTAAATACAGTCGCAAAAGCGCCTCGGACATTTTGACTTTCCACTTGTTTAAAATCTTTAGTTAAATATTTTACGCCATCAAAAGTAAAGCGATAAAAATCATCGTAATAACCCTTCATTGGGTGATAATAATATAAAAATGGCACATAAATAAAACAATACCCGCATGGTTTAAGCACTCTGTAAATTTCTTTAACCGCTTTTTGCGGCTCTTCAACATGTTCCAGAACGGCGATACAAATTACTGCCTCCACGCTTTCGTCTGGCAAGGGCAAATTCTGCACATCTCCAACTATATCAGGCTGATAATTCG
>Ga0265292_1000509_pt1 | contig 53626 bp, 51 predicted proteins | sample Munlanlewell296A_FD_189080 | JGI IMG/M metagenome (GOLD analysis project Ga0265292, IMG submission 189080) | Leachate microbial communities from a municipal landfill in Southern Ontario, Canada - Leachate well 296A | ecosystem: Engineered > Solid waste > Landfill > Unclassified | place: Canada... | reverse complement strand
GCGGTTTGGTATCCGGGTGCAGAACCGGGAGGAGGAAGTTATATTGCCCAAAGAATGCTTGCATCTAAATCGGAAAAAGATTCTCTCGGTGCAGTTTTGTTTTTCAATGTTGCCCACTATGTTCTACGACCATGGCCATGGATTATTGTCGGACTTTGTTCAATCATAATTTATCCTCAGTTATCAGATATTCAAAATACATTTCCTAATCTTGATCCAAAATTACTTGGTCATGATATTGCTTATCCTGCAATGTTAAAATTTCTTCCGGTTGGATTTATCGGTTTAATGGTCGGCGGATTGATAGCTGCTAATTCATCAACAATCTTAACACATCTCAATTGGGGCGCTTCGTATTTAGTTCATGATTTTTACCGGCGGTTCATACGTAAAGATAAAAGTGAAAAACATTATGTATTAATGGGACGAGTTGCAACAGTTGTATTATTCTTTAGCGCTTCTGCACTTGTATTTTTCTTGGATACTGCTTATGACGCTTTCAACGTTATTCTTCAGATCGGTGCTGGAACCGGATTGCTCTATTTACTAAGATGGTTTTGGTGGAGAATAAATGCATGGTGCGAAGTTGCCGCAATGGCAAGTTCACTTTTCATTTCGATACTTATATTGATATTAAACAAAAGCGGAATACATTTTAGTTCTCATATTGCACTAATAGTTACAATTATATTTACAACCTTATGCTGGGTTGTTACAGCTTATTTAGGACCACAAACTGACCGCAAAATATTAATTGAGTTTTATAAAAATATTCGTCCTTTTGGTCCCGGCTGGAAAAAGATACGTGAAGAAGCTGGAATATCGGAAGCCGATGCAAGATCATCTCATGAAAATATTCCTCTTGGTTTACTTGGCTGGTTCACGGGTTGTATCGTAATCTGGTCTTCACTTTTTACGATTGGAAATTTTTTGTACGGAAGAATTAATTATGCATTAATACTTCTTGCGGTTTTTATTGTTAGCGGATTGATATTGATAAAAGTAGTAAACAAACTATGTGCAAATAGTAAGACTGCATAAACGTGAGAGGTAAGAAGCGAGAGGCAAGAAGAAAAAAGATTTTAGAACTTCTCACTTCTCGCCTTTTACTTCTAGCTTTGATCACATTTCTTTTTCTACGTAGAGAATTTTTCCTTCTTGAAATAAAGCGCTTAATTTATGTTCGTTTCCGATATAGACAATACTTTCTTCATTGTGTGGTTTACCAAGTTTTGTATGAACTGATTTTAAACCGCCCAGATATTTTCTTGCATCACACAAATAGATTAGATCACCGACTTCAGCTTCCATACTTTTCATTTCTTTATGAGAAACGTTTATGTAATCTTCGTTATCATTCCTTAACTTCCAATGAACTTTTACAATTTCTCCTATGTGTTCATTTACTTTACCGCCTTTAAATATTTCTTTCGCTCTATGAATTGACCAAGCAGTTAATCCTTCAATTTGGGCTTTTGGATCGTAATTGATTGAATATGCCGCTGCAAATGCAGTGAGAAGAGTCAACAAGAAAGTTGCAACTAACAAAATAAACAGTGAGCCAAGATTAAACCAAACCATGATCTGGAATAAAGCTGCAAATGCAATGAATACATAAATAATTTTCTTATGAGATTCTGATCTTCTGATTTGATTTGTAACTTTAAGCAGCAATGGTTGGGTAAAGGTTACAAATACTCCAAGGAAGACACAGACAAAGGTATTATAAAGTGCGCTTATATATGTATAAGGATGTATTGGATCCATAGGAGTTCCGTGTGAGAAAGGAGCAATTAGAATTCCGGGATAACGCGCACCGAGAATCATAAGAGAAGAACCGCCAAGGAAAGTTGCAACAACGCCCGCCGGAGTGAATTTCTTCCAAAATACTCCAAGGAAAATTGCCGTTACTAGCGGGGGAGTTAATGTTGAGTGAAAGTAACCATGCGCTTCATATACTGTTGGGTAAGTATTAAAGGGAATTGTTGCAAGAATTCCTACAACAGTAAAAACAATTGAAGCTATTCTTGCAGCGCCTAATTCTTTCTTTGATTCGGAATCTTCCGATATATATTTTTTCTTCAACAACTTTTTGATAGGGCGGTGAACATCATTTATATACTGAGGCAATTGCATTTATAAGTGAATCCACAGTAGAGAGTAACGTGGCAGTTAGTGCTGCTATAACAAATCCAAATACACCTTTGCTTGCAATAATGTGTGTTACAGCAATAAAAACTTCATCGGGATTTACATTTGTATTTAATTGTGATGGTACCATTTGTGTGAGTGCTTTTCCTATCCAGCCAGCATTACCAACAACAATTGCAGAAATAGGAAGCATGAAAAGAACATTAAATACAGCTGCTTTTCTACCTTCGTTTACACTTTTAGCCGACATAAAGCGCATCAACAAACCCATATTCATAAATAAAAATCCAACCGATCCTGCTACACCATCTTGCCAAAAAATTCCTACAAAGTTAAAGTCGGCAGGTTTGTTGAAGTCAGCCAACGGCAGTCTCCAATCGGGCGGTAATAAATGCCAAAAAGCATCAAGTCCTCCTACATAACTGATTCCCATTATAAAGATTAATATTCCGGCAAATAACAGAATCAATCCTTGCAATAGATCTGTGAATATAACCGCAGTTTGACCGCCAAACGTGGTATATATTCCTGTAATAAGAGCAATCACAACTATTACACCCATAAGAGTAACCGGGATTGTTAAACCCAAAATGCTGAATTCTGCAGGTAATAATGGTGTGAATACTTTTCCTAAAGTAAGAAGCCCGATGCCTAGGTAACCGATCATGTAAAGCAACTGAAAAACTGTAGCAATGAATCTAACAGTCGGGCTAAATCTTCTTTCAAAGTATTCCGGTATAGATCTTATTTTTGTGTAAACTACAATTGGTAGCCATCCAAAGAGGAAGAAAGGAATGAAGAACCAATCGTTCATATAAGTCATTGTAGAAGATAGACCATGTTCAAATCCTTTAGCAGCATATTTAACAAAACTGTGGCTTCCTACACCGGTTGCAACAATGGATACAGAAATTAACCACCAAGCAAATCTTCGACCACCAAAGAAAAAATCGTTTGTGCTGCGGTTGTATTTAGCAAAATAGCTACCGAACAACATTATTCCGATGAAGTAAACAAACATTACTACTCAATCGGTGGTAGTTCCAAGCCCGTGTAAAGTTTCCATATATTATTCTACCAGTAAAGTGCCGCTAAGATTAATAATGCGTGAATTAACATAAAATAGAAATAACCAAAAAGAAGTATCCTCCACCATTTTCGATCACGTTTGAGTCGCATATCAATTCCTTTAGCTTTTCGAATAACTATCATGCCCGCAAAGAAAAAGATTCCACCTACTGTGTAGAGATAAATAAACGGCAACCAGGTATGAGAAAAATTTTGCATAGTCTGATTCCTAAAAAGTTCGTGTGCAAATTAGAGGGCACATTTAGATACGCAAATAAAAATTTTGTTAATATTTATTTCTTTCAGAATATAAATAATATGCCTGTTCAGTTTATAAACTATTGAGGGTTAATTGCCGGATCCACTTTTTAGCCGCTGGAATTAGCACGAAGTACCTTTAATAACCATTTTTATTTATTTAAGTGAGAAATTGCATCATTGATAAGTAAACAAAAATTGCATTTGAGACGCTGTGTTTCTAAATTAACCGCCTAAATTTTTACTATTTCTAAAGCGGAGGTTGTTTTTATGCCGATGATGGCACGGATGAGAGGTTTAGCCCCTTGGTTTATGCTTACGGTAGGCGGTCTTTTTGTTCTATTCATGGTTCTATCTGATTCAAAAGTTACAGATTTTTTGCACTCGCAAAAGCAAAATGTAGGTTCTGTTGATGATGAGGACGTTACCTATCAAGAATATTCCAGTTTGGTTGATAGAGCTAGAAAAAATCAAGAAGAAGCATCAAAACAAACCATTGATGAGTCTCAAATGGATTTTTTCAGAGATCAGGTTTGGGATGCACTTGTATCGCAAAAATTAATTAATAAAAAAGTTCAAGAATTTGGAATTGTTGTTACTGATAATGAAGTTAAAGAAGCACTTCTTGGTCCAAATCCGCCTGCTCAGCTAAGACAGCAATTTACCGATTCCACAGGTAATTTTAATCGTCAACTTTATGAGACAGCATTAAGAGATCCGCGAAATAAACAAATTGTAATTACTGTTGAAGAACAGATCAAAGAACAATTGATCCAGCAGAAACTACAAAATTATGTTTCCGCTTCAGTTCTTGTAAGTGATGAAGAAGCTAAAGATCAATTCATCAAACAGAACATTAAAATGAAAGCTAATTATGTTTGGATTGATCTAAATACTATTCCCGATACAGATGTTAAAGTTAGTGATGATGAATTGAAAAAATATTATGATGAACATGCGGAAGAATTTAAGCAAGTAGCCGAGAGAAAAATAAAATATGTTCTATTCAATAAACTTGCTTCCAAAGATGATTCTTTAAGCATCAAAAAAAATCTCGAATCAATTGTTACAAAGTTAAAGAGCGATACTGCAACATTTAAGAGGTATGTTGAGATCTATTCCGAACGACCATACTCAAAAGATACAGTTCAACTTTCAACTCTTGCACCGCAAGTAAGAGATATTTTGGTAAAAGCTAAAACCGGTTCTATTGTTGGTCCATATAATACATTTGAAGGTTATGTTGTTTACAAAGTTATTGGTAAAGTGAAATCTAAAAAAGAACAAGTTAGAGCTTCGCATATCCTAATTAAAACAACCGGAAATGATAAAGCCGATCTTCAAAAAGCAAATGATATTTATAATCAATTGATGAAAGGTGCGGACTTTGCATCTGTAGCTAAAGAAAAATCAGATGACGGAAGTAAGTTTCAAGGCGGAGATCTTGGATGGTTTGGACGCGGACAAATGGTTAAACCGTTTGAAGATGCTTCGTTCAACGGCAAAATTGGTGTAATTCAAAAACCGGTTAAATCTCAGTTTGGTTATCATATAATAAAGACAACTGATAAATCGAATCAAGATTTAGTTTTGGAAAAAATCGTAAACAAAATTCAGGTTTCAGCTTCAACCTCTGATAAACTTTATACAGATGCTCAAGATTTTTCATTCATAGCTAAGAAAGACGGATTTGAATCCGAAGCAAAATTAATGAAGTATAGCGTAATTGAAACTCCGTCATTTAATGAAGAATCTCAAGCTCTGCCGGGTATAGGAGTTAATCAAGCGCTTGTTAAATTTGCTTTTGAAAACAGTGTAGGTGAGATAAGCGATGTTTACAGAGTTCAAGCAGGATATGTTGCCGCTATGGTTTCCGATGCTACTAAACCCGGATTGAAAAAGTTTGATGATGTAAAAGCACAAATCAGAAGTTTAGTCTTAAAAGAAAAGAAACTTGAAAAATCATTATCAATTGCTAAAGACATTCGTTCAAAAATAAGTGATGCAGGAGATGCCTTAGTTGCAAAATTGGTTTGGGCAGCTGCTAAAGTTGATACAACTACCGAATTCACATCTGTCGGAAATATTCCCGGAATCGGTCGTGAATTTGCATTCTCAGATTATTCATTAGAAGCTGAATTGAATAAATGGTCTCAACCAATTAAAGGAAGTTTAGGGTCGTATCTGATCAAAGTAAATTATAGAGTTAAATTTGAACAGGGAACATTTGAGATCGAAAAATCATCAATCAAGAAACAAATGCTTCAGTCTAAGAAGAGCCGCTATTTTGGGCAGTGGGTTCAGGACTTAAAGAAAGAAGCAAAAATTGTTGATAATAGATATCACTTCTACAGATAAAATTAAGAGCCGTGATTAGTTCACGGCTTTTTTTTGCACTTTAAATTCAATCCGTAATTTCTGAATTTCCCTTAGGTTTATGATAAAATTTATAAAAATATTATTTCTCATTTCTATTATACCGATCATTTCTTCCGCACAAGCAAACGGAAAAGATTTTGGGATTTCATTTAATTTAAATTATACAACTACTTCCCAGCTTTTTTTACAACCCGATTCTCCCGATCTGATATTGAGAGGAGTACATCAAACCCTTGATGATATATATAGTTATTCCATAGATGTTCGTTATCAAATTTCCGAATCTATTATTCTTGGTATTGGTACGGAATCAATAAAAAAAACTTTTGATAACAGTATTAATCTTGGCGGAATTAGAGCTTCAATGAAAGATGGTTATAAAATGATTCCGATTGAATTATCGGCCTATTATTTAATTCCATTTTCAACTGAACGATTTAAGTTTTATATGGGTGGAGGTTTTGGATTATATATCGGCCAACAAATTCGTGAATTGGGAGATGTGTCTATTTCAAACGAAAGTAAAAAGATCGGATATGGAATTCAGGTGTCTGTCGGAATGGATTATTTAGTCAATCAGTTTTTATCAGTCAGGGGACAGATGCGGTTTCGAGATCCGGAGTTTGAAATGGAAAGTAAATATTCCGGCACAACAGTTAACTATAATGGAAGAACATATATTTTGCCGGCAGAAAAGTTTACTTCAAAAGTTAATATTGACGGAATTACATTTGCTATAGGTGCTGTAATCAATTTATAGCCAACTGTTCTATCCTTTCTTAAAACATTCTTTAAAATTATCCATCCGTATTCTTTATATTATATATCAAATGTTAGTATTTAGCAATTTATATGAACGAAAAGAGAATTTATCTTACCGGATTTATGACGAGCGGGAAAAGTACGCTGGGCCCTATTCTTGCAAACGTACTTGGCATGGAGTTTTTTGATCTTGATAAGGAAATTGAAGAAAGAGAAAAACAGACCATAGTTGAAATCTTTGAAAAGGAAGGAGAATCATACTTCCGCGAGGTTGAATACGGAATTTTAAAAAATCTTTCAAAAAAAGATTGTGTTGTAATATCACTTGGCGGCGGTACAATTACAAATAAAATTAATTTTGATCTTTTACGATCAACTGGTAAGATTATTTACTTAAAAGTATCACCAAATAATTTATATAAAAGATTGAAGAACAAAATTGACCGTCCACTGTTTAGAGATCTTGTTCTGGGAGAAAAATCCGAAGAAGATTTTCTGGAGAAGATAAAAGAGCTTTTGGAAAAAAGAAAAGAATATTATGAACAAGCCGATCTTATTATTGAGACAGATATGCAGCCGATCGGAAGAACAGTTGATAAAACCGCAAATAAAATAATGGCTCTCTTTAATGAAAAAAGTTGAAGTTAATATACCCGGCAAAGAATATTCTGTTCTGATTGAACAGCATTTATTCGATCGGTTGGAAAAAATTATTCTATCAAAGAAATCGAATAAGAATTTATTCATTGTAATTGACCGAAAAGTTTTGGAGTTGCATAGGACCAAAATAATCCGGTTCGTTTCAAATTTCCCCGGGAAATACTTCATCCATGAATTTATATCTGATGAATCAAATAAAAGTTTTTCATCTGCCGAGAAAATTTATAACGATTTAATCTCACAAAAATTTGGACGCGATACTCTTATGCTTGCTATTGGCGGTGGAATAACGGGTGATATTGCCGGTTTTGTTGCTTCAACATTTGCAAGAGGAATACAGTTCATACAAATTCCTACAACCCTTCTTGCCGCTGTTGATAGTTCTGTTGGTGGTAAAACCGGAATTAATTTTAGCGAGACGAAAAATATTATCGGAACATTTTATCAGCCCGAGATAGTTTTAATTGATACCGGATTTTTGAAAACCTTACCGGAAGAAGAGATCGTCTGCGGAATCGGAGAAATATTAAAATATGCTTTTTTAATAGACCAGAAATTTTTTGTTGCATTGAGAAATAATTTATTTAAGCTGATCAAACTTGATTCCTCGTTCACATCAAAAATTATTGAATCATGTATCACATTTAAGGGAGATATTATTGCTGCAGACGAAAAAGAGAGCAGCTTACGAAAGATTTTGAATCTAGGTCATACATTTGCCCATGCTATTGAGATCGAACAAAATTACAGGATCAAACACGGACAAGCTGTTATTATAGGATTAGTATGTGCGTTAGATCTTTCCAGGAGGATGGAGATCTTAGATAAAAAACTATTTGAGGAATATTTACAGCTTCCTCTTTTATTGAGAAATTTTATTTCAATAGATAATTTTGATGCAGACCATATTTATGAAGTTATGAAACGTGATAAAAAAGGTCTCAATAATAACATAAAATTTGTTTTGGTAAATTCGATCGGGGAAATTTTAGTTGACGTTGAAGCTGAAGAAAGCGACGTGCTTCAATCAATTCAGCAGGGAATCGGTTATTTCAAAAAGTAGTATAATCTTCCTATGTGTGTAAATAAATTAAAAAAAATAAAATTCTATTCTTCATTCCTGCTAATTCTATTATTCTTGTTCACTACATTCCCCAAAATTACCGCTCAAACTGAAAGAGAAACTCGAGCCGTTTGGGTTGCAACAAATTTCAGATTGGATTGGCCTCCTCCTACTTTCGACCAGGAAAAACAGAAGCAAGCTCTCATTGATATCTTCGATGATATCAAATCAAAAAATCTCAACACTGTTTTTTTCCAAGCCGGTATTAACGGAACTGTTTTGTTCAAATCGTCATTTGATCCATACTCTCCATACATAACCGGTGAAGTTGATAGAGGGGGAACTTACGATCCTCTTCAATTTGCAATCGAGCTGGCACATAAACGCGGATTAGAAATTCATGCGTGGATCAATTGCATAAGATGTTTCAGCGGAACTGAATTAAATATATTGAATAACCCGAATCATATTTCTAAACGTAAACCGGAATGGGTTATTGAAGATGTACGTGACGGACAAAAATCTTATTGGCTCGATCCCGGACTTCCTGAAGTTCGAGAGTATCTTTCCGATATGATAGCAGAAATGGTTGAGAAATATGATGTAGATGGAGTTCATCTTGATTTTATCCGTTATCCCGGTAAAAATTTTGACGATGAATTTTCATACAGCGTTCATGGTGCGGGTTTATCACGCGATGAATTTCGAAGAAATAATATTACCGATTTGATTGAATTGATTAACAAAAAAATTAAAACAATAAAACATTTTGTAAAACTTGGCGCCGCTCCGATCGGAATTTTCAAAAACGAGAATGGAATAAACGGCTGGGAAGGTTATTCGGAAGTTTATCAAGATTCCCGTGAATGGCTTAAACGTGGAATTGTAGATTATCTTGCACCGCAAATCTATTGGGGATTCGATGATAATCCGCGATTCGGATTGGTTGCAAAGGAATGGACTGAAAATTCCTTCGGTAGAAGCATCGTTCTTGGAATTGGCGCTTACAAACCGAATGTAAAATCTGAAATTAATGCAATGATACAATACACCCGCACGATCAATGCCGGCGGTGTAGCATTTTTCCGTTATCAAAATATTAAAGATGTTGAATTCGATTCGTTCCAGTATAAAACTTATCCCGCTCCTATGGCATGGCTCGATGGAATATATCCGGATCCTCCAACAGAACTAAATTTCAATAAGAGCGAAATAAATAAAAATTTATTTTCTCTAAGCTGGAATTTTCAAAAAATGAAATCCCAAAGCGATAGCGTCCGCTATTTTGCGTTGTACAGTCTGCCAAATTCTAATTCAGAACTCCTTCCGGATTATCTGTTCGATGTTATTCCGGCTGATAGGACATCTGTTACACTTGCAATAGATAGACCGCGACGAGTTAATTATTACTACACCTTAAAATCAGTTAGTAAATTATGGAACGAGAGTATTGAATCATCTAATGTTATAGAAATCAAATTTCCGGAATTGAACTCTCTTGCACAACTTGATGATGTTTTAGAAAAACCGGTTTTGCTTAAAGATCAATACGGTAACTCAAAGATTCTTCTCTTCACAAAAGAAAAAGAAAAAATTGAAATCTTTGGGGTGAAAGAAAAAGAAAATGAAATTATTTTAGCAGAAAACGTTTTACCGGGTAAAAACATTTTATCTCTTGGAAAAAATTTGTCCGGTTACCAGTCACTAAAAATTACTTTTAAATCATCAAATAGAGAAGTTGAGTTGAAATTGTAAAAATCCTGTCCATTATTTCTTGTTGCACGGGAACATTAAAAATCATTGATGAGTTTAACCAAAAAAAAAATAGATCAAATAAAATGTCTAAGAACAAACACTTATCTACAAAAAAACAAACTAAGAAAAATTTATGGATGCAGATAACGGTTGTTATCGTTTTAATTGCATTCATTGCTTATTTTATTTTATCAAATGTACTTGTTAATAATAACCCCAAGAATAATGATCTGGAAAAAGCAGTGAACAATAAAACAGCGTACTCATTTAGTAAAGAAGGTGATCTTTCATTCACAACTCCTAAAGGAGATTCCATCTCACAGATAGAAATTGAAATTGCGGATGATGATCAGCAAAGACAGACAGGATTAATGTTCCGTGATAAGATGGGAAAGAATCAAGGGATGTTATTTATTTTCGATAGCGAATCACCCCAAGCTTTTTGGATGCATAACACAGTTCTTCCGCTCGATATTATTTATGTTAACTCGCAAATGGAAATTGTTCACATCGCTAAAAACGCTAAACCGTATGATGATAAATCGCTTCCTTCCGTTAAACCGGCGCTTTATGTTGTGGAGGTTAATGCCGGATACTGTGATAAAATTGGAATTAAAGAAGGCGATAAAATTGTGTGGAGAAGGGAATAATTTTAATGTGAAAGGTCAAACGTGAGAGGTGAAAGTAAAACCTATCTACCGGTAGGCAAAAGACAAAAAATCATCTTCCGTTTTTTATGGGATCATTTCTTAGTTTCTAAATAAAAAGTTAAGAAGAAATATCTTCAACTTTTCCAACAATCACTTTGCCGTCTTTCCAAACAGCAATTTTGTAACCTAGTTTTCTTCGTTTTTCGATTTCTACAGCAATCGCTTTTTGCATTACAACTGTTAACTGGGATTTTTGTATTGCTATATTTTTAGTTTTCATTATAAGCCAACTATTTTATTAAAAATTTCTTTATCCGTAATCTCAGTTTCTTTGCCTTCTACTTTATGTGCAACTGGTTTAATTTCTTTTTCAGAGTTATCAAAGATTGACCATTCATCAGCAATTGGCATATATAATTTAACAAAATTTATCCTTCCATTTATGAATCTGCGCTCAATTATTTTTAAAGGCACATTGTGACCTCCAGATTCAACTCGTAGTTTTACACGCTCTTTTGCTAGTTCAACAGAATGTAGCCAAATATAAATTAACCGAACAGTATAACCATGCATCTTAGATTTATGTAGCAGGGGTACAAAAGTTTTTGATGCAAAAGTAGTTTCAAATGCAAAACTCTTTTTTTGTTCTATTAGTTCTGAAATTCTTCTCAGCATGATTTTGCCTGCACTAAATGATACAGTAGCAGAATTAAAAGCTGAGAGTCCAAAAGCAATTGTGTCGGCGTTAACGAATTCATTAATTCCTAGAAAATCTGGTAAAAGAGACATTGCTGATGTAGTTTTGCCAGCTCCATTAGGTCCGCCGATAAGAAAAATTTGTGGCATCTATTTTTTACTTTTAGTTTTTTTCTTTACAACCAATTTTGTTTTCTTAACACTTTTTCTGTTCACCTTTAACTTTTGACCTTTCACATTTTTCGTTTTCTTCTTAACTACTTTTTTCTTAGTTGCCGCTTTCTTTTTAACAGCAGGTTTCTTTGCAGACGTCTTTCCTTTTTTGCTTCTTTCCTTCTTTCCTTTAATAACTTTTTTCTTGCTGATTGCTGACCGCTGAAAGTTCTTAGCGATCAAATTCAACGCACCGCCGGCTTTGAACCATTCGATTTGTCCCACATTGAATGAATGATTCAGCATTATCTCATCAGAAGAACCATTGCTGTGTTTTACAATCAACTTCAATTGTTTCTCAGGAGCGAACTCGTTTAATCCGGCTAAACTTAATTTATCATCTTCTTGAATCTTATCGTAATCGCTCGGATTGGCAAAAGTAAGAGGAAGCATTCCTTGTTTCTTCAAATTGGTTTCGTGGATGCGAGCAAAGCTTTTTGTTATGATTGCTTTTCCACCGAGGAATCTCGGTTCCATTGCGGCATGCTCTCGTGAAGATCCTTCGCCGTAATTTTCATCACCGACAATAATCCAACCGTTACCATTTGCTTTGTAATCACGCGCAACTTCATGTACTTGTTTATACTCTCCGGTAAATTGATTTTTAGCTTCGCCCGGTTTATTTGTAAATGCATTGATCGCACCAATAAACATATTTTTTGAAATGTTATCAAGATGACCACGGAAACGAAGCCATGCACCTGCCGGTGAAATATGATCGGTTGTGCATTTGCCTTTAACTTTTAACAGTAAAGGAAGATCAACAAAATCTTTTTTATCCCAGAGTTTGAACGGTTCCAGAAATTGCAGTCGTTCACTCTTCGGATCAATGAGAACTTTTGTTTTATATCCATCATCAGAGGGAGCGATAAATCCTTCAGTATCTTTTTCAAAATCGTGAGTTGGAAGTTCATCACCAAACGGCGGATCGAGTTTTACTTGTTCGCCGTTCCCGTTAACCAAATAATCTGTAGCAGGATTGAATGAAAGACTGCCGGAGATTGCGAGAGCAGTTACTAATTCCGGACTTGCAACAAATGCAAGAGTTTCAGGATTGTTATCATTTCTTTTTGCAAAATTTCTATTGAACGATGTAACAATTGTATTACGTTCTCCGGTTTTTGAATCCAATCTTTTCCACATTCCAATACATGGACCGCAGGCATTTGCAAGAACCATTCCACCAAACTCAGTCAATGATTGTAGCTGTCCATCACGTTGAATTGTCGCACGCACTTGTTCCGATCCCGGAGTAATTGTGAATTGTACTTTAGCTTTCAATCCTTTTGCTAAAGCTTGTCTTGCAATGTTTGCTGAACGGTCAATATCCTCATAGCTGGAATTTGTACAACTACCAATAAGAGCAACGCTGATGTTATCGGGATAATTATTTTCTTTTACAGCATCTTTCATTTTGGAAACGGGCCATGCAAGATCAGGTGTGAACGGACCATTGATATGCATTTCTAATTCGCTCAAATTGATTTCAATAACTTGATCGAAATACTTTTCGGGATTTTCATAAACTTCATCATCAGCTTTCAATTCATCGGCAAGATATTTTGAAAGACCGGCAACATCTCTGCGATCGGATTTGCGTAAGTAGGCAGCCATTTTTTCATCGTAAGCAAAAAGAGATGTTGTTGCACCAACTTCTGCGCCCATGTTGCATATCGTTGCTTTTCCTGTGCATGAAATTGAATCGGCACCTTCGCCAAAATATTCTATGATCGAACCGGTTCCGCCTTTAACAGTAAGAATTCCGGCAACTTTAAGAATTACATCTTTAGGTGAAGTCCAACCCGAAAGTCTTCCTGTAAGTTTAACACCGATCAGTTTAGGCCATTTTAATTCCCACGGCATTCCTGCCATAACATCAACAACATCTGCCCCGCCGACACCAATTGCAATCATTCCAAGTCCGCCCGCATTTGGTGTATGAGAATCAGAACCAATCATCATTCCGCCGGGGAAAGCATAATTTTCTAAAATCACTTGATGAATAATTCCTGCACCCGGTTTCCAAAATCCCACTCCGTATTTTCTGGAAATACTTTCAATGAAATCATAAACTTCTTTGTTCTCTTCAATTGCTCGATCAAGATCTTCCATTGATCCGGTTTGCGCTACAATTAAATGATCGCAGTGGGCAGTAGCCGGAACTGCTGTAGATTTTCTTCCTGCATGCATGAATTGAAGGAGAGCCATCTGAGCTGTTGCATCCTGCATCGCTACACGGTCAGGCCTGAATTCTGCAAATTCTTTTCCGCGCTGCAGTTCGCGTGTTGCCGGTTCCCAAAGATGTGCATAAAGAATTTTTTCTGCATATGTCAAAGGCCGTTCAACCACGCGCCGTGCGTTTTCAACTTTATCCTTAAAGCCCGCATAAATTTTTTGAATCATATCAAAATTAGCTGTCATTGTTTTTTCCTTTTAACTTTTATTAAGCGTATGAAAGATAAAAAAAAATGAAGTGTTTTTCTCGGAGAGATATTATGAAAATGAATATAAATTGTCTTAAATCATACTAATTACTTAACTGTACAACTCCAATTCAACAATATTGCAGACAAAGTTTTATCTAACATTAAGAGTCGGATTTAAATTAAAACCCGACTCTTAAATAATTCAATATTTAACAGAAGCAGTCGTAGTGTGAAAATGAATCATTGCGTCATATTCAGAGCCAAGATTAGATGAGTCGAAATTATCATTGAAAGAATCCGGATAGTATATAGCGCCGAATGAGAGAAACTTTTTGGTTGAGTTAATCCAATTATAAAGCGTGCTATTTTGAAGTATATCACTGTTAAGTAGAATAAAATTTTGTGGTTGTGAATAATTAAAAATATAGTTGAATGAGTCTTGGGGTGGAAGTTGATTAATTGAAAAAGTTAAACCTACGGTATAAGTATTTTGTTGAGAATTATAACCTGTAGCTTTGAAAGACCCGTAGTTAAATGAAAAGCCGATTGCCTTATATTGTGTGGATAAATGCTGTGATAAAACATAACCTTGTGTTCCGGAGGTTGTTCCTGAGGGGTTCTTGGCTATATGCATGTTATGTGCCCATTGGACTACTTTTGTATTCGGTCCTAAAAGTTCAGTAAGCCATTCGGTATTTTCAGCCATGTAAAGATCGCGGTAATAATAACTCGTAGATGTATTATCAATATATTGTTGAGTCTGTCTTAACAATTGTCTTGTAATTTTAAACTCAAAACTGCCTGAACTCGTAATAAGCCGGGAACTGTTATTGTCAAAATATGTTTTGATCGAATCGCAGCGTATTTTTAGTAAATTTTTTTCTGTTGCTGTTAAAGCTTTAATTTGAACATAACTTAATAGGTGAATATCGGTTAATATTTTGTCTATAAAAGCTGGATAATTAGGATCATATTGTTGCAAGTATCCCCTGACTAATTGTCTATTGTAATCTTTATACTGACAATCTACTCCCAGTAAATGAATTTTATCTCCTTGAGATTTACTCTTGTTATACTGGTTCATCCAAAGAATCAAATCTTTTACTTCTTGGTTTTTCCATACAGCAAAACCAATTTTATTCATCGCATCATCAATGGTTCCTATGTCTTGGGAAATGAATCTATCTATATAGATACATACGCCCATATCTTCTTCAAATCCGAAAATTTTGAAACCTTGTTTTTCAACAAAGTACTTGAACAGCCTGTGTTTCATCTGAAAAAACTCTTTTGTTCCGTGTGTTGCCTCGCCCACACCGATTACTTTTGCATTAGCAAAGATGTCGAATACCTGTAAGTCACTATCGTCGTTAGTAATCGAAGATCCTTTTAGTGGCTTAATAAATTTGTTCAATTCATTTACCAGCTCTTTCTCGGAATCAGTAAGATTAGCTAAAGGATCGTTTTCTATAGGAATTGGATTAGGAGAAGTTGGAGTTGGTTCATCTTTGCAAGACAAGAAGAGAGACAAACTTATAAATAAAAACAAAGTAAAAAATAAACTTCTCATATTAAACCCCAAGATTTGTTTGAAATATATTAATTTACAGACGTATAGTTTAATATGAAAAACTTTTCTCTTTTAGACTTGTACTCTAAGAATACAAGTCCATCTCAACCAACTCACAAATGATGTGTGCAACCGTAATATGTCCTTCCTGAATACGTTGAATATTTGTTGATGGAATAACTACTGGCAGATCAACTAGACTTTTTAATTTTCCTCCGTTACTTCCTAGTAATCCAATTACAAACATTTTTTTCTCGTGAGCTTTTTCTACTGCTTTAATAATGTTAGCAGAATTTCCACTTGTTGAAATTGCCAGAAGAACATCACCTTCATTTCCTAATCCCTCAACGTTACGGGCAAAGACATTTTCAAAGCCGATATCGTTTCCACCTGCTGTTAAGTTAGATGTATCAGTAGTAAGTGCAATAGCTGCAAGAGCCGGGCGGTTAATACTATGATTTAATCTGATCATTAACTCGGTAGCAATATGCTGGCAGTCTGCAGCGCTTCCGCCGTTACCGCAAAGCAATAATTTTTTCTTGTTTTTGTATGCTTGAGAAAGTGTCTGCACGGCAAGAAGAATTTCTGCTTTGCAAGTGCTTTCGATCTTCAGCTTGACCTCGGAACTCTCCTTAAGAGAATCTGCGATGAATTTTTCTTTGTTCAATTTTTCCTCAGTTCACTTATTAGTAAAAATAACAAAGTTTGGTGTAATTCTCTCGAAATTTGACAGATTTATGTCTAAGAGAAAACAATCACTAAATATTATACAAGAGAGTTCTCCTATGTTCTGTGATTATTCATATAAGCACCCTTCATTCAGCGATACCAATTCAATTGGTGCATGCAGAAAAGAACTTGCTGTATGGTGTAAATATTTCAAAAGGTACAACAATTAAAACAATAAGTGCTTCGCTCATTTAAAATCCAGTATCTAAATATCTAGTATCTAGAAATTTGTATCTTGCATCAAAAAGTGATTGTCCAATAGAACAACATTTCCTAAGTTGCAATAAACTTTCCAACAATTATTCTGGAAAAAAACATATGAAAAAAACAATTCTATTTTGGATTATTGCAATAACAAGCACACTGGTTTTTGCCTTTTATCAACGCGTTACCGGCCCAACATACGCTCTCTCAGGGAAAGTTAATTTTGATGGTAAAGATATTTCTTACAAACTGGAACGAAGCCAGGAAACAGTTAAGAATTATCTAGTTGAAATTGAAACCGGTGATGAAACAATTAGCGGAATTTTATTCTGGCGGAAATTCAATTCCGGGAATGATTTTACTGCACTACCAATGACCGGCGGTAAAAAACTTAGTGCAGAACTGCCCGTTCAAAAACGTTTGGAAAAACTGGATTATTATGTTCAGCTTTCTAAGAATGATAAGACAATCATTCTTCCAATGGAAAAAATTGTTACGATTAGATTTAAGGATCCCGTTCCAATCTGGGTATTGATCCCTCATATCTTTGCAATGTTTTTTGCGATGATGCTTTCAACACGCACCGGTTTAGAATTCTTTAATAAAGAACCTAAACTTGATAAACTTACATTGTGGACGATCATTGTACTTTTTATTGGAGGATTTCCTCTTGGATTTGCAATGAACGGATTAGCATTTGGCGAGATGTGGGGTGGCTGGCCTTTTGGGCATGATGTTACTGATAACAAAACTCAGATCGCATTTATTGCCTGGTTGATTGCTTTTTATTTCATTAAGAAAAACAAAAATGCAAAACTTGCGGCTCTTCTTGCTGCAATAATTATGCTTGCGGTTTATTTGATTCCGCATAGTGTATAACTGAGAGTAAGATAAAGAGTAAGATTAAAAGCAAGATAAAGAGAAGTTGAATGAATGAGATTTATTTTGATCACGAGAAATTAAAAGTATACCAGAAAACATTGGAATTTCTTCGTTGGTCTGGCATTATTTATAAAGATTTAAAATTTAGGATAGCGGTTATTGATCAGTTCGATAGGGCTTCTACTTCAATATTACTTAATATAGCAGAAGGAAATGGAAAGTATTCAAATAAAGACCGATGTCGTTATTTTGATATAGCCGTCGGTTCTGCATTTGAATGTTCAGCTTGTTTAGATATTTTATTTGTCAAAAAAACAATAAATGATTCAACTTTAACAGAAGGGAAACAAATTCTAAAAGAGATTATTAGTATGCTCATTGGTTTAATAAAATCAAATTCAGATAGAGTTTACGATAATCAAGCGGAATATAATTCCTAGAATCTTTCTCTTACTCTTTCTCATAATCTTAATCAAAATCCGAAGGAGTTACAATGAGTTCTAACGAAACCCCAACAACAAGCGGATTACCATCCAACGCTTACTCGGAATTAAAACCCGGTGAAGAATACAAACCAATTATGTCACCTCATATTGATTTTCCCGAGGTAACATCATATTCGGTTTTTACCGGAATAATAATGGCAATAATCTTTTCTGCTGCGGCTGCCTATCTTGGCTTAAAAGTCGGACAGGTATTTGAAGCTGCTATTCCGATAGCAATTCTTGCAGTCGGATTAACAAATATGCTCGGAAAGAAAAACGGTATGGGGCAGAATGTAATTATTCAGTCCATAGGTTCCTCTTCCGGTGCAGTTGTAGCAGGCGCAATATTTACATTACCCGGAATTTACATTCTTGGATTGCAGGCTACATTTTATCAAATGTTTTTCGCATCACTATTTGGCGGATTTTTAGGAATTCTATTTTTAGTTCCGTTCAGAAAATATTTTGTTTCCGAAATGCACGGTAAACTTCCTTTTCCGGAAGGAACAGCTACAACAGAAATTTTAGTAGCGGGTGAAAAAGGGGGAACGCAAGCTCTCGTTTTAGTTTCTGCCGGTTTGATAGGCGGTATTTATGATTTCCTTGTGGCAACCTTCGGAACTTGGGCGGAAATATTTACATCACGTGTTGTTGGCGTTGGAGAAATGATTGCTGATAAATATAAAATGGTTTTTAGATTGAATACGAGTGCGGCAGTTGTTGGTTTGGGATACGTAATTGGTCTGAAGTATTCAGTAATAATTGTTGCGGGTTCTTTCTTATCATACTTCGTTTTTGTCCCGTTAATTTCTTATTTCGGTAATGATCTCACAGTAACTATCGGATCCGGTGTTACGCTTCTTGTAAAAGATATGTCGGCAGAATTGATTTTCAGAAATTATGTCCGCCATATTGGAATCGGCGCAATTGCTATGGCCGGTTTTATTGGAATAGTGCGGTCATCAAAAGTAATTCGTTCTGCATTTTCTTTAGCTGTTAAAGAAATTCTTGGCGGTAAAATAATTGAAAGTACAACGATCCGTACACAGCGCGATTTGCCGATGAAAATAATTGTAATTGGAACAATCGTTACTGCAATTGCAATTTTTATCTTTTTCTTATTTGGTGTTGTTAGTTCTCCAATTCATGCTTTGATCGGATTATTAATAGTAATGATCATGTCATTTCTATTTACAACTGTTGCCGCTAATGCAATTGCAATTACAGGAAATAATCCTGTCTCAGGAATGACATTGATGACATTAGTTCTTTCATCAATAATTTTAGTTTCCGTCGGGCTTTCGGGACCAACAGGAATGGTTTCTGCATTAATCATAGGCGGAGTTGTATGCACAGCGCTATCAGTAGCAGGATCATTTGTTACAGATTTGAAAATTGGTTATTGGCTTGGTTCTTCACCGTATAAACAGGAAAGATGGAAATTTGTCGGTGCCATTGTTTCTGCGGCAACTGTAGTTTGGATCATTGCACTGCTTGATAAAATCTACGGATTTGCCGGCGGAGGATTACCTGCACCGCAAGCAAATGCTATGGCTGCTATAATTCAACCGTTGATGTCAAATCAACCCGCACCATGGATATTATACATTGCCGGTGCGTGCATTGCTTTAATTTTAGCAATGATCAAAGTTCCAGTTCTTGCATTTGCATTAGGAATGTATTTACCTCAAGAAATAAATACTCCGTTATTAGTCGGCGGATTGATTTCTCATTACGTTTCAACGAGAAGCAAAGACGAAGCATTAAACAATTCACGTAGAGAACGAGGAACATTAATTGCATCCGGATTTATTGCCGGCGGTGCTTTGATGGGTGTGGTAAGTGTTATCATTCGTTCAACAGGAGCCAATTGGTTAATGACAGAATGGTTCGAATCTAATTCAGCAGAAGTATTATCTTTTGTTATGTTCTGCTTACTTTGTCTTTACACAATTTGGGATTCGATGAGAGCAAAGAAAGAATAATCAATTGACCTTGAGGATTTTCGTTTAATCCTCAAGGTCTTTCTAAAATGAAAAAGACGAGAGAATATTTCGAGAATACTTACCATCTCTCATTACGCAGAAATTTTAATAGTTGTCATTCTGATCCCGATTTATCGGGAGAAGAATCTAAAACTTCTTTTTGCTCGATTATTAGATTCTTCACTCCACTTCGTTCCGCTCAGAATGACGCCCTGCATATGGTGAGTGACAATCATCTTTTGTAAACCCTCAAGGTCATTTACGAATTAAATTGAGAAAGAATCCATGAAACTAATTTTCATTTTTTTAACAATTCTATTGGCGGTTACAATGGCATCAGAATTTACATTTGCTCAAAGTCTGGAACGTAAAGATATTCCGGAAAAATTGAAGTGGGATAATTCCATTTTATATAAAAGTATTGACGAATGGCAGAAAGATAAACAAGCCATCGAGACACAAATTAAAAAAATATCAGAGTATAAAGGCAAACTTGGAGAAAGCGCTAATACTTTTTACAACGTACTCCGTCTTTACTTTGATGTGTACAAGAGCTTTTACAAATTATCTGATTATGCAAACAGAGTTAGTGATGAAGACCTTCGCAATAGCGAAAATCAATCGTTAACCCAAATAACCAATACGTTAGGGACACAGTTTGGCGAAGCGTCTTCGTATTTAAGTCCTGAGCTGCTAAGCTTACCGCAAGATAAGATCAAAAACTTTTTTAATGAGAAGAAAGAGTTGAAAGAATTTAAGTTCTTTGTTGATGATATTCTCAGACTTAGAGAACATACCTTGAATGCAAGCGAGGAACAAATTCTTGCAAGTGCAGGATTAATTACTTCAACACCGAATGATGTGTATGGAATTTTTGATAATGCTGAAAAACCAAATGCCAAAATAAAACTTTCCACAGGCGAAGAAGTTGAACTTAGTACATCAGCTTATTCAAAATATAGGACAACACCGGTTAGAGAAGACCGTGAAAAAATTATGAAAGCATTTTTTGAAAGCTATCAGAAATTTCAAAATACTATCGGGGCAAATTTAGCAGGAAAGATTCGCGGAGATTATTTCTATGCAAAAAATAGAAAGTACAATAATGTTCTCGAAAGCGCTCTCAATGCGAACAAAATTCCGGGTTCAGTTTATGAAAATCTTATTTCTCAAATTCACAAAAATCTGCCGACTCTTCATAGATTTCTAAAATTAAAAGCTAAAATGTTAGGTGTAGATCAGCTTCATTATTATGATTTGTATCCACCTCTCGTTAAGTCGGTTGATTTTAAGTTTACAGTTGAAGAAGGACAGAATCTTATTCTGGATGTTTTCAAACCGATGGGAGAAGAATACGTTTCAACAGTTAAGAAAGCTTTTAATGAAAGATGGATTGATTACGCACCGACAGTTGGTAAAAGAAGCGGGGCTTATTCATCCGGTGCCGCTTATGATCAGCATCCTTATATTTTAATGAACTGGACAGATGATTATGAATCCGTTTCTACACTTGCTCATGAACTCGGGCACACAATGCACAGTTATTTTTCCAATAAGAATCAGCCGTTTGTTGATGCACAGTACGCAACGTTTGTTGCAGAGATTGCTTCTACTATCAATGAAACATTGCTGAATAATTATATGGTGAAGAAAGTTAAAACGGATGATGAAAAATTATATTTGCTTGGTTCATATCTGGATTTACTAAAAGGAACAATTTTCCGTCAAACTCAATTTGCAGAATTTGAATTAGATCTTCATAAAAAAATTGAAAACGGAGAACCGCTCACCGGGGAAAGCATCAGTAAGATCTATTATGATATTATCAAAAATTATTATGGAAATGATCTTGGTGCATGTGTTGTTGATCCTTATATCGCTTACGAGTGGGCTTACATACCTCATTTTGTTAATTACACTTATTACGTGTATCAATATTCAACTTCGCTTATCTATGCAACTGCATTTGCGGAGAAGATTGTAAAAGAAGGACAGCCGGCTGTTGATAAGTTCTACAACATCTTAAAAGGCGGAAGTTCCGATTACCCGATTGAGCTTATCAAGAAAGCCGGGATAGATCCGTTATCTTCCGAAGCATTTGATTTGACGATTGCTAAAATGAATAAAGTTATGGATCAGATTGAAGAGATAATTAGCAAGAAGAAATAGTTTAATTGAAAATCTTTCTCGGCGGTCAAGGTTTATACCTTGACCAGATTTCACTTGGCTTCTATGGAACAATAAAAATCATTTCTGCTGGGCCTGATTCTTAATTGTTTCGTTTAACTCTTGCATTGATTTTATTAAAACGTCAAGGTTCTTATTTAATTGTGCGACGCCTTTTGTAAGAACCTCGCCGAAATTGGAATTCGCCAAATTCAGGTTGAATTGTTTGGTCAAGTTTTGAATTGCTTTTACTGTTTCGTCCATTATAGTATCCCTTATGATTATTGCAAAGGTTTATTAAGTCTATGAATAATATTACACGAATAACAAATCACTTGTGGTTCAAGTGGAAATTTTCTCTGGAGAATAGATTTATAATTTTTATTATCAAAACAATTTTGACAAAGATAGTGTTTTGGATTTCCCGCATTACTATCAGATTTCTGTGTATAAGCAAAAATTCCAGTATCTATTTGAACAAGTTCATAATTGGATTTATCTGATACAAGCTTTTTAAGCTCTACCAATTCCTTTTCGATATTATTTTTAGACTCCAACAATTCACCATACTCAGATTGCATAGAAAGAATATTAGATTGGAGAGTTATAATTATGTTGAATAATTCTGAAGATTTTTCTTTAACAGCGACATCAACTTGTAAAGAATTGAAACCTTTTATTATATCAGAGGCAGCTTTCAAACTAGCTAAAGCTGTTGTTATTTCGTTTAACATATTAACTCCAAAAGATTCAAAAAAAATTATACCTAATCTTTTAAGCATCGAACACTATAACCGAGCTCCATAGTGCCGTAGTAGAAGATGATATTACTATTGTTGCTGTTCAGATACATGAGCCATGCGTAGTTAGTATTTTCCTCCGTAGAACTCCAAACGTAAGTGTAATCTCCTAAACTGTAGAAGAAGTTACTAGAGGTTGCGCGGCCGCCCGCAAGCAATGTAGAAAAGCCGCTTGTATTTGTGCCCACTCCGCTTCCTATTCCTTGACCAATTGCTTTTAATGCGTTGCTATTATTACTTACTGCTGTACCTAATGTTTGAAATTCTGAATATGTTGGTACATGCCAGCCAGTTGGGCATATGCTTTGTGTACCTAGGGTTGTTACATACTGCATCGCTTCATTCCATTGGTATAATCCACCATAAGTTGCACAGTTGTTTGGGTTATTGTCATAACAATACTTTTCAGTTATTCCGTTGTTAGCTTGGTCCTGAGTTCCTTGTATCATTGTCCCCACATCAAGGTTCTCTTTTAACCAGCATTGTGTTCCAATCTGAACAGTATTATAAGTTTTACCTTCATAAGATACTGTTGGGTTTCCTGGACAGGGGGCACTGATTGTTGTAAAAGACGAATAGTTTGACCAACTTGAAATACCGTAACTATTTGTTGCACTTACTCGCCAGTAATATATAGTGAAAATTGACAATCCACTTATTGCCTGATTCGCATTTATCAATCCACTTTGATTATAAACAAAGCTAGAGAATGAACTACTTATAGATACTTGAAGTGTATAGCTTATAGCATTACCTATTGCAATCCAGCTTAATGTTGGTGTAAGAGAAATATTTACAGCTAAATATGATGGAGTTAATAATGTTGGTGCTTGAGGTGGTGTGACAGTTAGAAAAGAAAAAACATTTGACCAACTTGAAGTACCATAAATATTTGTGCTATTGACACGCCAATAATATATCGTAGCTATATTCAAACCACTTATTAGTTGGCTTGTATTTGTTAATCCGTTTGTGTTATAAACAAAACTGTTGAATGAATTACTTGTAGAGACTTGTAAAGTATAACTGACCGCATTAGTAACTGTATTCCAAGTGAGGGTTGGAGAAAGAGAAACTTCAGTTGCATTATTAATTGGTGTTAATAATGTTGGACTTGCTGAAACTGTTCCAACAATAATTTCCAGCTTCCCTTGTAATGTTTGTTTGCCGTCATTAACAGTCGCAGTTATTGTATCTTTTCCCGCAGTTGAAGGTGCAATCCATTTTACTGCAATACCAACAACTCCATTGGAGAACGTACCTCTTTTAGAAGACCAAGTAATTGTTAGGTTGTCTCCATCTTCATCAGTAGCTATACACGTTAAAGTAGTTTCCGTACTTATTAAAACTGTGGTTGGGTTTGCTGTTAAGTTCTCAATCTTTGGTAAATGGTTTTGAGGTGCAGTAGGGGTCTCATCTTTTTTGCAACCAGAAATAATTAGAAATAAAAAAATAGATAATAAAATAAGTAAAGAATAAAAGTATCGTTTCATAAATACCCCGTCATATTTCTAACTAAAACTAATGAAGTAACATCATTCAATCAACCAAAATCAACTTTAACCCAAAATCTTTTAAGAGGGCACATTTGTCATCGGCTCTCGGCAAAGTCGCATATGCTTCAACTTTGCAATAAAAAATTACTCCGGCATTTATGCCGGAGTAAATAGACTCACTCAAAATTCTGGACTTTAGTCCAAGACAAAAAAACAATTTGGGCTGAAGCCCCGGGTTTTGGTGTTCTTATTTTTCCCCCCGACTTAAAAGTCGGGGTTATAGTGACAAACTTCTACTAAGTTGTTGCTATTAATACAAAGTCGGGAGAAGCGATCTCATAAAAATTAGATTGCTTCATCCCGCCTTTAGCGGGATTCGCAATGACAATTTGGTCTTTTTCTCGGCGGTCATACCTTGACGACGGGGCAATTAAATTTTATATTTACATATGCCTACAATCTTAAGGACAAGTGGATATCGTTTTTTCTTTTTCAGCCGTGAAGGAAACGAGCCGATGCATATTCACATTGAACAAGCTGACCGATATGCAAAGTTTTGGCTCAATCCGATTCAATTGGCGGAATCGGACGGTTTTAGAAGTAGTGAAATTTCAGAACTAAGAAAATTAGTTCAAGAAAATAAAAAGTTATTTGAGGAGAAGTGGAATGAATACTTTAGCAGTAAAAGTTGAACCGAAAATAATAGATTTATCTTTTTCGTCCGATTCCCTCCGGGTTGTTTTAGCAGATGGACGGGAAGTCTTGGCTCCTTTAGAATGGTTTCCCCGTTTACGCGACGCAACGGATGTGCAAAGGAAAAACTGGCGTTTTATTGGAAGAGGTATTGGCGTTCATTGGGAAGATATTGACGAAGATATTTCTGTTAATAGCTTGCTTACTACTAGTTGAATAGACGGAAGAGTTGTTGAACAAGAAAAAATAATTCTTGGGATGTTCAGAGAAACAAAAACGAGTTGTTTAGAAACTAACACTCCGTAAGAGTTAAATTTGGAATATCTTTGCGAGAAATTGGGACATTGATCGAAGGCGATTGATTTAATTTACTGCTTATTTTTTGTACACGAATGCCCCATGCTTTACAGGTAGATTCAAATTGATCTGGGTCATCAAACATTATATCACGTAAACTAATAAGCATATGAAGTTCTCGAAACGTGGTTGTGAAATCGATAGACTTACTAGCTGATAAAATAATTTTACTCTCTTTAAAGTTAGAAAAGCTAAGTATCTCAATTCCTGTTGCTTTGCCTTTAGAATCTCTATACAGCACAACTCCGTCTTGAAAATCTTCATCACCAACAGATGATTTGCGATCACAGAGAGATATATAAGCCACATCTTCTTTAAAAAAGTATGTTATTTTCATTTTTTTATTTTTTTTAGATTTATTATAAAATTAAGGTTGCTTCCAAATCTTATCGATGTTATTAAGTTATTTTCATTTACAACTATAACCAAATACTTCGCAGGAAAGTTCCTATTCTTTTGATTTTCTTGGACGTAAATACGGCAATCTTCAAATCGTTTACCGTTTCCAATATAATCAGGAGATTTTAGAGTGTCAACCCAATTTTTATGATAAACAGTAATGTTTGAACCGTGTTTTTCAATAATATGTTGATAATAATAATCATTTAATATGATTTTATTACCCCGATAATCCTCAAACTCTAATTCTATTTTTTTAATGATATTACGCTCGTTAATAAATGCGGATTAAATGTAAAAAAGTTTAATAATAAATTCATATTCAAATTAGAACATTACCAAAACCTTGAAGATCTTCATAGGTCCTCAAGGTTTATCGGCTAGCTTATATCTCATTTTTTATAATTATCATAAACCGAGTCGCTCTCGCTATAACCGTCAAGAAATTCTTTAACAGTTAAATTTGCCCAGTTTTTTTCTTCGATATTGTATTGCCCCGTTACATCTTTAGATTTTTGTTCGTCTGAATTCGATAGGATTATTACCTCTACCTCATTCCCGAAATTATTAGGGACTTCAACAATAACTTTATTATCTACAACATTTTTTCTTTGTCGTATTGCAAGCATAATGCTCTTCCTTATGCTTATTTCCTATTTGAATTTAGCTGATTATTAAATAAAAGCCAAGAGTTGAAAACCTTGAAGATCTTCGTTTGACCTTCAAGGTTGTAAGGGCGTAGAAAAATTAGATTGCTTCATCCACACTTCGTATGGATTCGCAATGACAAGTTGGTCTTTGTTTGACCTTCAAGGTTAACACGTTATTTCTTAATTTAGCCGAAGAAATTATCCGGAGATTATTTTGGAAATTGAAGAAGTAAGAAAACTATTCCCTCACTTGCAAACAGATCAAATCTATTTCAATCATGCGGCGCTCGGTCCGTGGTCCACACTTGTTCTTGATCGTATTAAAGAATATATGGATGAAAGAAGCGGACTTAATGTGATGAACTTTGAATCTTTTGTAAAATGGAATTTTGGTGCAAAAGAAAAATTAGCAAAACTTTTAGGAACGAGCACATCCAGATTATCATGGGTAGATAATGTTGCAAATGGTATGAGCATAATAGCACAAGGATTGGAATGGAAGACCGGAGACAGAATTATTTTGAACGATATTGAATTCCCTTCGAATGTTTATCCATTTCTAAACTTAAAAAAGCACGGGGTTGAAATTGATTTTGCTAAATCGCGGAATGGAGTAGTTGATATTGAAGATCTTGAAAAGCTAATTACTCCTAAGACTAAACTTCTTTCAATAAGTGTGGTGCAATTCTTATCGGGCTATAGAGCAGATATTGATGCAATCGGTGAACTATGTAAGCAGAAAGGAATAATTTTTTGTGTTGATGCAATTCAGACTGTTGGCGCTATTCAGGTTGATCTAAAAAATTCTCCGATAGATTTTCTTACCGGAGGGACACAGAAATGGTTAATGAGCAGTCAAGGTCTTTCATATTTTTATGTGACCGAGGAATTGCAAAATAAAATTGATCAAAAAAATGTGGGATGGACATCAGTAGAAGATCCTTGGAATCTTTTGAACTATGATCTGACTTTGAGATCTAATGCCGAGCGATTTCAAACCGGAACCTTAAATGCGTTTGGTATAACAATATTTGATGCCGCGCTTAACATGTTCAATCAATTTAGAACAGAGAATTATGCATTAAGAATTTTAGAGAACACGAATTATTTTATTAATAAACTTGCTGATATAGGAATCGAACCGTTGCTAAAAAATATTTCTAATGAACACCTTGCCGGAATTGTAACGTTCAAACATGAAAAATCAAAAGAAATATTTTCTGAATTAGAAAAAAGAAAAATTTATTGTGCAGTCCGCGAAGGAATGATTCGCTTTTCTCCGCATTTTTATAACACAAAAGATGAGATTGATAGAGTAGTTAATGAGTTAAAAATTATTGTGGGATAAAAAAGCGGGGAGAAGAGCCAAAACCTAGGTTGGGGGGAGACCTAAGTCTCAGCCGCAACTCCCCAAAAATTTATTGTTCAGGATTGTAACTTAATTCAATTTTAATATGGAAATCAGCGCCGCTGAATAATGTATATTTTACTTCGCCTATTGTACATTTATAATCTTCACCGACCATCTCACTAATTACTTTAGCAACTGCATTTTCTATAGAGCCAACGCTAACGGATTTTAATTTATTTTTTAGGAGCTTGTCAACATCAATCGCTTTTTCTAGTCCGGTTGCCATTTACCCCTACCTTACAAATTTCATTATTTTATTGTTAGATGTATAAGAATTACAAATGCTACCCGAAATATAACTATCCTCTGATAAATTTCAATAGCTCGTTCGTTTTTTCTATCATTAATTTTTCATCGCTCTTAGATTCAACATTTAATCGAAGCAAAGGTTCCGTATTGCTCATTCTAATATTAAAACGCCAATCGGGATATTCAACGCTAAGACCATCCAATTCGCCATTAATCCCGCCAAAATATCGTCTTTTTAGCTCTTTAATTTTTTCAATTGGGTTATTAACAGTGGAATTAATTTCACCCGAACAAGGATATAAACGTATCATAGCGTCAAGAAGTTCCGAAAGTTTAGATTTTTCATCGGACATTAATTGAAGAATTAGTACAAAAGGAATTAACCCGCTATCGGAATAGAAGTTATCACGGAAATAATGATGTGCAGACATTTCCCCGCCGTAAATAGCATTTACCTCTCTCATTTTTTGTTTAATAAAAGCATGTCCGCTTTGAGAAACAACAGCTTGACCACCGGCTTTTTTTACTATTTCGATCGTATTCCAAACGAGGCGGGGATCATGCACAATTTTTTCGCCGGGATTTGCTTTCAAAATAGATTTTGCTAGTAAACCCACAATATAATATCCCTCGATAAAATTACCTTTTTCATCAAAGAAAAAACATCTATCATAATCGCCGTCCCAGGCAACGCCAAGATCAGCTCCATGTTTTTTAATTGCATCAATTGTTGGCTGACGGTTCTCAGGTAAAAGAGGATTAGGTACACCGTTAGGAAAGTTTGAATCTGGTTCGGGGAAAATCTTTATCATTTCTATAGGTAAATATTTTTCCAGAGCATCCAGAGCCGGACCAACACAACCATTGCCGGCATTAACAAGAACTTTATATGGTTGGATTTTTTTTGCATCAAAAAATTTTGTGACTTTAGAAATAAATTCGTGCATAATATCTTTTTGAAAAACTTTCCCTTTCTGATCTGCAATTTCACCAAGTTCATTCTCCAATATCATCTTTTCTATTTCGTTAAGACCGGAATCGTAACCCATCGGGACAGATCCTTTCTTAACAAATTTTAGTCCGTTGTATTCAGGCGGATTATGGCTTGCTGTAATCATAATACCGCCATCGGCATTTAGGAATGGAGTTCCAAAGTAGATCATTTCTGTTCCGCATAATCCCAGATCAAAAACATCACAACCGGCATCATTTAATCCCTTTGATAATGCTTCCGATAATTCAGGTGAAGATTTTCGTACATCTCGACCAATAACAACTGATTTTGCGCCTAAATATTTTGCAAATGTTCTGCCTATTTTATAAGCAAGTTCCGTATTCAGTTCACCGGGTACTTTACCTCTGATATCGTATGCTTTGAATGATGAAATTTTGTCCATTAATTCTCCGAAATGATTCTGAACTATTCGTTAATCGAAAAATAAGTAAAACTAAATAAATTAACGGCAGCAGCGGATAAATTTTTGCATAGACAAGAACAATTTACAAACTTATTTTTCCAACGCTTTTCTAAAAGGAGGTTAATATCGAAACCTATTCTACAAAAACGTCAAAATTTACAAGCTGCACAAATACAAAATGCAACTCCGTATTTCCAATTTTGCTTCATGAAAGTTTAAGTGATACGGATTTTCTTTGTCCTAACTGTGAGGGAAAATTACACACGCATCATATCGTTCAATGCAGTAATTGCCAATCAATAGTAAACTTTCTTGATCTTGATGATGGGGAGGAGTCAATCGTCTTTTATGTTAAAAAATGTCAGCATTGTAACGGAACTGAGAAAGACGAAAGGCGGTTGCAGTTCTTCTTTTTTCCGGATGTCATGCTCTAAAACTAAACCGCACAAAAATATTAATAATTTTTTTCTTGTGAACTTACTAAAAATTATATATGTTGCACCATCAAATGTTACAACAATAATACTAATTCGTAATAAATTTATCACAAACAAAAGAGGTTCAAAATGAAAAAACTATTTTATGCCGCATTTATGGTCTTATTTGCATTACTTTCTGTAAATGCTCAAACTAAATGGACAATAGATAATGCTCACTCTAAAGTCCAATTTTCTGTTACTCACTTAATCATTTCTGAAGTAACAGGACAATTCAAATCATTTGATGGAAATATTGAATCATTCAAGGATGATTTTTCGGATGCTAAAATTGATTTCTCAGCTGATATAGCAAGTATCAATACCGATAATGAGAAAAGAGATGCACATTTAAAGTCGGATGATTTCTTCAATGCAGAAAAATTTCCTAAAATGATTTTTAAAGGGAAATCATTAAAAAAAATTGACGGGAAAAATTATAAACTTGTAGGAGATCTTACAATTCGAGATGTAACAAAAGAAGTTACTCTTGATGTTGTTTATAATGGTACAGTTCAGGCATGGGGACAAACAAAAGCCGGCTTCAAAATTAAAGGTGAGGTTAACAGATTTGATTATAATCTTAAATGGAATACTCTCATTGAAGCGGGTGGTGCAGTTGTAGGCAAAACAGTTTATTTTATAGTTGATCTTGAATTACAGAAATCATAATGAAACTTGAACAAGAAATAAAACAACCAAAATTTAGAAACGAATTTCATAAGCTTGCCGTTAATGTACTTTACACAAACGGCTGGCTTATGAATTTATATTCAAACCTTTTTTCTAAATATGGTATTACAAGTAATCAATACAATATTCTTCGAATTCTCCGCGGACAGTATCCCAATCCCGCTACTGTAAACTTGTTAAAAGAAAGAATGCTTGATAAAATGTCAGATGCCTCACGGCTTGTTGAACGGTTACGGATAAAAGGATTTGTTAAACGCGATCTCTCCTCTAAAGACCGTAGATGCGTTGATATTATTATTACCGATAAAGGACTATATCTTTTAAAAGAAATTGATAAGCTTAATGATAAACATGATTCGTTCCTTAAAAACTTATCTGAAAGCGAAGCTAAAAAATTAAATAGTTTATTAGATAAACTCCGCGATTGAGTAATTACTTTTATTTTTTAGTACTAGCCCTCTAAATGAGGGCTTTTTTATGAAATGGAATTCATCTAATGTTTTTTAACTCGTCTATTTTTAAAATCGGGTATGATTGGCTTGGTTATAAAATTGAACTGTTTTATTTTTGAGGTGGAATAAATCATTCTATTAAAATTATAAGGCGAAATATGAAAAAAGAATTATTCAAATCGGTTGTACTGTTTATTCTACTCGGTTTCATTTTACCAATCAGTGCTCAGACTAATTTAGATACAGTTAAAGCACAAAAATTTGATACCGGTAAAATGTGGACATTCGAAGATTATCCGAACGATTACATTAAATCTACATACGGCTTTAAAGCTTCTGAAGATTGGTTAAAAAAAGTAAGATTATCTGCTCTCATATTCGGTGGCGGTTGTTCTGCTTCATTTGTATCGGAGGATGGTTTGATAATGACGAATCATCACTGTGTAGACGGAAGTCTTGAATCAGTTCAAAAGGAAGGTGAAAATATTCCTAAGAACGGATTTTTTGCGCCAACCTTAGCGGACGAAAGAAAAGTCCCTAATCTTTCTGTGCGCCAGCTTGTATTAATTGAAGACGTTACTGATCCTGTCCTCGAAGCAATGAATTCAGGAAAAACAGATGCAGAAAAAATTGAAAAGAGAGCTGCTAAGATCAAAGAGCTTGAGACAACTTACGGTCAACAATCAGGATTAAGCTGCAGAGTAACATCTCTCTATAACGGTGCAAAATTTTCTTTGTACGGTTATAAAAGTTATAATGATATTCGTCTTGCTTATTCTAACGAAAGAGTTGTCGGTTTATATGGCGGCGATCCCGATAATTTTACCTATCCACGCTATGATGCAGACTTTGCTTTTTTGCGTGCATACGATGAAACCGGTAAGCCGATGAAGATAGAAAACTTTTTTAAATTCAGCCAGAACGGCGCTGTTGATAACGAACTTCTTTTTGTTGTAGGTAATCCCGGTTCTACACAACGTTTAAAAACAGTTGCACAGCTTGAATATTACAGAGATGTAACTTATCGAAATAGCGTCTTTGTGCTCAATCGTCTTTTTTCAATTTATGATGAGCTGATTGCAGAAGAACCTGCAAAAGCAGACGAATACAGAGGACAGCAATTTTTTATTGGTAACGCCGCAAAAGTTTCTACTGGAGTTCTAGCAGGATTAAATGATCCCATATTTATAGCCCGCAAGAAAGACTTTGAGAAAAAACTAAAAGACGCTGTAATAGCTAAACCTGAGTTGAAAGAAAAATATGGTCATCTTTGGGATGGAATTGTTCAGACAAGAAGCGAAGCTAAAAAGGTTGCATTTGAAAATGCAGCGTATGCTATTTCACCACGCACTTCGCCTTCTTATCTTGCTACAGCACGCAAGCTCATTACATTAGCTATAGAGCTTAAAAAAGTTGAAGCAGATAGAGGAACAGATTACAAAGCTGATAAACTCGAAGCAACAATCAACGGTTTATTCCAGGCTCAAGTAAATAAAAGTATGGATTATAAGCTTACAAAATTGATGGCCGATTACATGATTATGAATATTGGAAAAGATAATGTCCTCATTAAAAGAATGTTCAACGGTTTGAGCGGTAAAGATGCTGCTGAATATGCATTGAAGAATTCTATACTTACCACAAAAGAAAAAGTTGTTGAACTAGCAAAGAAAGATCCGGAGGCAATTTTAAACTCTAACGATCCTTTCATTTATTATGTGGTTAATACTCAAGAAAAAGTAAAAGAATTTGCTGCTAAAACAAAAGAGATCCAGACTACAGAGCAAGCATTGGAAAGCCAGCTTGGACAAGTTCTGTTTGCCGTTTACGGAACATCAATTCCGCCGGACGCAACATTTACACTTCGTATTAGTGATGGTGTGATGAAGAGTTATAATTATAATGGAACAATCGCTCCAACCATCACAACTTTTTATGGACTGTACGACAGATATTATTCTCATAAAAAACAATATCCGTGGGATCTTCCTGCAAGATGGACAAAACCGGCACCGGATTTTAATTATAGCGTTCCTTATAATTTCATCAGCACAAATGATATTATAGGCGGTAATTCAGGAAGTGCTATTATTAATACTAAAGCAGAAGTTGTAGGTGCAGTATTCGATGGAAACATGGAAAGTCTGGCGGGCAATTTTATTTATACTACGGAAGCAAATAGATCCGTTTCTGTAGCTTCACAAGGAATTCTTGAAATTCTGAAGAACATAACAAACGCGAAAAGAATTGCCGAAGAATTGAAACTTGGAAAACTTCCTTAATAATTAATGAAGAATTATCTTTATCAAAAATGCCCTTTTAATGAAGGGCATTTTTTTTAACATAATTTAACTATTACATTCTTCTACATAATTGGTTCTGAAAACACTTCATTCTATTTTTGAATGTGTTCATCTTTATAAAAATAACTCAGGTGTTACTATGAAAAAATCATTGTCTCTTCAAAAATTATCAGTTGTCTCTCTGCTATTTCTTATTGTCTTTGCGTTTCAGTTAAGCGCTCAAGTAATTAATCAAGATACAGTCAAATCTCAGAAACTCGATACCGGAAAAATGTGGACGTTCGAGTTTCCGCCGTTTGATTATTTAGAAAAAACTTACGGCTTTAAGGCAACACAAGAATGGTTTGACGATGTTCGCTTATCCGCACTTCGTATCCCGGGATGTACCGCATCTTTTGTTTCCGAAGATGGTTTGATAATGACCAACAATCATTGTTCTAAAGGCACAAGAAGGCAAGTTCAAAAAGAAGGTGAAGATCTTGCAAGCACATCTTTCTTTGCACCAACTTTAGCAGATGAAAGAAAAGTACCAAACTATACTGCCGAACAGTTGGTGATGTTGAAAGATGTTACAAAAGAAGTTTTATCTGCTCTGCAAAACGGAAAAGAGGAGAAAGAAAAAATTGCTCTTCGCGATGAAAAGATGAGAACATTAAAAGATCAATATGAAAAAGAAACAAAATTAAAATGTGATGTAATTTCTTACTATAACGGAAGTTTATTCTTTGTTCAGGGTTTCAAAACTTATACAGATGTTCGTTTAGTATTCCAACCTGAAGAACAAATTGCTTCTTACGGCGGCGATCCGGATAATTTTACTTACCCTCGATATGATCTCGATTGCACTTTCTTAAGAATCTACGGTGATGATGGAAAACCGATCAAATCAGAACATTATTTTAAATGGAGTCAGAACGGTGCTGCTAATGGAGAATTGGTTTTTACAGTTGGAAATCCGGGTTCTACAAACAGATTGAGAACAGTTGCTCAATTAGAATATTTGCGCGACATTCAATATAGAAATAGTGCTTACTTATCAGATAATGTTTACAATCGTCTGGAACAACTTAAATCCGTGAGTCCGAAAAATGCAGATGAATATGAAAGAGCGCGTTTAGCATTCAGCAACGGATGGAAGAGCACAGTTAATACTTATAAAGCATTAAACGATCCTTACCTATTAGCACGTAAAAAAGATTTTGAAAAGAAACTTCAAAAAGTTGTTTTCAATGATCCGGAATTAAATAAACAATACGGACATGTTTGGAAGACAATCGAAACAACACGTAATGAACTTAGAAAAATTGAACCAAAGCTGGCAGCTTACTCTATCAATCCTCAAAATACCCAATATTTTTCGCGTTACTTACAAATAGCAAATGCTCTCGTTTCATATGCAAAGTATCAAATGCTTCCTGAAGAGAAAAAGAAAGAGTTGGCGGCTCAAAGCCAGAGAGCAGGCGGATTTGGCGGCGGGCAGAGAGGTGGCGGAAATCAACAACCAGGATTTAGAGATAACTTATATCCCGATAATTTTGACAGCATCCTCGAAGAAGCAAAACTCGAAATCAATATTGATTATATAACAATGAATCTTGGCAAGAACGATGCGGCAGTTGTAAAAATATTCGGATCTAAAGCCGGAAAAGATGTTGCGAAAAGTTTGATAGCAAAATCACTTTTCAAGGATAAAGCTGAAGTACAAGAACTTTTCAAGAAAACTCCTGAAGAAATCTTAACACTCGATGATCCGTTCATACAATTCTATGCCAGAAGCTACGATCAGCTTGAACCGTTGCGAACTCAACAAAAAGAAATTATGGACACTGAAAATGTTGCATTCGGATTACTCGGACAAATTCTTTATAAGACATACGGAACAACTATTACTCCCGATGCTAACAGAACTTTGAGATTGAGCGATGGAATAATGAAAGGTTATGATTACAACGGAACAACTGCACCAATTAAATCAACTTTCTTTGGAATGTATGATAGATTTTACGGCTTCGAAGGAAAATATCCTTTCAATTTGCCAGAGAGATGGAAAAACATTCCCAAAGATCTTGATCTATCAACACCAATTAACTTTGTTGCAACAAATGATATCGTTGGCGGTAACTCAGGAAGTGCAGTGATCAACAAGAACGCAGAAGTAATCGGACTTGCATTTGACGGCAACATAGAGAGTTTACAAGGCAACTTTATTTATTTGCCGACATTCAATCGAACAGTAGCTGTTGATTCGAAGGGCATGTATGAAGCAATTAAGAAAGTTTATAAATTTGACCGTCTTGCAGATGAATTAAAAGATGGAAAGATGAAATAAGAAATCAGTGATTTGAAATTAGAATACAGAAAGGGTCGAATATTATTCGACCCTTTTTAATATGTAAATTTTTTTATTAATTTTCACTTGTTGTTTGGGGGAGATAAAAGCAAGAAAGGGAATAAATGCAATCTGATGTTTCCGTCACTTCACCGTGCAATAATAATTGTATTATGAATCCTACTACTAATTATTGCGATGGATGTTTTAGAACGATAGAAGAAATTATTCAATGGTCTTTTTATTCCGATGAAGAAAAAAAACAAGTGTTGAGGAAAATTGAAAGAAGAATAGTATTTTTAAAGAAAGAGAACAAAAATTAAATTTTGTTACTCAACAAATAAAAAACGTCGCTCAAGAAGGACAGTAAAGAATACAATATTAAAGACCGAAAATTCCTTTTATAAAAGAGAACTGTGAAGTTTTCACACCTACTGCAAATAATATTATTAAAGTAATACCGATTGCATATTCTAATGTTACAACTTTAAGAAAGGTTTTTCTACCAAAAGTATTTTCTGAAGAAACTTTTATCCATTCTTTTTTAAATCTTAATCCTAGAAGCACTGATACACTAAATATTATAACATGCCAAAATTTTTCTAAACGATTGATTTCGACATACGATTTTGAATGATCGTAACAATTTAGAGTTTTACCAAATAATTTTACGCCTTTTAGTTCAAATTGATCCAAATATCCAATCGGTCTTGAAAGATCAGCTTCAATATTCTTAGAATTTATTTTTAGAATAAAGCTATAATAGAAATAATACCATATTAGTGAAAAAGTACTTACGAAAATGAAAATAACCCATAGATAGAAATAGGGTCTATATCCATACCCCATTGTTAAACCATACAAACGCTGGAAAAAACCTCCCATGCAAATATCTCTTTGCCATTCAAGCTCGTACATAACATCATCGGCAGACACTTTGTCCCCTTGTGCGAGATAATTGTCCCTTAGTTTTAAATAAATATCTTCCAAGTTTGAAAATCTGTAATAAGGATTTTTACCATGAAATTTTAATTGGATTCTGGGGTTATTTTTCGCTTTTAACTGATGCCAATATATATAAAGTTTTCCCATGGGATAAATTGTTCCATCAAGATAAATTGTCTTTACCGAATCAAGATTTGTAAACCGTAAATCAATTCCATTTTGGAAAGTTGATTGTGCTAAATCAAGTGTGTCAATGACAATTATATCGGTAAAATTTACATTCTCCATAAATTGATTCTGTGAAAGATCTAAAGATTTTTTGAATTTAGTTGAGCTAATTGAAAACAATTTATTAAATCTATTGCTGTTTAAATAAGCTCTTTTATAAAATCTGGCACTCATAATATGAAATTCACTTTCAAATATATTGGAAGTGATGTCAGAATATTTGTTAAAATTTATACCTAACAACTGAGTAAATCTTAAAGTATCCTGTATTAATTTAAAATCATCGCTAAAATTTGAAGTCATTAATGATAAACCATTTTTAAAAAATGAATTTTCTAAGAATAATTTTTTTTCAAAATCTAAATTACTCTCTATAAATGCTTCATTTAGAATGCTAAACCGAATAACTAAATTTTTATTTATTGTTCTTCTAGCAAAAGTTCCATCTAAAGATGATAATTGTAATTGATCATTAATTATACTCCTATTCAGAATAAGAGCAGTTAACTTATCTGAATTAATAAGATTTTTTATCTCATGTTTCTTTAATATTCTTTTTTCAATTACAAAAACACTGTCATTAAATAAAACACTATCTACAGTATATTTTGAATTAAGTTTATCTTGTTTATAGTTTGTTCCTGAGAAGTACCAATAAGAATTATTATTAATCTTTATTTTTTTAAGGTTTGTTAAATCGTTTTTATTAAAACTTGGTACCAAAACGGGGAATTTAATTGGTTGTCCGAATAAAGTAGTTATTAAAAGAACACATATAAGAATTGTTATGCTTCTTTTACTCATTGTTATCTAAAATTACTTTTATGAGACAAGATATAAAATGTATTTATTAATTTAAATTAACTTTTACTCTCATTACTAATTTGTATTAATTGAAACTCATAAACGCATTATTTATGCCCGATAGATGAAAGCTTTCTCTCGTAAGCAAGATCCACAATCACCTTCAAAGTTTTCTTATATGAATATCCGGCATGTTTTGCCGAGCGCATAAATCCTGCACCTTCCTGAAGATCGGGATTTGGATTAACTTCAAGCACATAAAGTTTGTTATCTTCTTTTGAAAGGCGCATATCTACACGGGCATAATCACGGCATCCAACTGTACGAAAACATTGCAGCGCCATACTTTCAGCTTCGGCACGCGTTTTATCTGGTAATAGTGCCGGGCATATTGGAACTGTTTTATGATATGCCTCATGCTGAGGATCCCATTTAGCCTGGAAACTTACTATCGGATGCAAATTATCCGGCATATTTGAAAAATCAATTTCACTTATCGGCAGAACTTTAGGATCTTTATCGCCGAATACTGCAACATTTAATTCTCTTCCAAGTATAAATTCTTCAACGAGAGCAGCCTGATTGAAGGAATTAAAAACATATTCAACTCTTTTCTTAAGTGTATCTACATTATATACAATTGCATTGTCATCAATTCCAACACTTGCGTCTTCCAGTGCCGGTTTAACAATAAGAGGATAACGTAAACCCAAGCGGAATGAACGCTCCATGTTCTTGATAATTTTATATCGCGGCGTACGGATGCCGAGTGAACTTAATATTCTTTTGGTGAGAGTTTTGTTTTGACAAGTTCCAAGCGACATTGGGGGTGCTCCAGTATATGCAATACCCAGTAATTCTAAGATTCCGGTAAAACTCATTTCTAATCTAGGTTGATCTTTAAAGAGCTCTACCAGATTAAAAACGACATCCGGTTTATTCTTCTCATAGTCTTTAATGAAAAGTTGGAGACTATCCATAATATTAAGCGTATAGGCTTCATATCCGGCCTTAATTAGGGATTTAGCCATATACTCATACTCGTAAATAGGATTATTCTCATTCATTCCAAATACAGGTTTGAAATCCAAATCCTTTGTACGAACCTTCTTGGATTGAAAAATCTCGGGGTACACCTCATTGAACACTACAGCGACTTTCATTCCACCCTATTTTTTTTTTGCAAACTAAACAAAAATGTTTTGCATATCAAAAGTTTTGTTATTTTTGCCCCACATGTGATTAGAAAGGATTTAGCTAAATGAGTTTTTATCCACAGCCTAACAAATATCAATGCGGGCCATTTGCGTTGAAATATGCTCTTGTTATGTTAGGTGTTTTCAAAGATGAAGGGCAGATCGGAGAATTTGCCGGAAGTACATGGTGGGCAGGTACAGATGAATTTGGTCTTGCACGTGCCGCAAGAAGATTCAACAGCAGAATGAAACATTTTCAATCCAGCAACCCCGATGATGCACGCCGTATGTTGAACCAACACTTAAAGAAAGGTTATCCGTGTATTCTAAGTGTAAAAAATTGGGAACATTGGTGTACGGTTGTAAGTTATCAAAAAGGAAAGTTCGTTGTTATAGACAGCGAATTGGATAAAGTTGTTTCCGTACAAACAACTTCACGTCTATTAAGAAGATGGAAGTATGTAGAGGAAGAAACCGGAATAATTAGTTATGACGGCTACGCATTGATTCCGAAATTCAAGGCAATAACCCATGCACAATTCACACCGGAAAAAGCTAAACTGCTTATGTATGATAAGAATGAAGATATAGCAAATAAATGGGATCAATACACGAACGACTTAATAAATATTTGCAAACCGCGAACTAAGCTAAGTCAAAATATTATTACGTTTTCAGAATTTCTCCGCCGCAACGAACAGAATTTGATCAAACGTGTTGCTAACTGGCACGGCGAACCGACATATTCCGAACTCAAAAAAATATTATCCAACATGAAGTTCATTGCCGATGTTTATGATTTTATCATTCCCGAAGATGAAGAGAAACGTGCGGCGATTGATATTTCATCACTTCTTATGATGTACTCTTGCGGTAAATATGGAATGAATCCAATTTATTAATTGTCAGTCGTCATTTGTCAATGGTCAGTTGTTTTATTTTATAACTGACTACTGACAACTGACATTTAACAGTAAATCAAACTATTATTAATTGTAAAACTCTAAAATGAACAGAAATCCTAAAATATTACAAATAGAAAGATCTGCTTTACTTGTAATTGATATTCAAGAAAAACTTCTTCCGGTTATTTACGAAAGCGAACGTGTTGTTGATAATGCTATTAAACTTATTAACGGATTCAAGATATTAAATTCGCCCATTTACTTTACCGAGCAATATCCGAAAGGATTAGGTACAACCGAACAACGAATTAAATCTGCATTAGAAGAGAGAAGTGCAATCCATAAAATGTCGTTCAGTTGTTTTGGCGCAGGCAATTTGTTTGAAGAGTTGAAAAATAAAAATGTTCAGCAGGTTGTTGTTTGCGGAATTGAATCTCACGTTTGCGTAATGCAAACGGCGCTCGATCTAATTGCAAACGATTTCCAAGTTCAAGTAGCCGCTGATGCGGTTTCTTCCCGTCGTAAATTTGATTATGAGATCGCTCTTGAAAGAATGAGATCGAACGGCGCCGAGATCACATTAACAGAATCAATCTTATTTGAAATGTTAAATGTTTGCGGTACGGATGAGTTTAAAGCAATATCAAAATTAGTTAAGTGATTACTTCAAAGATTTTTTAGGGTATTCGAACAAAATAATTTCTCCGCAGTTTCTCTCAACTTCACTCCATGAATTTACTTTTAATTCTATTCCAACTACTGCACAAGTCGGCAACTCCGGTAGAAACTTATTACCAAGAAGGTTTGCAATGTTTGATAATCCGGGATTATGTCCGAAGAGCAGTACAGTATTATTCTCGTCTTTTATTTCCCGAATAGTTGTTATTAAATCACGCAAAGCTGCTTCATAAATTCTTTCATCTCTTATAATTTTATTTCTATTGTAATGGAATTCATCGGCAAAAATTTCTGCAGTAGATAAAGCCCGGGCAGCAGGACTGGAAATGATCAAATCCGGAATAATATTTTTTCCTTTAATTAATTTAGCCATTAAGGGAGAGTCTTTTAATCCGCGGGCATTCAATGCTCTTTGAAAGTCCGATAGACTTGGATCCTCCCAGCTTGATTTAGCATGGCGGATAAGATAAAGTGTTTTTGTAATTGGCATATTTAGGACTGAATGAATTGTTAATTAGTATTAATGTTGATTCGTTGAAGTTGTTCATTAAGCAGACGAAGGTTTTCATTCTTTTGATCATTGAAATTTCTTCTTGCATAATCCGTATAGAAATTTTGATCTTTTACAAAATCAATTGTCTTTACTAACCATTCCCGTTCACTAAGTTTATGTCCCAGATAATTTTCATACTCAACTCTATATCTATCATTCCGGTTAAAGAATAATTCTTTACCTAAATGAAAAAGATCTGCATCGCACAATATTTTTTCAAATTTATTTTTTGGTTTTTGAGGGACTTTAGTTGCAAGAATAGCTTCAATTATTATCTTAATCTTGTTTGAAGGGTATTGTAATTCGGTTAAAAATTTTCGCGCATATTCAATGCTTACTTTTTCATGTCCTTCGGTCTTCTTGATATAACCAACATCATGGAACCAGGCTGCTATCTGGATCATTTCCAGTTCGTTTTCAGAAAGTTTTTCGCCAATCCCGATTTCAATAATTGATTGAACAACTTCTTTTGTATGATTTACATCGTGATAAAAATTTTCGACAGGAGTTCTTGTAGTAAGAATTGACAAAACATAAGTCCGGGTACTGTTCAAATAGGATTTTAACATTGATCCGCTTTCTATTTTCTTATAAGCAATTTAAGAAAATATAAATAAGTGTAGAATAAAATTGTTGGTTGATTCTTCTTAATGTGATATAAAATGATTTACCTATTTTTAGATATCGGATGCGGGATGGGAACAATTTCTTCAATGGCAAAAAAGAAATTTAATATTGATAAAGTAATCGGAATTGAAAAATTTGAAAATGCTGCAAGTGTAGCATCAACAAAATTGGATAAAATAATTTGCGGCGAAATAGAAACACTTAATGATTGCACTCAACTTCTTGTTGATGTGAAGCAGTGGGGTATGCAAACTTAGGACTGACGAAAGGAATTCCTAAATTCAATCCGCGTAGAATAAAAAGCAAAGCAAGGATAACAGTCAAAGCCGGGATTAATTTATTGATTCGTTGACGAATATTTAGATTAATAATTTTTCCAAGAATAGATGCCGCAAACATTATGGGGAAGGTACCTAATCCGAACAGAGCCATATACGCTGCACCGTGCAGCCAATCTGCTGTTGAAGCAGCACCGGCAATTCCAACATAAACAAAACCGCATGGAAGTAATCCGTTGAGCAATCCAATTATTAGAAGAGAAGAAATAGATTTTTTTGAAATTAGAATGGCAAAGCGTGATATAAGAAATGTTTTTATCCTTTTGTAGAAAGTTGTATCAAAGATTTTTGCTTTCCACTTTCTTGGAAGAAGAACAATAATTAAAATTATTGAACCTAGTAAGATGGAAAGATTCTGCTGCAGTCCGAAAAGAATTAACCGGCTTCCAAATAAACCGAATAAAGCACCCATTAAAGAATATGTTATAACTCTGCCGAAATTATAAAGAACTCGACCGACCAAAACTTTGAATTGTGTTTCACCTAAAACAGGAAGCGCAACAGCTATTGGTCCGCACATCCCGACGCAGTGTACGCTGCCAAGTAATCCAACAATAAATCCGGTCCAGATTTCCATTAGTTTATCATCACAATTTTTTTATCCAAAAACGAATTGCCTTTCCCGTTCCAATTTACTTTTACTCTCCACAAACCTTTTATAAGGTTTTTAGTCGGAATAGATTGAACTGAAGACGAATCGGCAGCTATATCTATTGTAAAATCTCTCGAATCATCCGATGGACGATAAAAATAAATCTTTCCATTAAGTTCAGTTGATTTGAATATTTTTGGAAAGCTAAGAATTATTGAGTTTTGTTCTACAGTAATATCAAGCTGTTCGGGGAGTTCTTTAGTTCGCTTCATCTTATCAATTTCATCCTGATATTTAATTCCTTTGGCATAATAATCTTTCGATTCCAGACTTACATCTTGATTCATAAAAATTATAACCATTATTAGTGTGCCTATCAAGAAAAGACTATAAACAGCAGCTATTCCAAATCCCCAGTTTAATTTTAATTTCATCAGTTAACCTTTCCTAAGAACGAAGTTTGAATAATATCGAGAATCTTTCCGTTTGATTTAACAGCAATTCTCAAAGGAGTTTTTAAATATTTAATTTCTGATTTCGGAAGTATTACAAAAAACTTTGCTTCGGTTACTCCTTGCGATTCAACAATTAGATCTTTACCGATCAGCTTTATTTCTGCGGACGGGATATTTTCAATCTCAAGATATGCCGGCAGAATATTGAATGATTTGTTCACAATTTTCAGATCATAAATATTGCTGATCTTTCCATCTGGCTGTTCTTGAAACAACATTCCCGGCACTCGCAAAATACTTAGCTCAACTTCCGAACGGTTGATCAATAAAAATAAAATTAAAACGGTTAGTACAAAAAGAACAACAGTATAACCGATAGCACGCGGAGTAAATATTTTTTGTTCTCCTGTTTCAATACCATTCTTGGAAATATAACGGATTAATCCTTTCGGACGTTTAACTTTCACCATTACATCGTCGCATGCATCAATACATGCAGTACAATTAACACACTCGAGTTGAGTCCCGTTTCTGATATCAATTCCGGTAGGACAGACATCAATGCAAAGACCGCAATCAATGCAGTCACCTAAATCATTAACCGCATCTTTTTTTACCTTTCCTCTCGGTTCGCCCCGTTTGTAATCGTAATGAATAACGATTGAATTTTGATCGAGCATAACGCCCTGCAGTCTTCCGTATGGACAAACTAATGTGCAAACCTGTTCGCGGAACGAAGCAAAAACAAAATAAAATATTCCGGAGAAGATCAGGATTGCCAAGAAAGTTGCAAAGTGTTCAGAGGGTGTATCTTTTATGTATTGATAGAGCTTTTCAACACCAATGATATAAGAAAGAAATGTGTTTGCTATAAGGAATGAAATAGCAAAAAAGATTATTTGCTTTGATGTTTTCTTAAAAATTTTTTTTGCAGTCCAAGATGATTCTTTAAGTGCACGCTGTTTATTTGCGTCGCCTTCGATAAAGTATTCAATCTTTCTAAAAACCATTTCCAAAAAAATAGTTTGCGGACAGATCCACCCGCAGAATAATCTTCCATAAGCAACGGTGAACAGAAATATGGAAACGATAAATGCGATCATTGTTAATGCAAATAAATGCAAATCATGAGGTCCGAACGGAATACCAAAAATTATGAAATGTCTTTCAAGTACATTGAAAATTATAAAGGGATGACCATTGATTTTTACAAATGGTGCACCAAATAAAAATGCAAGAAGAAAATATGTTAATATCGTTCGCGCAGTATAAAATTTCCCGGAAGGTTTTTTAGGGTAGATCCATTTCCGTTTTCCTTCTTGTGTCACTGTTGTAAGTGAGTCGCGGAATGATTCTTCTTGAATTGGAGTAGTCATCATTTAGTTGTAAAGACGCGATATATCGCGTTCCTACCAAATTATCTTATTTTAAAATCGTTTTTATCGAATCTGCTTTTTGTTCTTCCCACTTAGTTCCTTCCGGAGCTTTGGGATTAAGAGGTTTAGTTCCAAGAAATGAAATTACATAACTAGCAACTTGCTGCATTTTATTAGGATCGAGCTGTGTCTGCCAGGCAATCATTCCTTTTGCGGGAACGCCATATTTAATTGTTTTAAATATATTTTTAATTTCATTGCCGTGAATAAAATAATCATCAGTTAAATTTGGACCAACAAGTCCGCCGCCATCAATTGCGTGACAAGATACGCAGTTCTTTTGAAAGATTGCTTTACCTTCTGATAGACCGGCGGCATCTGTAAGAAGAGTTACATTCTCTTCGTTAAGGAATGTTCCGGATTTAATCATAATTTCTCTTTCAAGGGCGGCTTGCTGGATTTCCATTTTGTACTCGGTTGCTTGAACCTGTCCATCTCCAAAAACGTGAAAGACGAGCATGTAAATTATTCCCCAAACAATTGTTCCGTAAAAAAGAAAATTAAACCATGGCGGAACTTTGTTATCAAGTTCACGTATTCCGTCAAAGTCATGATGGAAAAGTATATCGTTTTCTTTTTCGATCGGTGTTAAACATGTGATCCAAACGAAAAATTTGTATATCGGGCCTAAAAAAGTTTTTCCTTTCACATCATTTTTCTCTGAGTATACGACCGCAAGCCAAAGAACGAAAGCAATAACTAAAATTGTTATTACCAGCATGATCTGAACTACTGCGTCTAATTTATCGCCGGCAGTTGCGGCAGAAATCGGCTGACTTATAAATGTGAAAAGAAGCGGTAGAACCGAAAACCAAATTTTATTTTTCGATTTCATTTTTTATCTCTGAATTATTTTGAAATTTTATCCCTTCGGGATTATTATCGAAATTTGTATCAAGCGGAAGATTTTCCATTCGAGCAAGATATTTTTTATCAAGTCTGAAAACCCAAACTATTGCGGCAGCAAACAAAATAGAAAAAACTATTAGTGAAATTATTGGATAAACTGCAATCCCTTCTATTCTGCTTATGTGTTCCGAAAGCATCTGTTCCTCTATTTAATAATTGCTTGATTTACTTTTATATCTGCACCGAGCCGTTGTAAGTAAGCAATGAGTGCTATAATATCTTTATCCGATTCAGCAGGAATTCCATTATTAATCAAATCCTTAGTAATCTCATTAGCCTGTTTTTCCAAATCTTGATTAGCAAAATTTTCATAATCTTTTTCATAGGGGACACCGAGCGTTCTCATTGCATTAATCTTTGCCGGAGTTGTTGAGACATCCAAAGTTTGTGTTAAGAGCCACGGATAACGCGGCATGATTGAACCCGGCGACATTTGTCGCGGATCTTCTAAATGCAAGTAGTGCCATACGTTCGGATATTTCTTCCCAACTCTTGCCAAATCCGGTCCGGTTCTTTTTGATCCCCATAAAAACGGATGATCATAAACGTACTCGCCGGCTTTTGAATATTCACCATAGCGTTCTGTTTCAGATCTAAACGGTCGCACTAATTGTGAATGGCAAGACACACATCCTTCCCGGATGTAAATATCACGTCCTTGCAATTCAAGTGGGGAATAAGGTTTTACTGCTGCAATTGTTGGAATGTTAGATTTGATTAAAAATGTCGGAACTATTTCTACCAATCCGCCGATCAATACAACAACAAGTGAAAGTAAAGCAAATTTAACCGGTCTCTTTTCTAACCAGCGGTGAATTGTTCCGCGTTTTAATTTATCAGAATCTTTTTCATAAGGCGCCGCTTCTGCATCTTCATTCTTAATAAACTTACCATTCTTTGCAGTCTTCATCAAATTATATACTAGCATGAACATTCCTAAAAAATATAGAAGTCCGCCGAATGAACGGATGATGTGCATCGGAATAATTTGAAGAGTTGTTTCTAGAAAGTTTGGATATTGAAGAACTCCAAGCGGAGTAAATTGTTTCCACATTAATGATTGTGCAATACCCGACCAATACATTGGCACTGCATAAAAAACTATTCCTAAAGTTGAAATCCAGAAGTGAGAATTTGCAAGTTTCTTGGAATACAATTCAGTGCCCCACATTTTTGGAACCATCCAATAAAGAATTCCGAATGATAGCATTCCATTCCAGCCAAGTGCACCAACGTGAACGTGTGCAATCGTCCAATCTGTGAAGTGAGAAATTGCATTTACACTTTTCAAAGAAAGCATTGGTCCTTCAAATGTTGCCATACCATAAGCAGTAACTGCAACAACCATAAATTTTAAGATCGGGTTATCGCGAACACGATCCCATGCACCGCGTAATGTTAGTAGACCATTCAACATTCCGCCCCAAGAAGGAGCGATAAGCATTATTGAAAAAACTGTTCCGAGAGATTGCGCCCAATCTGGCAAAGCTGAGTAGAGAAGATGATGAGGACCAGCCCAGATGTATAAAAAGATCAAAGCCCAAAAGTGAAGTATGGATAATCTATAAGAATAAACAGGACGGTTAGCGGCTTTAGGCAGGAAGTAGTACATCAAACCTAAGTAAGGAGTTGTTAAGAAGAATGCAACTGCGTTATGTCCGTACCACCATTGAACCAATGCATCCTGAACTCCTGCATATACAGAATAACTTTTGAATAAACCAACAGGAATTTCGATTGAGTTTACGACATGAAGGACAGTTATTGTTACGAACGTTGCGATATAAAACCAGACAGCGACATAAATATGTTTTTCGCGTCGTTTAATAATTGTACCGAACATATTTGCGCCGAATGATAGCCATACAATAGCGATCATTAGATCAATTGGCCATTCTAGTTCTGCGTATTCTTTGCTAGTTGTAATTCCAAGAGGTAAAGAAATTGCTGCAGCAAGAATAATTAACTGCCATCCCCAAAAATGGAATTGGCTCAGGTTATCATTCCACATTCTTGTTTTGCATACTCTCTGCAAAGAATAATAAATTCCGGCAAAAATTATATTGCCAACGAAAGCAAAAATTACTGCGTTTGTATGCAGAGGTCTAATTCTACCATACGTGATATATTGAATACCGAGATTTAGATCCGGAACATAGAGTTGAACCGCTATAATTAAACCGACAAGCATTCCAACGATTGCAAATGTTACTGCAGCGATCATGAATTGTTTGACGATCTGATTATCGTAACTGAATTTTTCAACCTGCATTAACAACTCCTGTATTTATGTATAAACTTTTAACTTAAGAAGTCAGAAGTAAGAAGTAAGTAATCAGAAGTAAGAAATCAGAATTTATGTAATTGTTTTTTGATTCTGAATTTTTACTTCCGATTCATGTTTTCTCATTCCTTATTTCTGACTTCTTACTTCCGATTTCTGATTTCTTCTCTTCCTCAAATAATATTCTAACTGATGGAGTGTACTTATCATCATACTGTCCGCTCTTAACTGCCCAGAGATAAGCAATTAAGAATCCGGCCGCTACTAATAAACTTGCACCGATTAAGACAATGATCACAGACATTAAATTAATCCTCGACGCTTAGCAAAAACATTTGTTAGAACAGTTGTGAACATCACTGCTGATATGGAACTTAAAGGCATAAGTATCGCAGCAATTAATGGTGAAAGCGTTCCTTGAAAAGCAAATCCTAATCCGATTATATTGTAAACCAAAGATAATATAAAACTTGAAAAAATGATTTTCATGCTCGATTTGGAAAACTTAATAAACTCTTTTAATAAACTAAAAGATTCTGAGTCTAAAATTCCATCACATGCTGGAGAAAAATTATTTGTGTTATCTGAAATAGAAATACCGACATCGCTTTGCTTAAGCGCTCCGGCATCGTTAAGTCCGTCACCAATCATTAATACTTTCTTCCCGCTTTCCTGAAGCCGCAAAATAAAATCTAATTTGTTATGGGGCGATTGTCTGAAATGCAATTCGTTATCAGCTCCGAAATAATTTCTCAGCTTTTCTTTTTCACCTTCATTATCTCCGGATAGGAGAGCGAGCTCGTAGTTGTGTTCAAGTTCTGAAATGGTTTCACTCAGACCGCTCCGGTACTTATTTGTAATATTGAAGTAACCCTTTGCCTCTCCATTGATGGAAAGAAAAACTTTTGTTGAATAATCATCATAAAATTGTTTCAGTCCCTCATTAACAAAAATTTTAGAACCTAATTTAATTTCGTTACTATTTATTATAGCATGAATACCTTTGCCGGGTTGTTCATCGTAGAGAGTAATATTTTTTGTGATCTTAGAATCAATAGTATTAAAAATAGCTGTGCTTAATGGATGAGCTGAATTTCTAACAACGGATTTAACTAAAACTTTTTCACTTTCATTTAACTCTTCACCGATAAACTCAACACTTGATGAATTGTTTTCCGTAATTGTGCCGGTCTTATCAAATACAATTGAGTTAATTGCTGCAAGTTTTTCTATTATAAAAGTATTCTTTAAGTAAAATTTATTCTTGCCAAATATTCTTAAAGTATTGCCAAGTGCGAAGGGTGTGGAAAGAGCGAGTGCACACGGACAAGCAATAATTAAGACAGCTGTAAAAGCGTTGAATGCAAGCGTAGAGTTGTTCTGCCAAATCAATGCCGCAATTACAGCGAGTGCTAATATGGTTATAGTAAAATATTTACTGACTGTATTTGCAAAAGATATTATTCTTGATTCTTGCTCATGTTCTTGATCTTTTCTGAATGCTTTGTTATTCCAAAGTTGTGTTAGATAACTCTGCGATACTTCTTTAATTGTTTCAACTTCAATTGCACTGCCGATCTGTTTCCCTCCTGCATAGATCATTTCTCCGTTTACTCTGCTTATCGGCATTGATTCGCCGGTAACAAATCCGTAATCAATATTTGCATTTCCTTTAATTAGAATTGAATCCGCGGGAATTAATTCGTTGTTACGGATTATTAAGCGATCACCAATTCTTAATTTTTCTACCGGGATCGTCGTTTCATTTTTACCTTTTTGAATTGTAACTGCTATCGGGAAATATGATTTGTAATTACGCTCAAAGTTAAGTGTCTCATAAGTTTTATTTTGAAATAATTTTCCTATGAGAAGAAAAAATACTAATCCAGAAAGAGAATCAAGATAACCGGCTCCGTTCATAAAAACGATTTCGATAATACTTCGTAAAAAGAGGGCGGCAATTCCTAAAGCGAGCGGAACATCTATATTTATAAATTTTTTCTTTAATCCCTTCCAAGCGGAGATGAAGTAATTATTAGCGCTGTAAAAGAAAACCGGCAGAGAAAGAATAATGTTCAAGTATGCAAAAATTCTTTTCAGTTCATCGTGTCCCGTAACATCTATAGATAAGTATTCCGGAAAACTTAGAAGCATTATATTCCCGAAACAAAATCCGGCAATTCCGATCTTGTAATAAAGATTTTTATACCCGCTTTTAATTTTTTCTTCTTTACGGTTATCAAGATTTAATTGCGGATCATAACCGATCGAATCGAGTAGTTCAACAACTTCCTTGAGAGAAGTTTTTTCATCTTGGAATGAAATAAAAACTTTCTTCTGAAGAAAATTTACCTTCGAAGAAATAATTCCCGCATTAAGTTTATATAAATTTTCAAGAATCCATATGCACGAACTGCAATGCATCTGTGGAATATCAAATGTTAGTTGGGTTCTTTTCCCGTCTGTGAAATCTATTAGTTTAAGTTTTAGATCGGTGTCGTTAAGGAAATCATAATTGCGTTTGATGTGATGTTTTCTTGTAATGCCGGGATTTTGATCTATAGAATAGTAATTACAGAGATTACTGTTATTAAGAATTTCATAAACCGTTTTGCATCCGTTACAGCAAAATATCTTTTCTTCAATGTGAATAATTTCATCGGGGCATTCATCGCCGCAGTGAAAGCAAAAAAGTTTTATATCGGTTTTCCTTTCTAAAGTTTCTAGTTGTTCCAACAGTTGATCAAAATTATTGTGAGTAGTTAAAATTCATTGTTAAATTAAAAAAATATAGACAGTTTATCGAATTAAATTTGTATTCAATTTATATTAACTTTGTAAAAACTTTTTGAGGAATTTATGGAATCGTTAAAAGGGAAAACTGTTTTTATAACAGGTGTAACATCCGGTATTGGCAAATCTTGTACATATGCGTTTGCGAAAGAAGGTGCTAATCTTATTATAAGTGCTAGAAGAATAAATCTTGTAAAAGAAATAGCTGATGATATCAGCAAAAAGTATGGCGTAAATGTTCATCCAATAAAATTAGATGTAAGCAAGCGTGATGAGGTGAATAAAGCGGTTGGTTCTCTTCCGGCAGAGTTTAAGAAAATTGATATTCTCATCAATAACGCCGGTTTGGGACGCGGATTGAATAAATTTTACGAAGACAATCCCGATGGTTGGGAGGAAATGATAGACACCAATGTTAAAGGATTGCTTTATGTTACAAATGCAATTCTTCCTCAAATGGTTCAAAGAAAAAGCGGACACATCATTAATATTGGTTCTATCGCCGGTCGCGAAGCTTATCCTAAAGGAGCGGTTTATTGTGCAACTAAACATGCTGTTGATGCGATAACACGATCACTGAGAATGGATGTTATTGATAAAAACATTCGCGTTAGTACAGTCGATCCGGGATTAGTAGAAACGGGTTTCAGCAAAGTAAGATTTTATGGTGATGAAGAGAAAGCTAATAATGCTTATAAAGGACTGAAACCTTTAACAGGGGATGACGTTGCTGAAGCTGTTGTATTTACTGCAACACGTTCAGAACACTTTAATGTTGCCCAAATGATTTTATTTCCAACTGCTCAGGCATCAACGACTATATTTCACAAAGAGGGCTAAGTAATTTTTTTTATAAACCTTAAATAAATCATTATCCATATACGAATCCGCAGAAAGTCTTTGATTTTTTCCGTATATTTAGAGTAGAGAATCTTGTCTTCAATTATTCTATTCAAAGTTTTATCCAAATACGGTAAAAATAGGAGGTACAGATGAGCGTACTGCCTAAGGCCGATTCCAAAACTCAGTTAAAGTGGATCAATAAACGTAACAGAACTCAAAAGCAATGCGAGAAAATTATTACAGACAACAAAGATGGAATTGCTTTTATTACGGATTTTTCTTCACCAGCTGATTATAATCAACGATCTCAAGCTTTAACAATTAGACCGGAAAAGTTGGAAAAGAAAAGTAGACGACTTTCTTATACTTCTGAGAATTGGATAGGTTAATTAACAAAATGAATTATGAATAACCTTTTTACTAATTAAATTAATTCCTAAATAGGATGAAGGAAATATTTTTAAAATTTATTAACTAACATTACGACCGAAAATTTCTTCAAGAAAACCAAATTTAATAAATCAAACAAAGAACATACTTAGATCGCCCGCCCCTTCTCTAATTATTTCCGGTTCTTCACCACTTAAATCAACTATGCTTGAAGGCTTTCCTTCTAAAGCACCTGCTGATAACATCAAATCTATTTGTGAATTAAATATCACTTGAATCTCGAGCGGATCAAATAAAATTTCTCCTTTTCTGGTTGTAACACTTGTGCTCACAATTGGATTGCCTAATTCCTTAGCAAGTGTTAGCGCAATATTATTATCAGGTATACGAATGCCAACCGTTCTTCGTTTTGTCCAAAGTTTTTTAGGAACTTCATGTGCGGCAGGTAAAACGAAAGTATATGGTCCGGGTAAAAGTTTTTTCATTACTCTATAGGCATAATCCGATACCTTTGCATACTTGGCAATATTTTTCAAGTTAGGGCAAATAAAACTGAACAATTTTGTTCCTGCATCTTGTTTAATTGCATAAACTCTTTCAAGAGCTTCTTTGTTGAATATATCACAGCCGATTCCGTAAACAGTATCGGTCGGGTAAATTATTACTCCGCCGTTCTTCAATACTTCTACCGCTTTGTTTATAAATCTCATTTGCGGTGTTACAGGATGTAATTCATAATATTCCATTAGCGGCTCCTTCTTTTTAATTTTTCTCTTTGCATAAATAATTTCATACGAATGATAAGAAGTTCTTTATAAGGTGTGTTATAAATCTTTCTTCCTAAAAGAAGGAAGTTATTTGCAAAATGTCAATAGAAATTTGTAGGAAATTAGATTTTCATTTTAGAAATTTACCATTATGCTAAAATTCAAAAATATATCCCGCTCGGTTGTTATACTAGGATTGATAAGTTTCTTCACGGATTTCGCAAGCGAGATGCTTTATCCAATTACGCCGATCTTTTTAACTGCTGTTTTAGGTGCTTCAATGTCGGTAGTTGGATTGATTGAAGGAATTGCAGAAGTAACTGCCGGATTTTTAAAAGGATACTTCGGAACTCTTTCAGATAGAATAGGTAAGCGCTCAATCTTTGTTGTAATCGGATATAGTTTATCGGGATTAGTAAAATCAATACCGGGATTAATAGCAACAGTACCTGCAGTAATTTTTTCCCGCATTGTTGATCGAATAGGAAAGGGAATCCGTACAGCACCGCGAGATGCACTTCTGGCAAGTTATGCAAATGGAAATACCGGTGCCGTTTTCGGATTTCACCGAAGTATGGATACACTTGGCGCAGTTGCAGGTCCGTTGGTTGCACTTTTACTTCTTTACTTTTTTCCCGGTAAGTATTCATGGATTTATCTCTTCGCAATTATTCCGTCCTTATTTGCTATCGGATTTACTTTTGTAGTGAAAGATGCAAAAGGAAGTGTTAAAAATTCTAAGAAAAAAGTTTATCGTGAATTTTGGAATAGCGCACCTCGTGAATATAAAATACTGCTTCTTACACTCACTGCTTTTTCACTTGTTAACAGCAGCGATGTTTTTCTGATCCTAAAATCAAAGCAAATTTCAAACTCAGATACGGTTGCTATACTTGGTTATGTATTTTACAATTTAGTTTACGCATTCGCATCGTATCCGGTTGGAATCTTAGCTGATAAATTCGGCAAAAGAAATATTTTTATTATCGGGTTGATAATATTTTCTGCTGTTTATTTTGGATTTGCCATGAACGAAGATCATTTGATAGTTTGGT